>Ga0184628_10001820_pt1 | contig 10413 bp, 6 predicted proteins | sample PLM4_5_b1_FD_133149 | JGI IMG/M metagenome (GOLD analysis project Ga0184628, IMG submission 133149) | Groundwater sediment microbial communities from an aquifer in East River, Colorado, USA - PLM4_5_b1 | ecosystem: Environmental > Terrestrial > Soil > Riparian zone | place: USA: East River...
GGTCGCCGTGGATTAGTTCCGGCACGCTGGCGGAGCGGATCCGCTTCGTTCAAACGACGCTCATGGCGACGACCGACACGAATAAGACTGACGGCATCAGCGGCGGCAACTTCAACCTCACCGATCCTGTCGGTCTCTTGAAGGCGAAGCTGGCGGCGGGCAATTGGAACAACGCCGGTGCGGTGGTGGATTTGTTCCTGGGCTTTCTCTACCCCGCCGAAGGCAAGGCAAACCTGGATGAGTACCGCACGCTGGCCATCAACTTCCTGAACACGAACGACAACGGTGTGGGCCAGTCACTCTTCACGTCGCTGGGAAACGCCGGTGCCGCCTACGACACGCGGGTGCGGGCGATGGTTGCCATGCTCATGACCTTGCCGCGTTTCCAGGAACAATAAATCACCACGCTTATGCGACATCACCACTTCAACATTGTCAGCCGGCGCGATTTTCTCAGCACGACGGGCAAGGCGGGCATCGCCGCCGCGCTCGCGTCAGTGGCGAATGTGCCCGGCTTCCTCAAGCGGGCGATGGCCGAGGGGACAATTGGAAACGGCAAGAAGGTTCTCTTTATCTGGTTGCGCGGAGCCAATGATGCACTCAATTCGGTGATTCCCTGGGGAGATTCGGCCTACGTCACGAGCCGGCCGGACATCAAGATCCCATTCGACGCCATTAACTACGGGGCCAGCGGGATCCTGTGTGATTTCCCGCAGGCTGGCGCGGCTTCCACGTACGGCTTTTATCCCAACGCTATTCGGTTGGGCAATGGCTTCGCCGCGCTGCATCCCTCCCTGAAGTTCCTCGCGCCGGTCTATAATGCGGGCGACCTTGCGTTGATTCATCGCGTTGGTTATCCCCGGCAATCGCGTTCGCACTTTGATTCTCAGAATTATTGGGAGAACGGGAACCCGAACAACAACCTGAGCAAGGATGGCATTTTTTACCGCACGATTCTCGAGTCCGGCCTGGCGGGCAATGGAGTGACGGGTGTCTCCATCCAATCGTCTCTCCCGTTGCTCCTGCGCGGGTCGGAGGCGGCTTTGACCAATCTCACCGACCCACTGCGCTATAACCTGTTGAGCATTCCTTCGCCGGTGGGCGATCCGAAATCCGACAGTTCCATTGCCGCGGGCAACAGCTACAGCTTCGCCCCAAAGATGAATCGTGATCTGCTGCACAACCAGTACGCCAGCCTGCAACAAACGCTCAACGCCTTCGCCGCGATCAACTTCAGTGACAGCGGCAACATATTCCAGGACGACGTAAAGACCGATGGCGATACGACATGGCAGCCGGTCAATTCCGCCGGGCAGTCCACGGGCGACTCCAGCAAGGGCTATTTTCTTTTCCCTGCTCCCGCAACCGGCCCGAATGCAAATGACACTAACAACAAAAACGGGGGATGGCGTCGTGCCGACACAACGCTGAACGGGAACAAGTACGTGGTGAATCCGAATCACCAAAGTTTCTTCTACAATCTCAAGGCCGCCGCGCTGGTCCTGAACCACACGTCCGCCATCATTGCCGGCACGGAGCTGGGCGGCTTCGACACTCACCTGCAGCAGATCCAAAACAATGCGCCCACGCTGGGAGCCCACGCCGATTTGCAGCGCGTCATCGGCTGGTCCATCTACGCTCTTCGCAAATATTTCACGCTCTACGCCAGCAACGTGAACTGGAACAATCTCGTCGTCGTGACACTCTCTGAATTCGGCCGGACCACGCGTGAAAACAATGACAACGGCACCGATCACGCGGAAGCCGGCGCCATGTGGGTCGCGGGCGGAGCCGTGAAAGGCTACAACAAGGGCAATCCTTCCGGCGTGTTCAACTGCCATTCGGGCGATGCGATCCCGTGGGTTCCCGGACCGGCCGGTTCCATGTTTGGCATCGATGGGAGCTATTTGAAACGCAACACCGACTACCGCTCCGTTCTCGGCGAAATCATCCGCAAGCACCTGGGCGCCACGCAGGCCCAACTCAATCGCATCATCCCGGGCTACGCCAATGAAGCTCAAGAGCACCTGTTGAATGGCGGCACCGTCGCGGCCCCGTTCGACAAAGTGAACACTCAGATTCGTGGCGAAGTCGGGATTCTGTAGCACGCTCAGGCATGACCGGTCCCATCCCCCTGCGAAGGGTCGTGTTATTCGCCTGGCTTTTCTGCTCGGCCGCTTGCGCGGACACAGTGACCCTTTTTCCCGTTGCCGATGCGACGTTGATTCAACTTTGGCCGAGCAACAGCATGGGTGCAGGCAACTGGATTTCCTCCGGCACGACCCAGAACGGCACGAGCAATCGCGCTCTGATCAAATTCGACGTTGCTGCGGTGGTGCCGGTGGGCGCGACGGTGACCGATGCCGGCCTCTATGTTTGGGTCACACGCACTCCGATCGATGGCAACACCGATTCCGTCTTCTCGCTGCGCCGCATGTTGCGCCCGTGGGGCGAAGGAGCCAATCCCACTCCCGCCACTTCGCCCGGTTTCGGCTTGCCAGCTCTGGCTGGCGACGCGACCTGGTCACACAGCTTTTGGGACACGAACGCCTGGACCGTGCCTGGCGGATTGGAGGGCACGGACTACTCCGCAGCGATCAGCACCACTGCATCCATCGCGGGCGAGAGCGCGGAAGCCTATTTCTTCGAATCCGGCGGCACCATTGGGGATGTTCAATCGTGGCTCGACCATCCTGAGTCGAACTTTGGCTGGATGCTCAAGACCGAGGATGAAACGAGCCGGTTTACGGCACGCCGCTTTGGTTCGCGGGAACTGCAGGATCCAGCTGGCTCGCCCCAACTGGTCATCACTTACTTGCCGCCCGTGCGGATTCACACGATTCAGGCTGCGAGCAATCAGGTCTCTCTCACCTTCAACGCCGATATCGGCTATTTCTATCGCGTCGAAGCCTGTGGCGGGTTGGGTGTGACCAACGCGTGGGCCGTGCTGACGAATCACGGGCTGGCCCTCACCCCAGGGCCGCGCACCACCACCGATATTACGACCAATGCCCAGCGGTTCTATCGCGTCCGCCGCGATTAGACTAATCGAAATCCGAGCAACTCATGAAGTAGTGGCAGTGCGGACAGCGCCGTTTGCATTTCTCGTTGTGCAACTCATGGCCGCAGCGCGGACATTGGCCTTGGTTGACGAAGAATCGTGGTCGTCGCTCACGGGATTTTCTTTTATGCCACAAAGGCGAAAGCGGCGATGGAAAACGTTCTTTGCCTCGCGGCATCTTTGCGTTGTCATCCACTCCGCCATGAAATCTGCGTTGTCTCAACTCTCCCGCCGCACGCCCGAACCGGCCATCTCCTGGCTCATGAAGCTGACGCTGGACCATCCGAAGCTGATCTCGCTCGCTGCCGGTTTCACGGACAGCGCCTCGTTGCCGGTGGATGACGTGCGCGCGGTGCTCGATGACGTGCTGGCCTCGCCGCGCCGCGGCCGGCCGGCCCTGCAATACGGCAGTACCGTCGGAGATACGACCCTGCGCGAAATGACCGCTGAACATGTGCGGAAATGCGACGGGAGCAAAGACGCCACGAGTTACGCGGTCGCGCGAACAATCATCACCAGCGGTTCGCAACAGTTGCTCTATATGACGACCGAGGCGCTGTGTGACCCCGGCGACATCGTCCTCGTGGAAGATCCGACCTACTTTGTTTATCTCGGCATCACGCAAAGCCACGCGCTGCGCTGCCGCGGCGTGAAGTTGGACGCAGATGGAATCAATCTCGCCCACCTCGATCAAGTTCTTGCGGAACTGAAACGCACCGGTGAATTGCGCCGCGTAAAGCTTCTTTACCTCGTTTCTTACTTTCAGAATCCGACCGGTCGCACCACCTCGTTCACCAAGAAGCAAGCCGCGCTGGAACTGCTCCGGCGCTATGAGCGCGCCGCTGGCCATCCGATTTATCTGCTCGAAGATGCCGCATATCGCGAGCTGCGCTTTTCTGGTGACGACGAACGCTCTGCGCTCGCCGCGGGCTTTGACGGCCGTGTGATTTACACCGGCACTTACAGCAAGCCGTTCGCGACCGGCGCGCGTGTGGGCTTTGGCATTCTGCCTTTGGAAATTTTCAGCGCCATCGCGCGCATTAAGGGCAATCACGATTTCGGCACCGCGAATCTCTTGCAACAACTTCTCGCCCACGCGCTGTCCACCGGCGCTTACGATCGTCATCTGCCGATTCTGCGGCAGCGCTACGCCGCAAAAGCCCTCCGCATGACCGCCGCGATCCGGAAGCATTTTCCGGCGGAAGTGAAATGGGCCCAACCGCGTGGCGGACTTTACTTTTGGGCGCAATTGCCGGCCCGCGTGAAGTCCGGGGCGAAATCCAAACTCTTTCAGACCGCGCTCCGGCGTGACGTGCTCTACGTGCCCGGCGAACTCTGCTACTGCGGCGACGCCGCGCGGCGAAAACCAAATCATGAAATGCGCATCAGTTTCGGCGGCGCGAAAGATCGCGACATACCGCGTGGCATCGAGCGACTCGGTGCGGTGCTGCGAGCGATGAGTTGATGTTGAAAGTTGAGGGTTGAGAGTCGAAGGCGCCTTCGCCATCCTGTCTCAACTTTCAACCAACAACACTCAACCAAGTCCAATGCCCTACGCTGTGCTGCAAGCCGACCTGAGCCCGCCGAGCATCGAGCAGATGCGGCGCGCGTTCCGCTCGGTGCCGGGACTGACGCCGGTGGACGCGCAAATTCTGGGCAACGACGCGTTCGGGATTCTGGTCAAGGATTTCTCCGGGCATCAGGCCGGTGCGCTGCAAGGAGCGCTCCAGATCGAAGGAGTCGAAACTGAAATCGTCGATCAATCCTGCCTGCCCGCGCTGCCGCAGACGCACTTCGTGCAGCGGCTTGATTGCACGCCGGAACACCTGCTCATCTACGATCCGATGGGGAAGACTTTCACCCTCGACTGGCGTCACATCGCTTTTGTCGCGGCGGGCTCAGTCCGGCTGACGGATTTTGTCAGGCGACAGGAGAAGCGGCCGGTCAGACGGTACCACGGCCATCACAGCACAACAGTTGAGGTGGAATACGAAACGGTGTCGCACGAAGAACGGAAGTTTCACTTGCTGGCCGAAATCATCATCACCGGCGCAACCCTTCGCTACAGTCTCGCGGCAGACAAGTTCAACTTTTCCTATCTGGGCGGACGCAACCTGAAGAACCCCGTGGCGAATTTTTCCCTGCTCGTGCGTGACCTCGCACAGTTCAGCGCGCGCGCCCGGCTCAATCAAGGCGCGGAGGCCATGCGCGCCGATGCCACCAGGGTTTTCACTTATCCCAGCAAGAATGCGTTCTACGAGGAAATCATCTGGACGCTTTGGCAGATGAAGAAGGCCGCATGAAGACGCGGAGCGAGGAAATTTGTTCCCATGAATTAACGCAGGTGGTGCCGGTCGCGCTGCGACCGGAGGTGCGAACGGACTCGCCTCGCAGCGCGAGGCTTGCCACCTCTGTCGCACGCTGGTTTGGGACAGATTGCCTGGTTCTGCTCGCGCTCTCAGTAACCTGCGTCTGCCACGCCGCCTCGACGGGCGTCCCGCCGCCAGGCATCGCCATCGCGGAGAAAGATCGTGCCGAGTTGCGCGCGGGAGCCGATACGCTCGCGTTGGAGATCAATTCACTCCGCTCATCGAACCTGCGCGCGTTGATTCCCGACGTGGAGATTTTTCACAAGGCCGTGGACTGGGCGCTGCGCTACGACGAATTCTATCGCAGCAATGAAGTGGCACTCGCGCGCGCTTTGCTGGAGCGAGGAATGGAACGGGCGCGTGAATTGCGGGCTGGAAAGGCATCCTGGTTGACGGCGACAGGCCTCGTCGTGCGCGGTTACGTGTCACGAATTGACGGCTCGGTCCAGCCTTACGGTCTCGTCGTCCCGGCAACATTTGCCACCGACAAAGAGAAAGCGCGCCGCCTGGATGTTTGGCTGCATGGTCGCGACAACAACCTCACGGAGCTGAAATTCATTTCCGACCGCCAAAGATCCTACGGCGAATTCACGCCCGCCGACACGTTCGTGCTTCATCCGTATGGCCGTTACTGCAACGCCTTCAAGTTCGCCGGCGAAACCGATGTGTTCGAAGCGATGGAGCACGTGAAGAAGTCATATCGCATCGACGACCGCCGCATCGCCTTGCGCGGATTCTCGATGGGCGGTGCGGGCGCGTGGCATCTCGCGGCGCATCATCCCGGCGTTTGGGCGGTGGCCGCGCCCGGCGCGGGCTTTGCCGAAACCGCCGAGTATCAGAAGCTCGGCGCGAACCGGGCGAAGGTTCCGGCGTGGGAACAGAAACTCTGGCAGCTTTACGACGCGACTGATTACGCCGCCAATTTCGCGAACCTGCCCGTCGTCGCCTACAACGGCACCGACGACCCGCAGCGCCAGGCCGCTGACGTGATGGAGCACGCGATGAAGGCCGAGGGGCTGACACTGCCGCGCGTCTGGGGTACGAACGTCGGCCACAAATACACGCCGGAAGGGAAGAAGGAAGTGAGCAGATTCGTGGATGATGCGGTCATGCGTGGCCAGGAGCCGGCACCGGCCAGGCTTCGCTTATCGACCCGGACGCTGCGCTACGGCACGACCGGGTCCGGCATCTCGCCTGGAACGTCGCTGGCCATCACCGCCTTGCGGGAACATTGGAAGCGAGCTGATTTGGAAGTGGATATGTCCGACGCAGAAAACTGGCTCATTCGCACGACGAACGTGACGGCTTTTTCGATTAGCCAATCACTGATGACGATGCCGCGATTTGTGCGAGCAGTGAAGGTGGATGGCCAGGAACTCGCGGTGGCTCCGGTTGTGTTTGCGCGAGCGAACGTGAGCTCAAGACTTACTTTGCGGCAGGACGCGACCGGCCGGTGGCACACACAGCCGCCGGCACTTCCAGGCCCCGTGCAAAAGCAAAAGCGACCAGGTTTGCAGGGCCCCATCGACGACGCATTCATGGACAGCTTTCTCATCGTGCGGCCCACGGGCCGAACGCAGAACACGCAAATCGGCGCGTGGGTTTCGGCGGCCATCGCGAAAACCACGAACGACTGGCGCGCACAATTCCGCGGCGACGCGCGCGTGAAAGACGACTTGCAAGTGAGTGACGCGGACATCGTCGCGCACAACCTCGTGGTCTTCGGCGATCCGCAAAGCAATCGCGTGCTCGCGCGCATCGCTGACAAGTTGCCGATCGCATGGACTGCGGACTCCGTGCGAGTTGGTGACCAGAAATTTGCCGCAGCAACGCATGTGCCGGTGTTCATCTTCCCGAATCCACTCAATCCGCAGCGCTACGTGGTGTTGAACAGCGGCTTCACCTTCGCCGCCGCTGGCACGGCCAGCAACGCGCAGCAGACGCCCAAGTTGCCGGATTACGCGTTGCTGGATGTGGAGCAGGGCGGTGCAGTAGTGCTGGCGGACTTCTTCGACGAGCAGTGGAAGCTCAAGTGAAACCTGAAGCGTGAAACGCGAATTCACGCTTTACGCTTCACGTTTCAGCTTTCGTTTCGTTTGCGGTTTTCGGTGGATGGACGTAGTGGTGTCACTCACATCATCATGGATGATGTTCGCTCTTCAATGCCGCCTCGGATGCCGCTCTTGTGACGCGAAGCCTGGCCGCAACCTGCTCCGCCGCTGCCAGCACGCGCAGTACGTTCGAGCCCGCAACTTTCGCCACGTCCTCATCCGTCCATCCGCGACGCATCAGTTCTGCGAGCAAAGCCGGATATCGATCCACTCCTTCGAGGCCCTGCGGCCAATCCTCGATTCCGTCGAAGTCGGATCCGATACCGACGTGATCGACGCCGGCGACTTTGCGGATGTGGTCAATGTGATCCGCAACCTGCTGCAACGTCACGACGGGTTTCGGGTGACCCTTCTCCCAGGCCGCCAGGGCCGCCTTCGCGCGTTCGGGCTGACCTATGTAAAGACCGCTGAACGGCGGCGAGTTGAATCGAGACTGCTCGGCAGCGCGGTCGGCCAACCAGTGATTCCGCGCTTCTGAAATGTAACCCGGGTAAAAATTCACCATCACCACGCCGCCGTTCTGCGCCACCAACCGCAGGACATCATCCGGGACATTGCGCGGGTGGTCGACAATGGCCCGGGCCGAGGAGTGAGAAAAGATCACCGGCGCTTCGCTGATCGCGAGAACCGCCTTCATTGCCTCTGGCGAGACGTGGCTCAGATCAATGAGCATGCCCAGCCGGTTCATCTCGTGGGCGAGTTCCTTGCCGAATTCGGTCAGTCCATGGTGGACGGGTGCGTCGGTCGCCGAATCCGCCCACTCGGTATTCCGAGAGTGCGTCAGCGTCATATAGCGCGCGCCCAAGTCGTACATCTGACGCAGGGTTGAGAGGGAATTGTTGATTTGGTGACCACCTTCGATACCGATAAGTGAGGCGATCTTGCCCGAGCGATGAATCTGGCGCACGTCCGCCGCGGTATACGCCATCTGAAAATCGGCGGGATACTTTGCCGTCATCCGTTTAACGAGGTCGATTTGTTCAAGCGTGGCCTGAACAGCCTCACTCCCTTTAAGTTCGGTTGGCACAAAGACCGACCAGAACTGGCCACCCACCCGGCCGGCGCGCAGGCGCGGGATATCCGTCATCAGAGGCGTCCCATCATTGGTGGATAAAATCCTCGAGGTATCCGATCGCAGGTCGATCGCCACAAGGCTGCCGTTGGACCGATCACGAATCTGCTCCGGCAAATCATTGTGGCCATCAACCAGCGGAGTATCCGCGAGCACTCGGTCAACGCGGGACGTGAAGTCGCCATCTGCCGCGAACGAAATCGCCAATGCGCTCAGAAGGAAACCCAGCACGCTAGGCATCACGGCCCGATGCCGCGTCTGATAAACAAGGGAACCTCTGCTCATATGGTGAACTGAAATCATCGGCCGTGAATTCATATCGCGGATTGTTTGCGGGAGATTCTGGGCGGGATTTCTCAGAAGCGCAATCCGCGTCGCGTTGTGCGGCACTCAAGCCTTGGGAACGCCGGCATTCCTGCCGTCGCTCCCAAGGCGTATTCTTCAGCAGCTTCACCACCTCCCACGTCCACCGATTGACAGAACGAATCATGCTCTCCAGCATTCGCTCGTGACCATGATTCCCCATCGCGCTCTCGTATTCATTCTCGCCGCGGCTACCGCTTTTGCTGAATCACCACGCGGCTACTACCGGTCCCCGGCCATCCACGGCGATACAATTGTCTTTACCGCGGAGGGTGACTTGTGGCGTGTGCCGGTGACCGGCGGAGCGGCGCAGCGGCTCACGACGCATCCGGGACTCGAATCGCATGCCGCCATTTCACCGGATGGCCAGACGCTCGCGTTCAGCGCCGGGTACGAGGGGCCGACGGAGGTTTACACCATGCCCCTCGCGGGTGGCCTGCCGACGCGGCACACATTCGATGGCGACAACGCGCGGGTCGAGGGCTGGACGCCTGACGGGAGCTTGCTTTACGCCACGGACATCTATTCCACGTTGCCGAATCACCAGCTTGTCCGCCTTGATCCAAAAACAAATCAACGGCGCTTGCTGCCATTGGCACAAGCCAGTCAGGGCGCGTTCGAGCCGGAGCCCGCCGGGAGCAAAACGCTGATCTTCACCCGCTTTTCGAAACAGGGCAGCAGCACCAAACGGTATCAAGGCGGCTGGGTGGAGAATCTCTGGCGCTTCACCGACGGCGAAACGGAAGCCGTGCCGCTCACCACCAACTTCATCGGCACAAGCCACAGTCCAATGTGGTGGAAGGGGCGCGTCTATTTCGCAAGCGACCGTGACGGAGTGATGAATCTCTGGTCGATGAAACCGGACGGCTCTGACGTTGCTCAGCTCACCAGGCACAAGGACTTTGATGCGAAATCTCCAGCGCAACAGGGCGGTCACATCGTTTACCAGCACGGCGCGGATCTGCGGCTGTTCGAGATTGCCAGCGGCCGGGATAGCGCGCTCGACATCCGCCTGGCGTCGGACTTCGATCAGGAGCGCGAGCGATGGGTGAAGAAGCCACTCGATTTTCTAACGAGCGCGCATCTTTCACCCAACGGCGATCGAGTGGCGTTCACCGCGCGCGGGCAGGTGTTCGTCGCGCCGGCTGAGCAGGGACGTTTCGTGGAAGTGCCGCGCAAGGCCGACGTGCGCTATCGCAACGCGCGGTTTCTGCCGGACGGCAAATCGTTGCTCGCACTCTCGGATGAATCGGGTGAATTGGAATTCTGGCGGCTGCCAGCCAACGGCCTCGGCGCCGCGGAGCCGCTCACCACCAACGGCACCGTCTTTCGCTTTCCCCGCCTGCCGTCACCGGATGGCAAGCGTCTGGTGTGGGCAGACAAGGACAAGAAACTTTGGATGCACGAACTCACGACGAACACAACCACGCTGATCGA
>Ga0184628_10001822_pt1 | contig 10408 bp, 23 predicted proteins | sample PLM4_5_b1_FD_133149 | JGI IMG/M metagenome (GOLD analysis project Ga0184628, IMG submission 133149) | Groundwater sediment microbial communities from an aquifer in East River, Colorado, USA - PLM4_5_b1 | ecosystem: Environmental > Terrestrial > Soil > Riparian zone | place: USA: East River...
CCAGCACGCTCCAGGTCTTGGACGTGGTCGATGGCGGGGGCGAGCTCCGACAGGAAGATCGACCGCGCCTTGCTGCCGAAGTCGTCGGGGTGGGTGTCGCTCACCGCTTCCGCCTCCACCAAGCGATGAACCCCGCCAGCAGGATCACGCCAACGAGGGCGCCGTAGAACCGTGGATCAATGGGGAACATCTATCGCTTTCCTCCGTTCAGCCTGTCGAATCTGTTGAGAAACGCGTCCTTCGCGAACTCCGGGGCAATCGCCCTCACCTCTCTCTCGTACGGCTCTGCCGTGGGCTTCCACCCGGGGTTCACTGGCATGAGGTCCCGTCGCTCCGTTGCCAGGGCTCGATCATCCGCTGCCTTGATCGCGGGGTGCTGGTCGGCGAGCTGCGCCCCGAGCCCAAACCTCTCCCCGATGGCCAGGTTCCAGCGGCGCTCGAGGTCGGCGTAGGCGGGTCCGAGGAGTGCCTTTACCGGGGTGCTGATGTCCCCGAGGTATGCCTCCGCCGCATCGTGGAGGAGCCCGGGGAGGGCGTGCTCGGAGTGGACGAGCTCGCTCACCATGAGAGAGTGCTGAGCGACCGAGTATGGATACTGGACAGCTCCGTTGAAGCGGCAGATGCGAGCGAGGTGATGGGCGATGTCCACGATGTGGATGGAGGACGGATCGGGCTTGGCGATGTCCACGAGGGTGCCGGTCGATGTGAGGAGGCGGCTGGCGCTCATGTCGCCTCGATCATCGAGTTGAGGGCGCGTTGGGCGTCGTAGGCAGCCCAGCAGGAACGGCCGTACCGCTGAGACCCAGGGATCGAATCGGCCAGTCCCTTCGGACGCTGAACGAACACCCACCCGTCCTTCGCCACCACGAACAGCCCCAGCCGGAGCACCTCTTCTGTCCCCACATTCTTGCTGTGCCCATCGGTGCGATGGATCTCCTGATCGGCAAGTTTCCACCGGGGATCGTCCGCACTGGGGAGCGGGATGCCTTCGATCTCGGTCAGCGTGGACGACGGTTCCTGGCCACCCCCCCGCCGGGAGCGACGGAGCCGCAGGTTGTCGACGGCCAAGCAAAGCGCTGCGGCACCCAAGAGCAGCTCGACGATCACCGTGCCCTCCCAACCTGGCCGCCAGCGGGCAGCGTGAGGGGGTCGCCTTGGATGCGAGACTGGCGCCCTTTGACCTGGCACATGCAGACGCAGTCGCCAAGGTGGCCGGGGTACAGCCAGCATGGGCAGCCGTTGTCGACCTCGCGAAGGCAGAGGGGGACGAGCGGGTACGAGCAGGCCACGGGCTCACCGGCAGCCGGATCCGACTTCCCCGGACAGATGACCCGCAGCCGCTCCACGATCTCGTGCAGCAAGTCGGTCACGTTGTCGGTCGGGCTGCGGTCCAGGTTCTGCCGGACCCGATCATCCATCCACCGGTGAAGCGAGTAGCGGAACCGGTCGCTGGTCAGCGTAGCGAAGAACATATCCACGCCTACCCCAGCAGGGAGAGTCTCTGGTCTCTCCCCGCTGGGGGGCGTGGGGGCCACCGCCGCGCCAGGGTCCTTACGCGGGCTCTGGTCACGATTGACCGCGGTCGCATTCAAGTCTTTGGGGTCGGTCCAGTCGAGGAAGATGACGCCGAACTCCGCGAAGCTGTCGTCATAGACGTTCATCCCACGGTCTGTCGTCTTCCAGTAGCCAGCTTCAGGCCGCTCGGTAAGCGTCGCCTCGCAGCCACCGCCTCCGTGGGTCTTCACGCGCATCCCGGGCGCGAGCCACTGCGGCTCGATGATCAGCACTCCGGCCCTCAGTCCCCGCCGCCCCAGGCAGATCGCGCACAGGTACGGCGCCCCCGGCTTCCCCCGGCAGACGTCGCACTCGTTTGCTTCGGTCCATCCGTTGTCAGCAAGGGTCGGTGGACTGGAAGGAATCGAGCCGATGTCCACCTCTCGCACTTGCACCGGGGAGGCGTCCTTCAGGATGCGCGCGACTCTCTCCAGCGCCGCGCGACTGGAGCCGGAAAGGAAATCAAGACGGTGCCCTTCCTCCCTCACGGCTTCGGCCACACCAGTCAGAACGTCCCGGTAGAGCGGCTCCCTTGCTGCCGGGCTCATCAGGGCGGCGCACGCAGGACAGGGATCGAAGGGACCGTCAGAGCGGGTGTGGTTGAAGGTCGGGCCAGGCACCCTCTCCATCGCTTCGTCACCGATCGGGACGCAGGTTCCGGTCAGGTGAGTTTCCTTGCAGCATCCGCTACAGCGCATCCACGATAGCCCCGGCCCGCCAGCGTAGGGGCCGACACAAACAGCCATGGACTCCTTGCACATGCTGCAAATCGGCCTGCTCCAGTCGACGCCGTCGGGGGAGTGCGGTGGATCGGTGGCCATCAGTCCTCATCTCCCGTGACGAGCTGGACTTCAGTGAACGGCCCGGCGATGGGCCCAGCCAGTTGACGCCCCTTGAACTTCGCGATGAAGTACATGAGCGGGAGGTCGCGGAGATAGTCGCCGGAGTTCTCGAAGTCGTAGAACTCGATCTGCCACTCCACGTCCGGGAGGGCGGGGTAGTCATCCCCGTCTGGTCCGGTGAGCCGGCCGTCAGCCGTGATCGTGAATGTGTCGAGGCTGCCGCTCACCCCCTCCCCGAGATCCTTCGTCTGGAACTCGTGGGCGCGCCACTCGGCGGGCATCGACTCGTGCTCTACGTGGACGTGGTCGTACATCCCCATCACGCAACCCCCAGCGCTTGAGCCGCCAGCAGCCACGGGCAGATCGTCGGCAGGTTGTAGTGGAAGTTCGGATTGAGCCAGAGCCCGTCACGGGGGTCGGTGGACAAGCCGCAGCCGGGACAGGTGATGGAAGGGCCGGTCTCCTTGCCTGTCCTGCCGCCGGTCCATGTGCCCTGCTTCCAGGGCTGCCCGAGGATTCGCAGGAGGGCGGCGGTGCTTCGCTCGGCAATGTCGAACAGCGCGCACGGCGCTTCGGCCATGATGTCGAAACAGAGCGAGCAGCACTCATCGCAGATGAAGACCCCTGGCCCGGAGATCATCTTCCCCACCTCGGGCAGTGCCTTGCGACAGAAGGAACAGAGGATCTTCGCTCGATCCATGAGGTACGTCGGCCTGCCGTTGATCGTGACGTTCAGGTCGATGCTCATCGGGGGCGGCGGCGTGGCCATCAGGTCCGCGCCTCCGGGAACTCTGCCCACTGCCGCCCGTCGAGCACCGGCAGCGAGACCTTGTGTCCCTTGCCGTCCAGTCGTTGCTTGAAAAAGAAGGGGACCCCCTGCGCCTGGCACTGGTCACGCAGCGATCGGATCCAGTCCTCGTTCATGGGGCGGGCACCGCGTCCGCTCTCGGAACCCACGATCACCCACGCGATGCCGGCCAGGTCGATCGAGCCGAGGTCTTCCAACAGCGGCTCGAAGGAGACGAAGCGAACGGCGGCGGGGACCTTCCGAAGGTGGTCGAGCCTACCGAGGGTGGCGCGGTTCTCGATCGAGGTCCCGATCCACACGTTGGGAAGCGGCCATGCACCCTTGCCGGGAGGCGGCCGGCGAAAGTCGCCGTCGCCCGGTTGCTCATCCCAGCATAGATCCTGGAACAACTTTGCCATGCGATCGTTGCCCAGCTCGTCCTCGAACACACCGCCAGCGTGCGAAAGGATCCTGGCCCTCGGGGAGGCCGGCGCGAACCGCCCGCTGCCGCTCGTGAGCCACTTGAACCACTTAGGCAGGCGCTCCGTCCGCTTGGTGAGGATCTGGAAAGTGTGCCGGGGGCAAGCGGCCATGACCCCGAAGGCTGCGGCGATCCGCTGGTCGGAGAACTCCTCGTACCAAAGATCGCTCATCGAGTTCACGAAGATGCGGCAGCCATTCTTCCAGCGGAGCGGGTCGGCAAGCTTCTCCATGACGAAGGCGCCCTTGCCGGTCCAGCGCGGGCCGTGCTCGGTCATCTCGGCGATCCCCTCGAAGGGCATGCCGGGCCCCGAGAAGCGGGCGGCGATCCCCTCAGCGAAGCAGTGCTCGCAGCCTGTCGACTTGCGCCGACAGCCGCGGAACAGGTTCCAGGTACGCCCCGGCGTGCCGTCATCGCCGCGCGTCCACTCGATGCTCGTCTCGCCCATCACCTCCACCCCTTCCACAGGTCCCGCGCCCTCTTCACCGCCGACCACGCCCACCAGGTCAGCACCCCCATGGCGAGGATGGATGGGAGGGGGTTACTCCAGCACCAGTGGAGGAGGGATGTCATGCCGCCTCAGTTGCCGGCGAGGCCCGCAGGGACTGAGCGACCGGGTGGCCTGGCCCGTACCAATGAATCTCGTGGTCGTCCCAGAGAAACACGCCCCCAAGAACACGGCCTACCAGCCACTGAGGGATCCACGCAACGCAGTCGAGTCGATGACGCCCGTCGTGGCCATCCTCCAACTGACACTGTTTGCCACCGCGAGCGATATCCCGGCAGCGCATCTACGCATCCCCCTTCCCGCCGCGGCCACAGGCAGCGCAACTACCATCCGGGGTGAGCACCCTGATCGCCCGGGACGCCTTCCCCTTCCCCTTCTGGATCCACCCCTTCCTCTCGATAGCTCTCAGGTGGTCGTTGACTCCGTTCGTGGAGGCGATTTCGAAGCGCTTCCCGATCTCACGCATGGTGGGGGGGGGCTCCAGCCCGGCGGATGGTGGCCACGATGAAGTCGTAGATCTCCCGCTGGCGGTCAGTGAGGGGGGCGCGGCCGATGCGCATGCCAATGATTCCGCCGGTGATCACGGTGAATCCCCCGCCCGCATCCCCGCCAGCGCCATCCGCAGCACCATGTCTGCCTTGGCCTTGAGCCGCCTCCCCTTCCCTGTCAGGTGGTCGTCTCGGAGTTCCGATGGGTCGTCGAACATCACCCCCCTGGCCGCTGGACTCCCCAGTGTCGGTGAGCACGCCGAGTGAACCGCCTCGGCAAACAGATTCTCCCGGTATGACCGGCGAAAAGCGGAGTCCATCTACGCCGCCCTCCGATACGCATCTTCCGCATCCACGTACCCGAGCGCGGTCATGGTCCCCCGCACCTTCCCCGCCGCCCACTCCTGCCGGCGCTGGCGGGACCAGCCTGCGAACGCTCCCTTTCGCCCCTCCCACTGAGCGTGGAGGTTCGGGCACTTCGGGGTGCAGGACAGATCGGACGCCTTCATGGAGCCGCCCTTGTCCTCCCCGGTGTGGCTGGCCTGGACCTTCCCGCCGCCGCACTTGTGAGGGAGGTCGGCGCCGCAGCAGCGGAGTGCGCGGACCTGGGCGCGGTAAGCCCTCGATCGCCATGGGCCACGGCGCGGCTTGTCCCGCTTCTGGTTCATGTAGGTGTAGCGCTGGAGAGTGGCACTGGCCTGCATCCGCTTCGGGGAGCGGCGCTCTCTTGGGGATGGCTTGGCGAACGCGAACCCCTCCGTGAGGTTGGCCTTCGGGGGCTTCCTCTTGAAGGGGCCGGGGTCGGGGGACTTGAGTCCCCGCCGCCCGGCGTAGGAGCTGCCAGAGAGGGTCACAGTCCGACGGCCTCCGGAGCCTGGGGCGGCGGCTGGACGTCACGCAGGATCTGGGCGGCGAGCCCCTCCGCCGCCGCGCGCGTCACCAGGGTGTGGTCGATGCTGTTGCGCGGGGAGTGCATCAGGACCCCATCCGGGGTGGTCACGGCACAGCAGCGCCTGAAGGATGCTCGTCCGCCCGCAAGAATCGCCTCCGCGAGAGCGCGCATCTCCTCCCCGGTTCCCTCGATATCCGCGTTGCCGATCCGAGACGAGCACATCAGGGAACTGGAGCGCGGACCGGTCCGCTCCAGCCACATCCGGCCGTCGTGCTCGGCACGTTCGATCACCCACCAGTCGCAGTCGTCGTCGCTCTTCCTTGCCACCAGGGCCACATCCAAGGGCGCGTTTGCCATCAGTTCTTCCTCGCCTCTCTTCCCGGTATCGCCCCGCCCCCTCGAATCGTTGCGTGCTCCCCGCCTGTTTCTTTTCCCCCTCCACCGGAGGGCGGGACGGGCGGCGGCTCCCACAGGTAGGAGCGGAACCGATGGGCACCTAGAGCCACCGCAGCGATGAACACGGCCGCGTTGATGGCGTTCGGCCACCCCTTCCCGGTCACCACGGAGGCCCCGCTGGCCACGGCAATGAGCGCGAACCACCCGATCAGAAGCGGCTGGGTGAGCCACGAGCAGTCCCGGGGAGGGGTCACGACACCGCCGCCCCATGGGGATCCACAACCGGGGTCTCCCCGTTGGCAGTCAGGATGCGGCCAACCCCTTGGCGGATGTACTCGGCCACTGGGACCCGCGTGCGCTTGGAAAGCCGCTGGAGGGCGGCCACCTGCCCGGCCGTTAAATAGACGGTGGTGCTCACTTTCTTCCGCGCCATCACCCGCACCCTCTCCAAAGCCCGGCCCCGGCCACCACCGCTACCCACAGCACCAGGACCCCCAGGGCGATCCAAAACCCTCGGGCTGAAGCCTCCTCATCAGAGCGTCGTGGAGGGGTGTTCTCCGCGATGTGATCGGCGAGGAGGTGGTCCCTCCCCGGCTTGTCTGGGTGGGTGACGATCGTGGTGCGCTCCCCTTCGGAGGTGGTCCAGGTGACCCAGGAGCGTGGGTTGGTGCCCTTGGGGTTCACCGTGGCCGTCTCTCCGCGAAGAGTTCCCAGGTCCGAGGGAACGCCTCCCGCACCAGGTCACCGACCGCGTTGGCGTACTGCCTGATCTCCCACTGGGCCCCCGCCGCCATTCGGAGCGTCAGGAAGGCCAGCCAGTTGCGCAGGTTCGCTGAGGCGCGCATCCGGCTGTAGCGGCCCACCGGGAGGTGGACGCGGGCCAATTCCTTGGGGACGCCCATGCGGAGCGCGTCCTGGTACAGCACCTCCTGCTGCTGGTACATCGTCGCCAACTGCTGACGGAACACCGACGCGCCAACCTCGCTGAGAACGTCCGCGCCGGCTACCGTCCCCGCCTGCTTGTTCGTCTTCGAGTTGATGAGCAACCGCTCGACACTGGGGACGTAGTTCTCGTCCGGGAGCGGGATGTAGCGGGCGGACATCTCGTTGTAGGACTGCGTCCGGTGCCGGTGCCACTCCCGGAAAACCATGATCGGGGCCTTCACCTCGATCACCATGCCGGCCATCTCGAAGGGGGTGGCGTGCTGGTTGTTCCAGAGGTAGGCGAGAAGCTTCTCGTCGCCGGGCTTCTCCAACCGGCCACAGCCCTCGGAGCACAGATCCCCAGGCAACTGTTTCTGAGCCCCGCACGTCCCGCAGACCGGACCCCACCCGAGGAACCCCTTCCCCGTAGACATGCGGGCGGCTTCTACGATCCGCTCGTCGCTCCCCCACGTCTCCACCAGCGAGAGATACCCGTGATCCAGAACCTCAACCCGCTCCATTCGCCTGTCCTTTCTTCGCGTTCTCGACGTGGCGGGCGAGGTACCAGGCCGCCTTCTCCAGGTCTTCCAGCGCGGCACCCTTCTTCCCCGCCCGCGCGATGTACTTCACCGTGTTGCCGAGGCAGAACCCCAGCCCCCATGCCTCGATCACCTTGATCGCCTCGTACGGGTTGTCCGCGCCGCCGTAGTGCTTCGGGTGGTTGACCGAGTCACTCATGGCCCCACCCACCGCGCGCTTCCACCTGAACCGCCGCCCTCCGAACCCCCTCTCCCACCTCCAGCACCAGCAATCTCGTTGCGTGGATCTGTGCTCTGAAGGCCAGGATCAGTCCCTTCACCGACTGCGCTTGGGGCTGGCGGGCGAGTTCCATGGCGAGGTCTTCGTACTCGAGGAGGGCAGCCCGGGAGGCGGTGAGGCGCTCGATGGCTGCCTGGTACTCGGGGGTGGTCATGACGGCGGCCTCCCGCGCTCGTCCTCGTCTCGCTCCGGTGGCAGCCGTGGATCGGGCCCCGGCACCCCCGCCGGCGCGCGAACCGATGTCAGGTTCCCCTGCCGCGGCCCATCCTCCCGCCGGCGCATGGAGTCGTTCCCCAGGGACACGAAAGACCCGCTCTCCCGGATGCGGTCGGCGATCCGCTCCCCGTAGCGCTCCTTGAAGGCCAGCACCCCCAGGTTCGTGGTGAGGATCGTCGGCCGGCGGTTGGCGTACCGCTCGTTCACCACCTCGTCGAGCAGAGACAGGAACGACCCCTTCACGTCGAGGAACTCCGCCCCCAGGTCGTCGATCACCAGCCTCCCAGCCCGGAGGAGCTCGTCCATCTGCCGCTCGTCGTAGCGGGAGAAGCGGGCGAGCCGCGCCGCCGTCACGAACACCCCCGGCGCGTAGCAGAACGCCGCCTTCGCGCTGAACCCCTCGGTCGTCACCCGCCACGACTTCTCGTCCCAGGCCCAGACGAAGAGCCAGGAGACCGCCGCGGTGGTCTTCCCCGTCCCCGGCCCGCCGGACAGCACGGTCAGCAAGTGGGCACGGGAGACGGCCTCGATGGCGAGGGTCCGCTCGAGCTCGGGGCCGCCGTCCTGGAGCATCTCGAGGTGCTTCTCGGGGAGATTGAGCTTCTCGACCAGCGCGCGCCGGGCGGCGCCGATCGCCTTGCGGCCCTCCTGCTCCTGCCGCTCCCGGTCCCGGCGGAGCTTGTCCTCGGCTCCCCAGGCCTGATCGGGCTCTCGTTGCTCGGCTTGTTTCATGACTTTGTCCATGTCTTCCATGCGGTTAGGTCCCTAGAGCTTCCCTGTCATGTCCCCGGTCATTTCCGTCGCCTTGAGGTCGACCCTTCCCTGTCCGACCCCGATCGGCGGGCGCGGCGGGGCGCGGGATGACTTGACCAAGCCGAGCTCGTTCACCCGGTTCAGGAACCCCTTCACCGTCCAGCCGTCGTCACTCGGCTCGTCGGAGTAGGCCTCGAGCTTCGACCGGATGACCGGTGTCGCCGCCGGGCGCTCGTGCTTCGGGATGTGCTCGAAGAACAGCACCAGGTCTTTGTCGGCGAAGCGACCCGGGGACCAGAGTCCCACCTCGGGATGCTTCGCCCGGACCATGCAGCCGAGGACGTGGATCAGGTTCGTTGGATTGTCTGGCTCGGTCCGGAGGCTGGCCGGGGCCGGTACCAGTGCCACGGGATCGCGCACGGGCGCGGAGGGGGGCTCCTTTTCGTCGTTCGTCTTCCCGGTCGGGATCCCGGTCCCGGTCAGGCCAGGGGCGCCAGGAATTCCCCGCGAATCCCCGGAATCCCCAGCGCGAGTTTCTGGAGGTGGCCCGAGGTTCGTCGATTGGCTGGATTCCGGCTCGGCCTGCTCCGGTCCGGGACACAGGGCTTTCCCGGGCTTGTCGACCCGTTGGTGCTTCGACCACCCGTTGATATGGGCGTACCGCTGGCCGTTCACCGTGTAGAAGGCGAGTAGATCGGCGTCCCCGAGTTCCCGCAGCATCCGCGCCACGTCGGCGCTGTCGTGAGCCCAGAACACCGACCCGGCGATCAGGCGGGGGGTGGCCCGGAGGTTGCCGTAGTCGTCTGCCAGGAGCCACACCGAGACGAAGAGCCGCCAGGTGTCGTGGGCCAGGCCGGCGGTCTTCTCATCCTCGAGGAGTTCTGGCTTGATGCTGCGGATCCGGGACATAGATCAATCCCACTTCCTCGAAGGCGCCACCGACATCCGATTCAACTGGTCGACGATTTCCTGCCCCATCGACCTCCTGCAGGCCTTGCAGATGACGTGAGGGGTGCGCTCCTTGATCAGGCCGCGGAGCTGCTCGACCTTCTCGGCAGGGGCACCGGCGTCGCAGAAGACGCAGTCCTCTTCGTTGGGGGGAGAGGTTGGAGTGGGGCTCATGCGACCTCTGCTGGTGGGGTGGCCATGCCGAGCAGCCCGAGTTGCTCCGGGCGCCGGCGGGCGGCGGCGAGGCGGGCGCGCGCGATCTCGAAGTACTCGGGCGACTGTTCCCACCCGAGGAAGGGGAACCCCAGGGTGATTGCGGCTACCCCTGTGGTCCCGCTGCCAGCGAATGGGTCGAGCACCGTCCCGCCCGGCGGGGTGATCAGGGTGATCAGCCACTCCATCAGGGAGACAGGCTTGACGGTGGGGTGGACGTTGCGGGCGCCCCCACCGCGGCCAGCTCCAGTGCGAGGGCTGTTGAGAGCGGCCGCGCCGTCCTGGCGACCGGTGGCGTCGGCTCCGGAGCGCGCGGGAAGGGAGACGCAGCCGCGATCGCGTTCGGAACGGGCGGGCTTGGCGCAGAAGAAGAACCGTGAGGCGCCGCCTGTGCCACCAAATCCAACGTCCGGGGGAGCGGAGCCGTCGTTGTACTGGCTATACAGGCGCTCGCTTCCGATGCGCCGCCCGCCTCCGTTGCGCTGCACGGCCACGCCGTCCTTCGTGGTTCCGCTCTGCCGATCCAGTTCAGCGACGGGGCATCCTGGGGCGCAGTCCCATGCCTCCATGGTCTCGGTGCCATAGCC
>Ga0184628_10001824_pt1 | contig 10397 bp, 8 predicted proteins | sample PLM4_5_b1_FD_133149 | JGI IMG/M metagenome (GOLD analysis project Ga0184628, IMG submission 133149) | Groundwater sediment microbial communities from an aquifer in East River, Colorado, USA - PLM4_5_b1 | ecosystem: Environmental > Terrestrial > Soil > Riparian zone | place: USA: East River...
CATCTTACGGTCGCCAAGCTTCCAGCGCTTCTGCACCAGGTCGACAATCTCCCCATGCCGGCTCTTGTCTAACAAATACTGTAGTGCGCGCAACTCGGCCCGCACCATGCGGTAGACCTCGTCGGGATTTTCCTTGATTCGCTTCTCCGTGGCGCCGAAGCCGGCTTGCGCGAACTCGACGACGTCGCCGAGAAATAACAGTTCGTTAAATCCCTTGTCACGCGCGAAAATGTTTTCCGGCACCGACAGCAACGAAGCATCCACCGCCCCCGATTCCAGCACCGCCAAGCGCCCCGCCGCCGTGCCGCCCATGGGCAAGATCGTAACATCCCGTCCCGGTTCGAGACCGAAATGGCGCAGCGCCTGGACGGCGAGCAGCGTCGCCGAGGCGCCGGGCGTGCTGCCGGCGACTTTCTTCCCCTTGAGATCGCGCGGCTCGCGGATATCCTTCCGGCTCACCAGAAACATCAGCGGCCGCGACACCGTAAACAGCAAAACTTTCATCGGCCGCCCTTGCACCGCGGCGCTGATCACCCCGGTCGCCGCGCCGTTATAATCGAGGTCGCCGGTCATCAGCGCCGTACTCGCCAGCGTCGCCGGCATGTGAATCAGCTCGACATCTAATCCTTCATCGCGAAAGAAGCCCTTGTCATGGGCGGCGAAGGTCGGCAGCAGCGTCACCGTCGTCGACGACAGCGACAATCGAAGCTTCTTTCGGCTGGTCTGCGCATCGGCGCCATCGCTGTCAATCCCAACAGTGAACAGAAGCAGTACCATTGTGATCATTGCAGTTTTCATTGAACAACCCTCGCCGAACTGCGGACCTCTTTAAAACCTTGAACTTTGAACGCTTGAACCTTTGAACGAATTCATCTATCCCCACACCCGCCGCGCGACTTTTGCAACCAATGCCAACTTGCGCCGCATATCGTCCCAGGTGATCAAATTCCCCAACAGTGTCGACGCGAAGCCGCACTGCGTGCTGAGCGCAAGGTTTTCCAACGGCACGTACTTACTCGCCTCGTCGATGCGGCGGCACAAAATCTCTTCCGGCTCCAGCCGCGCTTCCTTGGTGGTGATCAGACCCAGCACGACGGTTATTCCTTTGGGGACGAAGCGCAGCGGTTCGAAACCGCCGGCGCGCTCGCTGTCGTATTCCATCAGAAAGCGGTCGGCGGTCAGCGAACCGAAAGTTTTTTCGGCGATGACTTCGTAGCTGCCTTCAGCGCTCCAGGCGCTGCGATTGTTGCCGCGGCAGAAGTGAATGCCGATGACTGCGCCTGGTGCTCGCGTCAAACCGCCGATTAGCGCGTTGTCGCCGGCGATCACGTCGTCCAAGATTTCGTCCGGGTCCGCGCCCATGGCGCGCAACTGCTGGCGCCGGCCCTCGTCCATCAGATGGGTCAAATAGGATGGACCGTCGAGCTGGACATAGGACGTTCCGGCGTCGAACAGTCCCTGCGCTTCTTCGCGCAACAGCGCGGCGAATTCCTGGACCATGTCGCGCCGAGTTGGATACACTTTGTCGGTGACACCGGCCTTGTACTTGCTGTCGGCGAACTGGACCACACTGGGGACGCAAACTTTGAACGGTCCGGGCGCCCGCTGTTTTAAGAAGGCTGCTTCAGCGGCGAAGATGCCTTGAGATTTTCGACGCAACTTTCCACCCACCACCGACTCGCCGTCGGGACGGCGAAAACCGCTTGCCAACCCGCCGTTGGGCCCGCGCCAAATCGGCGCCATGATCGATTCGCTCGGCACCAAGCCATCCAGCGCGCTGGTAAAATCGGCCATGAAATTGCCGCGCCGATACTCGCCGTCGGTGACAACGTCGACACCGGCGGACTTTTGCAGCTCCAGCGCCTGCACAATCGCGCGATCCTCGATCTCCCTCAGTTGCTCCGTCGATAGCCGCTTTTCCCGGTGGGCGGTGCGGGCGTCGATGAGTTCCGCCGGCCGCAACAGACTACCGATATTGTCAGCGCGAAAAGGCGTGGGCATGACTTAGGCTCCCTCAGACATTGAACTCTTGAACTTTTGAACCTTGAACGGCAATTTCATCCTTTGATGCCTAGTTCCTTATTCACCGCCCGCTGCAAGGTAAAGTCGAATATTCGCGCGACCGGCACGGACTCGGTCAACTTTAGCGCCAACGCCTCCTCGGCGAGAAACTCCTTGATCTCGTCGTCGGTGGGAATCCCCGTCGGCGTAAATGCCGGCTTGCAGCGGCGGTACCATTCGGCGGCCGTCGCCAAATCGACTTTCCATACCCGTGCGAGGATTTCGGCGGTTTCTTTCTCGTTATCGTGGAAGAAGCGCGCCGACTTGGCCTTGACGCGCAACAGCCGGCGCAGCCAATCGGGCGACTCCTGGACGTACTTGGTTTGCACCCCGATGCCTTGCTGGATGCTGGCGAATTTGTCGATGGAACTTTCGAGCACATTCATCTTGAACTTGTCGCGGGCGATAAACACATAGGGCGGGGTCAATCCGGCCACCTGGATCGAATTGCTTATCATAGCTTGCAGCTGGGTCGCTTCATCGCCTACTTGAGAAAAGGTCAGCTCTTTGTCCGAGTCGACGCCATGGATCGCGAGCATTTTTCGTGCTGCGGAATGTTGGCTGCCGTTGATGGTCGCGATGCCAAGCGCCTTGCCTTTCAATTCTTTGGCATTGCGGAACTCCGGACGCGACACTAACCAGAAAATCGGCCGGCGCAGATCGACGGCGACGACGCGCAAAGGCACGCCGCGCATGATACCGCGCACCGCGCTGCCCACTGAACCGAGGGCGTCGAGATCGCCGGCGACGCCGGCGGCGATCGCCGCGTTGGCGCTCATGCGGATCAACTGCGGATCGAATCCTTCCTCGCGAAAGAAGCCTCTCTCCCGCGCGATGAAAAGTTGGATCGACGGCATGCCGGTGCTCGACATGCTGACGGTGATTTTCTGCGGCGCAGTCTGGGCGCCGGCATCAATCGCGAAAAACAACAGGCAACAAATTGCCGACCTAACGATCAATCCGGGCTGTGAAAACCAATTCCTCAGCCGATCCAAAATAGTGTCAAAGCAAAAACCCATAGTGAAATTTCCCCTTCGTCATTTGGGCGGCGTTGAGTGTGAATCTCCAGGAAACCGATTTCTGCGTAAATTTTCAGTAAATGTCGTTCCGGCAAACCGGTTAGCGCGAAACCGAGGAAACCTCGGCCAACTCCGTCGAAAGTTCTTTCGCTGCCTGCACCAGCGCGGCCGCCACCGGCGCTTCTTGCTCCGGCGCGGTTCCGCCGATCCATAAAACGCCGCACACGCTGCCGGCGCGATCGACGACCGGCGCAGACAATGAAACCGTCCCCGTGTCTCGGCCCCGTTCGCCGCGACTCGCGGCATAACCTGCCTGGCGGATGCGCGCCAGTTCATCTCGGCTCGGCGCCGCGCGCCGCCAGGCTTCAACATCGACATACGCTTCATTGGACGGATCGACGACATCGGCATTCCGCGCCAGGATCTGCTCGGCCAACGGTTCCGGGAAGGATGCCAGAATCGCTTTGGCGGTAGAGCCGGCGCGCAATCGGGCCGGCTCGGCGTAGCGCAGCGGCGGCAGCGCTGCCAGCACGCTCTGCGGCCGATGCGGACATTCGTCGATAAATCGATGAAAGTCGCCTTCGATCACAGCCAAACCGATCTTTTGTTGGGTCAGATCATGGAGTCGTTGCAGGTAGGGCCAGGCGCGGCTGCGCAACGCGATGTTGAAACCGCTCATGCCCAGCTCCGCTGCCCGCTCAGCCAATCGGTAGCGATGGGCGAAGACCGGATCGTTTTCGCAAAGATTGATAGCCGCTAGAACGCTTAGCGCGGCTTCGACTTCCGCGACTGCGCAACCGGCGTCCGCGGCGAGATCTGCAAGTGTTGCCCCCTGGGTGCGCTTGGCCAGGCTGAGCAACAGCTGCAAAGTCAGTTTAGCGAGCAAGCTATCGGCTTGGCTGTTCAGACTTCACCTCTGCTGCGATTGCTGAATTGGCAGTCAATTTTTCTGCGGTCGCCGGCACCAGCGTTGGGCATACCCTTTATTCGCGTCGCGACAATTGGCTGGAGACTATGCATGTCAAAGCATCCTGTCAACTGGAGTTTGCTCAAGAAATTCCGGTTGACGAGGACTGTTTATTTGCCTATTTTGCGACCAGATGAAAAGTTTTCGATCGCTGGTTTGGACTAAGTTGTGCTTTTCCATTGCGACTGGCTTCATTTGCGCAACCATCGCGCATGGTGCAAGCGCGCTTCCGGAGAAAGTCCGAGCCGCTTACTCCTCGCCGAGCCCGACGCAAGGCGTGCTCTGGGTGGCGCAGATGGGCGGATTGTTCTTGCGCAACGGTCTCAGCGTTGAAATCATTTTCACCCGCGCTGCGATCGAAACACTGGTCGCCGGGGAAGTCGAATTCGGTCAAATGACCGGCGCACTGATGTCCTCAGCCAAGCTGCAAGGCGCCGATCCAGTCATGATCGCCGGCATCCAGGATCAGTTGGACGATCGGCTGGTCGCTCGCCCGACGATCAAATCGATGGAAGACCTCAAGGGCAAACGCATCGGCATTTTTCGCTTTGGCTCCGCTTCGCATTTGCGCGTGCTGAATATTTTGCCGCGCTACGGTTTGAGCGAGCGGGACGTGGCGTTTTTGCAGATCGGCGACAATCCGGCGCGTCTCATCGCCTTGCTGGGCGGCGCCATCGACGCGACGCTCTTGCCGCCGCCGGACCATCTGGAAGCGCTGCGCGGTAATATGAAGCTCTTGCTCAACCTGCGCGAGCTGAACGTTTCTTACCAGGGCACCGGTCTGGTCACCACCCAGCGATTGCTGGCCAAGCGCCGCGATCTTGCCCGGCGTTTCATCAAGTCATACGTCGAGGCGATCCATCTGGTAAAAACCAATCCGGAAGTGTCGAAACGCGCTTTTTCCAAATACCGGCAAACCAAGGATGAAAAACAACTGGAAGATGCCTATCAGACACTGCGCGAAGTAGTAAAGCCAAAGCCCTACCCATCTTTGGAGGGATTCAACACCATCATCAAGGATGCCATCGATCGGATTCCCGCAGCGAAAAGCGCCAACGCCAAAGACTTCATCGACGCGAGCCTGCTCGAAGAGCTGGATCGTTCAGGCTATATCGATGGCCTGTATCGCTGAAAATAGGCACGAGAAAATTGCAGTGATGGAGTATTGGAGTGTTGGGAGATTTCGGCGGCAGTGATTGCGGTTTTTCCTCGCAAATGGCTTTCACCCCGGAAATTCATCCTACCGTGATCTGGGCACGCCGAATTTCAAGCCTCAAACGCGAACCGACGTAGGCCAGATCACGATCCTCGGATCAGCCTTTGATCCCCAGCTCGCGCAACACTTCACGCTGGATCGTAAAATCAACGATTTTTGACGGCGCCGCCGGCTCAGGCAGCTTGAGGATCTGGGCGTCGCTGAGAAGATGCTCCTTGACCTCATCGTCGGTGGGAATACCGGTGTTGGTAAATGCCGGCTTGGAAGCGCGGTAGGATTCCAAGGCTGTTTTGAAATCGACTTTGTAAAGCCGCGCCAGGTATTCGCTTCCTTCGCGCTCGTTGTCGAGATAATAACGGTTCCCTTTGGCCCGCGCGCGCAAAATCTTTTTCACAAGGTCGGGCTTCTCTTGCAAGAGCTTTAGCGAAACGACCAGGCCACTGTCGATGCCGGCGAAACGGTCGAGCGCGCTATCGAGAATATTCATCTTGAACTTGTCGCGCGCGACAGCGACCCAGGGCGGACTGAGGGCAGTGATCTGCACCGAGTTGTTGATCAAGGCCTGCAACTGCATGGTTTGATCGTTGATTTGAATCGAAGTGATATCCTTCTCCGCGTCCAAACCGCCAGCCGCCAACATGCCTTTTGCCCGCAGATGCTGGCTGCCGCCGATGGTCGAGATGCCGAGCACTTTGCCCTTTAACTCTTTAACCGCACGGTACTCGGGCCGGACCACGAGCCAAAACAGAGGACGGCGCAAGGTCACGACTACGACCCGCAATGGCGCGCCCCGCTGGATCGCTCGAATGGCGCTGCCGATGGCCGCTTGACCGTCGAGTTCGCCGGCGATACTCGCCGTGATCGCGAGATTGGAGCTCATCTGAATCAGCTGCGGCTCCAAACCTTCTTCGCGAAAAAATCCCTTCTCTTTGCCAAGAAAGAGATCGACATAATTGACGCCGGTACTGGAGTACGCGATGGCGACGCGTTGCAACGGCGCCTGCGCCCATAGGATTGGGTGATTTAGCGAACCGACAACCAGTAGCGCTAGGAAAGTTGCCGCGAAACACGTTTTCATAATCCGACTCCCACAGGAAAATCGTATCCAGCTTAAGCGCGACACACGCGCTTAGCTCTACCCCAGATAAGTTCGAATTGTCCAGCCATCTTTCACGCCGCCGCCCACTTGGCAGCATGACAGGATTTGGCTAGTATCGCCTTCGAGGTAACCGACGCCACCATGCAATACCGTTACATCTCCGGCGACTCACATTTGGAAATCGACTCGAAACACTGGCTCGGCCGCGTGCCGGCCAAGTATCGCGACCAGGCACCGCGCTTGGTGCGCCAAGCCGACGGCAGCGATACGTGGATGATCGGTGACAAGATCAAACGCGCCGCCGCGGCCGCCGATCTTTACGGCGGCAAAGGTCGCGACGCCTACGTCCCATTCGACGGCCGTTATGAAGGCACACCTGGCACCGGCAGCCCAGAACAGCGCATCGCCGAGCAGGAGCGCGACGGCATCGATGCCGAGGTACTGTTTCCATCGCAGCAGGGCGGTCCCAAGTTTTGGCGCCGCGTCGAAGACAACGACGCTTACAAAGCGCTGGTGCGCGCCTACAACAGCTGGCTCGCCGAAGAATACTGCGCTGTGGATTCTCAACGTTTGCTCGGCGTCGGCATCCTGCCATTGGGCTGCCAACTGAACGACGTCATCGACGAATTGGAATACTGCAGCAAGGCAGGCTTCAAGACCGTCCTGCTCCAAGGATTTCCCAGCGGCAACGCCTACCCTTGTGAAGCTGACGACCGTTTCTGGGCGCGCACACTGGAACTGAACATGCCGGTAAGCGTCCACGTCGACTTGGATCGCACCGGCGAACGCAAAGAGCCGCTGTTCAAGTACCCCATAGAATCCGCAGAGATCATGAAAAAATTGACCCATGATCTGGTCGACCAGGTCGGCCGTTTCGGCCCGATGCGCGGCAACGCCTCGATCGCCGCCGTGCAGTGGGTGTTATCCGGCCTCTTCGACCGCTTTCCGAAGTTGCGTGTATTCTTTGCCGAGAATCAGATCGGCTGGATTCCATTTTTCCTGCAAGGCGCCGATGTGCGTTACGACCGCCACCACCGCTGGGCCGAGCGGCTGCTGGGCTTCAAACCGCTCAAGGGGCCGCCCAGCGAATATATCCGCGAATACTACTACTGGGGCTTTCAGTTCGACCGTGTCGGCGTCGAGCTGCGCGACAAGATCAACGTCGACCGGCTGATGTGGGGCTCCGACTTTCCCCATCAAGAGTCCGACTGGCCCGACTCGCTCAAGATCATCGACAAAAACTTCGCCGCTGTGCCGGAGGAGGACAAACACAAGATGACCTGCGGCAACGCCATGGAGTTTTTCCGGCTCAGCTCATCATGATCGGCCCGCTCATGATTGGTCGTCTGCTATTTGTCCTATTCGTCCTATCCGTCGGATCGGTCCGATCCGCCCACGCCCAAGACACTTGGCAAACCGACTGGGAGCGCACTCTCAAGGCGGCCGAGCAGGAAGGCCAAGTGGTCTACTCGGGCTGCGGCAGCCACGATTTTTTGAAAGAATTTCAAAAACAGTTTCCCAAGATCAAGCTCGTCAGTGTCTCGCTTTCTTGCACACAGCTGGTGTCGCGGATCATGGCCGAGCGGCGCGCCGGCAAATATCTCGCCGACGTGGTCCGATTCGGCCTCACTTCGGCACATTCGTTCTACCGCGCCAAGGTGCTCCAGCCCATCGACTCGGCGTTGATCCTGCCGGAAGTGAAAGACCCGACAAAATGGTGGCAGAACAAACATCACTATTCCGACCCGGATGGCAAATATCTAATCATTCCCGCCGCCAGCATCTATGAACGTTTCGCCAGCTACCATGCCGCGTTGGCGAACCCGAGTGAATTCAAATCCTTCGCGGATGTCCTGAATCCCAAGTGGAAAGGCAAGATCGTCGCCACCGACCCCAAGACCGGCGAAGGACGCAACGGCGCGCGCTTCCTTTATCATCATCCCGAGCTCGGGCCGCAGTATCTGCGCCGCCTGCTTAACGAAATGGATGTCACCTACTCGCGCGATTACCGCCAGGCCACCGATTGGCTGGCGCAAAAACGCTTCGCGCTCTACCTCTTCAGCCAGTCCGACGACACGCTCAACGCCAAAAGCCAGGGGCTGTCGGTACAGGTGCTCGACACCGGCAATTGGCAAGAAGCACCTGGACTGGACGCCATCGGCGGCGCCTATTTACTGATGGACAAGCCGGCCCATCCCAACGCTGCAAAGATTCTCGTCAACTGGCTGCTCTCCCGCGACGGCCAGATCGCCCTGCAGCGCGACGGCGAAAACGCCGGCAGCACCGACTCCCTGCGCATAGACATCCCGAAAGCCGACGTGAACCCAATCATGCGCCGCAAAGATGGCGTCAAGTATCTGGAGATGTGGAACCCCAACTGGATGAACATGAAACCGGTGGAGGAACTGATCAATCAGGTGATGGGCGGCACAAAGAATTGATGAACTTTGCACAGAAAGAAGCCTAATGGACTGCTTGGGTAAAAGTGCCGTCTATTGTAAAGTAATGTCCAGGACGAGGAGAAGCCCATGTCTAAAACCATCGAAAGGCTAACGGCAGAAATTCACGCATTAGCAGAAACGGAAAAACTCGAACTGGTGGATGCAATACTGACGGACCTGGATAAACCAAATCCTGAAATTGACCGCATCTGGGGTGAAGAAGCACGAAAACGCTGGGTTGCCTACAAGGCAGGTCGCGTAACGACGGTCGACTATGAAACCGTCATGGCAAAATATCGCAAGCCGTGAACGTCCGCTTTCTCGCTCCAGCTCAAGAAGAACTCGACGAAGCCGTTGATTGGTACAATAAGCAAAGCGACGGACTCGGCCAGGGGTTTCTTGACGAATTCGACCGCTGCATCCGCAGAATTGTAACTTTCCCGCTATCGGGCACGGAGATTGGGCCAGCAATTCGGCGCTGCCTGCTCGCCCGCTTTCCCTACGGCATCGTTTACGGAATAGACAGGCAAACTATCATCGTCCTAGCCATCGCACACTCGCATCGCGAACCCCGTTACTGGATCGATCGGGTGTAATAGGAATCACGGTTTCAGACTTAACATTTCTCTCCGAAAGGTTTCTTAGGATATTAAGATGGCTGAACCCACAATCATATGTCCGCAGTGCAAGACTGAAATCAAACTGACGGAATCTCTCGCCGCGCCGCTGCTCGCCAATGTGAAGCGGCAGTTCGAACAACGGCTGGCGCAAAAAGATATCGATATGGCGAAGCGCGAGCAGTCGTTGAGCGAGCGCGCGGACTCTATCGAAAAAGCAAAAGCTAATCTCGACCAGCAGATCGCTGCCAAGCTCCAGCAAGAGCGCGTCCGCATCGCCGCCGAAGAGCAGCAAAAAGCTAAGCAGCTGCTGGGTAACGATCTCAATCAAAAAGTTAAAGAGATCGGCACCTTGCAAGAAGTATTGAAACAACGCGATGCCAAGCTGGCCGAAGCCCAACAGGCCCAGGCGGAACTAATCGGCAAGCAGCGGGAACTGGACGACGCCATGCGCGAATTGGACTTAACGGTTGCCAAGCGAGTCCAGGCCGATCTCGGCAGCGAGCGCGACAAAGCCAAGAAGGAAGCCGAAGATGAGCTGAAATTCAAAGTGATGGAGAAAGACCAGACCATCACCGCCATGCAGAGACAGATCGAAGAGCTGAAGCGGCGCGCCGAACAGGGCTCGCAGCAACTTCAAGGAGAAGTTCAGGAACTGGAACTCGAGGCGCTGCTGGCTGCGAAGTTTCCTCGCGACACGATCCAACCGGTGCCCAAGGGCGAGTTCGGCGGCGATGTTTTGCAGCGCGTGGTCGGGCCGCTCAACCAGCTCTGCGGCACGATCCTTTGGGAGACGAAACGAACGAAGAATTGGAGCGACGGCTGGCTGCCCAAACTGCGCGAAGATCAGCGCGCGGCCAAAGCCGAGATCGCCGTTATCATCAGCCAGACGCTACCGAAGGAAATCGACACCTTCGGCTTCGTCGACGGCGTCTGGGTCGCCGACCCCAAAGTTGCCTTGCCAGTGGCGCTCTCTC
>Ga0184628_10001825_pt1 | contig 10391 bp, 11 predicted proteins | sample PLM4_5_b1_FD_133149 | JGI IMG/M metagenome (GOLD analysis project Ga0184628, IMG submission 133149) | Groundwater sediment microbial communities from an aquifer in East River, Colorado, USA - PLM4_5_b1 | ecosystem: Environmental > Terrestrial > Soil > Riparian zone | place: USA: East River...
CAGATCTGCCCGCCCATGGACGAGCCCATCAGCACCGGCCGCTTCAGGCCCAGGCCGCGGATCGCGGAGTCGATGCAGGCGACGTAGCGATCCGTGCTGAGGCTCCATTCGCCCGGCACGCCGCCCTCGGGCGGCAGGCTCTTGCCGTGCCAGGGCAGGTCGAAGGCGCTCATGCGCCAGCCGGCGAGCAGCCCGGGATCGTTCATCAGGCGGTGGAACTGCCGCGTGTCGGAGCCCGCGGTGTGCAGGAACAGCAGGTCGCGCCCGCTGCCCGCCTGCTCGTAGTAGATGCGATGCCGGCGGCCCTCTATCTCGATCGCGGCGTAGCGCCCGGCGATGGGCTCGATGCTGCCCGTGGCAGGCGCCGCCACCGGGCCCTCGGGGCGTAGTGCGGAGGGGTCGCGCCCGTTGGCTACCCAGCGCGCGAGCTCGAGCGAGCGGCGCACCAAGTGCGCGAACTGCAGCAGCTTTTGCTCGTCGCCGGCCACGGAGAATTCCGGCACGCGCATCTTCATCGCGAGCACGTGGTGGTACGGCGCGGGCGGCACGGCCTGCAGGAAGCGGCGCCATACTTCGGCAGGGGCGCGCAGCGTGAACTGCGCGTCGCCCGCCGCGCCGGAACGGATGCCGGCCAGCGCACCGCGATCGAAGTCGACGGTGACCGCGTCGGCGCCCGCGTCGATCGCGAAACTTACGGCGGACCCGGTGCCGAGTTGCGTCAGTTCGGCGTCCGCGCGGCAGGCGCTCTCCCAGTCGGCACGCATGCGACTGAACATCCGTCTAGACCCCGAGATAGCGGTGCTGCACGTCGCGATTTTCGCGCAACTGCGCGGAGCTCCCGCTCCACACAACCCGGCCCTTTTCCAGCACGTAGTGCCGGTCGGCGACGCGCGTCAGCGCGCGCACGTCCTTGTCGATGATGAGGATCGACAGGCCCTCGGCTTTCAGCTGCTCGATGGAGCGGTAGATGTCCACGCGCACCAGCGGCGCCAGGCCCTCGGTGGCCTCATCGAGGATCAGCAGCTTCGGGTTGGTCATCAGCGCGCGCCCGACCGCCAGCATCTGCTGCTCCCCGCCGGAGAGCTGGTTGCCGAAATGGCGCTGCCGCTCCTGCAAGCTGGGGAACAGGCGGAACACCCGCTCGAGCGTCCAGGGCGCGCCATGGGCGCTGCGGTTCGCCGCGGTGGCCACGAGGTTCTCGCGCACGGTGAGATTGGGGAACACTTGCCGTCCCTCCGGTACCAGGCCGAGGCCGGCCTTGGCGATGCGGTAGGAGGGCAGGCCGGTGAGCGGCTGGTCGCCCATGCGGATGCTGCCGCCCTTCGGCCGCACGATGCCCATGAGGGAGAGCACGGTGGTGGTCTTGCCCATGCCGTTGCGCCCGAGCAGGGTCACGACTTCGCCTTGCGCGATGTCGAGCGACACGCCGAAAAGCACCTGCGACACACCGTAGGCGGTCTCCAGGCCTTCGACCTTGAGCATCAGGCGTCCTCCCCGAGGTAGGCGCGCCGCACCTCAACGTTCGCGCGCACTTCCTCCGGCGTGCCGCTGGCGATGATGCGGCCGTACACCAGCACCGAGATGCGGTCGGCGAGCGTGAACACCGCGTCCATGTCGTGCTCGACCAGGATGATGCTGCGCCTGCCCTTCAGGCTGGAGAGGAACTGCACCATGCGCTGCGACTCCTCCAGTCCCATGCCGGCGACCGGCTCGTCGAGCAGCAAGAGGCGCGGGCGCGTGGCGAGCGCCATCGCCACCTCGAGCTGGCGCTGCTCGCCGTGCGCGAGATTGGCCGCGAGCATGCCGGCCTTGGCGCCCAGGCCGACTTCGTCGAGCACGGCGCGCGCCGGCTTGCGCAGCGCCGCTTCCTCGCGCGCCGGACGCCAGAAGCGGAAACTGTGGCCCGCATGCGCCTGCACCGCCAGCGCCACGTTGTCGAGCGCCGTGAAGTCCCGGTAGATGCTGGTGATCTGGAAGGAGCGCGCGAAACCCTTGCGCGCGCGCGCCGGCGCGGAGAGCGCCGTGACGTCCTCGCCGGCGAAGCGGATGCTGCCCGCGTCGGGCCGCAGGTTGCCGGCGAGCTGGCCGATGAGCGTGGTCTTGCCCGCGCCGTTCGGGCCGATGATGGCGTGCGTCTCGCCCTCGCGCAGCTCGAGGCTGACACCGTCCGTGGCCGCCAGCGCGCCGAAGGCCTTGCGCAGGCCCTGCGCCTCGAGGATGAGCTCAGCCATCCTTGCCGCTTCCGGGCAACAGGCCGGCAAGTCCGCGCCTGAAGAACAGCACGCACAGCACCAGCAGCGGGCCGAGGATCACCTGCCAGTGCTGGGTCCAGCCGGCGAGCAGGTCCTCGACGATGAGCAGCGCGAACGCGCCGAGCGCCGGACCGGGCACGGTGGCCATGCCGCCGAGGATCACCATGAACATGATTTCGCCCGAGCGCGTCCAGTCCATGAACGCCGGCGTGATGTAGGCGGTATGGTTGACGAGCAGCGCGCCGGCCAGCCCGCACAGCGCGCCGGAGATGACGAAAGCAGCGAGCTGATAGGGGTAGGGCGAGAAGCCGATCGCGCGCGAGCGTGCCTCGTTCGACTTCGCGGCGCGGATCACCATGCCGAAGCGCGAATTGATCAGCCGGTGCACCACGTACATGCAGGCCAGCATCAGCGCGAGCACCAGGTAGTAGTACGCCACAGGGTCGCCGAGGTCGATCAGGCCGGAGAACTGGCTCTTCACCTTGAGCCGCATGCCGTCGTCGCCGCCGTACTCCTCCACCGAATTGCCAAGATAGAAGAGCATCTGCGTGAAAGCGAGCGTGATCATGATGAAGTAGATGCCGCGCGTGCGCACCGAAATGGCGCCGATCACCAGCGCCACCAGCGCGGAAGCGAGGACGGCCACGGACCACTGCAGCCAGCCGCTGTTGAAGCCGTAGAAGGCAAGGATGCCCACCGAGTAGCCGCCCACGCCGAGGTAGGCGGCGTGGCCGAAGGACACCAGCCCGCCGTAGCCGAGGATCAGATTGAGGCTTACGGCGGCGATGGCGAAGATCATCACGCGGCGGATGAGGTCGATGTAGTAGGGCTGCTTGGCGAGCGTAGCGAGCGCCGGCACCGCAAGCAGCAGCAGCACGCAGGCGGCGAGGATCAGGGTGCGCGCGCGCATCAGCCGCTTCTTGCCGGAAACAATCCCTCGGGGCGCACCGCCAGCACCAGCGCCATGAGGAGGTAGATCAGCATCGAGGCGAGTGCGGGCCCGGCGGCTTCGGCGGCGGGCGGCGAGATGAAGTGGCCGAGCAGCGGCTTGAGGAACGCTCGCCCGAGGGTATCGACGATGCCGACGACCAGGGCGCCGACCAGCGCGCCGCGGATCGAGCCGATGCCGCCGATCACGATCACCACGAAGACTTGAATGAGGATGAGCTCGCCCATGCCCGGCTGCACCGCGTAGATCGGCCCCGCCATCAGGCCGGCGAGACCGGCGAGCGCGGCGCCGAAGCCGAACACCACGGTGTACAGAAGCCGGATGTTGATGCCGAGCGCGGCGACCATGGTGCGGTTCGAGGCGCCGGCGCGGATCAGCATGCCCAGGCGCGTCTTCGCCACCACGTACCACAGCCCAGCGCCGACCACGAGGCCGACGCCGATCACCACGGCGCGATACACCGGGTAGATCGAGCCCGGGATGATCTCGATGTGGCCCTGCAGGTACGACGGCAGCGTGGTGTAGAGCGCCGCGCGGCCCCAGAGGATGGCGATCAGCTCGTTGAAGAACAGGATCAGGCCGAAGGTGGCGAGCACCTGGTCGAGATGGTCGCGCTCGTACAGCGTCCTGAGCGCGATCACTTCCACCAGCATGCCGACCAGCAGCGTGCCGGCGAGGCCGAGCAGCACGCCGAGCGGGTAGGAGCCGGTCCATTGCACGGCGGCCACCGTCAGGTAGGCGCCGACCATGTACAGCGAGCCGTGCGCGAGGTTGACCAGGTTCATGATGCCGAACACCAGCGTCAGCCCGGCGGCCATGAGGAACAGCATGACGCCGAACTGCAGGCCGTTCAGCAGCTGCTCGAAGACGAGGACGGTGGTCATAAAAAAGAGGGGCGCGGTTGCGCCGCGCCCCTCGGCTGACGCTGCGCGGCGGCGACTACCACTTCATCGGGCAGTCCTGATAGTACGCATCCTTGTGCTTCTCGAAAACCTTGCGCTGGATGCGCATCTCGACATCGCCGCCCGGGCGTTGCTCCGCGCGGAGCAGATAGAAGTCCTCGATCGGGTGGTGGTTGACGTTGAACTTGAACGGACCGCGGATCGAGTCGTAGTTGGCCTTGCGCAGCGCCTCGATCACCGCCTTGTTGTTCTTGAGGCTGCCCTTGTTGGCGCGCACTGCAGAGTCGATCAGCATCATGCCGTCGTAGCTCTGCGCGCCGTAGAAGGAGGGCGTGTAGCCGAACTTCTTGCGGAAGAAGGCGACGTACTTCTCGCTCGCCGGAACTTTCAGGTCGGGGCTCCAGAACCTGGCTTCATACTGACCGATGGCCGCCTCTTTGAGCGCGGGCAGCGTGGTCTCGTCCACCGTGAACACGGAGTAGAGCGGGACGCGCTCGCGCAGGCCGGCCTGGAAATACTGGCGCACGAACTGCACGCCCATGCCGCCCGGGTAGAACACGAACGTGGCCTTCGGGTTCTTGGCGCGCAGCTGCGTGATCTCCGCCTGGTAGTCCTGCTGGCCGGGCGTGGTGTAGATCTCCTCGACGATGCGGCCCTTGAAATAGCGCTTGAAGCCCACCACCATGTCCTTGCCCGCCTGGTAATTCGGTGCCAGCACGTAAACATCGTTGATGCCCTGCTCCTGCATGAACTTGCCCATCGCCTCGGGGGACTGGTCGTTGTTCCAGGAGGTGGAGAAATACTGCTCGTGGCAGGCCTTGCCGGCGAGCGGGCTGGCGCCGGCGTTGGTGCCGACCATGATCTTGCCGGCGCCGGTGACCACTGGCACGACGGCCATCATGACGTTGGACCAGATGATCCCCGACATGATGTCCACCTGGTGCTTCTTGAGCATTTCCTCGGCGACCTGCACGCCGACGTCGGTCTTGAACTGATCGTCGCCGAAGATCACTTCCACCGGCACGCCGCCCATCTTGTTGCCGAGGTGGTCCATGGCCAGCTCGACCGAATCCTTCATGTGCTTGCCGATGATGCCGGCCGGGCCGGACAAGGTGGTGATGAAGCCGATCTTGATCTTCTGCTGCGCGGCGGCCGGCAGCGCGAAGGCGAGCGACGCGGCGGCGACCGCGGCAGCCAGGAAACGGATGGGAGTGCGCACGATGATTCTCCTCGGTTTGTGTGCTGGGCCAGTCTAGCAAGCGGCACCGAGGGGTGTCCAGACAGCGAAGCGGCTAGACTTGAGGCATGTTAAGACTCTCGGGCGTCACCAAGCGCTTCGGCGGGCGCACCGTCCTCAACCAGGTGTCCCTGGAAGTGGCTCCCGGGGAGCACATCGCCGTGCTGGGCGAGTCGGGCATCGGCAAGTCCACGCTGCTCAACGTCATCGCCGGCCTGGAGCCGGTGGACGCGGGCAGCATCGCCTACGACGGCTTCGAGATGGCGGCGCTCTCCGACGACGCCGCGACGCGCGTGCGGCGCGATCACTTCGGCTTCGTGTTCCAGGCGTTCCACCTGCTGCCGCACCTCAATGCCGAGCAGAACGTCGGCCTGCCGCTCCTGCTGCGTGGCGCGCCGCCGGAGGAGATCCGCAGGCGCTCGCGCATGCTGCTTGGCGCAGTGGGGCTGGGCGGGCGCGAGGCGGCCATGCCGCGCGAACTCTCCGGCGGCGAACTGCAGCGCGTGGCGATCGCGCGCGCGCTGGTCGGGCAGCCCAAACTCGTGCTCGCCGACGAGCCGACCGGCAATCTCGACCCCGACAACGCGCGCCAGGTGCTGGAGATCCTGCGCGGGCAGGTGAAGCAGCATGGCGCTGCCGGCGTCCTCGTCACGCACTCCGAAGCCGCGGCGGCGACCTGCGACCGGCGATACTGGCTCAGCGTCGAGGGCCTGAAGCAGGTCTGAAAATCGGGGTCAGAGCCAGATTTCCGGCGATTGCAGCCACCGTACGCGGGTTTGGCATTTCAAATCGATCTCGTGTTTTTTGGCTCGGTGAATCTTCGAGCCAAAAAACACGAGACCATGGAAAGTCAAAATCGGCGCGCACGGTGGATAGCCGCCCGCAATCGGCGTCTGACCCCGATTTTCACCTCTTGAACAGTTTGCGCGCCGGGAAAGGCAAGGCCTTGCCGCCCAGCGCTTCCTCGATGCGCAGTCCCTCGTTCCACTTCGCCATGCGCTCGGAGCGCGCGAAGCTGCCGACCTTGAGCTGGGGCACCCCCCAGCCCACGGCGAGGTGGACGATCGACACATCCTCCGTCTCGCCCGAGCGCGCCGAGACGATGGCGCGCATGCTCTTCGCCTTTGCGGCAGTCCAGCAGGCGAGGGTCTCGGTGAGGGTTCCCACCTGGTTGGGCTTCAGCAGGACGGCATTCGCCAGTTCCGGATCCAGCCTTCCCGCATCGGTGACGAACAGGTCGTCGCCCACGATCTGCACGCGGCCACCGGCCGCCTTGGTGAACGACTGCATCGCCGCCGCATCGTCCTCCGCGAAGGGGTCCTCGATCGACACGATGGGGTAGGCGTCGAGCCAGCGCAGCCACATGGCGTGCAGCTGCTCCGCGGAGAGCGAGCGGTTCTCGAGCGCCAGCAGGTAGCGCCCGCCGCGATGGAACTGCGTGGCCGCCGCATCCAGCGCGATGGCGACGTCGGCCCCGGGCTCGAAGCCGGCGTCGCTGATGGCACCGACCAGCTCCGCCAGCCCTTCCTCGTTCGATTTGAATGCCGGCCACCAGCCGCCTTCGTCGGCCACGCCCTGCAGCGCGCCCTTCTGCGCCAGGCGCGCGCCCGCCGCGCGGTACACCTCGGCGATCCACTCCAGGCTCTCGGCGAAGCTGCCGGCGCCGGTGCAGACCACCATGTAGTCCTGGATGTCCACCCGGCCGCGCGCGTGCGCGCCGCCGCCGAAGATCTGCACCTGCGGCACCGGCATGGCCACGCGCTTGTCGCCGGCAAGGTGCTGCCACAGGGGTTTCCTCGCCGCCGCGGCCGAGGCCTGGGCGCAGGCCAGCGACACCGCGACGATGGCGTTGGCGCCGAGGCGCGACTTGTCCGGCGTGCCGTCCAGCGCGATCAGTTTGCGGTCCACCGTCTCCTGCTCGCGCGCGTCCACCCCGAGCAGGGCGGAGCGGATCGCGGCGTTCACGTTGCGCACTGCAGTGGCGGCGTCCAGGCTCCTCGCTTCGCCCGCGCCAGTCGAGGCGCCTGCCGGTGCGATGGCGCGCCCGCGCGCGCCCTTGAGGTGGACCTCGGCCTCCACGGTCGCCCGGCCGCGCGAGTCCCAAACCCGGCGCGCCACGACGTCTACGATTCTTGCCATGCCTGGCGCACCTCGGCGAGCTGCGTTGGAGGAGCGATGAGTAGCGCGCGAGCCACGCGGCGCACCCGCGCCTTCTGCGCTTCCCCTGTCAGGTATTCGACGGGCGATTTGCCGTCAACTCTCGCCAGCAGCAGGCCGGGCAGCAGCGTCGCCGCCCGCTCTTCGACACCGGCGGGCGCGTACCGTGCGAGATAGGCGGCGGCGAGCGCATCGAAGCACGCAAGGAAGCGCGCCTGCGCCCCCGGCACCCAGCAGCACTTGAGCAGCAGGTGGTTGAGGCAGAACGCGAGATCGAAAGCCGGATCGCCGTACCAGGCGCATTCGGCGTCGAGGAACACGGGTCCCTGCGGACCGACGAGGATGTTCTTCGGGCTCACGTCGCCATGCACCAGCGCAATCCGCGTCGCCGCAGTGCGTCGGGCGAGCGACTGTAGCCGCGCGGCGACATCCGGGTGTACCCGCGCGGTCGCGAGCAGATAGGGCTCCAGGCGGATGGCGTGGAAGCTCGCATCGGTGGCGAACTGGCTCGCGATGTCCGCGTCATCCGTTGTTGCCGCGTGGATGCGCGCGAGGCGCTCGCCGACCTGGCGTGCGAACTGCGCATCGGCCCGGCCCTCGCGCAACTCGTTCTTCCACAGGGAGTGGCGCGCGCCGTCGAGGAACTCCATGGCGAAGAATCCCGCCTCGTCGTGCGCCAGGACGCGCGGAGCGCTGCCTGGCGCGATGCGCGCCGCCGTTTGCATCCAGCGCCATTCATAGCGGTTGCGCTCGATTGGCACCTCCCACAGCTGCGCCACGCGCAGCCGGGGCAGGGCGCGCTTCACGCAGACCGGCCCCGAGCGCAGCTCGACCTTCCAGATATCCGAGGACACGCCGCCGGCGAGGGCTAGCGCAGCGGGCGCTTCGTCCGCCGCCGCGAGCGCGGCGCCGCGCAGGAATGCGAGCACCGGCTCAGGGAGCGAGGCGTTCAATCTTCCAGCCCGTGCCGGCGCGCCGATACAGCAGCCGGTCGTGTAGGCGGTTGGCGCGTCCCTGCCAGAACTCGATCGCCCCGGGCAGCAGGCGGTAGCCGCCCCAGTGCGGCGGGCGCGGCGGATGCTCGCCGTGGCGCCGCCCCATCTCCTCGAGCGATCGCTCCAGGACGGCGCGGCCGGCGACCGGCTCGCTCTGCGCGGAGGCCCAGGCCGAGAGCCGCGCGCCGAGCGGGCGGCTGGCATAGTAGGCGTCGGCATCGGCGCTCGCGACCTTCTCCACGCGGCCCTCGATGCGCACCTGGCGCTCGAGCTCGGACCACAGGAACACCAGGCAGGCCTGCGGCCGCGCGGCGAGCTCGCGCCCCTTGGGGCTCGCATAGTTGGTGTAGAAGACGAAGCCGCCGCCTTCCATCCCTTTGAGCAGCACCACCCGCGCGGCGGGCGCGCCACCGGCCGACACCGTGGCGAGCGTCATTGCGTTGGGCAGCGGCACCTGCGCCGACTGCGCGTCCTCGAACCAACGCTGGAACTGGACCAGGGGGTCGGCGTGCGCGTCGGCTTCCGCGAGCCCCGTGCGCATGTATTCCTGGCGCATGTCGGCGATGTTCATAGGGGGGATTCTATAAGAATGGACGCGGAAATCAGCAGCTTGCTGCGCGCTGCTGAGCAGCCGATGCATGAGCGCGGCGCGCACGCACCGCGCTCAAGCGGCCATGCGTCCGCTTGCGGGCACAGCGCGCCGAGCGCAAAAAGCTCCTGATTCTCCCTCGCAGACATTGACATGCTCCTCGGGATTCGGCATCTTTCGCCCACCGCTGCTCCGCGGCGGGAAAAATCCGGATCTCTAGAGTTCCGTTCCGTTCAGAGGAGAAACACAGATGGCGAAGAAGAAAGCGAAGAAGGCAGGCAAGAAGCGTAAGCCGAATGCGGCGTTCATGAAGCCGATGAACCCGAGCGCGTCGCTCGCGGCGGTCATTGGCGCGAGCGCCCAGCCGCGCACCGAAGTGACCAAGAAGATCTGGGGCTACATCAAGCGCAACAGCCTGCAGGACAAGAAGAACCGTCGCATGATCAACGCCGACGACAAGCTCAAGGCGGTGTTCGGCGGCAAGTCGCAAGTCTCGATGTTCGAGATGACCAAGCTGGTCAACAAGCACCTGAAGTAACCGGTTCAGCGGAGTCAAGAAAAGGCCGGGCGGCGCGAGCTCCCGGCCTTTTTGTTTCTAGCGGTGGTACGAGGCGACCCTGTCGACTTCGTTCTTCGACCCGAGGACCACCGCCACGCGCTGGTGCAGGCCCCTGGGCTGCAGGTCGAGGATCGGGTTCCTGCCGTCGGTGGCGGCGCCGCCCGCCTGTTCGACGATGTAGGCCATGGGATTGGCTTCGTACATCAGGCGCAGCCGGCCGTCGTGGTATTTCGCGTCGCGCGGATACATGAAGATGCCGCCGCGCGAGAGCACGCGGAACACGTCCGCCACCATCGAAGCCACCCAGCGCATGTTGAAGTCCTTGCCGCGCGGGCCGTCGGCGCCGGCGAGGCACTCGTCGATATAGCGCCGCACGGGAGGTTCCCAGCGGCGCTGGTTGGAGACGTTGATGGCGAACTCCGCGGTGTCCTCGGGGATGCGGATCGCGGGGTGGGTGAGGACGAAAGTGAAGGTCTCGCGGTCCAGCGTGAAGCCGTGCGCGCCGTCGCCCACGGTGAGCACGAACACCGTGGTGGGGCCGTAAACCGCGAATCCCGCCGCCACCTGCTTGCGCCCCGGCTGCAGGAACGCGGCCTCGTTCGGCTCGCACAACTCGCCGCTCGCGACCTTGGGGCAGCGCAGCGCGGAGAAGATCGTGCCCACCGAGATGTTGACGTCGATGTTCGACGAGCCGTCCAGGGGATCGAACAGCAGCAGGTACTCGCCCTTGGGGAAGTGCGTGGGGATGGGA
>Ga0184628_10001827_pt1 | contig 10386 bp, 13 predicted proteins | sample PLM4_5_b1_FD_133149 | JGI IMG/M metagenome (GOLD analysis project Ga0184628, IMG submission 133149) | Groundwater sediment microbial communities from an aquifer in East River, Colorado, USA - PLM4_5_b1 | ecosystem: Environmental > Terrestrial > Soil > Riparian zone | place: USA: East River...
GTACGACCCGGAACGGCTCAATCGCTCCTATGAGACGGAACTCTACAGCCATTACGGTCAACCCAATTATTGGTGGTGTTGAGCAGGAAGTAGGGGAAATTAGTTCTAAAAATAAGGAGGTTGGAATTTATAAAAGATACATTCTAAGGGAGCTGACGAAAGTCCAACAAGTCGACGTAGTCGAGAAATCATATTTAAATGACAAAAAAACAGAAGGAGAAATGCTATGCAAAATAAATTTATGACATCATGTTTGGTCGGTGTTGGAATGCTGGCTGTGACGGGTATCAGCTATACGCAAGATATGCCGGCGAAACCGTCCAAGCCGCAATCGGGTGTGGAAAGCAAGGCCAGTGAAAAGCGAGCGATGGGTGAAGTGACCTCTGTCGACGCTAAAACCGGCAAGCTAGCGGTCAAAACCTCCGAGCAGGACCTCAGCCTGAACGTTGAGGCGAGCGCGGCCAAAAAATCGCTTGAATCGATCAAAGTCGGCGACAAGGTAAACGTTTCCTATCGAGATCAGGGCGGAATATTGATGGCCAGCTCTGTAAATAAATCCGCTGCGATGGACGGCGCCGGCTCTTCTAGCAAGACCAAATAGCGGTTGCAGCACGAATAGTGGTGTCTTCGCAGGGGGGTGGCGTAATCCGCCGCCTCCCTTTGACACTGTTTGTATAAAAGGAGGTGGAATCATGGACAATCAGCGATTCCAAAAGAACGGGCGGCAACATAAGGGAGAGGTGAAAAGGCAATGGAATCCGTGCCCCGACACTAATCTCCTGAAAGCCGAGAGCGATTATGACAAATTCTTCGAGGATGCGCACAAACGCTTTGGCGAGCACAATGACGAAGTCGAGCGCTGGGCGCAGGATTGGTGTGAACGGGGTGGCTGGCGGAACAATCGGTCGGCTCACCGAGATTGAAATCGCGATCTCGATTGGATTTGAGTAGGCGTAGTTTATAGATTGGCCCGTTTTTTTGTGCCAACTGTTTGGCTTTTTTAAGCCGAGATCTATGCTACCCATGCACAGTTAATGCTGGAGATTCCGCAAATGAACCAGCTTTCGGCACAGAGCCCGACTGTCGCCACTGATCAGGAGATAATCAGCGCACCGCGTCAAGTCTTTCTTTTCAGCGGCCATATGATTGACGCCGCCGATCGCTCGCCAGCGCGCTTTCCGGCTGACAAGGAACCGCTGGCGGCAGCCGCCATCGTGAAACTGCTCGATGAGTTAGGCGCAGGCGCGGATGATGTGGCGATTTCCAGCGGCGCTTGCGGCGGCGATCTACTCTTCGCCGAAGCCTGTTGGCAACGCGGTTTACGCGTCGATATCTACTTGCCATTCGTGGAAGAGGAGTTCCTCAAAGAGTCCGTCAATTTTGCCGGCGAATGTTGGCGAGAGAAGTTCTTTTGGGTCAAAGAGCGCGTCCGGGGTTGGCATATAATGCCATACGAGCTCGGACCCACGCTCACCGCTGAAGATCCCTTTGCCGCGGTCAATCTATGGATGCTCGATCACGCGCTCGCTTACGGAACTACAAAAGTGAGTTTTATCTGCTTGTGGGATCGTCAAGCGGGGGATGGACCAGGCGGAACCAAGCATTTACACGATGCTGTCGTTCAAGGCTCAGGCCGGGCTTACGTGCTCGATACGACAAAACTCTGGTAAGTTTATGGCAACCACCGAATCAAAGAAAATACGTAACTTCTCCTCTCTAAAAGCATCAGGAGATTGACCACGAGCTTGCCATCTGGATTGGGGGCGCGGACCAACGCGGTCGAGGGCGTCCAAATAAAAATTTTTGTCACGTTCTCGGTTCAATTTTAGTTGCGCCATAGGAAATTCCATCGGTATCGTGCGGAAAACAATTCCCCGCAGACGTGCTGGGAGACATTATCTCCACCTCATCCGGAAATACGTAAGCACAAATTCCATTTCCCCAATGCACCTGCAGAAGGTGACGGCCAAGGTTGTCGATCTCGGAAATTATCGTTCCCATCGCGGAGCGCCGCACATTTCCTGCATGGGTACGGATTTCCCTTCTAGCTCGGCAACGAACTGCCTGCACGTTTGCGATTTTGTTCAAACTCTCCTTCTCGAACAACGGCCTCATAATCCCTCCTTCTGTCTCTAACCTTGATGGAATCTCTTTTGAAATCTGAAATCGCCCATTATTGAAACTCAAATTGCGCGCCCGCGACCTGGTGAACATGAAACCCATCGCGCAAAGAGCGTGCCAGACGCGTTGATCGTGTCGGCCAGTTAATTTTGGAGCGTAATTTGTTTAATAATCTAGTTGAAACAGAAATTTTTGCCCCAAGAAGGCAAATGGTATACGACGGCGGTTGTCGGTGAGTTTGAGAGGCTATATTTTGAAGAATTCCACCTTGTGAATGCCAAAGAGACACTGAGAAATTCAGGTTTTTGCTCCCGCCTATTCTGACACGCGCTTACAGCGCGTCCCAACATTGGGATTACACAGGTTTCATCTGCGCGACATCCTGGCAGTTACCGTGATCTGCGTAACAAACTGCCAGCGCTTTCCGGACGACGAGATACCGCGTAGAACGGATTTGACGAACTCACTAGTATTAATCCGCCTTGAGATCGGTCGATTGAAGCGATAAAAGATTCGTCAAGGCTTATTATGCGCACGGGGAAAATACTCATTGTCGACGACGACCGCAATCTCCTCGAATTGGTTCGCACCAGGCTCGAGGCCGCTAAGTACGAGGTGGTAACGGCTGTCAAAGGCGAGGAGGCAAAAGAAGCAGTCAATGGTGATAGCATTGATCTTTCCATTGTTGACTTGAAGCTTGCCGGCCAAGACGGCATGTCATTGATGGGGGAATTGCATGCGATCAATCCCGATCTGCCGGTTATTATTCTCACTGGCTATGGAAGTATCGAAGGCGCCGTAGAGGCCATCAAGAGAGGCGCCTACGGATATCTCACCAAGCCCATCGATCCCACGGAGCTGCAATTGCAGATCGGTCGAGCGCTGGAAAATCGCCGGCTCGTCTCTGAGAACGTGCGGCTTAAGGAACTGCTCAAGGAAAAATACGATTTTACCAATATCGTGGCCAAGAGCGACATAATGCAGAAGGTGCTGGCTGGGGTTTCGCGAATCGCCCAGGCCGAGTCGACTGTCTATATTCACGGTGAAAGCGGCACAGGCAAGGAGGTGATCGCCAAGGCAATTCATCTTGCCAGCGAGAGGAAAAATAAGCCCTTTGTGGCGATCAATTGCGCCGCCGTCCCCGAAGCGTTGTTGGAGAGCGAGCTGTTCGGTCACGAAAAGGGATCGTTCACCGGCGCGGTGCGAAGCACCAAGGGATATTTTGCCCAGGCTCATGAAGGCACTATTCTATTAGATGAAATTGGCGATATGCCGCTGTCGATTCAGCCTAAACTATTGCGCGCTTTGGAGGAGCGGCAGTTTTATCCCATTGGAGGCGAAAAGCCGATTCATGTGGATGTCAGGGTTATTGTCGCCACCAAAAAGGATCTTGCAGAAGAAGTTAAAAAGGGGCTATTTCGCGAGGATCTCTTCTACCGGATACATGTCATTCCGGTTCGTCTTCCGCCTCTGCGGGAACGAAAAGAAGATATTCCGCATCTGGTAAGCCATCTGCTGCAGAAGATCGCGCGGCAATTAAAAAAGGATGTAAAAGGTCTCACGCCTCAAGCTATGAAGAAACTTATGCTGCATGACTGGCCGGGCAATGTTCGGGAGCTCGAAAATGTCTTAGAGTACGCCGTCACAATGGCCGAGGGCGAGATTGTTACTGCAGAGCTTTTGTTCGAAACGGGAGCGCCGATGGCTGTCGGCTCCCAGGAGTCCGCTCGTCGAGCCGTTTTGCTACCGGTGGACGGCCCGCTCAACTCTCTCAAACAAGCGCGGGCGGAATTTGAGAAAGCGTACCTTATTCGTCTGCTCGAACACTGTAGCGGCAGTGCCGCTAAAGCTGCGGAAATCGCCGGGAAATACCGGGCGGATTTCTACGATTTGTTGAAAAAACACGGTATCAATCTTCAAGAGTTCAAAAAGACGAACTAGATTCCAGCTGGTTCTTGCTCCGCTAGGAATACGTGGCCGCAATCTCGCTATTACCTAATAGCCATCAACTTTTGTCGATCTAGATGGAGCGTATTGTCTATGGCTGGCGCTGGCCTATGTGGGTTTGATGAAATGAACTATTCCTGCGATGACGAAGGAGCCTATAAAAGCCGCCATCAAATCGATAAAAATACGCAATCCCTGCAGGCTGTCAAGATATTCGCTAAAGTGAAAATAGTTAATCACCAAGTGAGCGAGGAAGAAACCGGCCGAGCCGATGATTGTAAAACCGATCACTCCTGGGCGGCGCTCGGCCGCGACCAGGCGCGTCGCTAGAAACCCGGCGATGAACGCCATCACCAAACTCGCGGCCAAGTTTGTTTCTATATGGGCGACGACTTGTTGAAGCGCTTCTGGCACGGTTTTACCTCGTGAGGAGTGCTAACAGCTGTTTTGCTGCTTGGCTGGGCTCATCGGCGCTCATGATTGCCGAAATCAGGGCTACACCGCGGCTGCCTACTTTTTGAATTTCCGGCAAATTTTCCAGCTTGATTCCTCCTATAGCATAAACGGCTAGAGAAATCTTTGCGACAATTTTTCTCAGCGCGGTGAGCCCTTGTGGAGCACCGTAATCGGCTTTGGATGGTGTGAAAAAAACCGGCCCGAAGACGATAAAATCGGCGCCTTCACGCTGTGCTTTGCAAGCGCCTTCGAGGGAGTGGGTAGAAACACCGATGATTCGTTGCGCGCCTAAGAGCGAGCGGGCGAACGGCACCGGCATGGAAGACTCGCCAAGGTGGACCCCAGCAGCGTCGACGGCCAGCGCGACATCGACCCGGTCGTTGATAAATAATTGGGCTTGATAGCGACGACATAGGTGGGAAACCCGCTCCGCTAGACCAAACAGCTCTTTGCCGCTCAGATCCTTTTCGCGAAGTTGGACCGCTCTGACGCCGCCGTCCAGGGCGCGCTCCAGCACCCAGGGAAGATCTCGCCCGTGGGTAAGCTTGCGATCAGTAACGAGGTATAGATCGAAATTCGGCTGGGGCACGGGTGTCAGCTAGTTGAGCATACCATCCAGCGGGCTCGAAGCGGTGGCGTAGAGTTTTTTGGGTATGCGGCCGGCGAGATAGGCTTTGCGGCCGGCTTCGACGCCCTGGCGCATCGCTTCGGCCATCAAGATTGGATCTTTGGCGCTGGCGATAGCGGTGTTCATTAAAACTCCGGCGCAGCCCATTTCCATAGCTACCGCCGCATCCGAGGCCGTGCCCACGCCGGCGTCGACGATCACCGGCACCTTGGCGTGCTCCAAAATAATTCTGATATTGTACGGGTTCCGAATGCCCAGTCCGGAGCCGATCGGTGCCGCCAACGGCATCACCGCGGCGCAACCCATGTCTTCGAGTTTTTGGGCTGTGATGGGATCATCGGTAATGTAGGGCAGGACGATGAATCCTTCTTTGACTAGCGTCTTGGCGGCGTCAAGGGTCGCCGGCACATCGGGGAAAAGCGTTCTGTCATCGCCGATTACCTCGAGTTTGACGAGGTTACCTACGCCCGCTTCGCGGGCGAGCCGGCAGGTGCGCACGGCGTCCTCAGCATTATAGCAGCCGGCAGTGTTGGGTAGGATCGTGTATTTCTTGGGGTCGAGATAGTCGAGAAGATTTTCTTTGTTGGGATCCGTAATATTGACGCGGCGCACGGCCACGGTGACGATTTCAGCGCCAGAGACTTCGATGGCTTTTTTCGTTTCCGCGAAGTCTTTGTATTTGCCGGTGCCGACGATGAGCCGTGAACGGAACTTCCTGCCGGCTAACTCAAAAAAGTCTTCCATGGTCATCCTCCGCCCACGAAGTGGACGATTTCTAAACTGTCGCCATCGTTGATCAATGTCGCGTTATAGCTATCGCGCGCGACGATCTCTCGGTTGCGCTCGACGACCACTCGGCCGGGCCGAATTTGCAGCGATTCCAACAGCGCGGTCAAAGTCAGGCCGTTGTCGAATTCCCGGTCTTCGCCGTTAATTTTAACTTTCATCACAATAAAAAAACCGCATTCGCACAGACCACCCGATTGTGGTCAGGGAATACGGTTTCAAGTGGGTTGCGCCGAATCGACTTCGACGCGACTTTGACTTTCACGCTTCCCTACGCCGGTGCGACCCGGATCAGGTTCAAAGGGTTACCTGTTGTTCAGGCTCTCAGTCTGACTCGGGCAGACACCCCTAGCTACGACAGCACCCTTAACAAAGCACTAGCTCCAAGTCAAATTCGCGCGCCGACCGCTTGATTCTAGAACTGTTGACGGAGCGGATACTTCAACGGCCGAACGATGGCCGGACAATTTCATCCGGCCACCGCTAATCGGAGTTGTACTTGGCGTGTCAGCGTCTTACGGCGCGACGATATCGACGTGCAAACTGCCAATGCCGGTGATTTCACCTTCGACCTTGTCGCCGGGATTTAGAAACACCGGTGGCACGCGGGCGAAGCCGACGCCCGACGGCGTGCCGGTGCTGATGATGTCGCCTGGTTCGAGGGTCATACCTCCGGAAAGCGATTCGATGATCGTCGGGATGTCGAAGATCATGTCGCGGGTATTACCGTCCTGCATGACTTGGCCGTTCACCCGACAGATTAGTCGCACTTGTTGCGGATCGGGCATGGCGCTCTTGTGGACGATCCAAGGTCCAAGCGGACATAGGGTATCGAGAGCTTTGCCTTTGAACCATTGGCCGTGGATTCTCTGCAGCTCACGGGCGGTCATGTCGAGACAGATGGTGTAGCCAAACACGTAATCATAGGCCCGTGCTTTGGGAATATCGCGGCCTTTTTTGCCAATGATCACAGCCAATTCGACTTCCCAATCGAGCTTGTCGGTAACTTTATGTTTGATGACTTTACCATATTGGCCGATGACGGAGGTGGCGGGCTTGGTGAAAAACACCGGATAGTCGGGATACTTGATATCCAGTTGGCGCGCCCGGGCGCCTTCGTCGACATGCTCGCGGTAGTTGATGCCGAGCATGACGCAATTCTTTCTTGGCGTCGGAATCGGCGAGATAATTTTGGCCTGGGTTGGCTTCATCAAAGCCGCTGCGGCGACGAGTTTTTTCTGCTCGTCGGGATTCTTGCTGGCGACATATTTCCCCGCATTGCGCGCCACTTGCAGCGCTTTACCGCCGGCTTCAATGAACGCCTGCATGCTCGCCAAGAACGGCGCGTTGCCGCCTTTGAGATAGCGCCGATTGACTTCGGCTAAATCGATAATCTGATCCTGCGGCCCCATCAGGCCGACACGTTGCTGGTTCTTGCGCGTGAAAGTGACTAGTCGCATGGCTCCTCCAGAAAAAATTGATCTAACTAAATGCCGATTCGCAACAGTTTACAAGCGTTGGCGCTGGCGATCTGCTCCAGGCTGGCGCGGTCGATACGTGCCGCGGCTAGTGAGGCCACTGGTTCGGGATCGCCCATATCATAGGGATAGTCGCTGCCCAACACCACATGATCGGCGCCGAAGCTGGCGACCAGATATTCCAGCGCTATGGTGCTATGGGTGATGCTGTCGAAGTTGAGCAGCTTGAGATATTCTCCCGGCCGATTGGAAATTTTCGCTGTCGCCGAGTCTTGAATCCGATAGCCGCGGTCCAGTCGGCCCCAGGTATAAGGTAAGAAGCCGCCGCCGTGGGCGAGCAAAAGTTTGAGCCTCGGATAACGTTCGAGCACGCCGCTGAAAATCAATTTGGCAATCGAAAGCGAAGTGTCGGTCGGATTGCCGATCAGGTTAGCGAGATTGAACTCCTTCATGCGATCGGCACCGACCACCTGATTGGGGTGGACGAAGATCAATGCATCCAACGCTTGGGCCGCTTCCCAAAACGGATTAAAGGCCGGATCGTCGAAGTAGCGGCCGTTGATATTTGACGCGATCTCGACGCCGCGCAGGCCGAGTTTACCCGTCGCCCGTTCTAGTTCTGCTATTGCCATGGCGCTGTCCTGCATCGGTACGGAGCCGAGGGCGACTAGACGCTTAGGATGTTTAGCGACCGCTTCGGCCAAGCGATCGTTGAGCCACTGGGCGTATTCCAACGACTCTTCAGCGGCCATCCAGTAAAAAAAATAAGTACTCGCCGGCGACAGCGCCTGCATGTCGACCCCTTGGCTATCCATAATCGACAGCCGCAAATCGAGGTCGGAGAATTCGGCTTTGAGCTGGGTCAAGTATGGCTTGCCATCGCGGCTGACGATCTCGCGGCCGCGCTCGTTTTTGTCGAGCTTCATGCCATGACGCTTGCCGATCTCGCTGGCGACTTTGAGACTGTCGGCGGGAACGAAGTGGGCGTGAACGTCAATATTCATGGGGTAGGCCGTGGTTAGGCTCCCCGGACAGCTACCGGAGGGTCGGCTGATTGTCAAGTTAAACGGCGATCATCGGCCACCATCGGCGCCTGGTTTCGGGTTAATCTAAGGGAATCATTGCCTGTGGAAATCACCGGTGATAGTTTTGGCCATGGCCAGCAGGCGTAGAAGAGAAAATCAAGTAACCATGCGTGAGGGCGACCGCATTCTCATCAACAAGGGCATCGCAAAAAAAATCATGATCATCGCGCGCACCGAGATTCCCCACTCGACCGAACGCATCTTTGTCACTAAATCGGGTGGCAAGTACACCATCGGCTTGAAAGTCTGGCGCTCGGATTACGCCTGGAGCGAGAAAAACCAAATGTGGGTGCCGAAGCATTAAGCGCGGTGCTGGCAATTTCCAAATGCTGGCAGGGTTTCCCAATGGGCCCGGCTGACTAACATTCGATTCACCACTTACCCGCCGTGAAACGCGATTTACCCACCGTCATCGCCGATCTTAAGAGCGCCAAAGGGCCGCAATTTTTATTGCTTTTCGGCGACGATCTGCAAGTGCAAGAAACGTGCAAGCAAGTGGTTGATAGTTTGGTGTCGGAAGATCGACGAGGATTTAACTTCGAACGCTTCGATGGCCGCACGGTGAACTGGGATCAGGTGGAAGGCTCGCTGATGACGCCGCCATTTTTCCCCGGCAAAAAAGTCCTATGGGTGGAAAACGCGCCGTACTTCTTTTCGCGCGAACAAAAAGGCGAGTTAAGCGCAAAGGTCCTCGATCTCTGGCGCGACGGGCGACGCGACGATGCCGCCAAACTGCTGACGGATTGTTTGATCGTCGAAGGCTGGACTCAGGAGCGCTGGGAGCGGCTTGACGCCGGGTCGTCGCCGCAGCTCATGGGGCTCCTCGATCTCGACAGCAGTGTGGCGCAGGAAGAAGTCGGCGCGCTGCTGGCTTATGCTAAGAGCCGCGACGTCGATCTGAGCAAACGCAAGGGCGCCGACGGCCATCGCTTGGGCGATTTGTTGGATGGCAAGCTGCCGGAATGGGCATTTTTACTGCTCTCCGCGGTGCAAGTCGACCGGCGGACTAAATTATTCAAACGTTTCGAAGAACTGGGCGCGGCATTGTTTCTCGGCTTGGAGCGTGACCGCTACGGTAAAGTCGATCGCGACAGTCTGCTCAACCTCATCTCCCAACGGCTGCGTCAGGCCGGCAAGAATATCGAGCCCCAGGCCCGCGACATGATCGTCGCCCGCGCCGGTGACGATCTCCGAACTTTGCAACAGGAACTCGACAAGCTACTGCTTTATGCCGCTGAGCGGCCGGCGATTCAGCCCCAGGACGTCGAGGCGGTGGTTGCCGACCATGGCGAAGGCTGGATTTTCGACCTCACCCGCGCTATCGGTGACCGCGATGCCCTGGGCGCGCTCGGGCAACTGTCCCGGTTGATGGCTCAGGGCGAGCATCCGTTAAAAATATTGGGCACCGTCGCCGGCGAAGTGCGCCGTCTGCTTAGCGCCCGGCAGCTTTTGGACGGCGACCTGCGGCCCCATTGGAAACGCGGCATTAGCTACCAGCAATATCAGCAGATCACCGCCAAGCAGGGAATTGCGGCGCTGACGCGCAGTCCCTACGCCGACTATATGTGCTTTCAACGGGCCGAACGGTTCGCCATGTCGGAGCTCGTCGTCCATATGGAATCCTTGTTCGATGCCGACCTGCGGCTCAAGTCGAGCGGCGGCCAACCGCGGTTGATCATGGAAAAGTTGATTCTCGGCATGTGTCTGGCAACCCGCCGCAATCAGCCGCAAGGCGTCGCTCCAGCAAGGTAACTATGTTTCGCCTGCTCGCCGCGCAGCTCCTTTGGCTCACTCTTGTTCCCCCGGTCTGTGTGGCTGAAATGGTTGTGCAGGCTTGTTTCAGCCCCCAAGGCAAATGCTCGGCGCATATCCTGCGTGAGATCGA
>Ga0184628_10001828_pt1 | contig 10381 bp, 7 predicted proteins | sample PLM4_5_b1_FD_133149 | JGI IMG/M metagenome (GOLD analysis project Ga0184628, IMG submission 133149) | Groundwater sediment microbial communities from an aquifer in East River, Colorado, USA - PLM4_5_b1 | ecosystem: Environmental > Terrestrial > Soil > Riparian zone | place: USA: East River...
CTCCCCGGAAGCGCAACACCCGATTGCGAGGCAGCCGGCGCAGCCCCCAATGTCACCTGGAATCGATACAGAGCTTCCGAAACAGCGGGAATCATGAATGATCCATCCGCATCGATGGCAGGCTGAAAGCGACCTATCTGTTGATAATTTGCGATCCTTGAGGCGCTGTCATCGACTTGCATAGATACCTTCACATTGGAAGCTGCCGACGAGGGAGCTCCGTCAACCAGGATCCGGCCTTTCAGGTCGACTCCGCTATGGACGATCACCCGGACACCATCGACATCCCGATCGCCAACCTCCACGACGGTTCTTCCGTAGGCGAGAGGCGACGCTGCCAGGCCCGGAGGCGACGCCGGTCCGTATCCTTTCACATCGGGAACGCTTGCAAACAGATCGTACGTACCCCGCGGAATGTTGGGCAGTTCAAAGCGGCCGTTCTGAGGTTCGACCAGGATTAAGGGTGTGCTGACTCCTCCGGCAGGATCCTGCGGCCCGCCTTTGCTGCGCGGATACAAGGTAATCTGCGAGTTGGAACCCCTCCCGCCTTCCGCCAAAATCTGAACGACTCCGCCAACCACGTCAGCTGGGGGATTGCGCACCCCCACTTGACCCGGGGCTCCCCCGGCTGCGTCCTGGCTGGCCCTTTGTCTCGCCGAAGGACCCATATCGGCAAGCGGGATGGTCGTCGTCACCTGACCGGAAATTTTCCGGGTTCCACTCAACGGCTGAACACGAATGTTGATCCCGCCATTCTCATCTCCACCTCGAACCGGAACGGCAATTGCCTGAGAAGCTTCTGTCGTATCGGGATAGAACGTCCGAACAGAAGGGTTAGGGGAATCGATCGGAGGAGGTGGTGGGGGGGGTGCCCCACCTGTCCCCCGAACTCCCCCGCGCCCACCGCCTGGGCCACCACCGACCTGCCCGGCCACGACGTAGTACTGACCGGGAGGCAGCTTGAAGAGGCGATACTCCCCCCGATCGTCTGTCACTCTTGTACCAACGGACTGGAGTATGGGGTTGGCATCCTGATAGGACAGTCGCAAAGCCTGGACGGCAACATCGGATGCGTTTTCTCCATTGATGGACGTAACGCGCCCCGCAATGATGCCTGCGGGAACCAGGACGAAGGTGACTTCTGTCGTTTTTCCTGCTGTTACCGTCGTATTTTCCTGAACGCTGGGCTGGACTGCCACACGAGAAGTTCCAAAATAACCTTCCCTGGAAGCCGTGACAACTTGCTTACCTGCAGGAACATCACGAATCTCAAAGGTACCGCCGCTGTCGGTAACGGCAGCCGGTTTGTTCGCCGTCGGGGCCCCGGGGACAGTTGCGGCAACAGCCACGCCGTTCACGACAACCACGCCACCAGTGGCAAAGGGAGTAACAACTGGCGCTGCCGACGGGCCGGATGGTCCATTCAAGAAAATCTGCACCTCGGAAATCGGCTCCCTCGTGCCTTCACGAACAACTTTTCCGCGTATGGCTCCTGTCTGAACCGGGGCCTGCGCACCTCGCGTCGCTGTCTTTAAGGAAATCTGCCCGGCAATCAGGGCTGCGATTGCGATCAGAGTTAGCTTCTTCATGAATAATCTCCTATGCGGGATGCGGACTGGATTGCGGAAGTCCGTTCCATGCTCTTCACATAGAGGGCCCTTCTCTGTCTGCACTTAACAAGCGTGCGAAGTTTATTTGCGCTTTGAATCGGCAGGAACGATTGCGAAACGGAAGTTCATGCAGTGCGCTTTGCCCATAGCATCATGGGAACGCCGGCAACGAGCATCGCGATGCCAACTATCGCTCCGATTGAGCCCGGATTAAGGCCCAGAGCGTAGTCCACGCTCGAATAGAGCATGAATGCGCAGCCCGCAACGAACAATAGCGGGGTAGCCGGATAAACGGGGACGCGGAAATGTTTGGTGTTGGCCGCGGGTTGACGCCTCAGGAAAATCAGCGACGCACCGGTCAGCAGAAAAAACAGCCAGAATGCCGGCGCAGTGTAAGCAACCATCGTCTGGAAACCATCGGGCGTCAGGGAAGCGAGCAGTACCAGCGCAACCGCGATCGCGCCTTGTGTGAGTAGTGCGTTGACGGGCGCTGATGCCTTTTCGTTCCATCGACCCAGTACGCGGAAAAAGGCAAAATCACGGCCCAGCGCATAGTTGGTACGCGCTCCTGTGAAAACCGTCGCATTGAGCGTGGAGAGTGCGGCCGAGACCACCGCGATGCCGAGCAGCCACGCACCGCCTTCCCCCCAGGTCGCCTTCATCAGATCCGAAGCCACTGCATTCGACGCCTTCATCCCTGCAAGCCCAAGCACTCTCAAATAGGCAAGATTCAGGAGCATGTACAGAACGGTGATCACCACAATGCCAATCACCAGAGCACGTACGATATTGCGCCGTGTATTTCGCATTTCGGCGGTGAGATATGCAGCCTCGTTCCATCCGCCATATGTCAACAAAACGAAGATCAATGCGAGGCCGGTGAATCCCAGGCCGCCATTCGTCGTTTGCTCAGTCGCCGCCGGCACCGAAGGTGAAGTGAAACCGCCCGTCACCACGGCGAGTATGGCGAGCCCCAGAGCCACTGTCAGAGCGTTCTGCACCCATTTGCTCTGCATGGTTCCAACAGCGTTGAGCGCAGTAACCAAAATGATTGCCGTCCCGGCATAAATTGCGGAACTGTTGCTTCCCAGAGACAGTAGCGTCGAAGCATAGTCGCCGAATACGAAGGCAATTGCGGCGATCGCACCCGTCTGGATCACCATCATGCGCGACCATGCGAAGAGAAAACCCAGCCAGTCGCCGTAGGCCTTGCGGAGAAAATAGTATTCGCCGCCGGCGTTGGGATGGGAGCTGCCCAGTTCCGCGTAGCACAGCGCACCAATCAGCGAGAATACGCCACCTGCAATCCACAGGCCGATGAAGGTGGCCTCGCTCCCGACGCTTCCCGCAACTATAGACGGCGCCTTAAAGATACCCACACCGATGACGATGCCAACAATCATTGCCACCGCATCGAGTAACGACAGTGTGGCGCGCGGCTGCGCGGTAGCTTCTCCCGCTTGCGTTGATGTGCTCATTGGACGATGGTGCCATCTGGGCACATGGCCACGATGCTGGCGTTCGCGCTGGCGGTTTCAAGTCGAAACATGCAAACCCTTCCTTAAAAATGAACTTCCGTAGATTCAGACCCGCGGACTCCAGACTTTCGGCGAGCGTCACTATACCGCCGTTCACGCGAATCGTACTGCCTGAACTCCGAATTTGTTGATCGGCACAGGGGCATGAATGTGCTGCATCCGAACTCCGGATTGCAGTAAGCTTCAGGCCATGCAAATTCATATGGAAAGTCTTTTTAAGCGCCTGCGTGTCACTGGCGCGCTGTTGTTATGCAGTACTGGCTTGATCGTCGGAGTCCAGGATACCAAAGGCCGAGATCTCCGAAATGGATGGGAAATCCATCGGGAACTGGAAATTGCACCCGGGGCTCAGGCCGCAGTCAAAGACTTCTTCCCGTCGTTTCTCGAATACCAGGACATGGTGATGTTCCACCCGAAGTTTGGCTACTATTCCAGCGGACGCGTGAGCTTCACCAACGACTACCAGACATTTCCCATCGTACTGGCTCCTTTATTCGGCCACATGGTTGCTGAACAGATGTTTCACATGTGGGAAGGCATGCGCGCCGCGGGGACGCTCGGAGAAAGAGAACAATTCACCATCGCCGAGTTTGGTCCAGGCGATGGAGCAATGGCGGAATCGATACTCGACTACATAGACGAGAAATCCAAAGGCACGGACCCGCGATGGCGGCAATTTTCCGATCAGGTGCTTTACATTTGCTACGATCGTTCGCCTGCCCTGAATGATATCCAGCGTGAAAGGAACAAGCGGTTCGGTACTCGCTTCGCAGCACGAGTGGCGGATGCGACGAGCCCGACTGCGACTATAGCTCCCGGAAGTCTGAAGGGAGTGGTCTTGTCGAATGAACTCCCGGATGCTTTCAGCGTCCACAAGCTCATCCTGTCCCCCAGCGGAGCAGCTGAAGTAGCCTTTGTCATTCCTACATTGTCCGGCAGGGATTGGCAAACTATCCAGCCACTTCTTCCAGCTCAACTGGCGAAGACCATCGAAGACAATGACGTTGCGGTGGAAAAGAGATTCTTTACCGGAACTGCCGAAGCGACGATGTATCTGACACGGTCATCCCTGATTTCCCTGCTTGAGAACCTGGTTTCCAGGAAGGAGTATGAAACCTCAGCCAACGCACTTCAGTTTCAGGAAGTGTTTGTACCGGTATCGGTGTTTCCAGAATTGTCCGCTCATCTTCAGCGCTATGCGCCGGTCTTTGCCGGTGTCCTTGCGAGAAATCCACGAGGGTTGGTTACATACGTCAATCTGGGGGCGGAAAGTTTCATTCAGGGTACGGCTCAGGTTTTGAAATCCGGTTACGTGCTGACAATCGACTACGGATCCACCTGGAATGGCATCCTGGCCGACGACACCGCACATTTGCGGACCTACGGTCCAGTGCACCGGGAAGCAAACGTGTCGACACTGCTTGATGGCGGTGCGACTCCGCAGGAGGTATCCACCTCCAATCCTTACCTGGGACCAACCCTTAATGACATGACCACCGATGTAAACTTCAGCCTGCTGTCTGCTGTTGGTCAACTGGCAGGGCTCAAGCCGATCTATTTCGGTTCCCAAAGAGCCTTGCAGACTGGAAGTGGTATCACCCTGGACAAGGCGCCTGTCGACAACCGAGGGAATCTCATTTCGGAAAAGTTCTATCAATGGGCTTCGGACTTCGTAAATCCGGGAGTATACAAAGTCTTCGTGCAACAAAAGGTGGGTACGGACGATAAGTATGTTTATCCGGATACGCAGCCTGAGTCGCTCGGCCTGGATCCATCCAGTTTGACCGAAACAGAACGTCTTCGCGCCGCTGAAATTGAAAAGCGGCTGGCTGGAATTTACGCACCTGCAACGGCCCCGGCGCGCTAGGCGCCTCTGCAGATCCGGCCAGTGACCTTAGTTCGGAGTCCGGGTTAAAGGCGTTCCAGCGTATACTGACCGGACACTTGCAAATCGAAATTCAGGACCAACCCCGAACAGGATCCCCTTTGACAGATCCGTCCGCCGAATATACGAAACGACTCGATGAACGCCGCCGCTGGCTGGTGGAGTCTCATCGAAAGACGCAACTGGTTTCGTACTTGCGCCTGGCGGCAGGGCTGCTTTTCTTTCTGTCGGTATATCTGGTTCTTGCCCTGCATCAATTTTCAGGCTGGTACATCCTTGTGCCCACGGCGGCATACGCCGGCCTGGTCCTCTACAGCCAGAGCGTCTATCCACGCGAGCAGCGCGCGCTGCGTGCCGTCGCGTTCTACGAGCGTGGCCTGGCGCGGATCAAGGGTGAATGGATGGGAACCGGCAACGCCGGTATTTCATTCGCGGACCCGGCAAGCCTGTACGTCAACGATCTCGACCTTTTCGGTTCGGGGTCGCTTTTTGAGCTCCTGTGCACCGCGCGCACACAAGCCGGTCAGGAAACGCTCGCGCGGTGGTTGTCGGCGCCTGCCCCTGTCGACGAGATCCTGAGACGACAGGAAGCCATCGAGGAACTCCGCAACAACGTCAATCTGCGCGAAGACCTGGCCATCCTTGGACGCGAAATGCGGGCTGTCGTTCAACCTGAAGTGATCACAGGCTGGGCCACGTCGCCGATACAGCTCGAATCCACCGTTGCTCGCATTGCCGCGCCAATACTTGTGGCGTTGACACTCGGGGCGTTCATATACACATGGTATTTCGCCGGCCCCGCATCATTTCTCGCCGTTGCTATTCTGGCCCACATCGGATTTGGAACCTGGTACAGGTCGAGGGTAAAGGAGATCAAGACTTCTATCGAAACGCATGCGCGGGAATTCGGGATCCTGCATGCGACATTGGCGCGATTGCAGCACGAGGAAGTCTCCAGTCCCAAACTTCGTGAATTGAGGACGGAGTTTGGCACCGCTTCGAAACAGATGAAAACGCTGGTTGGCTTCATTTCGCTGCTCGAGCAGCAGCGGAATGAAATGGTGATGTTCATTGCCTTTTTTCTGCTGTGGTCGACACAGATTGCTTTTGCCATCGAACAATGGCGGAAACGGAATGGGAGTTCTGTCAACGGTTGGCTCAGCACTGTCGGAGAAATGGAAACCCTTTGCGCACTGGCGGGCTATGCATTCGAACGTCCGGAAGATCCGTTCCCTGAGATTGTGCAGGGCGCGACCGTACTTGAGGCTGAAGAGGTGCGGCATCCGCTGCTGCCACGATCCCAGTGCGTACCGAACTCCATCAAGTTCGGCGGCGAACTGCAATTACTGGTCATCAGCGGATCCAATATGTCCGGCAAGAGCACTCTCCTTCGAACTGTAGGAACCAACGTTGCCCTGGCACTTGCGGGCGCCCCGGTACGCGCACAGCGCATGAAGCTATCGCCCCTGGCAATTGGCGCCACCCTTCGGGTTCAGGATTCCCTGCTCGGCGGCACCTCTCGCTTCTATGCCGAAATACAGCGTCTGCGCGACATCATGGAACTTACTGAGAAACCGCTCCCGGTGTTGCTGCTGCTGGATGAGATTCTCTACGGAACAAATTCGCACGACCGGACGATCGGAGCCGAGGCGGTCATCCGCGGCCTCGTGGAACAGGGAGCCATTGGATTTGTCACGACTCACGATCTGGCGCTTGCGAAAGTTGCCGACGCCCTAGCGCCACGTGCAGCCAACGCGCACTTTGAAGATCGCCTCGAAGACGGAAAGATGATCTTCGATTACATGCTGCGACCTGGCGTTGTACAACGGAGCAATGCCCTGGCATTGATGCGTGCGGTTGGCCTGAAGGTGTGACGGGCGGAGAGCTACCTGAGCGGTGTGAATTCCTCGTCCGGCATCACGGGCTCAGCGACACTCCAGCGATCTCCCTCGCGGTCCAGAATGGTCATTTCGGCGTTGCCAATTGCTGGAATTCCGAACAATTCTTCGATGGACATTTTATTCGCGTAGCCCAGTACGGCCTTACCGCTTCCGCCGTGTGCCACGATCAATAGTTCCGAATCCGCATCGTGCGAGGCCACGATGGAATCCATTGCTCGATAGACCCTGGCATGCATTTCCAGCCGGGATTCACCTCCCGGTGGACTGCTGTCGGCACGACGCCAGCGGCGATCGAAGTCCGGATCATTGCCTGCAATGTCGGTCCAGATTCGTCCTTCCCATTCGCCGTAGTTTCTCTCTTTCAATTCATCAATAACGCAGGGAGGGCGACGCGAAACGAGCACCGCCGTTTCCATTGCGCGCGAGAGCGACGATGAGTAAACACCTGCGAGTTGAATCCGGTCAAAGAATGGCCGCCATCGTCTCGCCTGACTCACTCCATTGGAATTCAGAGCGATGTCGGTCGTCCCCTGAATTCGCCGTGCCACATTCCAGTCCGTCTCGCCGTGTCTCAAGAAGTAGATACGCATGAATACTGCATATTCTAGCAATGAACCGATGCGATAAACTCAACACCCTATCGACGAGTGGTCGAGGAGGTCTGAAGTGGACGCGTTCTGGAACGGAATAATTCGCCAGCAGTTCGGAGCCTCGATCGACATGATGGAGAATGCCATTCGCGCCTGTCCGGCCGCTGTGTGGTGCGATCCGACAAGGAAGCCGGAATGGGCCGACAACGATATCGTGGGATTCTGGTACCTCGTATACCACACCCTCTTCTACCTGGACTTCAATCTGTCCGATTCAATGGAGGACTTCGGGCCGCCCGCTCCTTTCAATCTCGACGAGTTCGATCCCGCAGGACTGCTGCCGGATCAACCGTATTCAAAAGACGTGCTGCTCCGCTATCTCGATCATTGCCGCAGGAAGTGCTATCAGGCAATCGGCTCTCTGACGGACGAGAAGGCACGTCAGCCCAGCCCCATTCGGCCGGAACAGAAGCTGACCGTCGCCGAACGGCTCCTGTGCAACATGCGGCACGTCCAGCATCACGCGGCTCAACTGAATCTGGTTCTTCGCCAGAAAACCGATTCGGCACCGGGCTGGGTCACCAGCTCCAGGAGATAGTCTAGTTTGACTGCGCCAACTCTTTCCGCGACAGGGATTCGCAGAAGGCGTTGACGACCTGCTCGTCAAACTGCGTCCCCACACATCGAACGATCTCCTTCACGGCTTCGCCCGGCGTTCGGCCTTTGCGGTAAGGGCGATCGGTCGTCAGCGCATCGTAGGAATCCGCGACTGCGATAATTCGGGAGCCCAGCGGAATTTCGGTATTTCGAAGATTCCCGGGATAGCCGCCGCCATCCAGCCGCTCATGATGATGCAGCACGACAAGACTGGCTCGCCGGAAATCGTCGACGTTGCGAACTGCCGTCCAACCCCATTCCGGATGCATCCGTATCCAGCCAAACTCGTCATCGGTGAGACTGCCTTCTTTCAGCAGAACGCGATCGGGTACGCCGATCTTCCCGATGTCATGCAGAGATGCAGCGAGCACCACTTCCTCGGTCTCATCATTAGGAAGTCTCAAGTGGATTGCGATCTGGCGACTATAGTTGGCAACACGGAAACTGTGTCCGCCCGTGTATCGATCGCGCAGATCAATCAGGGAGATCAGAGTGCTCGCCATTGCCAGAGTTTGCTGCGCGGCGTGATCCTCAAGCTCGGCAATGCGAAATGTCGTGTCAATTTGAAGCGTACTGATCATACGAGGACCTCCATGTCCAATGCTTCGAGTATTCGTCTGCTTGTATTTTCTGCTATCGAGCCTGCACTGCCCGAAGAATGTCAATTCGTCCGTAGCCAAGCTTTCGGTAGTATCCCGGATTCCTGTTGTCCACATTGACAGCTGTGGAATTGACGGATGAAGTCACTCCGGTGGTTCTTAACTTGAGGACCAGAGCCATTGCACCGGCAACTTCAGGTGCACTGAATGATGTTCCGGAAACCATGGCGTAGCGGCCATCAGGATATGCAGAGATGATATTGACGCCGGGCGCATCGACCACGACACTACTGCCGTAATTGGAGAAAGGGGCCTTCCTATCTGAAATGTTCGTCGACGCGACAGTAATTACACCGGCATATGCAGCGGGATACTGCGGGGTCGACGTGTTGTCGTTACCAGCAGAGGCGACAAGCAGGACACCCTGTTTCTGGGCATATGCAATCGCATCGCGCAACACCTTTGTGTCGTCCAGTGTGCCGAAGCTCATGTTGATGACATCCGCATTGTGATCGGCGGCCCACCGTATCGCCTTCGCCAAAGTGAAGGCATCTGCGTTACCGTCATCGTCGAATGCCCGGATCGGCATGATCATGGCCCCCGGCGCGACAGCCGCCAGAATACCTGCGCAGAGCGTCCCGTGCCCGTATGCTGGTTTTTGACCATCGAGGAAACCAGCGGTCTGTTGATCGTCGAACAGTCTCACTCCCACGCCATCCAGGAAGCCCGCCGTTTGCTGATCGTCATCCAGGAAGCCCGCCGTCTGATGATCATCGTCCAGGAAACCAGCGGTCTGCTGATCGTCATTCAACCCGGCATTCACTCCGCTCGATGTGCCGGAGACAAAGTCATAGCCTGAAAAAAGGTGCCCCACCAGAGCGGGATGATTCGTATCGACTCTCGAATTAATGTCCGCAATGAGAATGTTCTGCCCATCGGAATACCGATGCGCAGCTTCGGACCGTATCAACTCCATTGCCGGCTGATTCCTGTACCACCTGGGATCGCTCGTTCCGGCCACGCCCAGGAGTCTCGCATGAGCAACCGGCAGGAGACCGAGTCCTTGATTGGATTCGATCCACTCGACGCCGAGGAGTCGGAGCGCCGGAGTAAGAATGGGAAGAGATGGAAGTCGAAGCAGGTAGATATTGGATCCCGGTATCGAATCCACCTGGACGGCAAGCAGCAGCGCCGAAACCAGAGGAAGATTCGCGCCAGGCAGTAGTTTTACAATAACCGGAACCGATGTCGCCGCCTCTGCGTTCACGGCGAAGAGCAGCAGAAAGATCACACTAAGGCGCAATAGACGTCCTGTCATATTCACTCCTTCAAGAAACTATTTCAAACAAATCAGGCGACTTCTTCGTTGCCCAGCGCACCGATGACAGTGAGGTTTGGCAGATCAATCTGCAGACTCAACAAACCATCGGGCGCATTTTCGAATTCAAACTCTCCTAGCGAATCCGGCTCCGCAATCTGAATCGATTCTCCGTTGTGTAACAGATGGACTCTGGCCATGTCGACAAATCCACTTTCCTTCCGGGTCATGATCTGACCTGTAATCTGTCGATTTTCCGGCTTTCCCGATACCCGGACGTGAA
>Ga0184628_10001829_pt1 | contig 10378 bp, 9 predicted proteins | sample PLM4_5_b1_FD_133149 | JGI IMG/M metagenome (GOLD analysis project Ga0184628, IMG submission 133149) | Groundwater sediment microbial communities from an aquifer in East River, Colorado, USA - PLM4_5_b1 | ecosystem: Environmental > Terrestrial > Soil > Riparian zone | place: USA: East River...
ACTCGAAGACCGCCTCGGTCTGGGTGACTCGGATCACGCGACCGACCACCGTGCTCTGGGTGCCGTCGTCGTACTTGATGGCGGCGTATTCGCCGACGTGGATGCTCATCGCTCGTTCTCCTTTGACCTGTCTCATCAGCAGCGGTAGGTCGGTTCCGCTGGACCCCTCGCCGCCACGGTCGCCGCGATGCGGCTCCTGCTGTCCGGTTAGAGGGGTTATCGACTTTCAGTATTGGTTGGAGACTCCCACGCGCTCTCGCGATCTGGGAGCTTGCAATCGTTCTATGTCGGAAGTAGCTGTAGGTCCGTTCGTTCGGGCCCCGCTTCGTACTGGTCGGAGGATCGCTCCTCGCTGGGGTGGTTAGAAGGGTCTGACCCTCCATCGGGCTAGAGGCTTGTCGCCTCGCCGCCACCTGACCACTTGGTCGGGCTACTTCTTCACGCTCTCCCCGTCTCCACCGGGGACAAGGGAAAAGGTAAGTGCCGCGTCACGAGCTGTCTAGAGGGTATCTGCGCCATAAGTCCCACAACGGGCCTCGTTAGTCCCGTACTGGTGACAGCTGTCACCAAGTGGGCCTAATTCCTTATTGGCGAACGGTCAGTCGTCGTCCAGCGAACGGGAGGGTCCGAGCGTGAGGAAGGCGATGCCGACGATCAGCACGATGCCCGAGCGGAGTCCACGGAGCACGTCCGTGACCGAGATGCCGGCGACGTACCAGCCCGCCGTGAACGGGATGAACTCCGAGAGGAGCAGGACGGCAACCATCAGGATCAGCAGCAGGGCACGAGCGTTGCCCGAGGCCGTGATCGCTGCCCGGTTGCGCCACAGGACGGCGACCCAGATCACGAGCGAGACGACGGCGAGGAGGAACTGGAACGCGGTCGGAGCGTCGACGATGATCACTTACGAACCAGCGACTCCAGACCCTTGACCCCTAGAGCTACCAGCCCGCTGGCCAGCAGCAGTCCGATCAGGGTGTCACTCGCGTGGTTGTCCGGGTACAGCCGGAACGGGTCAGCGAGGAGGATCGCGCAGAGGATCAGACCGAGACCGGCCACGAGAAGGAGGCGAGCCCGAAGCTCCTCCTCACCGCGGCCGGAGCGTGACCGTCGTTCGCGCGATGATCCAGACGGCGATGTAGACGAGGAGTCCAACGGGGACTCCTGCGGCGCATCCGACGATGAAGTCCATAGCACCAGCCTATCCCTCGTGCCCACGAGTGCGCTCACCCCCATGACCCCAAGGCTAGCGGCGCCAATCAGATCGCGCGGTATCGGAGAACGGAGCCGGCGTAGACGCGCGTCACGTCCGTCGACGTGGTGTTCTGGCACCACCTGAACTTCATCGTGCCGCCGTTGCCGAGGAACGCGCCACGGCCGAGGATCATACGCTTGGCGGCAGCTCCACCGAAGGCGGTCAGTGAGCCGTTGTTGGCCAGCAGGTTGGACGACTGAGCGTTGTCTGCCGTACTGAAACCGTTGGCCTGCATCATGCCGCGGGAAGGAGTACCGTCCTCGCCGACCACGATCTTGATGTCGGGCACCCCTCCTCCCACAGGCGAGGCATAGATGATGTAAATCTCGATCACGTACATCGTGCCGGCGGCTGTGGCGAACTGGAGGTGGGTGTCGTCCACGCCGGTCGTGTTCGAGAACACGTCTTGGTCAGCGGCCTTGATGATCGTGGTCCAAGGGTCAGCGGCGCCGGTGACGGCACCCGAGGCCAGAGCCTGAAGAGCACCCTCGACGTCGGTGGCGGCGAAGTAGCCACCCGAGTCGGCGATCGAGACGGCAGAGGCGTCGTGAGCGTCGGTCGTATCTCCCGTGTGGGCGGCTAGGGCCGCGTCTGAGTAGCTCTCCGCAGCTGCCTCTGTTGCAGCATGGGACGAACCAGAGTGGGTCGTGTCGACCGTTGGCGAGGCCCACGTATTGCCCAGCTCTCCACCGGGTGTCGCGCCCACCACGATCTCCGCCGACAGACCAGCCTGAGCTGTCCCGACGAGGTAGTCAGCAGTGGTCGGCGCGTAGACGACAGGTGAAGCTCCGAAGCCTGTCGGCGAGAGCCGGACCAGCGCGTACTGGCCAGCGGCGCCGGACCCCACGAACTGGCCGAATGCACCGGGTCCAGCTGAAGCTCCTCCACGAGCCTGACCATCGGTGGCGGCAGCGAACGCGAAGTCGCCGCGCTCCACGTTGGCGTCGATCAGGACACTCGTCACCCCCGCCGTCAGGACGGCCACGGTCGAGCCGTCGGGCGCGTCAGCTTCGATGAGCAGCCCCGTCTGGTCGAGGTAGCCAACGACCACGCCAAGTACGTCGGTCTGGGCATCCGTGGTGGTCGGCTCGGCCCTAGCTCCTCCAGCCGTGACCGGGTGGACGACCGTCATTAGCGGCAGGTCGCCGCCCGTCCTGTTGGAGATGGGGATGATCGTGCCACGGCCCCACCCCTGCCCGTTGCCGAGGCCGCCATTGAACGGGCGCAGGATGCCCCTCACCTGACGGAATAGGTCCAGCACGAGGCTCAGCATCAGACGATGTTGTAGCGGAAGGTGACCGAGGCTCCGGTGTCCGGTGGCTCTCGGAAGGTTACGGTGAACGCGCCCGCGTCGAACGTGTAGTCAGCGGGGCTGAGGATCACGTCGTCGATCCGTGCCTCGGGTGCGCCGGTCCCGTCCCAGCTGAGTAGCTCGAAGGTTGCGTTGGTCCCATCGACGTCGCCGTCACCGGGCACCCACGGAGTCTTGCCCGGACCTGAGAGGAGTACGGGAGTCACGGTGGCCAGCAGGTTGGCCGGTATCTCGGCCACGGCCGAGTTGCCGCTGCCGTCGATCGCGGGCCGGTGGTGGCCCGGACCCGGATCGTCCAAGTCCTGCTGGCAAAACCAGCCCGAGGCGATCCACGAAGGAGCTATGACGAAGGCGTTCATACCAGCGACCAGCAGGTTTCGTGGCACGAACACGGACCAGTCGTCGAAGACGTTGGCGATGCCCACCACCACCGAGTATTCGGTCGGCCCTGTCGGGGTGGGATAGCCCCAGCACAGAAGGTACTGCATCCCGTCGGCGATCGGCGTGGCGCCCGCGACTGCGCCGTAGGCGGCGGGCCCGACAACCCAATCGCTGCCCGAACCTTCGATGCGTAGGCCGAGCCAGTCGGCATCGACGCCACCCGTCAGGTCAAGCTCTCCCCAAATCTCGTTGCGCGTCTCGCCAGTCCATCCCGGCATCAGTCCGCCGCAACCAGCGAACGGCCACGTCACCTCGCCTTCGATATCGCTGCCCACACGGACCGTGGTAGCTCCCGGCGCATGGTCGTAGTCGAAGCTATGGTCGTCGATGTTCAGCGAACCGACGATCGGCTTGGTGATGCTGTAGTCAATGTTCTGCTGGGTGAGCTGCCACACGTCCAGCGACAGCGGCGTATCGTCGACGATCGTGGCATCCGGGGTCGGTGGAGGAGGTTCGGGCTCAGGCGGGCGGCGGCGCGTGATCGTGTTGATGATGTCCGAGCCAGCCTTCCCGCTGGCCCTCCGAGGCCGGTCCTCGAACTCGATGTGCCAGAACGCCCGACCGTGAGGGAATTCGACCGCGACCGAACTCCAGTCAGGGTCCGCCGCGTAGATCGTGTCGTCCTCGTCGCCAGTCGTGTCGTCGGCATCATCGTCACCTGTGCGCGCGTCTCCGTAGTCCACGAGCAGGACTCCGTAGAACGGCACCGAGATGCGGTTGTAGCCAGTGCGCCTGACGCCGTACGGCGGCACGAGCGCGGAGATGATCTGACCTCCTCCGAGGTATAGGCCCACGTGCCCGACCGGGTTTTCGTAGACGATCATGTCGCCCCGCTGGGCGCGTCGGAAGTCTCGGGTGAACTGGCCTTGGTCAGCGAACCAGCGGGTGTAACCAGCAGCCCGCCGGCGCGTGCCGCCGATCAGCGCGCCCTGCCCCTCCTGATCGAACACCCACCACATGAGACCTGAGCAGTCGAAGGTAGACGGCCCCTCCGTGCCGAGGACATACGGCTTGCCGATCTGAGCTTCTGCTCGCGCGACAATGTCGTCGATCACGGTCATGCGAACTTATCCCGCTCGGTGGGGTTACGGTCTGCCACGTCAGCCCTACGGGTCGTCCTACACATCGTGGAGCATCTCGCGCATGTTGTTCGGGAAGCTCCCGATCCAGCGCCACACCTGAGCGGCGCCAGACTGGGCGAAGGCAATGTCGAGGTACTTCCTCCGCTGGGCCACCTCGGCGTCCGAGAGCGTAGAGCGGTAGCCGTTCATCACCGGCACGACGGCCACGATCGGATCGTCCCAATCGGCCGAGACTGCGTTGAACTTCCGGTACATCGTCGACAGGATGCGGGCTGCCGTGTCGCCCGACGAGTTGAAGTAGGCCAGCGGCAGGAAGGTGTCGACCGACTCGTTCCACCACTCGTACTTGTAATTCGGGAAGGAGGTCGGCGAGGCGTAGCAGGCGACAGCGAGGTTCGCTGTCAGCGGGCGGAAGATGGCCATGAAGTCGTCGAAGTCGGAGCGGGCAGCGGCCGGGTTGTCCTTGACGTGGTTGACCCACTGGTTCTCGGCGTCGAGCACGATCCCACCCCACCTGCCAGACCCGGCGCCCCACGCGGAGAGTCCCACGGACTGGTCGTCTCCATCAAGCTTGCCGACCCACAGGCCGAGGTAAGGAGTCACGCCAGCAGCGATGAACGCGTCGAGCTTGTCGAGCAGGTCCGTCGACGGTAGGGCGTAGTGGCTGCCCCACTGCATGCCCATCAGGATCACGCCGGTCTGGTTCATGTACGCCATGTCGGCGGCGACGTCCTCCACGAAGGCGAGATCGGCGAACCTCCAGTACGGCCACCACATGGTCATGGGACCGAACGGGGTGGAGTCTGAAGGAGCTATCCACTCGGGCGGTAGCTCCGTCTCCGTGCCCGTGTTCGGCTCGAGGAATTCGACCGACACAGAGCTGATCACGAAGTCGGCGTCCACCCCGTCGTCAGCCCACTCGGGATAGGTCACGTGGACCAGCTGGCCCGATCGGAGTCCAGCAGTCAGGAGGGTCGCGCTGCCCTTCCGTGGCGGCGGCCACGCATTCGCGAGGAAGGTATCGCCGGCGGCCTCCATCTTCGCTGTCGTGTCCAGTCGGTCGTCACTGATCTGGCGCTGTATCTCCCGACCCAGCTCGGTCTCGGCGGCGGCGTTGATCCTCCACAGGGAGGAGTCCTTGCCCTGAACCAGCACCCGTGTCGCCGCGTCGGCCAGCGAGTCGGTCAACTCGAAATTCCAGTACGGGTACGAGTCCGGTGGATCGGCCGGATGGACCAGCGCGAACGGAGCGGTGTATGCCTCGAACCCGGTGTAGAAGTGGAGCACCTTGTCGAAGTCGACGTACCACGTGGCGTCGAGGAACTGGGCGACCTCGTCGAGAGCTTCGATCTTGGTCACACCCCCGTACTCCTCGTGAGCTTCCAGCGGTGCGCCGAGGCCGTCTAGGACGGTCGCTGTGATGCCCTGATCCGGGAGGAATGCCACGATCCACGCCACGCGTTCAGCGGCCGACTCCGCGGGCCTCGTGCCCGTGATGAGGGTGTCCGCCAAGCGCACCACGTAGTCAGATGCGGCGACCTGCCAGACCCGTGGCGCATCCCGTCCCATGTCGGTCATGGTGCGGTCGGTGACGACTCCACCGAACACCGTGGTGTAGTCGCGCTCGTTCATCGAGTACTCGACCAGCAGCTCATCGTCGAGGTCGAACTCGATTAGGTTCTCGGGGTCGACGAGGGTGGCCCCGAAGCTGGCTAGCTCCTGCGGGTGGCTATCGGTGAACTCCAGCCCCGAGAGGGTGGGCCAGCAGGCCAGCGACTTGGTTACGTTGGTGAACTTCCACAGGGCCATCAGTACGCCCCGACAAGTCGCTGTCCACCACGCTTCGAACGGCGCAGGTAGCGGTCCAGATCGGCGGCCAGTTGCTTCGTTCCACCGGGGCCATAGATGTTGCCCTGCACCGTCACGTTGATCGTGATGCCGCCGTCTGAGGAGTCACCCACATCGGGGTTGGAAGGGTGCCGGCGGTGGCGCCACGGCAGCGGGGCGACGTCGTGATTGACCGGTCGTGCCGTGTCGTACCAGTCGGCCGACTTGTGGCCATCCTTGACCCCTGACATCGCGGCGGCCAGACGGCTGGCGAAGTGGGCCACCTTGGGCAGACCGCTGCGCTCCATCGGGCCGAGCCACTGGTCGATCATGTGCGGACCCCAATGCGGGAGGTCGTGCAACGGACCCTCTGGAGGAGGAGAGCTGAACCCGAGCTTGTCGGCCAGCAGGTTGGCCCAGTGGCTGGCCACCGACCCGAGGTTCGCTGCCCCATCCTTCAGGCCACTGATCCAGTCGCTCGATGCGTGCTCGCCGTAGTTGTACAGGTTCAGGTTGTCGAGAGGAGTAGACGCCGCAGTGGCGAGGTGCTGGGAAGCGGTGCCCGCGGCCTCGACGTTGGCCTGTATCCCGTTCGGGACCTGCGCTGCCGCCTGTCCGGTCAACCTGAAATTCTCGCGCATGTCGTCCGCCGCCAGATCGACGGCAGTCACGGCAGGGGTGAGGGTCACGGTCGCTGCTGCCGAGTTGATCGTGGCCGCTGCCGTGTTCGCCTTGTCGCCCAGATGGTTCATGTCGGCGCCAGCTGAGGAGGTAGCGGCAGCGACGTCGGCGGCGATCTGGTCGGCGTCCACCGAGATGCTGTTCTTGGCCGTGTCGTACTTGTTCTTGGCGTCGATGAGAGCCTGCTCCCAATACGCCGTGTTGACTGGGTCGTTGGCCTTGATCGACTCGTTCATGCGCTTCGTGATCTTGTCGATGTCGTCGGCCATCTGGCTGAGTCGCTTCGCGCCCGAGATGTTCTTCTTCTTCTTCGTGTCCACGTCCAGCGAGAAGGCGTCTTGGACGGCAGAGAGCTTCGAGGTGATGTCGCCCTTCAGGTCGTCCAGCGAGGCACCGAGCTTGCCCGCGCCAGCGACCACCGCGTCGTTCTGTGTCGTGACCCAATCAGTGATCGCGTCCTGAGTCTCCTCACTCGCCGCGTCGATATCTGGGCCGAGGTTCCAGATGCCTGTCTCGGCATCCTTCATCGCCAGCTGCGACCCTGCGTCCACGACTGCCGCCGAGCCATCCTCGTAGCTCTGGACCAGATCATCGAACGCCTTGTCGACGGTGGTCGCGCCCGTGGTCAGCGCGTCGGCGCCAGCCTCGCTGATGCCTTCCACCGAGTCGGCGATGGCGGGCGCGGCGCCGTTGTCGAGGTACGCCTGCAGCTCGTCGATCTGGGTCTGCCAGACCGCCTTCGGGTCAGCCCCGAGGAGTCCACCGAGACCGCCCGTCTCGAACAGTGCGCGCTTCAGTGGGTCCAGCGAGGACGGCAGCGCCTTCAGTGCGTCGATCTTGGCCTGAACCTCTGTGGCCGTGGGCATCCCTGAGAGGAAGTCACCGGACGCCTTCTGGACCTCAGCTGCCTTGGCGCGGTTGTCGGCGATCTGCTGCTGGAGCTGGCCCCACTGCTCGGCGGCGATCGCGGCGAGGGCGATGATGGCCACACCCTTCATCGCCGTACCGAGCCGACCTCCCATCAGCTTGCCCACGTTGTCGATCCCACCCATGACCGTCTTATTGGCGGCGATCGATGCCCCGATGCCGGCGAACGCGCGGGAGATAGCGGCGGTGATCGGAGCCGCGACCAGTGAGACACCCTTCGAGGCTGCTGCCCACCCGCCGGCGATGCCCGCCTTGAACACCTTGGCCAGCGGCGACACGAGCGTCCCGATCTTGAGCGAACGGGCGAGACTTCCACCGAGGGTGGCCAGACTGGCGGCACCTGTGATCGCTGGCCCAAACCCCTGACCTATCTCCCGTGCCCCGGCCATCATCTTGTCCGCGATGCCACGTATCTTGTCGCTCGTGGTCATCATCGCTTCGCCGGCCGTCCTCACGGCGCCGTCTGCCTCTTCGGCCGAGGCGGTCAAATCCTCCATCCCGTCCATGCCCGGCTGGATCGCGCGGGCGAGGGAGAGTCCGGCCTTGTTGCCGAACACCTTGACCGCCTCCGTGGTCGGGTCGAGTCCCTGCTCCTTCAGATCACTCAGGTGCTCCACGAACTGGTCGAGGTTCTGGCCGTCCGGGAGCTTCACCGCCGCCGACGTCAGGCCACGGATCGCGTCAGTCGCGTTGCCGCCGGAAGCTTCGAAGAGGTTCAGCACGCCGATCGCGTCGTCCATATCTCCACCGAGATTGGTCAGCGCCGGTCCCATCTTCTGGATCACGCTCAGCTGGGTCGGGCCTACGTCCGTGCCCCACTTCTGGCTTGATGCCACGAGCTTGTCGGTGAAGCCGGCGGCATCGCTGGCGGACAGCCCGTAGGCCGTGAGCGTGTCTTCGAGCTGGCCCGCTGCCTGAGTCGCGTCCTGCTTCGTAACCTTCGAGAACTCCAGCACGGTCTCGGTCAGGTCGGTCGTTGCCTGCCCCGTGGTCCCGAACTGCTGGGCCACCATCGTGCCCGCGCTACTGATCTGCTCGAAGCTCAGGCCGACCGAGCCGACTGAACCAGCGAGAGAGTCCATCCCCGAGACGAATAGCTTCGCCTCCGCGCGGGTCGCTCCGGTGGCGGCCATGAAGTCGCCCTGAGCGCGCTCCGCCTCCATCGCACCCTTGGTCATGACCCCGAAGGCGACGCCCATTCCAGCGAGCCCGACGGTCGTGGCCTTGCCGAACGTCGAGACCTTCTTACCGGTGTCGTCGATGCCCTTGGAGAACGCCTTGGTGTCGAGGCCGAGCGAGACGAACAGATCGGCGATGGCGTTACCGCTCAACTGTTCGTCCTCCCAGCTGCCGCATCGCGGCGTTGATCTTGGCCATGAGCTGCTTCGGTGTCAGCTTCGCGGCCGGTCGATGCTCCTCTCGCCACGGAAGGGCTGCCAGATAGTCGTGGACTTCTGGCAGCTTCCGGGTCTGACCCTTGCGCTTGGGCACGAGGAGCTTGGCCAGCAGGTCCAGCATCAGAGCGTGCCGAATGTCGTCCTTCTCGGCGTCGTCGGGGTCGAGCCTCCGTGACGCGATCCAATCGACCATCTCCACACTCGTCATGCCTGCCTGAATGGCGGCTACGCTACGCCCCGAGCGACGGGCCTCTACGAGCCACTGGCGCCGTTCGGGGCTGGCGCTAAATCCTTCTCGGCCTGATCCACCTGATCGGGCGCGAACCCGGTCAGACGAAGCGCGACCTTGGACAGCCGGTCGATGGTCACCGCCGGCAACGCGGCTACCTTCTCCGGGGTCGTGTCCATCGTGACGGCGATGACCTCGTGCTGAAGCCGGAGTCTGTCTCCGACGTCGGCATCCTTCTTGTGGCTCTCGGCGAGGGCGGCGCGCTCGGTCCCGAGGATGGCATGAAGCGTCACCTTCACACCCTGCTCGGGTAGCTCGACCTCCTCTGTGGGCAGGGGCAGCGCCTGAAGCTCGTCGAGCGAGACGAGCCTCAGGCCGTTGCTGGTGGCCCCTGTCTGGGCCTTGGTCACGAAGCCGAAGGCGAGGAGCTGAACTGCGGGCTGCCGCTCGGGCGGAGCGTGATGTCAGCAGCGAGGTGGCCTGTGACCGGCGCGCTGTTCGAGAAGCCGGTGCAGTAGGCGTTGAAGCTCCACGAGGCACCCTCGCCCGTGTTGCCTTCCTCGTCTGGGAACGTCATCACGTAGTCGTCCAGCGAGCGGTTCTGCCACGCCGTGAACAGGGCCATGTGGGCCTCGTCGCCGGGGTTGAAGACCAGCGGGAATGTGATCTCGCCCGTCCGCTTGATCGTGGCGATGAACTCCTCGGTGTGATCCGGTGAGCTGTGGTTCGTGATCTCGTCCGTGTCCGTCGAGAGCTGCGGCCCGGTGATGTCCATGATCTGGCCGATGGGCTGGCCGTTCTGCGCCAGCGTGGTGCCGAGAGTCGGGATCGCGACAGTTGCTTCGTCAACCATTTGAACGGTGGCTCCTTCGAGCTGAGAGGGATGGGGTGGACTATTGCCTTCGCCGACCATTGCGGGCCGTGGTGCCCGTCCTAGCCGGCGACCACCGAGACCTCAGGAACTGCTTGTAGGCGCCACCTCCAGTCGAGTCGCCTCTTGGTACGCCACCTCGAAGTCCAGCGAGCGGCGGAAGCGCGGCTCCATGTTGCCGGTCGCCGTGTTCTTCGCCTCCTCGGGCGGGAAGTCTGAGTCGTTGAGCATCGTGGCCCACCCGATGTTCACGTCACCCATCGGACCGTGGTAGCCATCGAGAGCGAGCAGCAGCTTGGTCGCCAGCGCGTCGGTCGTCTTGTCATTGTTGGAGTACACGTCGAACTGGACACGAC
>Ga0184628_10001830_pt1 | contig 10376 bp, 8 predicted proteins | sample PLM4_5_b1_FD_133149 | JGI IMG/M metagenome (GOLD analysis project Ga0184628, IMG submission 133149) | Groundwater sediment microbial communities from an aquifer in East River, Colorado, USA - PLM4_5_b1 | ecosystem: Environmental > Terrestrial > Soil > Riparian zone | place: USA: East River...
GAATGTGATACTCGATCGCAATTCCGGCATCCCGCGGAATCCGTGTCGTTCAGGATTCGATCCATGCACTGAAGAGAATTGATCCACGAATCAATCTCCTGCTTTCCTGTGCTGCGGCCAGTTCGCTCCCTGAAGGTCATCAGAACAATGTCGCCGATATCGTTGCTCATGACATCGGCGCGGAACCGCTGTGTTGTGGATGAGTAGACAATCATGTGGCGAACAGAGTGTATCGCCCCGGGGGCAATTCGGGTCAACTCGAAGAACGCAGCCGTTTCTAAGGACGCGATCGGAATCCTTGACTCTGTTTTCCGCCACAGGAACGCAGCTGGACTTCGGCGATCGGCGGGACATTAAATGTGGTTCCGGCGGACCGATTGAATTTTCTAATATTCGGGAATGCCACACACATTCATTCGTCAGGAGCTTTATAACCTGGTCTGGTCGGAGCCGATGTTGACACTCTCTAAGAGATATTCAATCTCCGACAGAGGACTGGCCAAAGCCTGTACTGCTTCCAACATTCCGGTGCCGGAACGCGGGTATTGGAACAAGCTGAAGGTCGGCAAGAAAGTCTTTAAGAGACCTCTGCCTCCGCGCGGTCTCGGCCAGACAGACAGTGTGACGATCGGTGCCAGCCGGTACGGATACTATGGCTATTCCGAAATCGACTATTTGAATGAAGCGATCCCGCCACCGCCGGCATTCGAGACGGACATGGAGACCATCCGGGCGCAGGTGACTTCCATGGTCAACAAGGCCCCGTTGCCGAAAAACTACACGGTCCGACGGCATCCTCAAATCGCCAGGCTGCTGGCGGAGGACGAGGAGCGCTTGCAAAAACAACAGGCCTCGAAGTACCCGTCATATTCGGACACGCAGTTATTCAGTACGCCGTTTGAAACGCGCAGACTGAAGATCTTGAACAGCCTGTTCATTTGTCTCCAGTCATGCTGCATGAAACCTTCTGTGTCCGGGAAAGAGGGCCGGGATTTGTCCGTAGTGGTCGGAGACCGCCGTGTCGAATTTTCCCTGGATGCAGCCGGTGCGGGAAAACAGCTGGAACGCGAACGGATGGGATACGGCTTTCAACCCAGAACCAGTAAGGACCGGATGCGACTCTCTCTTTCGAGTTGGCGGAGTTCTCAGAATAGTGCCCGCACGTGGCAGGATGAGGACGGCGTTCGTCTTGAAAGCCATTTGCGGGAAATCGCGAGCGAACTGATCGTTTCAGGGGAGCAGGCATACCGCGACGGCCTTATCCATCACCGCGAATGGTTCATCAAGCGCAAGGAAGAGGCACAGGAAGAAGCGCGAAAGAAAAAGATCGAGGAAGAGCGCAAGCTTAAAGAACGGCAGGCGAAGCTGGAACAGTCACGTATCCGCCATCTGCTGGGACAGGCGGAGGCCCTGCATCAGGCCGCACAGATCCGCAGTTACGTGGCTGCAATTCAGGAAGCAAACAAGACGGCACCGCAGCCCATGTCCGAAGGGGAACTGCACTCATGGACGCAGTGGGCGTTGTCCCAGGCCGACCGTATCGATCCGGTTGTGTCAGGTTCATATAGAACACGCCCTTCGGAATCAGAATAAGAAGAATGCCAGCAGTCGAGCGTAGAAATTGTCGAGTTCATTGTTTCTGTAGCCCGCGCTTGAAATTCTCTAATAGGCGCTCGGCTTCCAATATGGGGTCGTTACTGTGATCAAGATCATTTCGAAATTGCGGAGCCATGTGTGTCACCAGTCGGCCCGCCTGTTTTGGATCGTCAATGATTGCGAGCGCCTTCGCCAGAGTCTCGGACTCGGCAATACTTCGAACGTCCTTTCCAAGCAATATGGCGCCGGCGTTTGACATATCAAATCCCGCGGCTTCGAATAATCCAAATTCCTGGTCATAAAGGCGGTTGCTATTTCCGGCGTGCCCGTAATTTGTTAGTAGCGTGGCCAAGTCCAGTGCGTCTTTAGTATTTCCATCGCCTCGATCCATCCAAGCGAAAAGCTTAAGCAAAGTCAGGCCAGGCAATGAAATTACGGGGACGACAAATTGACCTTCGATTTCTATCTCGACGATAGCTGCTAAAGCCTCATCGTAGCCAGCGACGTTCATTACCAGTTCCGTGTCCGCTGGCCATGCAATGGAATGTCGGGGTTCCTCCACTTTGCCGAACGGAATAATATCCAAGGGATACTCGATATCCTCACTTCCGAAGCTGTAGTAGAGACGTTGCACCATTTTGTTCGCAGTTTTAAATTTGCGAGTTTCCGTTAGGCGAGTCTTGATTTCGTCGAACTGTTTCCAGTCCTTGACCGCTACTGCAAAATCGACGTCTGAGGTGGCCCGGCCGGTTTTAATTCCATGGACGTGCCACAGCAGGATGTCTCGTGCCATTGCACCGCAGAGAAAATAATTAAGCTTCATCTCTCTTGCGAGCGTATCGATCTCTCGCATTACGGCAACGGTCCATCGGTCGACAGGACGATCAGGCCTTAGGGAAAGCATCGTTGATGTATTTATCCCGGATTAGTTTCGCGACTTCGTGGTTGCGTGGATCTAAAGTTGCGATTAGATCCGCATAGGCCAGGATAGGCGGGACAACGTCTGTTTGATTCGCATCAGGTGGAAATTCCCAAAATGCATCGAGAATCTCGATGTCACCTTTGGGATCGGCGTGCAAGCGATTTGCGACAATTAGTTTTGCCAGGGCGTTAGGCGCATCCTGGTTCTGCTGAGGTTTTATATACAGGGTATATGTTGCTGGTTTGAGATAGTTGATCAGCCGCTGGGCTGCGACTTCTCCCCCCCAATATATTGCCTGACCTGTGAGATCCGCGTTCTTCCACCATTCGGGATTTTCTGCACGGAATCGACGTGGGTTGAGCTTGGGCCGCAATTTAATTGGATAATTTGTGACCCACTCTTCAAACAGTCTGGTTGGCTCCAGAAAACGGCGATTCTGATTTTTTCGTTTGCCAGCGATATAGCCGCGCTTTTCAAGATCGAAAAATACCCATCCGATCGCGCCAAGAGCCACATTGGCCGTTTGAACAATTTCGCGGTATGGGGCATTGAGCAGATTCGGTCGGCACAGAAGTGCGAATACGACGCGAAGTGCAGTGGCTGTTCCTGCACCTTGTGTCCCCTTTATTGCAATTTGCAGATCCTCTGGCCTTTCGCCGGTTATGTAGATGTGAAGGTTGGGCGCATGTACATATGCGTTTCCTGCAGTGTCCAGGAAGGCAATGTTCAGTTGGCGGCATTCTCTCGCGATCTTAGTCGTTATGTATGGTGCAAACAGTAGCCCGGGTTCATCGAATTGATCGAGCTGTGCTTTAATCTGGCCAAGGGTAGCGACTCTGTCTACGCGCTTTTTTACCTCGACGACGAACCGGTGTTTTTTCCCATCGATATGGAAATCAAGCAGGGCGTCGGGTCGGTAACCCTTTGTTCCCTTTGGTTCAATTGCGGCAATTTCGCCTTTGATTCCCGTGGCCCGTTCGAGGGTATCCAGTGCTTGACCAAGTTCGGCCAATAGAAGATGACGGTCATTTATTGGGTTTGGGTTAGCCATTTGTATTCCAAACTGCGTTCAGTTAATCACTTCGTTCACGATTCGTGAACGAGACGAAATAGTGAACACGCTGCTTATTGGGTGCCTAAATGTTCATTATTATAGCTTGTTCATGTTTCGTGAACAAGCTATAATAATGAACAATAAGGTTGCACTCCCCAAACTGCATCTTGAAATTTCGCACACTCGCCGCGCAGTCGTTCCAATGGCTACCCGACCACAGATGTCGTTAAACAAAGGAGTGTATATTCCCAAGATCCCACATGCTCCTCGAAACGAACTTCATTCATCAACACTCCCCGGCTGATGCCAAAATCCGGCTCTTCCGGTCCCTCTTCCGTGGGAGGGACGAAGTTTATCCACGGCGATTCGAAAGTCGAAAAACCGGCAAATCGGGTTACGCGCCCGCCTGTGGCAATGAATGGGTTCGAGGTATCTGCGAGAAGCCGCGAATCAAGTGTTCGGAGTGCCAGTATCAACAGTTCCTGCCACTGACGGACGAAGTAATCCGATGGCACCTGTCCGGTTCTGATCAGGCCGGCGAGCCGTTCGTCGCGGGCATCTACCCCATGCTTCTGGATGAAACCTGCTTCTTCCTTGTGGCTGACTTCGATAAGGAGGGCTGGCGCGAGGACAGTCGGGCATTCATGGAAACGTGTCGCGCCTTTGGCGTTCCGGCCGTATTGGAGCGATCCCGCTCCGGCCGTGGCGGACACGTCTGGCTGTTCTTCGAGGAGGCGGTCACCGCTGCATCTGCGAGAAGATTGGGATCATTCGTTCTGACGGAAACGATGGAACGTCATCCGGATGTTGGTTTCGATTCCTACGATCGGTTTTTCCCAAACCAGGACACGATGCCGCACGGTGGATTCGGCAATTTGATCGCGCTACCGCTTCAGAAACAGCCCCGCGATCTGGGCAACAGCGTCTTCATCGACGATCAAATGGTTCCTTATGCCGATCAGTGGGCGTTTCTGTCGTCGGTAGAGCGGATCGGCAGAGGCACAATCGAAGACCTGATACGCGACGCCGAGAGTCGAGGACGTATAGTCGGCGTGCGATTTCCGCCTGTTGACGAAGATGAACCTGAACCCTGGACCGCACCAGCGTCCCGCCGCCGGAAAGATCCTCCGATAGTTGGTGAAGTACCCACCACTTTGGAACTCGTGTTGGGCAACGAGATCTACGTCGCGAAGGAAGTTTTGCCGCCGGGACTTCGAAACCGTTTGCTCCGGCTAGCGGCATTTCAAAACCCCGAGTTCTACAAAGCTCAGGCCATGAGGCTGCCTACCTACGAAAAACCGCGGATCATCGCGTGCGCGGAGGAATATCCGCAGCACATCGGTCTGCCTCGCGGCTGTATGGAGGACGTGCAACAACTCCTATCGGATCTGAACATCACACCGGTCGTGCGTGACGAGCGTTCTCATGGCCAACCTTTAAGTGTCGCGTTTCAGGGAACGCTTCGGCCGGAGCAGAAGGCAGCAGCCGATTCCATGCTGAAACATGAAACGGGAGTGCTGGCTGCGACAACGGCTTTCGGTAAGACTGTTGTCGCTGCGTGGTTGATCGCACAGCGCGGCGTCAACACACTTGTGCTGGTGCATCGACGGCAGTTGCTCGACCAGTGGGTGGAGCGGCTGTCGACGTTTCTAAACATCAGCAACCGCGAGATTGGACGAATTGGCGGAGGCCGGCGAAAGCCGACGGGGAAATTGGATGTTGCGGTTATCCAAAGTCTGGTCCGCAATGGTGTCGTCGAAGACTACGTTGGCGAATACGGTCATGTCGTGGTTGACGAGTGCCATCATCTATCGGCCCGCAGCTTCGAACAGGTTGTCCGGAGCGCGAAGGCGAGGTTCGTTACTGGCCTGTCAGCAACCGTCACCAGGAAAGACGGTCATCATCCGATCATATTCATGCAGTGCGGTCCTATCCGACATCGCGTTAGTGCGAGGGCGGAGGCGATCCGTCGTCCTTTTACCCATACCGTTCTTGTTCGTCCCACGGCGTTTCACCCAACGATGCCGGCGACCTCCGACAAGCGAGTCGAATTTCATTCGCTTTACGGCGATCTGATCGGCGACCAATCGCGAAATCGCCGTATCTGTGATGACGTCATCGAGGCGGTGCAATCCGGTCGATCGCCGCTCCTGCTCACGGAAAGAAACGATCATCTGGACAACCTTTCCGCGCAATTGGCTGGGAGAGTTCGTCACGCGATCGTGCTTAGAGGCGGTATGGGAAAGAAGCAGCGCGAAGCAATAGTGGCGGAACTTGCGGCGATCCCGCCGGAGAGCGAACGCGTGATTCTGGCGACCGGTCGTTACATTGGCGAAGGATTCGACGACGCACGATTAGACACGCTTTTCCTCACCTTGCCTGTTTCCTGGCACGGGACAATCGCGCAATACGCCGGCCGCCTCCACCGGCTATACGACGGCAAGCGCGAAGTGCGAATCTACGACTATGCTGACTTGAATGTTCCCATGTTGGCGCGCATGTTTGATCGGAGGTGCCGCGGATACGAGGCTGTCGGATACTCGATTTCTTTGCCCGCCAGTGCAGTTCCGGGCTGGCCTGCAGACGTGCTGCTTCCGTCAGACCCCGAGTGGAAACGGGACTATGCGGCAACAGTGCGGCGACTGATTCGTGATGGAGTCGATACTCCGCTGGCAAATCTGTTCGTCAATGTAGTCAAGCCTTCATCGCCGGAAGTGACGGGGTTGGCAAGAGCGCGCAATGCGAGCGAAGCGTTTCTCTATCGCCGTCTTGAGACTCTTCCCGAGACAAAAGGCCGATTCCAATTAAATGTTCGCGTTCCGATCCCGTTCGATGGTCAGAGTCAAATGGAGGTCGACTTCCTGAACGAGGCTCTCCGAATCGCTGTTGAACTCGACGGCTCGCAGCACCTTTCTGATGCTGAAGCCTATCGTCGCGATCGCCGAAAGGACCGATTGCTGCAGCAGAACGGCTATCTCGTTCTGCGGTTTCTTGCCGAGGATGTCGGCAAAGATCTCGATGGTGTTCTTGATGCGATCCAGCAGTCTTTGGCGGGGTGCGAACGACATTGATTGTGAACATCGGCGATCGGCGTCCCGAAATATCATCAGTTGGGTAAGCAGAGATGGACACCGCGCCCCTCATTCCCATAGGCTCGGTTGTAAAATGACCTTCAGGTTTTCAACACTATGGCCAAGCTGATCGATCGTTGATCAAGAAAATTACTCCAGTTTCCGCAGAGCATCTCGTCGGAGATTTGATTCAATCGGGACATCCATTGTTCGGTCTTGTTTGGATCAATCCCGAACGCGTCAGCGGTACGCCTTGTTTCTACGGAACGCGCGTTCCAATCAAAACCCTGTTTGATTTGTTGGCGGCCGGCCAAACCCTGGAAGAATTTCTCGACGATTTCGAAGGAGTTTCGCTCGAGCAAGCCGAAGGAATTCTCGAATTGGCTGGATCTCACCTGCTTGAAGACCTTCCGAAACCGTAACCGTGAAAATTCTGTTCGATCATAGTCTTCCGCGACCGTAACGTTGACTTGGTTCACTGCAGGTCTTCCATGTTATAACTGCGTTATACAATGTTATAACTATCATTGAAGCCACTGGGCTGATGCGACATCGTGTAAGCGAGGAGGAAAAACTGTGGCCACTATCATCAGGAAGCTAACCCAAATCGGCAATTCCAAGGGAATCATTGTGCCTCAGACCCTTCTGGAATTGCTTGACTGGAACACCGAAGCAGAAGTCGAACTGAAGATCGACGGAAAGAAGCTGATTGTGTCACCGAGCAATCGGCGCACTGCCATGCCTGCAGAAGTGAAGGCGGTGTCAGACAAAGTATTCACAAAGCATCGACGGCTGATGGAGAAACTATCCAAGTAAATGGATGTCATCTATCTCTCCGTAGAGGCCGTAGAGACCTTTCATGATCGGGCCCTTCTTGAGCATGGAGGAACTGCAGGTCTGCGATCCCGCGATCTGCTTGAATCGGCAGTGCACCAGCCGCAACAGAGCGCATTCGGGGACGATGCTTATCAGAGTATCGCGTCAAAAGCTGCTGCTTACGGCTTTTTCATTGCGCAAAATCAACCCTTTCTCGATGGGAATAAGCGCACGGCTGCGGCAAGCATGCTCGCGTTTCTCTATCTCAACGGATTCGCTCTGGATCAGAATGAAGACGAAATGTGTGAAAGCTTCATGCGGATTGCCACTAAGGAAATGTCAAAGGACGACTTCTTCTCCTGGGTTGAGGACCACATCATTGAGGATGCTCAGAATTAAGAACGGTTTTTAGTCGAAAATACGGTCTCCGTCGTCCGGGCCGGCATCCGTCGAATCGCGCGGCGCGCCACCAACATCGCCACAACAAAGATCACCGCCAGGATCCTGGAGGCAACCACGACCAACAGCGTCACCACAATAGCGGCGGCGATCATGACCGCCCCAATTCGATCACAGACCAGGGATATCAAGACATCGTTGCGTCTCGCACGCAACGTTTAGGAGCAGAAATGGCAAAGACAGTTACCACGCGTTACGACGTGGCTGAACATTTGAGAACACCGAAGGAGATGGCGGCCTATCTGGAGGCCTGCTTCGAAGAAGCCAATGGCGATGCAGCCTTCATCGCTAAAGCGCTGGGAGACGTTGCTCGTGCGAAAGGCATGTCACAGGTTGCACGCGATGCTGGATTATCGCGCGAGAGTTTGTACAAAGCCCTCTCCGGTGAGCGAGCGCCGGGATTCGACACCATTCTAAAAGTTATTGGTGCGCTCGGGCTTACGATACATGCTGACGTAAGCCGGAAGTGATTTTCGAGGCCATTTGCGGTGCGAAATTTTGGGTAACGTTTTGGGTAATGAATGCTTCAAAAAGCCTCAAAAAGTCGCCAAAAGTCCGGCAAACGGCGGAAGCGCATCGAGCTGACTTTCTTTTGTAGTTTCAGGTTGCTGCGAAGAGTTTCGAAGCGGACAAAAACTGCAGAACTCCCATTTTGAGTCTGCTGCGTATGCCAATTTCGCCACTCCGGCGGCGTTGAAGCCAAACTACTTTCTGAATGCTACCATCTTCGTCTTTTCCTCCAGCGGCGAAATTTGTCGGGACCTGGCGTCCATCAGTCCCTTATCGAAGCCTGGTAATTTCTCGACAGCCTGTCGTTTGAATTCCATCGATAAATGCGGCTCCATCCGCGATCCAAAGCGGTATCCTTGGCATCCCGATTCATGATTGTCACGGCATTTCCCAAGCTTCAGCTTGTATCCCGTTCGCAGCGGGCGGATACTGTTAAAAATTTGGCGCTATCTGCAGACATGGCGCCGACTTCCGAATCAGAGGCCTGACCCTGTCACACTGTGCAGGTGTCTGCTGTCATCATCGATGTATAGAATCCGACAGCTGGATTGGAATACCGTAGTTCAAACGAGAACGAAAAGGAGAATACATGAAGAAGGAAATACTTAACACGATCGGCCGCAGAGCAGCTTTGCTGTGCCTGTTCCTGGCGATGTTCAGCGTTGCTGCTTTCGCACAGGATGAAAAGGTCGAGCTCTCAGGCTCTGTCGGCTATACGGCTACCTCGGGCTTTACCATTGATCCCATAGTTATTGGCGGCACAACCATCAACAAGATTGGGGTGGACAGCGGGTTCGCCTATAACTTTCAGGCCGATTTCCTATTTGGGGAGAATTCCGCCTTTGGATTTATGTTCGCGAGTCAGAAGAGCAAACTTTCCTACCGCGGTACCAGTCTGGGCGTTGGCGGCACTTCCGGAACAACGACAATTGCGGATATGACGGTCAACAACTATCAATTCCCCTTTACCTATAATTTTCTGGACAGCGATGCAAAAGTACGTCCATTCCTGTATTTCGGGCTTGGCTGGACACAGTTCAACCCCGGAACTGCACAGGTCGGTAAGGCAATACTTGGTGCCAACCACGATCTGGAAAGCAATAATCAGTTCTCAGCGTCATTTGGTGGCGGCGTGAAGGTGTTTGTAACACCAAAGTTTGGCTTTAAGGGGACAGCCCGTTGGACGCCGACGTACATTACTTCTCAGGACGAAGGTATGTGGTGCAATTTTTACTATTGCGCGGTGTATGGCGACCTGAAATACGTCAACCAGGGTGAGTTCACCGGCGGACTATTCGTCCGCTTCTAAGCGATTCGTCGATTTCGAGCCAAAGATTCGTTCTTCCGAGCTAACGAGAACCTCATTCTCGTTAGCTCCGAAGACGGATTTCCAAGAGGACGCCCCCGCCGTCAGCCAAGCCAGGATTCCCTCTCGATCTGAGATACTGCGCATCTTTACAGTTACGACCACTGGCCCTTTATTGCAAATTGGCGGCGCTGCAGATATCGATTTGAAGTTTGCGACGAATTGCGGTTCATCGCCAAAGGAGAAAAAATGAGGAAACTCTTCGTAATCATGTGTGCGCTGGCGCTCGGCTGCGGATCCGGCGTGGCCGCGCAGGACAAGAAGGACGATAAGATCTCCACTTTTCATGCCTACGTGGACTCGGATGTCTGTGCCCGTCTGATGCTGGGTCCCATCACGGAATCCCGGATGGAGTGCAGCAAGAAGACGTACAAGCAGGGATCAAACCTTGTCATCGTTCGACTCAATGACAACACCGTCTTCACAGTCAACAAGACGAAGCTGGTGAAAGAACATCTGGGTGGCGTTGGAAAGGCGACCGGCGAAGCGAAAACGAAATCGGGCGAGATGAAGCTGGACTCCTTCGTGCCGGAGCAAATAAGCGAAATTCCCGCCGATGCCCCAGCCCAGAGGCTGCTGGAC
>Ga0184628_10001831_pt1 | contig 10376 bp, 13 predicted proteins | sample PLM4_5_b1_FD_133149 | JGI IMG/M metagenome (GOLD analysis project Ga0184628, IMG submission 133149) | Groundwater sediment microbial communities from an aquifer in East River, Colorado, USA - PLM4_5_b1 | ecosystem: Environmental > Terrestrial > Soil > Riparian zone | place: USA: East River...
CGAAGCGCTGGACGCGGTTCAGCGTCTCGTTACCGAAGCCTCCCGGGAGTACAACCTTACTGAAGACTTTGCATATTGGATGGAATTGACGATCTGCGAATCCATGATCAATGCGATTCGCCATGGCAATCAATGCGACCCCTCCAAGAAAGCCCATCTCAAGATTTCACTCGTCGGACCCCAAATAGAAGTCATCGTTGAAGATCAAGGACACGGCTTCAATCTCAGCGATCTGGCAGATCCCACCGAGACAAAGAATCTGCTGAAACCCAGCGGCCGCGGAATTCTGATCATTCGATCGTTTATGGACGAAGTGGACATATCGCAGTCTGAAGGGGGGGGGAATCGGCTCCGTATGGTTAAGCGCATCCCGGACGACGCATCATGAGCGTGCTGGTGAAAATTCGGCGGCTGGACGATGTTGTTATTATCGATCTCAGTGGACGAATCACCATCGGGGAAGGAACTCTGACATTACGAGAAGCACTTCAGGAACTCATGCGGGCGGGCAACCGAAAGTTCTTGATGAATCTCGCCGACGTGGACTATATCGACAGCTCGGGCCTGGGAGAACTCGTGACCCTCTTTACGACGGTTCGCAAGGAAATAGACGGTCAGGTGAAGTTGCTCAACCTCACGCGCCGAATCCGCGACCTTCTGCAAATTACGAAGCTGCTGACTGTATTCGAAGCCTTCGAAAACGAAACCGAAGCGTTGAAATCGATGCGGCATTAAGGCCGCATCGTATTGCCAACGAAGCCCGACCTGCATCATTCCATTTATGCCTCAGACAGGCTTGTGGTACGCTTCCTCCCATCGCAGCAGCCCAAATTCAAAAGGAGGGTTTTATGGACAGGGTTCGAGTCTCTGATTATCCGGAAGGTCTGGCGAGGAAAACAGAAGTCTAGTTCGCTGCATCGTTAGTTCGTTCTCCATTCGCACCATCCCCGCCTGCCTTCCAAAACATTCCAACACAACCATCTGAGATCTTTTTGGAGGTCCAAAGTGTATTTACACGCATTGGGGTGGAATTCGTTTTTTCAAAGTCACTGGAATGCAGAATCGCGCGAAGGGTTGGAACCCGCGCGTGTCATGGAAGAGCAGAGGGATGCGTATCGCGTCGTCGCAGACAACGGCGAACTGGGTGCGGAGATAACGGGACATCTGCGGCACATCGCAACGGATCGTTCGGCGCTTCCTGCGGTCGGCGACTGGGTGGCGATCGACGTTATCGGAACTGAGGGGAAGGCGCTCATTCACAGCATCCTGCCGCGAAAGACGAAGCTTTCGCGCAAAGAAGCCGGCAGGCGTACGGTGGAGCAGATCCTGGTGACCAATGTCGATACGGTTTTTCTCATGATGTCGCTCAACGCCGATTTCAATCCGCGCCGCGTCGAGCGGTATCTCGGAACGATCTGGGAAAGCGGTGCTCAGCCAGTCATTGTACTGAGCAAATCGGACTTGTGCTCGAGCCCGTCCGGCGCAGTATCCGAAATCGGCGCTGCGGCTCCGGGTGTCGAGGTTCACGTCCTCAGCGCGATAACCGGAACCGGCGTTGAGGCACTTATTCCCTACCTGGGCCCCGGCAATACCGTCGTTCTGTTGGGTTCCTCAGGCGTGGGTAAATCCACGCTGATCAATTGTCTGCTCAACGCCGAAGTGCAGAAAACACTAGGAGTCCGTGCGGGCGACGACCGGGGGCGCCATGCGACGACCTATCGGCGGATGTTTTCATTGCCTGCCGGCGGAGTGCTTATCGATACACCCGGGATGCGGGAATTTCAATTGTGGGATGCCGCCGGACTCGATGATACCTTCGAAGAAATCGGTCAACTGGCGGAGCATTGCCGCTTCCGCGATTGTGGTCACAGATCGGAACCCGGATGTGCGGTGAAACAGGCGATTGATGATGGCGATCTGGAAGCGCACCGCCTTTCCAGCTTTCAGAAATTGAAGCGTGAACTGGAATACAACGACCGGAAAAGGGATGCTGCCGCCCAATCGGAGCTGAAGAAACGCTGGAAACGAATTCACAAGGCAATGCGGCGCGCTTCCCGGTAGCGGATTTCAAATCCGTCTCCTGGAGGGAGAGGGTGCGACATCGAGAGAAGGCGTGCCTGGGTGAGGGGTACAAATGAAAGAGGCTGCCCGGAGGCAGCCTCTTTGCGGATGGCAAGCAAAAGTTACCTGACTCTGGTTATTCCTTCTTTTGGACTTCCGAGGCTCCTTTTGAAGACGCCGCCTTCTTTTCAACGTTTCCCGGGCTAACCCGCGTTGAAGTTTTCGCGACAATCCGGGCTTCAATCTTGGCGTAAGCATCCGGCGAAATCACCTTCTTCTGTGTGAGATCCGCCTTTGACTTATAGGGACGATTCTCAATGATCTTCTGGGCATTCGTCTCTGTAATTCCCGGCAATGTCATTAACGCCTTCTTACTGGCAGTATTGAGATCGACCAGAGAGGTGGTAGTCGTCTTGGTATTTGCCGTTGAAGCGTTGGGTGTGGGCCCCTTCGCCACCTGGTTGCTGGGCGACTGAGCGAAAGACGAACCTACGGCCAGGATCAGGAAAGAGGCGATTGTTGCGACGATTCGAGTGCGGCTCATAGTGAACCTCCCGCTAGCGATTGTACGTGATATTCTGGAGCCATGTCCAATCCCGACATTCTTGGCAGAGCAGACAAAGTCTTACGCCCCGTATTGAAGGAACTCCACCGGTTTCCCTGGATTCGCGTGGAAGGCTGCTGCGCGGGCCACAAACCAGAAGATAGCCTGTGGATGGAGATCAGCGTTCTGGGATCCTCGGGGTTAAGCCGGCTATCCGAGCTCCTGCGTATCCTGGACTCCAAACTCGCAGGCACCGATATCCGACTGGACTGCCTGCTCAACTATTCGGCTGGTGACAAGGAAGAACCCGCACCTCACGGCTGGATTTACGCGACGGTCGAGGTCTTTTGGCCATCCCGTCCGGAATGGCGTCGCAGCCAGTCGATGGTCATTGAATCGATACTTTCTTCGATTGAAGAATTTTCCTCGAAAGTCACCGAACCCTATACCTCCGATTGCGCGATCAATTACTGCCCATTCTGTTCATCGTCGCTCATACGAATCGACAACATCGAAACGACCGGCCATCGCTACAAATGCGGCGATTGCGACATGACGTGGACCATGATCGACCCTCTCGTCTGACGTCCGTGCACTCTATGGACTTCAGCGAATCCGGCGATCTCCTGGAAAATATTTTCAATGGGGACGTTCGTTCCCTGGCGCGTGCGATCACGCGAGTGGAAAACCGTTCAGCGGATGGCACTGAGCTTCTCCAGCGGATCTACCCTCATACCGGAAAGTCACAGATTATTGGCATTACCGGAAGCCCTGGCAGCGGCAAAAGCTCGCTGGTCGACCGCCTCGCCACACTATACCGGCGAAAGAACAAGACGTTGGCGATTGTGGCCATCGATCCAAGCAGCCCGTTTTCCGGAGGCGCGGTGCTGGGAGACCGCATCCGCATGAACGCACTGGCGACCGATCCCGGAGTTTTCATTCGCAGCATGGCCACTCGCGGGCACCTTGGCGGACTTGCAAACGCGACCGCGGATGTTGTCAGCGTGCTCGATGCGGCGTCGAGAGATCCGATTCTCGTGGAAACCGTCGGCGTCGGACAGGATGAAATCGATATTGTGAAACTGGCAGACGTTTCCGTTGTCGTGCTGGTACCCGGAATGGGCGACGACATACAGGCGCTCAAGGCAGGAATCATGGAAATAGGCGATGTCTTCGTCATCAACAAGTGCGACAGGCCCGGCGTCGAAAACATGGAACGTGCAGTACAGTCTTTGCTCTCCCTGGCACATCGGCCGGATGGCTGGATTCCACCGATCATCAAAACCATCGCAACGGAAGACCGCGGGATCGAAGAATTGGCCGAATCGATTCATCAAAGCTACGAGCATTCACAAACGACCTCCCTTCGAATGGAGAAACGCCGTGACGCTGCGCGGCAACGCCTGACGAACCTCCTTCGGGAGCAGCTTGTGCACAAAGCTGTCGAAACCGTATTTCCTGGCGATGGCCTCGAAAAACTCATCGATCGGATCGCGCGGCGAGAAACCGATCCCTATACGATCGTGGACTTGATTGTGCGCGGAGCGAGGTTTGACACATGAAGATCGATCACATCGGAATTGCAGTGAGGTCTCTGGCCAAAGCCGTGAAGGTCTACGAAGACACCATCGGACTCAAAGTCTCCGGCTATGAAACTGTCGAAGACCAGGGAGTGAGCCTGGCAATGATTCCTTTGGGTGACAGTCGAATCGAGTTGCTTGAACCACTTCACGCTGACTCTCCCGTGGGAAAATTCATGGCGAAGCGCGGCGAAGGCATTCATCACATTGCGGTATCCGTGGACAATATCGAAGAAGCGCTCGAACGCTTCAAGGCCGCTGGCGCCCGTCTGATCGACGCGGAACCGCGTCGTGGAGCCCACAATTCAAAGATTGCATTTATTCACCCCTCAAGCACGCATGGGGTATTACTGGAGCTTGTTGAACATGCGAAGTGACGTCAGGATTGGAATTGTAGGGGGCAGTGGCTTGTATCAGATGGCTGGCCTCACGGATCCGGAAGAAGCCGTCATCGACACACCGTTTGGAAAACCATCGGATTCATATCGAATTGGCACTCTGGAAGGAAAGAAGGTCGCGTTCCTTGCCCGCCATCATCGGAACCACACCATTCTTCCTTCAGAACTGAATTTTCGCGCCAACATCCACGGATTTAAACAGCTCGGTGTGGAATGGATTCTGTCCGCCAGCGCTGTGGGCTCATTGAAAGAGGAACTCCGGCCATTGGACGTGGTACTGCCCGACCAGTTTTACGACCGCACCAAGGCTCGCATTTCAACGTTCTTTGGAAATGGTATCGTCGCGCACGTCAGCTTTGGAGATCCGGTCTGTCATGTACTGTCGGATGTGATTGGCGCTGCCGGCGCCGACGTCGGGGTCCCGATCAAGCGTGGCGGAACGTATGTGTGCATGGAAGGTCCTCAGTTTTCGACAAAGGCGGAGTCGAACACCTACCGCAGCTGGGGTATGGACTTGATTGGCATGACGAACCTGCAGGAGGCCAAGCTCGCTCGAGAGGCCGAGATCTGTTATTCGACAATGGCGCTGGTCACAGACTATGACTGCTGGCATCCGGATCACGAATCAGTAACGGTCGCCGATATCATCAAGAATCTGACCATGAACAGCGAGAACGCACAGAAGATCATCAGAGCCGCGGTAAAGCGATTGCCGGTGGACCGTACCTGCAAGTGTGCAATTTCGCTTCAGCACGCCATTCTGACGGACTTGAAGAAAGCTCCGGCGGAGACCCGCACGAAACTGGAACTGCTGCTAAGAAAGTATTTATAGGGAATGTCGTTTTTCTTCGATTCACGAAACGAGCTGCGGACGGGATGGAAGTTTTCTGCATTCGTCGTCGTTCTGATGCCGGTATGGTTAGCCACGGGTTTCGCCTTGACGATGGCATTCGATCAGACTGTCGGCCTGGGGAACCCGCTTCACGAACTGGCGTTGAACGTTGTGATCAGCTTCATACCGGCAATGATTGCAACGGCATTTGTCGCACGTATTGTTGAACACTCTCCACTTCTGGCTTTTGGCGTGGGCTTTCATGAAGGCTGGAAGAGAACGTTCAGATCCGGGACTGTCATTGCGGCCGGACTGATCATTTTCCTGATGCTGGGATCGCGGATTCTGGGACAAACCCACCTCGAGTGGACGGCACCTCAATACACGTTCGGCCAGGCGGCACTTACCCTGGGACTGCTGATCGTCGCAGCCGCATTCGAAGAACTCATATTCCGAGGATATCCCCTGCAGGTATTGATGAAAGGCATCGGACCATGGCCGGCGATGGTCGCGATGTCCTGCGTCTTTGGACTTCTTCACTCACGGAACCCCAACTCATCGCGTCTCGGCGTATTTAATACAATCGTGGCGGGAATGATGTTGTCGTTGGCATACTTTAAGACGCGATCGCTTTGGTTTCCGTATGGCCTCCACCTCGGCTGGAACATTGGCACCGGAATGGTAATGGGATTTCCCTTGTCTGGGTTGGGAGTCGCTTCGCTTTGGACAACTCAGGTGACAGGGGCTTCGTGGCTGCTGGGCGGACAATACGGGCCGGAGGGCGGAGCACTGGGAACATTTATCTTTCTTGCGGGTGCAGTGGCCGTTTGGAAATTCCCGATTAAAGAAATTCATTATGACGATCGACTTCATAAAGACTCACGCGCTGGGTAACGATTTTCTGCTCACAGAGCGCGGCACAATTCCGGAAAGCGGCCTTTCCACGCTGGCTCAAAGGATTTGCAATCGCAATTTCGGAGTGGGAGCCGATGGACTCATTTACTGGCAGTTGTCCGGTGATGTTTTCGATCTCCGCATTTTCAATTGCGACGGCAGTGAGCCGGAATGCTCGGGCAATGGCTTGAGGTGTACGGCGGCCTATTTGATCGAGTCCGGCCGGTGGCCGAAACCGCGAATCAAGCTGCGGACGGTTTCCGGAATTTACACGCTGACGCGTATCGGCAAGGAATACGAGGCCGACATGGGCGTTCCCGGACTTCGGCCGGAGGTCATTCCTTTTATTGCAAGTTCGCCGGTGGATCGCGTTGTCGATTACCCGCTGGATGTCGACGGCGAAACGATCCGCATCACGGCATGTTCGACGGGCAATCCACATTGTTCGTTGTTTCTAAATGAGCTCGACGAAATCTTGATCCACCGTCTCGGTTCGAAACTCGAACGGCATTCTGCATTCCCAAACCGAACCAATGTCGAATTCATACGCGTGCTCAATGACAAGGAGCTTCAGGTTGAATTCTGGGAACGCGGCGTCGGACCGACATACGCCTCGGGCACTGGTTCCTGCGGCGCCACGGTGGCAGCGATCCTGAATGGCCGAACGGGACGTGACGTTACGGTTCATACAAAGGCCGGCAAACTTCGCGTCGAGTGGCCGGAGAACGGCCGATTGAAACTTACATCCACAGCCAACGTTGTAGCTGAAGGGAGATATTTGGAAGCCTGATGGACGAAACTCTTGATCTAATTATTATTGGTGCCGGTCCGACTGGCCTGGCGACGGCAATTGACGCGCACCGTCGCGGAATGAAGTATGTGGTTCTGGAAAAGGGATGCATCACGAATTCCATTTATCACTTCCCGAGTCAGATGGTGTTTTTTACGACGCCGGAGCTGCTGGAGATCGGCGGGGTTCCCCTCGTATCCGAGCGCGAGAAGCCAACGCGCAATGAAGCGTTAAAGTACTACCGGAAGATCGTGGGCGCGTTGAAATTGAATGTTCACCAGTATGAGGAAGTTCAGAACCTCGAAAGCACCGCGCCCCATCGCTTCCGTGCGACGACTCCGGCAGGATCGTATTCGGCCGCCAACGTCGTGCTCGCCATTGGCTATTACGACAATCCCAATATTCTCGGCATTCCGGGAGAAGATCTGCCGCACGTCTCGCACTACTACACGGAGCCTTATGCGTTTTATGACCGCGATGTCGTGGTGGTGGGAGGAAAGAACTCTGCGGCAGAGGCGGCGCTGGATCAGGTTCGCGGCGGGACGCGGGTGTCGCTGGTTCATCGCGGATCGGAGATGGGATCGACGCTGAAATACTGGGTTCGGCCGGATATTGAAAATCGATTCAAGGCGGGAGAGATTAAGCCGTTTCTCAACTCACGTATCGTGAAAATTACGAAAACAGCGGTCGAAATTGATCAGCTCGGAATGGCGCATAGTCTTCCCGCAAAGCAGGTGTTTTTGCTAACGGGGTACCACACGTCGACGAAGTTCTTCCGGCAGCTCGGCGTTCAGTTCAATTCCGAGACCCTGCGGCCTGCGCACAACACGGAGACGTTTGAGACAAACGTACAGGGGGTCTATCTGGCTGGGTCGGTTGTGGGCGGGCGAATGAATGCGGAAGTGTTTATCGAGAATGGACGACTTCACGGAGAGGCAATCATCCCGGCGATTGCGGGGCAGTAAATTCTTTACTCCTCATCCGGCCCGAAGCTCCGGATGAGGAGTAAAGAATTGTTTATCTTCCGCTAGTTCTTCTCGTACGCCGCGACGGCGTCTTCGTACTTGTCGTGCATCTTGATACCGAAGTACTCCTCGACTTGTTCCGTCGGCACCATCTGAATCGCATCCCAGGCCATTCGTTCGCAGACATTCACGCAGATCTTGCAGCCAATGCACTCATCGAACCGAATCTGAACATTCGGGATTACCACGCTGATTCCGTTCGACGTATCGCGCGGAGTCGACTCGATACAATCCACAGGACAGAAACTTACACATGCTTCGCATCCGGTGCAGTTGTCCGGATCAACGACCGCAATTTCTTTCGGCTTCTTTTTCTTTCGTGTGATTTTGGCCGGAGCTTCGGGAATGATGAATGTGGGGTTCGCCTTTTTTGTATCAAAACCTGCCATGAATTAATGCACTCCTAGGATTTCAGCGACGTCAATTGTACCCCGGAAACCGGCAATGCGTTCAATAGCCTCGCCAATTTGATTGTTGGGAGTAGAGGCTCCGGCCGTTATCCCGATGGTCGTGGTGGATTCCGGAAACCACCCGGTTCCAATAACTTCTTTTTTGCCGCCGACCGGCTTATGTCGAATCTCGTCTGCACTGATAATTGCAGCAGCGTCTTCAATATGAAACGCACTGGTAAAATTCGATGCAATCCGTGCCAGATTGTTCGTGTTGCTGCTGTTGTATCCGCCGATCACGATCATCAGGTCCACCTGGTCGCCGGCCAGGCGCTGAACCGCATCCTGACGATCCTGAGTGGCACTGCAGATGGTGTCGAACGAATAGAAGTGCTCGGCCAGATCTTCATTGCAGTACCGCACGATCATCGCCACGCGCAGCATTTCGGCAATCTCCAGGGATTCAGAACTGAGCATCGTCGTCTGATTGGCCAGACCGATGCGACGGAGGTGCACGCCCGGATCGAATCCCGCGGATACAGAGGAGCGGAAAGCGTCCATGAATGAATTCGCATCACCGTCACTGGCAATGAACTCACAAATGCGTGCAGCTTCTTTCTTGTCTCGCAGGACGAGAAAGTGGGCGTCTTTATAGAGCGTAGTGCGCGAAAACGTGGCCTGGGTTTCTTCGTGTTCAAATTTTCCGTGAATGACCGATGTCACGCCAAGACGCGCGTACCGTTCGACATTCTTCCAGACGTTCAGCACCGAACCACAGGTGGTGTCGACGACGACGCAACCCTTTTTGCCCAGGAGGTCGATATCTGTGGCTGGAATACCGAACGCGGGGATGATGACGACGTCTTCTTTTTCCACTCCATCGTACTTGCCGCCATCAGATGGTCCGGCAGTCCCTGAAGGAAGGAAGCGAATACCCATTGCCTGGAGCTTATTGTTGACGTGGGGATTGTGAATAATTTCGCCGGTCAGGAAAATGCGGCGGCCGGGAAACTGCCGCACCGTTTCGTAGGCATATTCCACAGCGCGTTCGACGCCATAACAAAATCCGAATTCCATCGCGAGGAGAAACGTCAAGTCGCCAATGGTCAAACGGAAACTGTTGGCGCGCATCAAATCGACGATCTGGCTGCGGTAGTTATCGTGCATTTGCGGCCGGATTTCGGATCCCAGCCCAAAGCCTTTTTGATAATAGGTTTGCTCCATAGATGAAGCGCGATTGTATCACGTGGTGGAGTGTGCTAATTTCGCCGTTTTGGGCTTTCATTAAGGACTTATTTTTTGAATATACTTCGAGCAAAAATCACGGCGTCTTCTCACTACCTGCCTGAGCGGAGAGTCACCAACCTGGAGCTTCAGCAAACCGTCGAGACGTCGGATAGCTGGATCGTGGAGCGGACGGGAATTCGCGAACGGCGTGTCGCTGCCAAGGGTCAGGCGACCAGCGATCTGGCGACAGAAGCGGCAAAATCGCTCCTGCAGAAACGAGGAATCGACGCATCGGAAATCGATCTGATCATCATCGCCACCGTCACGCCAGACATGTTCTTCCCGTCTACCGCTTGTCTGGTTCAGCACAAGATCGGCGCGAAAAATGCGTGGGGATTTGATCTCTCCGGTGCGTGTTCCGGCTTTGTCTATGCCCTGGCGACGGGCGCCCAGTTCATTGCGGCTGCCACACACAAGAAGGTTCTGGTGATTGGCGCGGACGTCATGACATCCATCATCGATTTTGACGATCGGGCCACCTGCGTCCTGTTTGGGGATGGGGCTGGTGCCGTGCTGCTGGAGCCGGCGGCAGGAGACGAGGTCGGGATCATGGACTCTCTGCTGCGATCCGATGGC
>Ga0184628_10001832_pt1 | contig 10375 bp, 10 predicted proteins | sample PLM4_5_b1_FD_133149 | JGI IMG/M metagenome (GOLD analysis project Ga0184628, IMG submission 133149) | Groundwater sediment microbial communities from an aquifer in East River, Colorado, USA - PLM4_5_b1 | ecosystem: Environmental > Terrestrial > Soil > Riparian zone | place: USA: East River...
CGATCGCGGCGATTTCTTTTCAATGCATTCACAAGATCATAAACCGGTTTTTGAATGTCCCAGTATTCATGAAACAGGACCCGCCTGCATCGTCTGACCAGATCAAAATCAAACTGCGCATCGTTAGAATGATCGCCGTCCGAATAAGCCGCATCAAACTCCAGTCCGTTTATAATCTCCGCCTTTTCCTCGTTGTTCTTGATATCGACAAACCTGACATTGGTCACACCGGCGAACTCCGCGATGGCGTGCTTTGCGGTGTACGGAAAAATATCGAACGAAACCACTTCCTTGAAGTAGCGCGCAAGGATGATAGCGGTGATCCCGTTATAGGTACCAATCTCAACGCACCGCTCGCCTCGAAATTTAATCTTTCGCAGGAACGACTCGAACAATTCGACGCCGCTTGATCTTCGGAAAGCGTCCGCGCCGAACCTATGGAAGATCGCGGACAATTGCGGGTCTTTGTGAATATGGTCCGCATTCTCATTCATCAGCCAGCGGAAATTATTATCGATCGTCAAGGCTTCACTCCCACCACTGCAAAACTCCAAGCCAGATCGCGTTCGCTATGGATGACGTTCATAAACCCCAAATCCTCAACCAGTCTGGCCATGTCCTTCGGCTGCCAAGAGTGAAGATGCTTCCTGTTATTCTGCGGCAGCCAGTACTCCATGTCCGGATGCGGCAGATACAGAAACAACACGCCGCCTGAACACAGCCTGCTCTTCCAATGCTCAAGCGCAGCAACAGGATCGTTCAAGTGCTCAAGACAATGACTGGAGAAAACGTAGTCATACAACATGTCCGGCAGATTCATCGCGTGGAAATCGTACTGGTCTATCGGCCTTGCGCCGGGTAGTGGCCACTCGCCAGCACCAATATCTAAACCTCTGCCCTTGCAGAACTGCAGTGCGAACGGAGTGACGAACTGACAGGCGTTGCCGTGCTTTATATATTCAGGGTAAAGATTGCCCCTGTATTCAAAGATCACGTTATCCGACCCATCAGGTTCTGCATCGTCTTGTCCATAGTGATCGGGTGCTTTTTGTAATTGTCCCGCAACCATAACCGCTCCATCTCGGGCTGGTGTCCAATCGGATCGCGAGGATCGCCCCGGCGCCAGACCTTATCCACATTATGAACCCCGGAACGAAAAAAGTCGAATCCGGTCAGATAAACCGCTTTTGGATCAAACGACAAGACCTCCAGAATGGCGGCAAACCCGGTCGTCGCAACGTGCTGTCCGAGCAGATTAAACGTCGCCATGAACTCTTCCAAGGACGGAATGTAAGTATCACAGAACCAGAAATCTCTCCGAATCTGATATATCCAGCGAAAATCAACTCCCTGCATCTTCCCTCGTCGCTGATGCCATGCTGAATGGATGGCGTGTGCGTCTGGGCACTTGCAGATGCAAAGTCGAACACCATCAGCCTGCAGGTCTTCAGCGGACTTCCGAATCGAGTTTCCGAAGAAGCTGTAGAACACGTCGCATCGATAACCAGTTGCGGCGAAGGTTTGATAGTTGTTGACTCGCAAGACTATATCGTGCCCGTCGATGAAACCTTCCTTATTGCCTAGTACTCCCGGACCGGAGCCGACGACCGCAACTGTCTTGCCAGTGAAGAAGCTCGCAACCTCTACCCTATCCAAGAAGCGCACGCGCTGCTTCTGCAATACCGTCCCCGCTGTCATCATCCATCACCGCACTGCAAGAACGCTTATGAAAGATTTTTTGTGGTGTAAGCTTGCGCAGATATTCTGTCCGCGATACCAACCCCTTCCGTGACCAGACGCAAAGCAGTTTCTTGTCAAACGATTCCGCCAGCGGCACAAAATATGAAACATAACCTAGCATTGCGTCGCAGGTCATAGCTAGATCGAGCAGATCGCTGATGCTTGTCCTATCGGACAAATCAACATCAACATTTTTCAGGTCATAAACAGGATAATCTTTGTTGCCGACTTGAACAATCAATGCCCGATCAGACACCGCACGGATCGCTTTGTTGTAGGCTTCTTCTCTTGGCAGCAAATCCCTTGCCCAGTTATCTTTGCGGGCCATTGGTTCTCGTGGGATCTGCACCAGTATAATCGGCTTCCCCTTGGCTTCCCGCTTAACAAAATCAACAAGTTTGGGATTGGTTATTGTCCAATCAAGTTTCAATTCAACCGGCTCTTTAATGTCCGCCTGTATGCAGCAATCCGTAAATTGATCCGTTGAAAAGTTATGCTGCATACGGATCGAATAGTGTGCGATTCGGTCAATCCTATCCCGCCGAAACGGAACCACCTTCACACGATCTTTTAGAGGCAAAAAGATTTCCGGCCACCGGCTACAAGCTTCAACGTAATAACCTTGCTGGACAAAATACCGAACTACGCTTTGGAGATAGATGCTGTCTCCAAGTCCTTTGTTTCCGCTTCGAACGGAGATAGTCTTTCCAGTCGCGGCTCGCCCGATATGCGCAACGCGATCGCTACCAACTTCAGTGACGCCATGCATCTGTAAAAGTCCCCACTATCGTGCGCAAGCCTTGCCTCCCGGATGAACATTTCAGCAGCATCAAAGTCACAACCCAAATTCAGCGAAGGCATCTTCAAGCTTCACCTTCTGGAAAGCCATCAAAGCTGAATTTTCGGAAACAAGCCGGACACTGACACCCATGGTTTCCAATATAAAAGCCTGCTGGTCCAGCCGCCTGCACCACTTGTCCAGCGTTCGCTGAGATGGGTTCTTCAGCGGACGCGGATGCTGGCTGTGCCAATGATCCCCACGAAAATCGAACCCGATCCATATCTGCTTCTTGCATCCTGCTTGCGTGACGATGTTGATCAGTTGAAAGCCGCTATTGCCGCCGCGCCCGATCGTTCCTTTCGGCTCCTCAATTATCTCATCATCGTCCGTATCGATATCACCGAACAAATTGACAAAATGAATACCGTGATCTTTTGCTGTTCTTTCCTTGCAAGTCACCTTCAGCCCTGCAAACTGCTTCGCCGCTTTATGCTCTTGCCACCAAACATCATCCGCCGCGTATAAAAGATCGGCCCAAGGTGCCAGTTGATAGGAATTATTGATAACCGCAACCCGGCATTTTCCCTGCAGCTTGTCGACAACTTCTCTAGTTGCGGACAATCCGGAAGCAACCACCGCAACCACATCACCGCTCCAATCCGGAAACCAGTCCATCATCCGATTGATGTATGAACCCTATAGGGACGCAACAACTGCTCAACCGACCAAGGCAAGGTGTTTACCGATTGACCAACCACAAGACTTTCCCGATGCGCATAAAGATTACCAACAAGCAGCAAGATCGCTGACTTAATATCTTCCGGCACATTGGCAACGGTGGGCGAAGCTTCCGCATCCGCCACATAGCCCACGCGATATCTCATGCGAACCGAATTCGGGACTGTCGAAGTCATCGGCCACGCTGAACTGATCACTCGCGCTTTCTGACTGGCGGTATCGATCGTATAGGACGCCGCATCAAACTCTGATTCCGATGCGCTTTCAGTGTAGAACACACCGCCAAATTCAATCAGCGGAGGCTTTGGCAATTCGACGTAATTCTGGTTGGCCGGAAACCCATCAAGGTAAAAGTCCACGGTCTGTTCGATGAAGGCGCGTCCGGTGAAGTGCTCCGCATTCAGCGTTGCGGCTTTCAGGTACAGAGCGATCATTACGTCATCATCATCGAAGTCATAAGCGTTCACATGCCGCTTCGCTTCGTCCAGCGACACCGGATAAATCAGCGGCGGGACTATGATGCGCGTTCCCATTTTATTTATAGCCCGTTGAACCCGCGTTCACCTTTTTCGCCTCGCAAGCCTGTCTCGCCACGAGCGCCCGGAGTACCGGGCTTTCCGTCCTTGCCATCGCGACCGCGCTTAACGATCAGTTTCCAGTCCGGTGAAATTTCCGGCTTGCCGTCGGTATCTTTCAGAGCAAGGAACAACGAACCGGCATAAGTGGTCACCGCACCCTTCAAATAATTTCCTTCTTTCCAGATGCCATGATGGCTATCAGCCAAAGTACCTTTGTTAAAACGATGCTCGATGATGGTGCCGTCTGCACAAACCAGATCATAACCAAATTGCCTGTCATCCTCGAAGCTAATTGCGGTCTTGAAACTAATACCGTCCGCGCCATCCTTGCCGGGTAGACCTGGAGCACCATCCTTGCCGTTAAGTCCCGGCAACCCATCGCGGCCCGGCAACCCATCGCGGCCCGGCACACCTTCCTTGCCAGTCAATCCAATTACACCATCTTTGCCGTGCATTCCGTCAATTCCATCACGACCCGGAGCGCCATCCTTCGGCGGATTCTTTTCAAGAAATTCTTCGACCGATTCCAAAACCGAAGCCATAACAAAATCCATATCCACCGACTCTGCATCTTTGCCGTCTGCACCATCCTTGCCGTGCAAACCGTCCATTCCGTTGGTGCCATCTTTTCCATCAAGACCGGGCGCACCATCTTTTCCGTTCAAACCGTCAGCGCCGTCTTTTCCGTTCAAACCGTCAGCGCCGTCCTTCCCATTGAGTCCATCAGCGCCATCCCTGCCGTGCAAACCATCCGCACCGTCTTTGCCTGCGATAAGAGGTTTGTCATCAATCGTCTTGATATATTCTTTAAGAAAAACTACTTCATCTTTCAATTCTTTAACCTGTACAGACAGATCCTTGATCACCAAATCAATCGGCGCTTTTGTACTGTCTACATAACTCTTGAACAAACCCCAAAGAACGTCGGCGGTGTGATCGATTTTAAGCTGGGATGCGGTCATTGATCATCTTCGCTTGCAATGCCAGAACCAAACGCTTCGCTACGTCATCTTCTTCCGGCACGTCATCTTCCGGAGGCGAAGGTGGCGGAGCAATAGCTGCAGGTTGCGGCTTGTTGAATGGATTTTCTCCACGATCACGTTCGTCTAATGCAGCTAGACTAAAATTCTGCTGCTGAAGGTATGGCGTCTGACCGCCTTTGACCGGACCAAGATTCAATCGCTTGCGGGACTCGTCCGGAGATTTGATGCCAGCGCCAACCGCCCGCGCTTCCGCTTCCACCAGCGTGCGAGTATCCATGCGCAACAGATCGTCAAGATCAAATTCGGTACCATAAGGAGTTGTGCCGCCAGCTTCAGTAAGTCCTAATCCTTCATCCAGACAAAGCTCGATGCATTCAAAGAACTTCTGCAGGCATTGCGAATAATATTGCTGATTCAGTGCTTCAATATTGTTGTAAGCAGGCGCGGCACCTACGCCCACCATAAATGGTGGTACATGAAAGGTGGAGCAAACCGTTTCAGCCGACCATTTTAATTGCTCGATCAGCTGCGCATCGACCGCATGAATCGCAAGTTGCTCAAACTTCAAGCCATCGCCCAGCACCGCGATCTTGCCAACATTGTTGCCAGCAAACTTCTGATCCCAATGCGTCTTGAGCCTTGCAGCGGTTTCATCACTGATGTGGCCGGGTGCTGTCAGAATGCCGCCCGGCATCGAGCCGTTCAAAAAAAACTTCCCTGAATTGTTTTGAATGGCAAGACCCTGCGCTGCAGGAATATTGCAGGCGGTCAACGGTGAGACGCCGCACAACGGATGATATAATGGCGTCATCACATCGTGAATGATTTCGCTAGCCGGAACAGTGATATTTAATTCGTTATCCAGTCCGGAAAGATTGTCGCGGTGCAATTCGTACCAGACCGAGCCATCATTTGCGATCAACACTTTGACCCGCGTCGGATCAAGAATATACAAGGCTACCACAACGCCGCGCTCATCACGCGCCTTCAGCGCATACATATTACCTTGCAGCAATTTTGACATCACCCATTGTTCATAAAATTTAATTCGGTTCTGATAATGATTTGGTTTGCGAATGACCGGCGAGAAGGCACCCGAACTGAATTCTTTCCAGATGCCGGTTTCAGTTTGCTGTACTAATTTCAACCGGCATTTGGAAACGTCCGAAGCAATCAGCGACACGCAAGAATAGACCGCGTGATAAGTCAAAACCGATTCGTTGGTCAGCTCAAGATTGCGCTGCCATGCACCGGTGAATGGCTCGCGAATGGTCGGCCACCAGCCACGACTGAAGTCGTTCACCGGATGGGTTGTCGGAGGCGCAGCCTTCCGAGTAATGTCCCAGCCAAGGAGACGCATCAGACGTCTTTAGCCGTCATGTCGCGGCGAGCATACTTGGCAACGCCTTCGCCTTTCGCTACTTTAGTGGATGTGGCCTTTCCTGTAGCCTCACCTGCGCGAATTGACGCTGTGTGATATGGCTTCGTAGGCGGCGGCAAGTCCTTGGTGGACAGCGGCGCAACATCATTGCCCTTCTTGCTTGCCATCGGACGAAATGCCGCCGTCAGCAACGCCACATCTTCCGCGCCAGCTTCAAACTCATCACCCTTTTCGACATTCTTGCCAGCGTAGGTAAAACGCTCCTTGGCGATCAGCTTGACCATGCGACGAACTCCTGTTTCAAAAAATGAAAGAGACCGGAGCACCGATTGGGGACTGCGCACCCCGATCTCTCACCATGCGGGCTCAAACGCTAGAGGGGTCGAAAGGAAACCTTAAGCGTATTTGGCCTGCTTGATGTACTGGACTGCTTCAGCGCGGCGCTTCAGCCAGTTGATGTAGCGTTCAGCGCGCACGAATACCAGGTTCTGTTGGAACGCGCTAACCATAACAGTCGAAGCAGACGCAGGATCGTCCGGTGCGTCATTCATTTGCACCGAAGCTTCACGCGACACATCGATCTGTGCCGAGCCATCGTCCGCAAGCAAAATGTCCGGCGCATTCATGAAGATGATGTTGTCGCCTTCTTGCGGGCTGTCTTCGGTATAGTCCACGTTGGTCGAAGTGATCACGGTAAAGCCCATGATATTGCCACCGGTAGCACCCACATTCGGGAATAGCGGCTGACCAAGAGCATTAAGCATCAGACCCAAGGTGCGAGCCTGACGCGCACGAGTGATCATGACCAGATTGCTGGTGTCGATTTCCGCCGCATCGAACAACGCCATCACAGCGGTGAAGTCTGCGACGAAATTGGAATAGGCGGTGCCGGTCGCGCTGACCGGAGTGACGCCATTGGTGACCGACGCCGGTGACGTATTGGCAACCGCCGCCTTTTCAGGATCAAGGAAGTCCTTGTCCATCAACTTGATGATCGCCTTGGCAAGCTCATCGCGCACCAGAGCTTCCGCTGCCGGTGACGAGAACCTGACAATTTCATCGGTCAGACCAACGATGCCCGCAATCTTGAAATAGCCGAGCGTCACGGTATCAAACGAGCCTTTGCTGACCGGCTTGGGCTTGCCTTCTCCTACCCAGTTGACCGAGCTAACGGTGATCTGGCGCTGAACCTTGATGTTGAACGGCACCCTGGTCAGTCCCGGAATCCTGCCGATGATGGTCTTGGGCCACAGATACTCGATGAATTCCTGCGTATACATCTGCGGCTCGACCAGCTGCGACATGGTGGTCGATGACCCCGCCGTCACCGCAGCCTTGAGAATGGTCTGAATTTCCGGCTGATCCGGCCAGCGCATTTTCGCGATCTCATGCGGTGGGCACATTTCACGCGAAGCGATCATCTTGGCGATCGCCAGACGGGCAAAGGTGATGCCTTTCGGCACCTGCGATCCGATCACTTCGACCCGAACGCCAGCGCGCGACTTGGTTGCGGCTTCCGGAGTGTTCGCTGCCACCGGCACTGCCTGAGTGACGGCCATCGCCTTCATTTCGTGCAAGCGCACCAGATGAGCATCGATCGCCTTTACTTCATCGCGCGCCGTGTCATATTCAGTTTGCGCCGCGTCATCCAGCGTCTCGCCTTCCTCGCCGGACTTGTTCATCAGCTCCGCCATCCGCGCCGCTTTCGCAGCACGCGTGGCTTCATAATCCTTGATTCGCTCTTCGTAGGTTTTCATCTTGCCCTCCTTTGGGGCGGTCTTAATCACAGGTGCAACAATTCTTGGTCCCGTGACGCCGGGAGGAGACGAAATGCCATCAGCACCGATTGGACCTGACGCGGCCACGGCTTTGGCATCAATTGACTTAATCGAGTGAATGCTGGCGTCCATATTGGCTGGAATAGTTACCAGCGACAATTCCAGCACCTCGCTTTTCAGAAAACGAATTCCGCCATCGTCCATCAACGACATTTCGATCGGACGAAAGCCTATTGATACGCCTCGCACCAGACCTAACTTGATTTCCTCCCATGCGGTGTCGATGCGCTCCTTCAATGGGCCAGACGCGGCCATGCGAGGCATCTTGGCAGTGAAAGAAATTCCTTCCGCCGTCGCCTTATCGAATTTGACGGTGCCAACCGGTTGGTCAGAACGATGCTGGTGCAGCAGCGGCAGCGGGTTCTTGAACTTGACTCCAAGCGGCTCCACAATATCGCCCACCCGATCCGCTGACGGCGTGGTGGCAATGCCGGTGATAATCCTCTGATCCTCGTCAACGGTCTTGACGTCCAGAACCGAATAGGCGCGGTTGGTCATCGGAATGTTCATAGGATCACCATCTGGTATTCTTTTTTCTGCGGGACCGATTCCATTGGCGTAATACCAATAGCCATCATCAACGCCACCATACCGTCAATACGTCCGGTGCTCTTGGACTTGGTAAGCTTCTTGTTGCCAGCGTCGTCCTTGGCAATCACCGAATTGGCTGCACACATTGCCAGCACCGGATGATTGCCGTGCGCCAGCTGCTCGTTGGCTATTACCTCACTTAAGGTCCGCAAAGCGGGCGACATTGATTGATAGCCCTGCCCGAACGGTACAAACAACGCACTGGCTTCATCATCTTTCATGTCGCCAACTTCAGTTGCAGTAAAGCCAGCCTTCAGAAGCCACGGTTTCAGATGCCGATAATTCCACCGATCAAACGCAATCTTGCGGACATTGTGCCGGGTACAAAGACCGCGCAAATGGGTGGCAACATATTCATACGATACCGACTTGCCCGGTACCGTCAGCAATTCGCCGGTCTGTTCCCACATATCGTAAGGCACCCGATCCTGCCGCGCCTTGGTGCGCAAACCATCCGCCGGGAGCCAAAAGGTCGGATAGACCTGCCAGATCCCATCTATTTGCCCCACCATAACCAAAGCGGTCAGATCGTTGACTTCCGAAAGATCCAAGCCTGCAAAGACCGGCACATCGCCCAGCGGCTTCGGTATGGCCCCGCACTTATCCCACAACATCTTGGTAACGAATGGCGACGATACCGTGACCCGCTGGTTCAATACCAGATTGCGAAATTCCGATTCCCGCGCTGGCATCCGCTTGGCGTCTTCCGCCATCGCCATGACTTCGGTCGCATTCAGGAAATCACCAAACGCCGGGTTGGCCAGCTTTATGGTAGCCTCGTTAAACGGGTCAAGTTCCTGCGGAGCGGTATAGAGCGACAAAACCACTCGTGGATCGTCGCCTCGGGCCGCATCGTCGATCAGGATCGAAAGCAGATCGGCATCGGTCGGCGCTTGAGTGGATATGATCACCGACAGCGGTTCATCATGGGCACCCACCGCCGTCTCTAAAGCATCATACAACTCGGATCGTGGGCCTTTAACCTGACCCAATTCGTCGTGTACAATGAAAGCAGGAGACAAGCCGTAGGCGGTGGTAGCATCCGCCGACAGCGCCTTGTAGGTGGTGCCCAGCAACGGACAATATAATTCTTTAATGGTATCGCGCACCGTGACATGCCCTACTAACGACCCGGACATGCGAACTATCTTGGCCGCGAGCCTGAACAAGATGCCTGCCTGATCCTTGGACTGCGCGGCACTATTTAATTGCGAATTGGGCCGTGCCTCCTTGCCGACCAGATGCAACAGCAGCAAAAACGCTGCTAGTGTGGTCTTTGCATTCTTGCGACCGAACGAAATGATCGCACGCCGGGTGCCATGCGGGTTATCATAGATTTTTAAAATATTGGCCTTTTGCCAATCCCGAAGCTTGACCTGCTTGCCAACATCCTTGCCTTCAGGAATCCGGCAGTGCTCCTGAATCCAATTGATGTTACGCTCGCCTCTGGTCTCTTGTTTTTTAGTCCCACGGGTTTTGCGTGGCGCGCTGCTTGTTGACCTTGATACGTCTGTCATATCGTGAATTCTGGGTGATTCTCATTTTGGTAGACAAAGCTGCGATCGCGATAGTCTCGCGGTGCTGTAATTTGTATAAATTATCCAACGCCTTTATATCTTTATCGCTAATATTACCCGATGCTGACTGGATCTTGTTAATCCGCTTAGCCATGTATCTCGCACAGATGACATGCCTGCAATATTGCTCCAACATGCCATGGGTATCTTCTGCAAACCAGTCCGGCG
>Ga0184628_10001833_pt1 | contig 10371 bp, 12 predicted proteins | sample PLM4_5_b1_FD_133149 | JGI IMG/M metagenome (GOLD analysis project Ga0184628, IMG submission 133149) | Groundwater sediment microbial communities from an aquifer in East River, Colorado, USA - PLM4_5_b1 | ecosystem: Environmental > Terrestrial > Soil > Riparian zone | place: USA: East River...
GTCCAGAGATTTCCCGACAACCACTCGGAAAGATTCGAAGGCATTTTTCCTCTACAGTTTCTGCGCCGCGCCCGAAGGGCCGGCCGGCCGGACAGACAATACTCTTATTAGGCGCCGGATGGGCGCCAATCCGCAGGAAGGCGGGGAAACTGCCTAGCGGCCGCGGCGTCGAAGGACCACGATCTTCGCCGCAAGGAATTCACCGCCGGATTCACTGCCGTGCACTTCCACCGCCGCGCCGTTCTCGAGCGTGCGCGGCCGGACACGCCGGTCGCCCGTCATGAACTCGGTGCGGTCGCTGAAGTGAATCAGACGCGATGCGCCTAGCGCGCCGGTGCGGCCGGCCACGAGCGTGAACGTGCGCGCCCGCCAGTTGAGGTTCGTGACAAGCCCCGTGAGGGCGCTCTCCGAGCGAACGTCGGACGTGGCCGCCGCCGAATCCGACTGACTGATGGCGGCCGATGGCGCAACAGGATTGCCGTCGCCGCCGCAGCCGGCTGCGCTCATGGCGAGGATCGAAAGCAACGCGGCGGGTATGCAGATGCGTTTCATGATTTGTGTGCCCTAGCCTGTCGTGAAGACCAACCGCGCGACGCGGGCATTCGTGTCGGCACTGCCGCGGTCGATCACGAATCCCTGTTCGGCGGCCCATTTGTCGGCGAAGTGCGATCGCGGTTCGTTGGGCCGCCATCCGCCGTGGTGCTGATGACTGACGAGCAGTGCACGCGGCGTGAGTCGTGCGGCGAGCCGCTCGAACGCGGTGGGCTGTTCGCGCTGCGGAAACAGCTGCACCGTTCGACGCTCGACGATGACGTCGAATGGACCGGGACAGAGATCCGCGTTCATCAGATCGCCGGTGACGTAGGTCAGTGAGCCACCGCCCTTCGGCAGCCGCCCTTCCGCCTGGTGCATCGGCGGACACGCCTCACGATCGATGGGCACGGCGGGCTGAAACGCAATCGAGGCCTCGTCGCACACCATCAGGCCGCCCAGCCGGTGGATCTGATGCGTGGTGTCTTTGACCATGCCGCAGAACGCGGTCCGCGGGACCGACGACACATCGAGCACCGTGACGTCGAAGCCGTGCAGCGCCAGCACCCAGGATTCCGATGAGAAGCCATTGCCCACGCAGAGAACGGTGCGTGCGGCCCGGCGATCCAACTCCGGCAAGAACGTGGAGTCGCTGGCCATCATGTCGCTGAAGCCCTGCTCCATCTGGCCGACTTCGAGCTGCGCCAGCCAGTAGCGATCCCAGGCGGCCCGATCGTGCACATCCGCCGGAATATCCAACCTGCCCGATTTCCGCGCGGCCAGCCACGCCGCCGCGTCGTCCTGGGAAGCGCCCGAGCGGCCCGGCTTCTGCCGAACGCGATGCACCGGCAACTGCGACGTCGGGCGTCCGATCAGTTGGCGGAAGGCGCCGAGCAGAGTCATGGGACCTCCGGGGTTGGGAGGCGGGAACATTAGCACAACCTCGCATTTTCCTTGCAATTGGCAAGGCGTCGACACACAGTCGCACCGGGATCGCCCCATGACCGGCCACCGACGACGGGCCATTCACATTCTGACGGCGCTGCTGCTCCTGTGGGCCGGCCTCACCCTGCACGCGGAGCGGTTGCCCCTCAGAGCGTACAGCACCGCTGACGGTCTGCCCGACGACGAAGTCGATCGCATCGTCACCGATCCGCACGGGTTCCTCTGGTTCTGCACCAAGGGCGGGCTCGCACGCTTCGACGGCTATTCCTTTGTGAATTTCGGACCGGACCAGGGTCTCCCGGCCGGCGTCAACGACCTGCTGATCACGCGCGGCGGCGACTACTGGGTTGCGACCGAGAGCGGCGTTGTTCGATTCCGCCCGAACGGGCGACCGATGTTCGCGCTGGTCCCTCCACCTGAAGACAACGGATTCGTTCGAACGATCACGGTGCTCCGCGAGGGCGGCGACGGCACGATCTGGGTCGGCACTCGGAAGGGTCTGTACCGCGTCGAGACGACGGGTGGCGAGGCGGTGTTGCGTGCGGTCGACATCGGCCTCTCCAACCAGCCGATCGACCAGCGCGGAATCGCCGGTGTGACCGAGGACCGCTTCCACACGCTGTGGATTGCCGCCCCGCCCGCACTCTATCGCCACTGGCCCGATGGGACGGCCGCGCGGTATACGACTCGCGACGGCTTGCCGGGCACAGACTTTCAGGGTGTCTACGAAGATCGTGCGGGCCACTTCTGGGTGGCCACACACGACGCGGGATTCGCCGGCTTCGACGCTGATGGAAGCCATACGCCGCCAACAGTGGCCCGCCCGTTGTCCGTCGCTGACGGCCTGTCAAGCGTATGGGTCGATCAACTCCTCGAAACGTCCGATGGACGTTTCTGGGTGGCGACCGGAAACGGATTGGTGGAATTCTTCCCGAAGGCCAACGCACATGGCGGCCGGTTTCACACGTACACCGAACGCAACGGTCTCACGCACTACCACATCAACGCGCTCACGGAAGACCTCGACGGCAACCTCTGGATCGGCGCGAGTAATGTGGGCGCGATGAAGCTCGCGCGCGACGGATTCACGACCTACGGCCGGCCAGACGGCATCAACAATGTCAACGCGTTCCTGCAGGACCAGGCTGGCAACCTCTGCTTCCGCGGATACGTCCTTGGCGATGAACTGGGGAGGAGCGTCTTCGAAGGCGGCAGGGTCAGCCTCGTGGGCCGCGATCCGAATCTCCTCACGCGCCTCACCTGCTTTGATGGGCAGCGTTTCGAGTCGTTCGAGCCCGACGCGGTGCACGACTGGGGCTGGGCCCTCGAAGGGACGACGCTTCGGGCTCGCAGTGGCGAATTCTGGCTGGGCACGGCGCTGGGAGTGTTTCGCTACGCGGCCGCGGCCCGATTCGCCGACATCAAGACCGCACGACCGCTCGCGCTGTACAGCCAGCGCGATGGCATGACCGCGTCGAGGGTGTACCGGCTGTTCGAAGACTCTGCCGGCAATATCTGGATTGCGACGCAGGACGGGGACGTCCACGGTCTCGTCAACGGTCTCGCTCGTTGGGAGGCCGGCGGGGAGCGCGTGCACGAGTTCGCGCATTCACCAGGACTCTCATGGCTCCGCGAGTATCGCGCGCGCTCGTTCGGCGAGGATGCCTTTGGCAGCATCTGGATTGGCTTCGGCGATGGCATCGCTCGATACGCGCACGGAGCGTTCAAGACCTTCGGCGTGGCCGAGGGCCTGCCATCGGGCGCGGTCCTGGACATCCATCGGGATCGCTCGGGTCGACTCTGGCTCGCTTCAGAGCGCGCCGGCCTGATGCGCGTGGATCACGTCGAGTCGGACCACCCGGCGTTCGTCGTCGCTCCGGGATTGTCGAGTGCCAGCACGGAGGTCATCACCGAAGATCGCGACGGCTTTCTCTACGTCGGCCGCGGCCAGGGAATCGACCGGTTCGATCCGGAGACGGGCCGCGTCAAGCACTTCACGGCTGCCGACGGTCTCACGCCCGGCTTGCTGTTTGCGGCCTTCACCGACCGCGATGGCGTGGTGTGGTTTGGATCCGCGAACGGGCTCGTCCGCTTCATCCCGAGGACTGAGCGGCCTCCGGTCGCGCCCGTCGCGCTGATCAGCGCGGTGCGCGTCACGGGCGTCCTGCAGTCCACGTCGGCGCTTGGGGAGCGATCGATCTCGCTCCCGGCCTTCGGGCCGGATCGAAATCAGCTGCAGATTGATTTCGTCGCGCTGGGGTTCGGCGTCGGCGAGGTCCTGCGCTACCAGTACACACTCGAAGGCGCCGCCGGCGACTGGAGCGCGCCCAGTGAGCAGCGCACCGTGAACTACGCGAGCCTCGCCCCGGGGCGGTACACATTCCTCGTGCGCGCCTTGAACTCCGAGGGACTGGTGAGCGCGGAACCTGCGAGGATAACGTTCACGATCCTGCAGCCCCTGTGGCTGCGCTGGTGGTTCATTGCCGGAGTGACGCTGGCCGCCGCTACCGCGGTATTCACGCTCTATCGCAATCGCGTCGCGCGGGTGCTCGAACTGGCGGCGATCCGCACACGCATCTCGACGGACCTGCACGACGACATCGGCGCCAACCTGACCCGCATCGCGCTCCTGAGCGAAGTCGCCAGGCGGACGCCCGGTGACGCTCCGCTCGCGTCCATCGCGGGCATCGCACGCGAATCGGTCAGCGCCATGAGCGACATCGTGTGGGCGATCAACCCGAAGCACGAGAGCATCGCCGATCTGATCCGCCGCATGCGGCAGCACGCAGACGAGGTGTTCACGCATCGAGATATCGATCTTCGATTCACCGCCGAGGGGACGGGCGATACCTCCAGGCTGGGTGTCGACGTCAGGCGCGATCTCCTGCTCACCTTCAAGGAAGCCGTCAACAACGCGGCGCGACATTCGAAGTGCTCGCGGGTCTCGATCGACCTGCGCCGCGACGGCGCGTCTCTGCTCCTGTCGGTCGCCGACGATGGCGTGGGATTCGATACATCGCGCGCAAGCCAGGGCCAGGGCCTGGCGAGCCTGCGCCGGCGGGCCGAACGACTCAAAGGCGCCTTCACTGTCCTGTCCGGGCCCGGCGCGGGCACGACCGTCACGCTTCGCATGCCGCTCTAAATTAAAACGGATGAGGCTCATCGCCAGGCTCCCTACGCATTCAGACAGGTGACAGCCTGGCGTATTCCGGCTAGGGTGAACAGAAGAGATCCGCGAGTGTCTGAGCTTCCCGTCCGCGTCGTCATCATCGAGGATCTCCTCGAAGTTCGCGAGGGCCTCGCCTTCCTCATCAACGGCACGAGCGGTTTTGAGTGTACAGGCCGCTTTCGCACGATGGAAGAGGCGCTGGCGGGCGTCGAGGCAAGCCGGCCTGCTGTCATCCTCACCGATATCAGCCTGCCCGGCATGAACGGCATTGAAGGTACGCGCCTCCTGAGCGCGCGCTATCCCGACGTCCCCATCCTCGCGCTGAGCGTGCACGGCGACGACGAGAACGTGTTCGATGCGATCTGCGCGGGTGCGTCGGGCTATCTGCTCAAGAACACGCCGCCGTCCCGGTTGCTCGACGCGCTCACGGAAGTCGTCGCGGGCGGCGCGCCGATGTCACCGGAAGTTGCCCGCCGTGTGATTACGCTGTTCCGTGACTTCCGTCCGCCGGAGCGTGCGTCGTACCATTTGACGTCGCAGGAGACCGAGCTGCTCAGGCTCATCGTCGACGGCCACCACTACAAGACGGCCGCTCGCGAGATGCGCATCTCGACCAGCACCGTGTCGTTCCACCTGAAGCACATTTACCAGAAGCTGCAGGTGCACTCGAAAAGCGAGGCGGTCGCCAAGGCCTTGCGCGAGCGGTTGATCTAGTCGATCCGGTACTACGCGTTTACGTAGCTAGTCCACCGATGGAGCCGGTGTTACAACCACGCTCATGCCTCAACTTCCCATCTCCCATCGTTCCTGGCTCATCGCCTCCGCTGTCGTTGCAGCCGTCTTCGCGGCCGGGTGCGCGAACAGTTCAACCCCTTCGAGCCCGTCGCCGTTGGGCGTGACCGCCGCCGGCTCAAGCGCGCCGGTTCAGGCCCCGACAGCGTCGCAGTCGGCCCAGGCCGGCGGACAGCCCGAGTACGAGGGTGCCTATTACAACGGCACCATCGTGACCATGAACCACATCGAGGTGCCGCAGAACCCGGGCCCTCTGGCCCACGCGGCGGCTGACCTCTATGCCGTGATCTATCCGGCCAATCATGCGCTGTGGCCGTCGCCGCCGCTGTGCAATCCATGCGTGCACAATGGCAACGCCATTTACCATGATCACGTGCTGGACTCGATCCCGTCTGCCCCGGGTCACGGCGAATTCAATCCGCTATGGCACGTGTTCGTCATCCGGCCGGCCAACGCCTTGCCCGCCACGCAGGCTGCCTACGCGGCTCGGCTTCCGATGAAGTCCGAGGCCGAAGTGGACGCCGCAATTGCCGCCGGCGTGGCCATAGAGGTCGACACGCACTCCTACTTCCTGTGCTCGATCGTGAACCCTCATGCCGCGAAGTAGACCTCCAGCAGTTCGTCCAGTTGCTGGAACGTCTCTCCCATCGCATCCGCTGCCCCGCCGGCGGCGTCGAGAGCTTCCTTCGAGGGATAAAGCTCGTGCATGACCACCAACGTCTTGCCGCCTTTTTCCGCGAAGGTCACCGTCGTGACGGAGCCCTCGTCACTCTCTTCATTGGTCCAGACGAGGCGCGAGTGCGGTGCTACTTCCTTGTATGTGCCAAAGAACGCCGCCTGTGAGTCCCCGTGTGCGAAGGCCAAACGGTACCTGCCCCCGACACGAACATCCATTTCGCAGGAGAGCAGGGACATTCCCAGCGACTTCGGCACCCACCATTGCCTGAACAGCTCGGGCTTGGTCCACGCCTCGAACACGAGGCGCGCCGGGCCGTTGACGGTTCGCGTGACGACGAGCTCACGCTCCGACTTCCGTTCCACCGTCGTGCTGTTCTTCATAGGGGCAGGCTCACCTTCTCTTCTTGCGTCCATTGACCTTCTCCTTCCGTTTCAGTTCCTCAACAACCTTGTCCAACGCGTCGAAGCGTGCGTCCCAGAGCTGGCGGTAGCTCTCGATCCATGCCGCCTCTTCCTCCAGTCGGCGCTGGCCGAGCTTGCAGGTCCGCACGCGCCCGACTTTCTCCGTCGTGACGAGCCCCGCCCGCTCCAGGACGCCGACATGCTTCTTCATGCCCGTGAGGGTCATGTCGAACTTCTCGGCAAGGTCTGTGATCGACGCGTCTGCACGCCCGAGCTGCGCGAGAACGCCGCGTCGGGTGACGTCCGACAGCGCGCCGAACGAGGCATCGAAACTGGCCCTGGAATACTGAACCATATGGTTCAGTATTTAGCACAGTGATTGGCGGGATGCAAGAGCCCGCTCGCGACTGGGCGTCAGAACACGAACCGCAGGGCGATTCCTCTGGCGCGCGGCGCCACGACTGGCGCGAGCGACACTCTCACAGGGTTCGACCCTGGCGCGCGATACACCACGAATTCCTTGCGCGGGACCAGCGCGGCGATGCCGATGCCGACGCCGGCTCCAATCCCGCCAAGGATGAGTGGTTCAACCCCGGAGGCTTCATCGGGCTCTTGCGCTATCAGGGCAATGGCGATCAGAGCGCCAGCGCCGCCGCCGATGAGGACACCCCACCCGAACGGGTGCGCCTTCTTCTGTTTGACGAGCCGTACGGTTTCCGCACGAAAGGTCTTCCGGCCCCAGCTGTCCATCGTGAGCGACGTGCTAGACAGTTCACGGAGCTTGCCTTTCACCTCGCGGCCCTGAGCGTCAACTACCCACACGGTGTCACCAGGTTTCAGCCGTAGGTGGAGTTCATCGAACGACCTCGCGGATTCCTGTGCCTGTGCCGCGACGGGCGGAGTGGCGCCAGGTGACTGCGCCGATGCGATGGGCGCTGCGAATAGCGTGATGGCGACTGAAAGCGCCGCGATGCGTCGTAAGGGCACGAAGCTAACTGTCAAGCTGACCTCCACTGGTAGCGAGTTTCTTCAGCGCCACGTCATCGAAAAGGCGACGCCTCTGCGCGTCGCCGAGAGGATGGGCGCGAATGCGATCGTCGTTGTTCTGCGCTTCGCGTCGTAGAGGATGTCTCGCTCCCGATTATGGGCGTTCAGCGCAGCACCAATCGCCGCGCCGGCAGCCGCACCGATCCCCCCGTAAAGACAGGCAAGGCCCATGACCTGGCCGTCGCCGCTACAACCTTCGTCTTCGCAGTAGCCTGTTAGGACGACGGGCAAACCGATCAGGAAACCGAGGGTGAACCCGGCGATCGCGTCGTTCCTCACCCGATGGGTAATCTTGTGTACCGTCGCCACCTGATCGAAACTCACCGGCGAATGGCCCTTGCCCTTAAGAGTCAGTCCCGCTGACGAGACCGTGAATGTGCCCGTTTGTGTCCCGCCGTCCTTGGTCGTGATGGCAATCTTCTTCCCCTTGATTAGCTCGGCAAACGCCGGCGTGGCGAGAAATGTGGACTGATCTGTTCTTGGCGACTCCGGCGTCTGCGCCGTGACGACCGATGACGCGATCACGGTGATGGCGACCGAGAGCGCCGCGAGGCGTCGTAGGGGCACGAAGCTACCTGTCAAGCCGACCTCCACTCCCTAATGCGCGAAGTCGAGCGGCTTCAGCTCAGGCGCGTCCCCTGCTGGCCGTCGACACGGTCAACATTCATCTCCGTGGCAGGTCCACCAGCTATAGAGAAAGAGCGATCCGAGCAGGCCGCCGACGATACTCCAGCCCAACGCAACCTTGTGTCGCGATGCCCAGCTCCCCTGAGATTGCATCCTGTACCCAGGCGCTCGACTTGCAGATGGTGCGGTCAGTGTGGGCCGCAGGTCGATGCGCGGCGGGTCCTTGACGAGTCTGGTCCGGGTCGCGTCCATCTGCGGCTGCTGGACGAGCCGGGCGAACGCGGCATTGCTGAGTAGAGTCGCATTCGCCGACCTGGCGGTCACCGGAGCGGCCTCTGGTGTTTGCGCCGAAGCGATAGGCGCTGCGAATAGGGTGACGGCGACCGACAGAGCCATGATGCGCCGAAAGGGCATGAAGCTACCTGTCAAGCTGACCTCCACTGCCTAATGCGCGAGGTCGAGCGGATTCGGCTCAGGCGCTTGTGCTCGGCCTTCGACAAGAGCGAGTGAGCGCCAGCGAACGAGCCTGGCGAACGGAGCACAATTTGGCCAGCAAAGTGAGGAGCCGAATTGTGCGAGTGAGCCAGCAAGGGGTCTGGGGACGAAGTCCCCAGACAAAACAACGTCCCCACCGCGATAACGGACGCTCGGTAATTCTACCCATGATCCGGATCTGCGGGCTCATTATCGCGGCTTGACCGCGTACACTTGCGATATGCGGCTCCCTAGCCGCGCCGGAGGGTCAAATGACCAGTCGAACCCGCGTCGTTGTCGCTACGCTTTGGATCCTGTCCCTTTTCGCCGTTGAGCAGTTGACAAGAGCCCAGGGTGACCCCATGACACTTCAACAGCCGGTGCTCTACACGGGGAGTGATATCGGCGTTCGTGTAACGCAACCCAAGGGTGGTGGTTCCAATCTTGCGACGATTGTCGTTCGGGTCGCGGGCCGCTGGCAGGAAGTCGAAATCCGGCCAGCCAACTCAAGATAGCTCGCGGAATTTGGCGTCCCCACGCGGAGTGGAAGAGCGCAACTGCGGCTGTACGCGGATCTGACGGCGCGCGTTAACCATCGAAACCCAATGGATTGCTGGGGGCGAAGCAGAGGGCGATGAAGACGCCCACGCCGATGAGGACGCCTGCAAGCACCTTATGTCGCGTGACCCAGTTCCTCGGCGGTGCGGCAAGCTTCAGCCTGGGCGCCTCCCAGGTCGTTGCGTCGATCGCCTTGCGGAGGAGATCGACGCGCGGCGGAGTGACCCCGACTGGAACCGCGGCAACGTCCGTCCGTGCCCGCTGCACTGAACGGGCGAACGCCGCAGGACTGAGGAGCACCGTGTTGGCCGGCGCTGCAACGGGCAGAACGGCCTCGTGTGACTGCGCCGATGCGATGGGCACCACGAACAACATAATGGCGACCGAGAGAGCCGCGATGCGCCGTACGGCCACAAACCTACAGGTCATGCTGACCTCCACTAGCGAATGCGCGAAATCGAGCTTCGGCTCAAACTGTTTCAGAGCCGGGGTGTTCCCGCCGCTAAAGCTGAGGGGCGCAGCATACCTCTGAAACGGCCGGCGAAGTCCGACCTGACGCGCGAACGAGCGGTCTGCGAGTGAGCCTCGCGAACGGAGTGAGACTTGTCCTTCTTCGCTCGGCGAATCACTCCCGAGCTATGGCGGACGAGTCGAACGAGTGAGCGAGCAAGGGGTCTGGGGACGAAGTCCCCCCAGACTAATGAGCGAGCGGGCAGTCAGCCCGCGAGCCTCGCGACGCGAGCCGCGATTTGCCTGAGTGCCCTTCCAGGGAGGCGAATCGCGCGAGCTAGCGAGCAAGGGGTCCGGGGACGAAGTCCCCGGATCAAGCGAGTGAGCGCCAGCGAACGAGCCTGGCGAACGGAGCACAATTTGGCCAGCAAAGTGAGGAGCCGAATTGTGCGAGTGAGCCAGCAAGGGGTCTGGGGACGAAGTCCCCACAGACTAATGAGCGAGCGGGCAGTCAGCCCGCGAGCCTCGCGACGCGAGCCGCGATTTGCCTGAGTGTCCTTCCAGGGTGGCGAATCGCGCGAGCTAGCGAGCAAGGGGTCTGGGGACGAAGTCCCCGGATCAAGCGAGTGAGCGCCAGCGAACGAGCCTGGCGAACGGAGCACAATTTGGCCAGCAAAGTGAGGAGCCGAATTGTGCGA
>Ga0184628_10001834_pt1 | contig 10370 bp, 8 predicted proteins | sample PLM4_5_b1_FD_133149 | JGI IMG/M metagenome (GOLD analysis project Ga0184628, IMG submission 133149) | Groundwater sediment microbial communities from an aquifer in East River, Colorado, USA - PLM4_5_b1 | ecosystem: Environmental > Terrestrial > Soil > Riparian zone | place: USA: East River...
AGGGGTCGTGCCGGACACGTTCTCATCATTTGCTGAACGCTGTGTCGATCCGGAGCAGCCAACAATCCCGAAGGCAAGACTCAGTGCGATTGCCACGAGACGAATGTGAATCGACGTCATGTTCACCTGACCGCCATAATGTAATCCTGCATCTTGTCTTTGCACACTTGTTATCGCCTGATTTTGCGAATCTCAACTCCTGAGAAGTCGGTATATCGGAAACGTGGCGACACTTGGCAGCACGGGGGCTCGCCGGTTCCGATTCGGAGTGTGGCCAACCTGCCCAACGTTCGCGCCACGGCGCAACGTGGGCCCAAAGGTGGCCCAACGACAAAAAGCCGATCGACTAGAAGTTATGCGCCAGAGCCATGCGGCACCGAGTTCGGTGTTCGCTGAGCTACCACCTTTATTTCGAGGAAGAAATTACGTCACGGAATGACTCGATCCGTCCATCCCTGACGGCTGCGAGCGTTTCTTGTATGGAAGAAAGGACGGTATAAGGCATGCCGCCAGGCGGCATAGGACCGAATACTCCGCTCCAAGAGCGAATGAATGTGCTGGATGAATCCAATGGTAACGCAGCCACGTTTTTATAGAAGTTGGTTGAGCCGCCATTAATGGCAGCGCCGAGCCGACCACTCTCGACTCGAAGCAAGTACGACTCGACGTTGGATACATAGAACGTGGTTACGATTGCGCCGTGATCCCTCAAATACTGCCCTACCGCACGGATTGCCTTTGTCCCACCGAAATCGCCGGTGACTGGGACAATCAGGTTGCGCATCTGAAGGTCGCGAACAAATCGATAAGCCTCTTCCGTAGCCAGGTAGCTTCTCTGTTGTCCCTGCGGGTTGCTAGCCGTCATCAGATCCGCGTAGTTGGGCAAGTCTGGCGGAACGACGAGCCGCCCGCCGGAGCTGTAGTTGATAGCCGGTCCAAATTCGCGAAACACCGTAAAGACCACTTCGATACTTTTCACGTCTTCGGTCGTCAAGCCAAACTTGTGCTTGTCCATCAATTGTTTCTTGATTGATTCCAAAGTGTTCTTAAACGCGGCGTTATCGGCACTCACCGAGCTGTAGGCACGGAATAATTCGACGACGGTCGATTTTTCAGTCAATCCCGATGGACGGGGTCGCGAGAACAGCCGCGACAGAAAGTCAGCGCGACTCGCCGACATTTCAAACAGCGCTTTATAGATCATGTGCTCCACCATGTTTTGACGGCGAATATCGATGATGAAGGCGATCTTGGGACGCATAGCGGCGATGAACGTGAAGTTCTGTTCCGGCCCAACGCCGAGGTATACGCCATCGCGCTTCGTCAATTGATTCAAGCGCGGAATCACAGTCTGGACGCCGGTCTCGTTCGATATCCAATTGTCTGATTCAAACGTCCCACCGGGTTCTGAAAAGCCTTCAATGAGCTTCCAAAATGTGGAATCAGGGATCTGCTTTGGAATCGTGTCGGCCGCACTCGCATAAAACGAAGGCCAGGTCAACGCGACGACGAGCAATGGAAGCATATACAGTCGAATTCGCAGCATATGGACCTCCAACAGTCGATTGAGAATTGAGGTTTTGGACATTGAACAATATTGCCGAGGAATATTCAATGCTCTAGTCATTATCTAGTGAACGGCCGACGGCGGCGGCAGATGAGGCTGAAGGTTCAATCTACGAAGAGCGACGACAGCGCTAGCCTGCATTTCTCACGAGTGAAGAAGCGGGGGCGATTTCAGAGCTAGAAGTTGCCGAAGAAGCGGGAATGAACTTATTCGGAGCAATTTGAAGCGGCGGCCGACGTGAACAGGCAAGAATAGATGGCACTGGAGCAACGAATTCTGGATTTCAGGCACACCTGGGCCAGGAGAGGGCCGAAAATAGGAGTACGCGATAAAGGTCAGCAACGCAAAGCTGCCCAGGCCTGCTGAAACAATTGCTGCCTGGGGTAACTGGTCGCCATCGATATCCAGATTTTGCGGACCGTAATGCGGAGTTTGGCTCCGATCTTTAATAATCGCAGACGGATCGTTTGCGGCTGAGCCTGCGCCATCTCGGTTCCGGTTAATGCCAGCCGCCGCAAGCCATCGACAAGCAGATAAGCAATCGCTGAAAAATAGATTCGCAGTTGATTGGCCCGCATCGTTTCGGCGCTGACCCGATCGGCAAACAGCGAGAACTGTTCCTTAATGCGGTTCTCCATGTCGCCACGGGCGCAATACAGTTTTTCGTAGAGTGGCTGCGGTGCCCACCTTTCTGAGTTCATCGAGGTGACGACAAACCGGGGGTTGGATTTGTCTTCGATGTGCTCGGCCTTGCCGATCACGCGTCGCGATCGGCTCCAGCTATCGCGTGTCTGGTATTGGAATTCGGTGAAGATCCTCGCGCGTTGCCCAGTTTGTTTGAACTGCGCTGCAGCTTCTCGCAATTGCGGAGTCAGGATCGCTTCAAGTCTGGAATTGCGTGCCAGGCCGAATACAAAGTCGACGCCGTGGTCTTCGCACCACGTCATGATCGCATCGCGGCAAAAGCCCGAATCTGCCCGCAAAATGATCCGTACCTCAGGCCAACGCTGCCGGATTGGACCGACAATCCGCTGCACTTCTTCCAATGAGCCGTCCGATCCGTCAATGTTGGATTGCCGCAATCGCACGGCCAACAGATGGTTGTCACAAAAGATGTAGAGCGGCAGATAACAGTAGTGATCGTAGAAGCCGTGAAAGAATCGCCCTTCCTGGCGCCCATGAATCGGAAGGTCGGTTGCGTCCAGGTCCAACACAATTTCCTCAGGCGCTTCTCTGTAGGACTCCAGAAAGACCTCCACCAGCAAACGGTCTACCGCTTCGGTGTCACAGAGGATCTTCTTATATCGATCGTCCTTCTTCGTCGATAGCTCCAGCCGATTCAGCGTGCTCTTGCCCGCCAGTGCCGACTCCGCATCGGTTTTCCCCGACATCACCGCCAATAGCGGATCGTGCCGCAGTTGCTCGTGGTCATTGAGATCCTCGTATCCCAACGCAATCCCATAAACCCGCTGCGCTACCAGCTCCTCGACCCGATGCTCGATTCGTGCCGCGTCCCGGCCATCGGCGAAACACGCCGCAAATCGTGACAACAATCTCAGCCTTCGATCGGTCTCCCGCAGCAACAATCCTCCCGCATCGGAAGTCTGCTGGCCTCCATCGAATCGTGCCGTCACTTGTCTGGAAAAATGTCCTTCAAACCCGAAGCTTTGCTGGCTACACTCTGTCATTAGAAAGGCCGCCTTTCGTTGGTCAATTCGGACTCTTCGCAAAGCCTGAATGCCATGATGGGCGGCCTTTTCTGGTCTTTTTCTAATTCTCTTGCGCTACTTTTTCTTCAATCGTCGTGAGAAATGTGGGCTAGGAGTTACCGAAAACAATTTCTTGCCAGCAATAAAAGTAGGACCAGTCCGGTGCTGAGAAATCGATCTTTCAGAAGTCATTACCGCAGACAGTACTCCTGTGATTGAAGGTTTCTCGATGTTGATAGTCGCGGCCCAGATCGCCGCTCCCTCCTGAGTAACTCATGCCACGCCGCTTTTTTGATAGAGAACGAAAAACGCCGATCTGTTTACGAATCGCAGCTCAGTAGACCTTGTCGGCATTTTCGGAAACGTGGCGACACGTGGCCTCACGGGCGCATGGTGTTCCGGTTGTAGTGTGAGCCAACCCTCGCGGACGTTCGCACCCACGGCGCAACGTGGGCTAAATTAGTGAGGGGGCGTTTGCATCGCTCCCGCGACGTCCAGCTTGGGAAATCGTGTCGCGATTGAATACAAAGCACATGGCGCCCATGGTGGTCTTTCCGAGTCCATAGAAAGCCCAGCAATTCCGAAGATTCAAAATACTGATGTCTTAACGCGGCAGAAGTGCGGCAGAACTTTCACTAAGACGTTTTCGCATCCGGCGGCCAGCGCTAGGTCTGCACTTGCCGCTATGCAAAACCATCTAGCGGCGCGATGTCATCTGCAGCGTACACATATCACCAGCCTGCACACGATCGACGGCGAGGGTTTCTCCAGCCGCCAACGTGATTGCCAATCGGCATTCGTTTCGTGGTGCGCCGGGGTTGCCGCAGTTCCCGCCGCAGGGCCGGGAGTAGGCGGCCAGTTCATAGGTTCCTGGCGCCAGCCTGAACGAGACATAGCCGCCTTCAAGACGTTTTTCGTCGATCCGTGCATTAGACTGAGTCACTCTGAAATACGGAATAGCTCCTTCGATGTACGCTGGCCCACGACCGCTTTGCGAAACCATGAGAGTCGCCGCATTATCTGGCGCAGCAGGTGGAGTGATCGGAAAAGCTGTTTGCAGCCTATTAAGGAGGTTTGTCCCGAGCACGGGTACGGAGGGGCCTGCCGCAGAAGAATCGAGCCGATCGACGTCTGTTGTTCCCACTTCGACCGGCCGGCCTGCAACTCCGGGAACTTGAAGGATGTACTGGCCAGGCGTGACTCCCTGGATCTCAAAAGAACCATCGGCATTCAGTAAGACTTCTGAGGAGTACTGGGTGTCGACAAGCGTCTGAGTTTGAGGGGATGTTGACGTGCGGATGGTAGCCAGGGAGGCTCGCCTCACGGGCGTGAGATTCGCGGTGGGCGCCGGTATGTCCGAAACGCGTCCGGACACGCGCACGCGAGATTCGGGTGTTCCGCTCAGAACGACCTCAATCGTCTGCGTTGGCGGAGGCATTGCAACACTCAGAGGTTGTTTCTGGAGGTCGACATTTCCGAATGTCATCGACTTCAGCTCATACCCAATGGGCAAGACTGTCGGCCGGAGCCGGTAGTCGCCCGGCGCCATCACCGTAAGGAGGAACGGCCCGTCGCCACGTGGCGTGATGTTCGAATTGCCAGGGCCGCCACCGACACGAAGCGCTTCCAGTATTAGGGTTGCTGGCAGAACGGTTCCTCCGGATGCCTGGTGCGGTAGTGCACCTCCCCCTTCAACGGTCGCATGGCCGAGAATCATCGGAGGCAATGTTACCGACAGGCCGGTGACATCTGCGCTCGCCACGGTGACCTGTATCGGAGTCGTATTCGGACCGATGATACGCAAAGTGTACTGACCGGGCGGTACATTCGAGAATTCGAACTGACCGTCGGCATCGACAAGATTTCCAAGAGCCTGCTGGATCGTGCCACCCTGACGCATCATGTTTGCCCGCATCATGCCGGACGGGGTCCCCGGAGGAAGGCCGATGACACGTCCGGACACACGCACACCCTGGGTCGTGGGATTCTGCCCAAGAAGGACTAATGTCAAAATCAGAGAAACTCGAAGGCTCATTTTGTCGACACTATAGGCCGCTGTTAGACGAAGTCACGATAGAAAAGATGGCAGGAGACGGTTTCAGGGCCTATACCTGAAATCGATTTATCTGGGTTCGACAGAACTCGTCAATCATGCGCTCAACGTGATACCTGGACAAGACACGTCCGAATTGCATGTCGCGATTGCTCGGTGCCCTTGATCATTTCCCTTTGTGGCACGACATTTCTGAGAAGCTACACCGCGAGGCGGCATTCCGTCGCGGGAAACACATTGACCCACTTGCCGTCGGCGTTCTTCTCGAAAAGTTTCCACTGACTAAACCAGAAGTTCGTTATTCCGGTCAGCGCCAACGTGCGGTCCTTGCTGAACCACACATCGCTGAGTGCGAAAATCGAGGTCACTCCATCAAATTTGGGATCGAGCGGTGGCGCTGGCGCAGGCGGATTCTTTGGAGGTGGCCGGTTCCCTGGATGTGCCGCACCGAACGCCGCAGCTTCCTCCTGGCTGATCAGCATGTAAGGCTTCGCGATATTCAGTTGTCGAACCAGAGTTGCCGGCTTGTCGACTCGTGTTTTGTAATCCGCGAGTACTTCCATCCAGCGGGTTGCATGTTCCGGTCGAGGCGTGATGCACGGTTGGCCCGGTCCGAGAGTAGTAGCCACCATCGCAGGCCTGGTGAGCGCCAGAATAGCGTAAGTTGGGTTTTCCCTGCCCACCGGCGGATTCGACATCAGCTCGGAATAAATCGCGTAGACATCGGCTTGGCGAGAATCGTTCACGGCTTGTGGGTAAGCGCCGGCCACAGATACTGCGATGAGCAGGATTCCCACCACTCGAAGCATGCCTAATCCTACACGACTCCGTCGACGGTACGGTATGGCCATTATCCCCGCCCGCGAAGCGGTCGCTTCCCCTTATGAAATTGGTGGTGTGAGCTGGGAGTACGAACCCGCCCGCACTCCTTCTCATTTCTGGATTTTCTCAAAAACGCAAATTGTCTGTAAGATCTCTGCGAAAAGAGTGTTAACAAAATCGCATGTCAAGGCTCGCTCAAGTGGGCTGACGGGGTTTTCGCTGGACGAATCCGATTAACGGGCGGATCGAGGTTAGGCAGCAATCATGTCAGATACGAAACTGATACAGATTAGCGTACGAAGCGCGAATGAAATTGTGCGGGCACTTGACCGCGCAGAGGCAAAGATGTGCATCGACTGCGAAGGTAACAGCCATAAGGAATCATGTCCTGCAAAACAGTTCCAACAGCTCAGGAACTACCTGACACAGCGATTGAACAACCCCAACAAGAAGTATGGAATCTAGCATTTTTCAAGCGTGCTCGGCCGCCCTGGATTCTCTTCGAGCAATCCCGCAGTGCACGTTGCTCCGATTCAAACTCATTACCAGATGACACACCTCGAAGCGTTCAATCTAGCGATCACAAATGTAGCGTCCTTTGGCGATACGGATATCTTTCCATCACCCCTGGATCGATTTGTCTGCCAAGACGCACCCGATGCCTTTGTCGCGATCCTTCAAGAAATTGATAGAACATTCGACCAATATCTGGCTAGCTTACCTCCCGAAAATATTAATGCGCTGGCCCCACTGGGCTATACCGCCTTCCGGTGGGCAACTCAGATTGATCCGCAATGGAATCTATATTTTCTGTCGATGGTTCTTACCGTTGCGTCCAGCATTGAATCGAAGCGTCTTCCAACGGCAGACAAAACAGTATTTTCCTATCGATTTGCACCGGATTTTCAATCTGGCCACCTTTTTGATGATTCAACATGGCGTCACTACAAACAAGAAGCGATTGAGAAATCGAAGCAATATTCCTTTGCTTTGGTAGCAGATATTGCGGACTTCTATCCTCGCGTAGCGCATCACAAGCTTGCCAACGAACTACAACGGCTCGGGATGCATTCGGAAGAAGGTGATCGCATCATGACGCTTCTCTCCAAATTTTCCCAAACCCGGTCTTACGGGCTTCCAATAGGGGGGCCTGGGTCGCGCATTCTTGCTGAGCTGGCACTAAACCCTGTCGATGTGTACCTAAATAGAAAAGGTATTCCCTTCTGTAGGTACGTAGATGACTTTCACCTCTTCGCAAATTCGAAACAGGAAGCATTTAATCATTTGGCATTTCTTGCACAGATTCTCTTTAACGAAGGCCTTTCGCTTCAGAAGACAAAAACGAAAATCATTACTGCATCCGAGCTCCGCGATACATCTGCTCATTTGGATTTCGCCGGTATTGAAAATATCCAGCTGCTGCCTCCTGAAGCTCGCCTTATGCGAATTTCGGTTAAGTTCGATCCATATTCTCCAACAAGGGAGGAGGACTATTCGGCGTTAAAACATGCGGTGAACTCAATCGATATCGTTGGAATTCTTGCAAGAGAAATTGCAAAAACGAATATTGATACTCAAATAACTAAACAGGCAATTGCGGCCGTAAGAGCACTCGAACCGGCAATCAGGGCTGAAGCCATTGCAGCTCTCCTCAAACCGAGTAATCTGGAAACCCTTGCGCCGGTCTTTGGAAATGTCATGCGACTCCTTAGGAGCTTATATGCGGAGCTCGATGACAGATCGAAAGACCTCGCGGATTCAACTATCACACAGCTTTTTGAAGAGGGTTCGCATCTCACTCAGAACGAACTCAATCTCTCCTATCTTCTTCAGGTCTTTGGTCAGCGAAAAACTGCGCATAAGGAAAGGATATTGATCGAACTCTACGACCGAAGTTCGTCATCATTGGTTCGGAAGGAAATCATTCTTGTAATGGCCAAATGGCAGGCTACATATTGGCTCTCAGACATCTTGCGCAAATTCGGGTCTCTGACAAAATGGGAAAAAAAGGCCTTCATTGTTGCTGCACATCATATGAACGATGAAGGTGACCATTGGTTGAATAGCATAAAGCATTCGCTTGCGCCGGATGAACGAACCATTCGCAAATGGTACAAAGACAGACTACATCGCAATTCGGAGGTCCCTCTGTGATCTCGGAGAAACAGCTTGCCGAGTCATTTGATTCTTTCTGGCAGCAACACTTCCCATTGCTTAATCCAACATTTATTCGTCAGATCAATTTAGAAAAACAACGAGTAGTTGCTCGGGATAGTCGGCCAATGTTGCCTGTTCCTATGGGTAAAGAAGTTGATCGCTTTGATCTGGTTGCGGAACTGGCCTTCGAAGCAGCACGCGAGGGCTATCGAACGAAACGCAGCCTGTCTGGCAACTTTAAAGAGGCGTCCGCCCGCGCGATGGCCAAGATTGCTAAATTCACTGGAGTTTCTGAAATCCCTCCTCCCTCATCTGCAGAAACTGCCGAAGCGAAAGCCCTGGACGAGGTTTATGATGCGTTTTTCTCTTCAATCCCCGCGAACGAAACAGTTACATTCGGCCCCCGAATCAAAGGAACTGGCATCCTAGATGAAATGGAGGCTGATTTTTGCACTTCAACGACACTCTTTGAGGTCAAGGCCGTTAACCGAAATCTTCAATCGAACGATTTAAGGCAAGTCCTGTGTTATTTGTTTGCGGCGCTCGGATCTCATCAATATTCATGGACTGACTATTGTATTTTTAATCCTAGGCTTGCCGTCTTTACCACGGGGAAGGTTGACACACTGCTCTCTTACATAAGCGGACGAAATTCGTACGACTGTATTTCCGATGTGCTCGACGCGCTGATGGAAAGGGAACAACCACTGGAATCACGATTTTGAGATTCAGTTCGATGAAACGGCTCCGCAAGAAGACTCCGAAGTGAATCCGATCCTTACCCTGCGGCCTCATTGAGGAAGGCTAAGGAGTGGAGTCTTCAAAGCACGTTGGTCATCGAAGGAAACACTCGGTTCCAGCGCAGAGAACCTGTCTACTTCCGATGCTGACATGTAGCCACCAGCTGCCAGCGATTGGAGCACTCCCGTGAACCGTCCACGGATTTCCTGCAAGATACCCTTCACCTCGACATCAAAGGATTCGCGATCGGCCCACACGAGTGTATGCAGTTCGTATGCAGGAATCGGCGGAGTACCCGGCGCCGCGGCGGCGACATATCTCAATCGGTCATCTGTAGACACCGACATTTCCTCCTTTCCAAACCCGAGAGCTGCCGCGTCATCTGTGATGACATCTCGGCGGTAGTAGACTGGTGTCGGCCCAGAAATGAGAATGGCTGCACCAGGTCTCGCACTCCAGTCGGGTGGTGCGAAAGCAGGTACGAAAAGATGATAAGTGGGTAATGGCGGAAATCCAGAAATCGCCCTCACCACCTCGTTACCGGTAGGATGGTCTGTACCCGAACTGCTGATTCTGACCGGTTCTCCGGGATCCAGAACTCGAATCCTCACTTTGATTTGAAAGTCTCGGAGTAGCATCGCGCCAAAACCGGGAGAGTGATGGACGAGTAGAAGTTTCGAAAGCGCGAACCACGCTTCGGCTGGTGCTTTCTCGGATAATTTTAAAAGGATGCCATCCGCCTGTGGTCCCAGCTTAGACAGCACCAGAAGAGCCTGCGCCGGACGTCGCGGGACCCCCCCCGACCTTACTTCTGGGTTTCACTCCTCAGAGATTGCTCCCACACTCTGCGTCATGAGCAACGTGGACTCCTGTACGGTGCCGTGCCCAACTTGTCACCGTGAGTTAAATCCCAGGACAAGCAAGAAGCAGAAGCCGTATTTTGTCTGCGAGTACTGCGGCGTTCAGATTTTCTTCCGGCTGCGGGAGGGTATTGAGCGACTAACCGATTCGCTCACGAAAGCCATTTGTGGTGATGACTTCGTCCTCTGCCGCTCCTGCCAAATCGCCGTACGCAAATCCGAGAAACAGGTATCCAAGGGACCACTCTTTGGTGGACAGGCGGGCATTCATTGTCCGAAGTGCGGCGAGCTGTTGCTTAAGGCCGATCAAATTCACTCGACATGAAGGTATACAAAACACCGTATCGCTAAAAACGAAACCCGACCGCTGTAACGGTCGGGCAAAAAAGGAAGCAGTAACATGACAAATGTAGTCCCACTTCAGAATCCGAATCAATCTGTTTTTGTACTTCAGGTTCGAC
>Ga0184628_10001836_pt1 | contig 10367 bp, 9 predicted proteins | sample PLM4_5_b1_FD_133149 | JGI IMG/M metagenome (GOLD analysis project Ga0184628, IMG submission 133149) | Groundwater sediment microbial communities from an aquifer in East River, Colorado, USA - PLM4_5_b1 | ecosystem: Environmental > Terrestrial > Soil > Riparian zone | place: USA: East River...
ACGGGCGCAAACGCGATCGTGTTGCCGGAGGATGCGATCCAGCCGAGGCGTTCGGCCAACGTGATCTGGGCCGTCGTCGACGGGAAGGCGAGCCGTCGCGTCGTGACGCTGGGCGTGCGGTCGGCGGGCGTTGTCGAAATCCTGAGCGGTGTACAGGCCGGCGAGGCGATCGTCGTGGGCGGACTGGAACGGATGGGCGAAGGAATGCCTGTAGCCCCGCGGCCGCGGGCGGCGCAAACGGACACCGGCGCGACCAAGGGCGTACCGACGAAGGGGAAATCCTGATCAGCTGCCAGGCGAACGCTACTCGTTAGGGTGCAGTCTCGGTCGTGCCTACCTGAGCGACCAGGTGACCCTCAACGTACCGGTCACGCCGTTGACCGGGTCTGACTCGGGCGCCGGGATCTGCCAGGTTCCCGTGATCGGAGTCATGCCAACCTTCGTGGCGGGCTGGGTGTATGTCTCCTGGTGAGTGCCCTGGCTTATGGTCGTGGGAGGCCCTGAGTTAGCTCCCGGATATGCAGGTCCTGGGCACGCGGCGGTGATGCGATACGAGAGCTTGTTCGCGGAGTCGGGCCCGAATTCGACAGCAATAAGCCCCGGGCCGTTGATCGCCCCGCGCGTTGTCCCGGACGCCGCTTCGTAGATGGTTTCGGAGCCCGAGCACACCGCTGCTCCCGCGACGACGTTCACCGTAACGGCAAGGTCGGTTCGGCTGTCGGAGTCGCTGAGGGTGAACTGCCAGCCAAACGTGCCGCTGTACAGGTGCGCATAGTTGCAGCTCACCACGGTCATCCTGCACGCCGGCGCCTGCCCGGCGTCGAGCCGGACAGGCCTGCCGGGTGCAACGGTCGCGGCCACAACGGCGGCCACGAGCATCATCCGCTTCATTGCTTCACCACCTCCACCCGACGGTTCTGCGCCCGGCCCGCCGCCGAGCCGTTAGGCGCTGCCGGCTTCGTGTCGCCCAGGCCTTTTGTCGTTATGCGCGCGCCGTCGACGGCGTAGTCGGACACCAGCGCTGCTTTCACCGCCGCCGCCCTCGCGTCACTGAGGGCCAGGTTGGATGCGGCGCTGCCAACGTTATCGGTGTGTCCCTCGATGAGGACCTTCAGGTCGCCGTACTTCTTCAACGTCGCGGCGATGTCCTTGAGCACTGGACGCGATTCCGGCTGCAGGTCCGCCTTGCCGGTGGCGAAGAGGATCCCGTGCGTTGCCCAACGTCCCTTCGCAGCCAGCGCGTCGTAGAGCACGTCGGTTTCGCTTTCAGCCAGGCGAATACCCGTCACGTACGTCGCCATGCCGGCGTCCTCGAGGCCCCAGACAAGCAGCCGGATAACCGAGTCGCGCCTGAACGCGAAGTCGGGCCTGTTGTAAACGCGTTGCTCGTTCACGTACATCTTGAGGTATCCGCTGTCCATGAGGATGCGGATGTGGGCGACGTTCCCCGTGATAGCCCGGACGAAGGGTTCGGGGAAGTTCACCGTGCTGCTGGCCCCGGTCATACCGCTTCCCTCGATCCACGTGCCTTTCGGGCTCCAGATCAGGTTCCCCGAGGTGGCGCCACGATCCATCTGCGCCCCACCCTCCACTGACACCATTTCATTGACGCCACTCGGGGGACCAATCACATCGATCTCGAGCGTGAAGCGCTCGGGAAGCTTCCGGCCGACGGGGATGAGCATCTCCGACTTTCCAGCCGCGCGCAGCATCTTCACGCCATCGCGCTCCACGACTTCAACCGGACCACTCCTGTACTTCAGCCCACGAGCGGCGTTCCCGACGCGGTCTTCGCTGAAGTCGGTGAAAAAGAGCACCTTGTCGCCGGGCACGAAGTCGTAGTTGTCCCAGACCTTCGGATCGGCTTTCGCTGTCGCCGCCGGAGCCACCGTGCCGCCGCTGGCCTTCCGGGTTGTGTCGGCTGCCTTCGCCTTCGAGCTATCGGGCGAAGCCTTCGCTTTCGCGGCACTATCCGCCGCGCTCTTCTTCGCGGCGTCGTCGATTTTCTTCTTCGCTTCTTCTGCCTTGCGCCTGATCGCCCCCAGCTGCGCATGCGCCGGCGTTACAACAACGACGTTGACGCTGAACGCGATGACCAGTGCGACACCAAGTCGCGTGATGTGCATGAAGACCTCCTGTCGATTCGTGCTATGGCCGCCCGGTCAACGGACCCGCGGGACGCCTGTCGAAGACCTTGTGCACGGCATTGAGGTAATCGGTGACCGCAGCCTGTGCGGCGGTTGGCTTGAAGCCCGCGCTGGGGACACCGTAGAGGTCGAACTCCTTCTTCTCCCACTGCGCCCTTTCCACGCCCGCCGCGACCTTCTCCTCGACCAGGAAAGTCTTGTAGTCGCTGAGGTACTTCAGGAGGGGGCTCGATGGTGTCATCAGCCACTGGGCGCAGAACCGCTCATAGCCGGCGTTGTATTGCTCACCGTACTGCCTGACGAGAGCCGGGTTTCCAGGATTCCCGTGCTCAGGCATGTTCGCGTTGTACTTCTTGTGGATTTCGTTCAGCGGCGCGAAGTCGGCCTTGTACTGGTCTTCGGCGGCCTTGAGCTGCTCGTCCATCGCCTTTGTCCTCGACGAGAGGCGCTCGACGTCCTGCGCGGATTTCTGCCCCGCCATGGCGATGCCCTGCATCATCGGCCCGGCTTCGCCGGGGTTCTTCTGCAGGAAGGCCATCATCTTCTGCTGCTTGACCATCATGTCCATGTTGATGGACTTCTGGCGGATCTCCGTGTTGATGCTCTCCTGGGCGCTGATCTCGGTAGCTAGTTCGCCCCTGATATTCGAAAGCCTGGTGCTGTAGGCACCGTCGTTGTAGCAGGTCGTGGGGAAGGCGGGCACCTTCGACCACGGGTCCTGTCCAGCCAGCGGCGAGGCTGCGAACGCCAGGGCAGCAACAACGAAGAGGCCGCGGGGGCAGCGCATAGTCGGATTTTCCTGCTGAGAGTGGGCGCGTTGGCGAACGGCCCATAGCTCTAACGGCGTGGCGTCAACGGTTTAGCCACGCATCGTCATCGTGGCGTCAAAAACGTCTTGTCCCGTTCGTTTGACAGGAGGATTACAGTGCGCCAATCTCCGTCAACGTGTTGCGTCTCTTCACTTTCGGTGGACTCGGCGTCGAGTCCCTCAACGGCACCCCAGCTCCGCGGCTCAGGCGTCCGCACCTGGCGATGCTCGCCGTGCTCGCGGCTACCGGCGACCGTGGCGTCTCGCGCGAACGACTCGCTGCCCTGTTCTGGCCCGATTCGGACGAAGAACACGCGAGGCATTCGGCGCGACAGGTGCTCTACGCGCTGCGACACAAACTCGGCCGCGACGTCGTTCAGTCGATCGGATCGAACCTCAACCTTGATTCGGCCGCGATGACGTCGGACGTCGGCGAGTTCCGCACAGCCCTTGCTGCCGGAGATCGCGCGCTGGCCATCGCGCGCGCGCGCGGGCCGTTCCTCGACGGGTTCTACCTGCCGGGTGCATCCGGGTTCGAGCGATGGATGGAGGAGGAACGGGGCCGCCTGACGAGTGCCGTGATGTCGGCGCTCCACTCGCTGGCCACGGATGCAACGGTGGGGAGTGATCGCGACGCGGCTGTGGAATGGTGGCGGCAGCTCACCGCGCTCGATCCGCTGAGTGGGCGGTTCGCCGTCGGCTACCTGAAGGCGCTTGGTGCGCGCGGCGATCGCGCGGAAGCGCTCGCGTTCGTCAGGCAGCACGAGATGGTCATTCGCCGCGAACTGGAGACCGACCTGGATCCCGACGTTCGCCGCCTGGAGGCGGAGCTGCGCGCAATCTCGTCGCCGGAAGTGTCGGTGCCGGACACGACGCCGGTGCCTGCGGTCAGGAGGCCGGACGCCGCAGGGACGGCGCCGGCGGTCGTCGCGGGCCCCCGAGCCACTCGTCACTGGTCCGCGCGTCGATGGGCGATCGCCGCCGCGCTGACGCTCGTTATGCTCAGCGGCACCGCGGCGATCGGCAGGCAGCGCGGCTGGTTCGGCATCACGGATGCTTCACCCACGCTGGCCGTCGGCATGATTCGCGAAGACGGCGTGCCCGATTCGCAGCGCCTCGGTCGCGTGCTGACCGACATGGTGGCGACGAACCTGGCCCGCGTGGAAGGGCTCCGCGTGCTGTCGAACTCGCGGCTGCTCGAACTGATGCGGGCCGGCGGCGACTCTGCCGCCGGCTACTCCGACGCCGCGCGGCGCGCCGGCGCGACTGAGCTGCTCGAAGGACAGCTCATCCCTGCCGACAGCGGAATGACGCTCGAGATCCGCCGTGTAGAGCTGCGCACCGGCATCGTGAGGGGCGTGTACCAGGTCACCGCATCGGATCGTTATGCAGTCGTCGACAGCATCACCGGCATGGTCGCGAATGCACTGCACCTCGCGACGCCGCCGGGACCAGTCGCCGAGGCCACGACGAACTCGCTGATGGCCTACCGGTTCTACGAGGAAGGGCTCCGTGCCTTCTATTCGGGGGAGCGGCCGTCGGCGTTGCGCCTCTTCCGCGCCGCACTGGACGAGGACTCGATGTTCGCGATGGCCGCGTGGTACGAGGCCCGACTCATCGGTGCGTTCGGGGAAGCGCCGGACGGACGCCACGGCACTGTCGTCAGGCGCAACGCGTTGCGGCTCGCGCAGCGGGCGCCGGAGCGCGAACGCCTGACGATTACCGCCAACCTGTTGTGGGAAGACGGTGAGCCAGCGGCGGTTGCCGTCGCAGAGTCGCTGGCGATGCGTTATCCGATTGATCCGCGCGCGCTGATGACCCTGTCCAGGGTCCAGTCAGCCAGCGGCCACTTTGCGGCTGCGGCGGCAAGCGCCGAACGCGCGGTGGCCCTCGATTCACAGGCGATGATTGCCGGCCGCGATGATTGCGTCGCCTGCGACGATTTTGCCCACTTGTACGAGGTCTACTCGTGGTGGGACTCGCTGCCGGCCGCGCAGCGCGTCGGGCGTCGCTGGCTGGCCGCGCGACCGGGCGATGAATATGCGATGAACCAGCTGTCGATGGCGGCGGCACGCCTGGGGGACACGGCGTCGGCGCAGTCCTGGAACCGGCGTCTCGTCGCCGTGAGCGGAATGAACCGCGTGTTCCAGCACAGGCTGGACCTGCTGGCCGAGGAGTACGACGCCGTCGAACAGGCCGTCATGCCGTTTCTCTCGTCCACGGGCGCGAATGATCGTGGCGAGGGCTTCTGGGCGTACTTCATGGCCCTGCGTAACCAGGGTCGCCTGCGCGCGGCGATGGCTCTCGCACGCGAGGGATGGTTCCCGGGGCTTCCACCGCTCGGCATGAAGCACGAGCCGAGTCCCATTCACCAGGCGATCGTCGCATTCGACATGAGCGATGGTCGTGCGGCGGTCCGGCTCTTCGCAATGGCGCCGGTGGTGGACGCGCGTTTCACGTCAGGCAGGCGGCAACGGGACCTTGCCTGGCGCGGCGCGCGAGTTGGAATGTCGCTGGCGGCGGCGGGTGACACGGCCGCTGTGCGGGTGATGGCTGACAGCGTCGAGGCGTGGGGTCGCGGGAGCTTGTTCGGTCGCGACCAGCGACTGCACCACTACCTGCGCGGGAAGCTGCACGCCCTCTCGGGCCGTCACGAGGACGCCGTGCGGGAATACGAAGCCGCGATGTTTGCGCCTTCGGTTGGCTTCACGCGCGTCAACTACGAGATGGCGCGGAGCCTGGTCATGCTGAATCGGCCGCGTGAGGCGGTCGCGGTGCTGCAGGCGGCGCTGCGCGGCGTCATGGACGCGTCAAACCTCTACGTCTCGCGCACGGAGCTGCACGAGTTCCTGGCCGAGTCCTTCGACCGGGCGGGAATGATTGACAGCGCGGCGGTGCACTATCGCGCAGTGGTGAGGGCGTGGCGTCGCGCCGACCCGATGTTCCACCCGCGGCGCGACCAGGCGGCGGCGTGGCTCGTTCGTCATGGGCGCGCGCCGATCGCTTCGACGGCTCGATCGCGCTGATTCAGGCAACTTCAGAACACTTTGTACGCAGAGAACGCAGAGGTTGCGCAGAGGGATTGACGCTACTCAGAACCTCGCTGCGTTACCTCGGAAACTGTGATCTCGCGCGACAGTTCGTTGTTTTCATGTTCACCAAAACCCCCAGAAGTGCACCAGCGCGTCTTCGCGCAGCGAGGGGTTGGCGCAGGTACTTCGCCTCTGCGAATCCTCTGCGCACTCTGCGTACAAAGTGTCTTGGAGTTGTTTCGACGTCTTCTCAAGCGACCGCGACGGCGCTCGGGCGACGCGTCTGCATCATGATGAACGCCCCGATGAGCGCCAGGGAAATCGCGATGGTCTGGGCGAGCGTCATTCCCGCGACGAAGTTGGTGTCGTCCTTCGCGCGGAAGAACTCGATGAGGAACCGCTCGGCGCCCGCGAGGATGAGGTACATCCCGAAGAGCCATCCCTCGCGATTCCTGTGACCGCGGAATCGCCACAGGACCAGGAACATCACGAACCCTAACGCGGTCTCGTAGAGCTGCGTGGGATGCACGGCCAGCACGGTGTCGGGCGTGGCGCCTTCGGGAATTGGTGTGCCGAACGCGCGGTTCATGATCCCCGCGGTCGATGGCGGTGCTCCTTCGGGGAACATGACGGAGAACGGTCCACTCCATGGCTTGCCATAGTCGTCACCAACGGCCCAGCAACCGGTGCGACCGACGGAGTAGCCAGCCGCGATGGCGATGCCGCCGACGTCGGCGAAGCGCGGGAAGGAGAGCTTCTTCCGCCTGATGACGATCCAGCAGCCGATGACCGATCCGATGAACCCGCCCCAGAACACGAAGCCCGCACGTCCCCAGAGCGCCGACCAATCCTGCTGCACGATCCCCGCGTAATAGAGCCGTCCGCCGATCAACGTGCCGATGATGCAGGCGAGGATCAGGTCCGGAATCGCATCGGATTCCTTCTGGTACCCGCGACGCAGCAACTCCTGCTGTGCGAGGATCTGGGCGATGACAAACGAGAGCATGACCGCGATCCCGAAACCGGTGATCGGGATCGGGCCGATATTGAATTCGAGGGGATGGTGGACTATTGGCATTCAAGGACAGGGCTGATTGCTGCTTGCTGCACGCTGGTACCAGTACTGGATGGGGTTGGTGCTGGTGATGGAAGTGCTGATCGCTTGCTAATCGCTGCTCGTCGATCTCCGGCCGCTTGCTACTCGCTTCTCGCTTTTCGCTGCTCGCTGCCGCCGAGCGGCAACGACGCAAAGGCATTCAACCCCCACCCATCCGTCTCCCCACGCTCGGCGTGAAACAACCCCGCGCGCGCGATCATTGCCGCATTATCAGTCGCGAGCCGCACCGATGGAGCGTACACCTCGGCGCCCGAGTCGGCCAGCCTCGTGCGAATCGCGGCGACGAGAGCCTGGTTGCAGGCGACCCCGCCACCAAGCACCACACGCTGGCGATCATGCTGCTCCGCCGCCCGCCGCACCTTCTCCGTGAGCGTGTCGATCAGCGCATCCTGGAACCCGCGCGCAATGTGGGGGGCGTCGCGCTCGATGTTGTCCGACGCGCGCACAGCGAGCAGCACGGCGGTCTTCAGGCCGCTGAACGAGACGTCGTAATAGTCATCGTCGCCGGGCTGCTGGTTTTTCCTGAGCATGGGCCGCGCGAAACGGAAGCGTGATGGGTCTCCGTCGCGGGCGATCCGCTCGATGTGACGGCCGCCGGGATACGGAAGGCCGAGCAGCTTGGCCACCTTGTCGAACGCCTCGCCGGCAGCGTCGTCGCGAGTGGCGCCGAGCACGTGGTAATCGCCCCACGCCGGCACATCGATGAGCAACGTGTGGCCGCCCGAAACAAGCAGCGCGGTGAAGGGTGGCACCGCGTTCGGATGCTCGAGTGACTGGGCGAACAGGTGGCCTTCCATGTGGTGCACGCCGAGCACGCGCTTTCCCGCTCCGAACGCGAGTCCCTTGGCGTAGCTGACCCCGACGAGGAGCGCGCCGACAAGTCCCGGCGCATTGGTCACCGCGATGACGTCAACGTCGCTGAGCGTAACGCTCGCTTCGTGCAGCGCCTGGTCGACCACCGGAACGATGGCAGTGACATGCGCTCGTGAGGCGATCTCGGGAACCACACCGCCGAAGATGCGGTGTACGTCCTGCGAGAGGATCACCAGCGAGCGTTGTTCCACCGCATCGCCATGGCCTGTTACAACCGCTGCGGAGGTTTCGTCACACGACGTTTCGATCCCGAGCACTACCATCGCTCGTGACTCGTGACTCGTGACCCGTGACTCGGCACTGAAGTTTATGGCTCGCGGCCCGTCTGCCCGTCTGCCCGCTTGCCCGATTCTTCGAGCAGTTGGGCGATCAACGCGCGATTGGCCGGAGAGTTCCAGTCCGACGCGCCGGCGACGCGCTTCCGAATGATGCCATCGCGACCGATGAGATAAGTCGCGGGGATGCCGCGAGTCTCGTAGTCCGTCTCGATCTTGCCGGTTCCTTCGCTCAGGATCTCGAAGGTGAGTCCCTTTCGGGCGACGAAGTCGCGCACGCGCTGCTCGAAGCCGGGATCGTCGGTCGCGACCGCCACAACTTTCAGGCCCTTCGGCCCGAAATCGCGATGCAACGCCTCGATACTCGGCATCTCCCATTCGCAGGGGCCACACCACGTCGCCCAGAGGTTGAGCAACACGACCTCGCCGCGATAATCGGCGATGCCCTTGGGCACAGGGTGCGCGTCGAGAGTGACCGCACGGAAGTCAGGCGCCGGCGAGCCGGGGCTCACGCGCGACGTCGCGATGTCGAACGCACCCGCGTATGTCAGGCCGGTGATCGTGGCGGCGACCACGGCAAGCGACAGCAGGACCTTCCGCGCGGTCACGCCTGCTCCGAACAGCGAGCGCGCAGTTCGCGAATTTCCGCCGCCGCGTCAGGCGCCTTGAACACGGCGTTGCCGGCGACAAACGTGTCGGCACCCGCGCGCCAGCAGCGCGTGATCGTGTCGCGCGCGATCCCGCCGTCCACTTCGAGCGCCGCAGGCGACTTCGCCAAGGTGAGCAGGTCCTTCGCGCGGGCGACCTTGGACACCGTAGCCTCGATGAACTTCTGTCCGCCGAAGCCGGGGTTCACGGTCATGACGAGCAGCAGGTCCAGGTCACCAACGACGTCGCGCAGTGTCTCCACCGGGGTCGACGGATTGAGGGCAGCACCCGCCTTGCAACCAAGCTCTCGAATGCGATGCAGCTGGCGGTGCAGGTGAGGAGCCGCTTCCTGGTGAATCGTGAGCACGTCCGCACCAGCGCCGGCGAACGAGTCGAAGTACTTCTCGGGCTCGACCACCATCAGGTGCACATCGAGCGGCAGCTTCGTCACGCGGCGTAGCGTCTCTATGACCTTCGCGCCGAACGTCAGGTTAGGCACGAAGCGGCCGTCCATGACGTCGACGTGGATCCAGTCGGCGCCACCAGCTTCGCATCGGGCGACGTCGTCCGCCAGTCGACCGAAGTCGGCGCTGAGCACAGAGGGCGCAATGCGAACGCTCATGGTCGACCCGAAATGCGGATTGAGATTTGGACACCGGCAGTCACCGCCAATCCGGCTGACGGCGTCTGCCACACGACGAGTCCAGTCGGCAATGCGCTCGTCGAATCGTATTCGATCGCGCCGATCTTGAGGCCGAGCTGCTCGAGCGTTGCGCGAACCTCGAAGAGCTCACGTCCCACGACGTCAGGCATCCGTAGCTCTGACGGGCCGGCGCTTACCACGAGCTCGACCGGCGTGCCCTGCGGCACCTGCTGGCCGCCTTCAGGCGCGGACGACAGGACCGTGCCGCGCGCCTCGGGTCCCGGCTTTTCGACCACCTGGCCAACCTCGAGGTTTGCGCCGCGCAGTGCAGCGACGGCATCGTCGCGCGTCAGGCCAACGAGCGTTGGCACCTTCGCGCGCACCTGTCCGCCGGAGACGTCCAGCGTTACCGACACGCCGGAACCAACGGTGGTGCCCGCGGCCGGCGTCTGCGACAACACATAACGACGGGGCGCGGTCAACGACGGCTGCGTTTCGCCTAACACGGCCTTCAGTCCGGTCTCGCCGAGCTTCCGCTCGGCCTCCTCGAAGCGGAGGCCGACGACGCCCGGCACCGTCACGTCGGGCGCCGGGCCGGTGTCCGGGAAGAGCACGAGCGCGACGATCAACCAGGCCAGCGTGAACGACACGCCCGCAATGATCGCGTGTCTCTTGAGCAACGGTGCCTGCAGCCGGGCGAACAGTGACGGCTGGCTGGCGGCTTTCGGCCCGCCGGCGTCCGGAGCCGATTCGGTCAAGCCGCCCTCCGGAGCCGAGCCGCGAATGAGCCGTCAGTGCCGTGCCGGTGAGGAAGCACTCGAAGC
>Ga0184628_10001837_pt1 | contig 10365 bp, 13 predicted proteins | sample PLM4_5_b1_FD_133149 | JGI IMG/M metagenome (GOLD analysis project Ga0184628, IMG submission 133149) | Groundwater sediment microbial communities from an aquifer in East River, Colorado, USA - PLM4_5_b1 | ecosystem: Environmental > Terrestrial > Soil > Riparian zone | place: USA: East River...
CGGTTGTGGGTTCGTCGAGCACCAGCAATCGGGGGCGGCGTGCCAGGACCAGCAGCAGCGTGGCTTTCACGCGCTGGCCGTGAGACAGTCCCTTGATCTTCTGCTCTGCATTCAGGCCGAACCGTTTGAGAAGAAGCTGCGCATAAGACACGTCCCAGTTTGGATAGACGGATCGCATGAAGCGCATATGCCAGTCGAGCGTCATCACGTCGTAGAGCCGCATGTCCTCAGATGCAAATCCAATATCCCACTTCGCAGCGACCTGTTCGGCGGGCATGCGATGCCCCAGCACCCGAACTTCGCCCTGATCCTGGTGAATCAAGCCCAGCAGGATACGGATCGTGGTGGACTTGCCCGCGCCGTTTGGACCGATCAGTCCCATGATCTGTCCCTCCGGAAGCTGGAGATCGACGTTGTCGAGGGAGAAGTAGCGATACTTCTTCCCGACGCCCTCGAGCTGAATGGCGAGATTTGTCATTTGGTTTCCTTTGCCGCGATGTTGTCGTTGGCTTCGCGAAGGCGGCTTTCGAGTTCCTTTGGTTCGATTCCGAGGAGGGCCGAGAGCCGGATGGCCTGCTCCAGATGCTTCTGAAGTTCCTCCTGGTGTAGCCGCATTCCCAGGCCGGGATTCGGGGCGACCCGCGATCCCTTGGCCTGCTGAGTGACGATTACACCCTCACGTTCCAGTTCAAGATATGCCCGCTTAACGGTGATAACACTGACCTGAAGATCGACGGCGAGCTGTCGAATGGACGGAATCGGCTGCCCTTCGGTCCAGTCCCCGACCGCGATGCGTCGTTTGATCTGCTCGATGATCTGCAGATAGATAGGCCGCTTGTCGGATTGGGAGATGAGGATGCCGGAGTCCATGTGTGCATACTAGGTATACACAGATGGATTGTCCAGAAGTTTTTTTCGAAAGGGGTCCGAATCCCGTTGGGGGCAATTGAAAATGGAAAGTGCACGATTCCTGAATCTCCAATCCGAAATTTAAAGTTTCAAATCCGAGGGAACACCGCCCATATGCTTCCCTTCGGATTTGAAACCTTAAATTTCGGATTGGAAATTTCGGAATCGTGCACTTTCCATTTTCAATTTCCCAGTTCCCTGCCCTGTAGAGTCGCACTCTGTCTCCCCGTCACTTGACAGCCTTCGTTCCTCCCCGGATAATGATCACTCACTGTACAAAGTTGTACTGGCAAATCGGACCCAGACGTCCCGGAACCCGCGAAGCGCGTTCCGAGGCGTTTTTTTTTGCTCCGAAAACAGAAAGTGAAGGTGATCGATGAGAAGCACAGATGTCATGGCTCAGGATCATGCAGTCCTCCGGCGCGGATTGGATATTCTCGAACGGATGGTTCTGCGGATGGAAGAAGGGGCCCTTATCGAAATTTACGATATCCGCACCGTGCTCAAGTTCCTCCGCGAGTACGGGGATTCGTATCACTTGTCGACGGAGGAAGGGGAGCTGCTTTCGGAGATTGAAGGCGCGCTGAATCCGAAACATGGAATCGGCTTTGTTCGCAACTCCCGAAGGTTGATACTTCTGTTACGAAATCACCAGGAAAGAGAATCGGATGAAATGACCGGAGCAAGGCTCACGACGGGACGCAGCCTGACGGAAGTGCAGGCGAGCTTCTCCCGGATGGAGTGGAAGTACGCGCAGAAACCTCGCGGGGTTCCGGCGGAAATGGATCGCAGGGCACATGCATGATCGGACCATCAGTATTATCCTTGCCGGTGGAGCTGGATCGAGGCTGCATCCTCTTACTGCAGATCGAGCGAAGCCGGCCGTTCCGTTCGGCGGACGATACCGCATCATCGACTTCACGCTCAGCAACTGCCTGCACTCCGGACTGCGTCGTATCCTGGTTCTGACCCAGTACAAATCTCAATCGCTGCAGAAACACCTTCGCGACGCGTGGTCGATCTTCAATTCGGAACTGAGCGAGTACATCACTCCTGTCCCGCCACAGATGCGAACGGGCGAATCCTGGTACAGCGGAACGGCCGATGCCATCTACCAGAATCTCTATCTGCTGGAGCGCAGCGGCGCCGAATACGCACTCATACTGTCCGGTGATCACATCTATCGCATGGATTACGCCGCGATGCTCCAGCATCATATCGACTCTGGGGCCGCGCTCACTGTCGCCTGCCTGACGGTTGGAGTGGAACAGGCAAAATCGTTCGGCGTTGTGAGAGTGGACGAAAACGACCAGATTTTTTCATTCGAGGAAAAGCCGGAAAGCCCGCGAACTATTCCGGGCGATCCCAATCACGCCCTCGCATCCATGGGCGTTTACGTTTTTTCAATGAAGGTCCTGACGGAGATGCTTCACGAGGATCACAGCGGAGATTCCGGTCATGACTTCGGCAAAGACATCATCCCGTCGATGGTGGGCCGTCACCGGATCAATGCCTATCGATTCGGCGGCACCAGTGGGCGCGTCACGGCGGACAACTATTGGCGCGACGTCGGCACCATCGATGCGTACTACGAAGCGAACATGGATCTGCTGCAGCCGCTTCCTGCAATCGATCTGTATCAGGGAGACTGGCCGATCCGGACCTACGAGGGGCAACACCCGCCGGCCCGCAGCGTGCATGGCAAGTCCGGACACGAAGCGGAGATCGTCAACTGCATGCTCGCGTCGGGAACGCTGATTGTCGGAGGGACCTTGCGACACGCCATTCTGTTCCCGAACGTTCGGGTGGAAGACGGCGCCGTGGTGGAAAACTCACTGCTCTTCGAGGGTGTGACGGTCGGAGAAGGTGCGCAGCTGCGACGCTGCATCATCGACAAGTACGTGACGGTCCCCGCAGGAGAACAGATCGGCTTCAATGCCGCCTGCGATGCGAAACGCTTCACGGTTACGGAGAGCGGCATTACGGTTATTCCCAAAGGCTACCGCTTCGGCTGAGCAGAAATACTTAACGCATCAAGTTCCCTAAATCAGCACTTTGCATTCGCCGATCGCCAATTTGGAACATCCTTTTGCATTGAGCGTAAGCAATCATCAGGCTGTCTCAGGCTGCTTGGGTAAGTGGGGCCGGACGAAAGCATCATCGCTAATGCTAAATGCAAAAGGATGTTCCAAATTGGCGATCGGCGAATGCAGAGTGCTGATTTCGGGAACTTGCTGCGTTGAGTATGTTACCGCCTCCTGAAGGGAGACGGATGCTTTCAAAACCCTTTTCTCGCCTACAATAAATCCAGAACTCCTGTCGATTTGAACGTGAACCGTTCGACTTACTCGTGGAGGCGAAATCAAATGTCCAGGCCCCGATCGTTCACGAGATTCTTTCCGACCATTGCCCGATTCCTTCTCGGACTCCCGCTATTCGCGTCCGGGCTTTTCGGGCTCCTGAATATGACGCCACAACCCACCACTCCCCTGCCCGAAGGAGCAATGGCGTTTGCGGAGGCACTGGTAAAGTCCGGCTACATGCTTCAGCTGATTTTCGTCACGCAATTGACGGTTGGCACCCTTCTGTTAGCGAACCGCTTCGTGCCGCTGGCGCTGGCTCTGTTCGCGCCATTTATCGTGAACGCCATGCTGTTTCACATTTTTCTCGAACACACCGGACTTCCGATAGCTGCGATATTCCTGTTCCTGGAACTCTATCTCGCCTGGCAGTATCGGCAATCCTATGTCGCGATGCTCACGGCTCGCGCGACGCCCAGTTCCCGGCAATCCGTCTAATTTTCGCTTTGGACTTCGCGCAGGCGGCGCTCGAGAAACCGACGTTCGCTGTCGTTGGTGACCAGTTCAAGGGCGCGCGTGTAATGCCGCGCGGCCGCAGTAGAATCGCCGATGCGGCGCAGCAGATCGGCACGTGTCGCGTGCAGCAGGTGATAACTTTCCAGTCCGCCCTCGGCGACAAGGGCATCAATCAATTGAAGGGCCGGACGAGGCCCCTCGGCCATGGCTACAGCCACCGCCCGGTTCAACGACACGATGGGCGATGGCTGCATTCCTTCCAGCAGGCCATAGAGCTGAACGATCTCCTCCCAATCGGTATCCTCGGGCTTTACCGCCTGGCAATGCAGCGCCGCGATGGCGGCCTGGACGGCAAAAGGCCCAGGCCCGTCACGAAGCGCCTCCTCCACCAGCGGAATTGCTTCGGCGATCTGCGATCGATTCCACAGCGTACGATCCTGGAATTCGAGAAGAACCAGGTCGCCGGCGGCGTCCAGACGTGCCGGGCGACGGGAGTCGTGCAACAGCATCAGGGCGAGTAGCGCGGTGGCCTCCGGCGCGGAGCGAGGCGGCATCAGCGCACGAACCAGCCGCCCAAGGCGTATGGCTTCATTGCAAAGATCGGCACGCACGAGAGTCTCGCTGCGCGTCGCGGCGTAGCCTTCGTTGAAGATCAGATAGATCACGGTCAGGACGGCATGAAGCCGCTCGGGCAGTTCGTCCGCCGCCGGCACCGCGTATGGAATGCCGGCGTCCCGGATCTTGCGCTGCGCGCGGACGAGGCGCTGTGCCATTGTCGGCGAAGGGACGAGAAAGGCGCGGGCGATCTCGTCGGTTTCCAGGCCGCACAGGGTGCGCAGCGTCAGCGCGACCTGGGCATCGTGAACAATCGCAGGATGGCAGCAGGTAAAGATCAGGCGAAGGCGATCGTCCGGTATATCGCTGGCATCGAGGTCCGGTTCGTCAACCGTGGGCTCCTTTTCCACACCAAGCGACTCGATTTTTTCCGCGAATCGCACGCGACGGCGAATGCGGTCCACCGCCTTGTGCCGGGCGGCCTGGATGATCCATGCCCGCGGAAATTCCGGGATACCGGACTCTCGCCACTGGTCGACAGCCGCCGCAAACGCTTCCTGCGCGACTTCCTCAGCGAGTTCAAAGTCGCCATACAGTCGGATCAGTGTGGCAACGATCCGGCCCCAGTCCGCTCGATAGACCTTTTCGATTTCCAGATTGGCGTTCAGCAGCATAGTCTTTTCATAGAATACTCAACCGAAGATATATTCGGGTAGTGTGTCGATTGGCACCCTCGCCGTTCGACTAAATAAATGGAGGCACAGAATGAAATACATGCTGCTGGTTTATCTGGATGAACACGCCATGAAAGAGGCCGAGCGGGCGGACTGTTATGTGAAATCCGCCGCGCTTGCGCAGGATATTCACGCTAAAGGACAGTATCTGGATGCATCGCCGCTGCACCCCACGTCCACGGCGACCAGCGTTCGCGTCCGTAATGGGCAAAGGGTTGTCACCGACGGCCCATTTGCAGAAACAAGAGAACAACTGGGCGGTTACTACCTTATTGATGGGAAGAATCTTGATGAGGCCATCCGCATTGCCGAGAGAATTCCCGGCGCGCGCTGGGGCACGGTCGAAATCCGTCCCGTCATGGAACTCGCGGACCTGCCGACCGACTAAGGACACATCCGAAATAATTCTCTCCGGCAGTGTCGATTCTCATGTTCGCAGTTCGACTACAGGTTGTAGACGAAAAGAAACGGTAAACAAATTCAGACCAAAAAGGAGACTACCATGCGATTCATGATGATTGTAAAAGCCAGCAAGGAGAGTGAAGCCGGAGTGATGCCGACCAACGAAATCATCTCCGAAATGACGAAGTTCAACGAGCAAATGGTCAATGCCGGAGTCATGCTCGATGGCGCCGGACTTCAGCCCACTTCCAAAGCCATCCGCATCCAGTTCGATGGAAAGAAGCGCAGCGTCGTCGATGGTCCATTCGCGGAGACGAAGGAACTGATTGCCGGTTACTGGATCATTAAGGTGAAGTCCCGCGAAGAGGCCATCGAATGGGCAAAACGTTCTCCCTTTCAGGAAGGCCATCTGGAACTGCGCCCCTACTTTGAAATGGAAGACTTCGAGCCGAGCGAAGCCATCGAGGAAGCAAAGGCTCTGGCCCAGAAAATGGGAAAACAGTAAGGACTCTTCAGGAGGCAGCGTATGAAGATTTTTGGCAAACCGCTTTCCGAGTACCTCGCTTTCGCGAGTCCGTTTATGATCCTGGTTTTTGTGGCCGGAGTTACCCGGCTTGCACTCTCGCTGAACGGCGTACCGAACGAAACCACTCGATGGTTCACGATGGTAGGACTGGCCTGGATCGGCGTGATCTATTATTCGATCCGCGTGCACACCACCGGGTTTGGCAGCTACAAGCAACTCCTGGTGATCTTCGCGGCTGTGAACTGGACGGCACAGGCAATTGCCATCGTTGGAATTGCAATCGCCATGTCGACCGGAACGAACAATGTCTTCAGTTCTCCCGAGTTCTTCTTTGGCGGCAACGGCAATAGCTGGCGTCACCTGCTCTCTCACATTTTCGTCGGTACAACCCTGGGAACGCTCTTCCCCTGGGTGATCGGGTCGGGCATTCTCGCGATAACGCGGAGGGCCACTCGAAAGTTTGAGGACTTCACTCCCACTTCAATGGAGCGATCATGAAAGAAATCAGCACGTACCTGACGTTCGACGGAAACTGCCGCCAGGCGATGGAGTTCTTTAAGAAGTGTCTCGGTGGAGAACTGTTTCTGATGCCTGTGGGTGAGTCCCCTGTGGAAGCTCCAAAGGAAGCGAAAGACCGCATCATGCACGCGTCGTTGAAAATCGGCCCCCTCAATTTACAGGCAGCGGACCGGTGGCTGGGCATGCCGTATCAGTATGGGGATAACTTCGCCATCTGCATTGTGCCGGAGAGTATCGAAGAAACGCGGAGGCTCTTCGCGGCGCTTGGCGAAAACGGGAAAGTCGGCATGGAACTCCAGGACACATTCTGGGGCGCCCACTTCGGAATGGTCCTGGATCAGTTCGGCATCCACTGGATGTTCAATTTCGAAAATCCGAAATAGGGACGTACCCCGATTTTTCCTTCTAGCGCATGCGATTCGCGATGCTACAGGCGACGAGCAAAAGAACCACACCCCACTTGATAGTCACAGCCATCGGTTGCACTACCGGCACGAAATAATGAATGAAGATAGCAGCCCCCGCCAGCAAGCCGGAAAACCGCAGGCGGCCGACTTCTTTCTCCGTCACCGCGGCTTTCTCTTCGACGCGTTGAGCCATCGCCGCATCAATGGCGGCCGCGTCCAGTTCTGCACCGCAGAATCGGCATTTTGTAGCAGCTGCATCCACAAACTCCCGGCATTTCGGACATCGGATGACACTGCTTTTTCCAGGAGCACTCAGTCCAAGATCGGAACCGGGGCGCGACCGAATGAGTTCCAGCTGATTTCGGGTATTTGCTTCGAGCATCTCCTCAATACGGTTTTTCTTTCCAGATAGGTGCGCCAATTCCGCCGCCGACGGCTCCCGGCATGACAGGAAATGCTTCTTTTGCGAATCTGTCAGCGATAGCCGGCTGAAACCGGGCCAGTCGGGGATTGTGCCTTGTGCCCTATTCCACAGTTCGACAAGTGGGGCAGGAATTTCGCCATGACGCCATAAATGAGTTCGCGCATATACGAGCAGACGAATGGATTCCCGGCATGGGATACAACAGGAGTTGAAATATCCCACAATATCCGGATGCTCATCCTGCCAGACAAGGGAATAGAACGGCGCCGGACCAGAGTCATACCGGCTTGCCGATTTCAGCCGCAACGTGCGGTACTTGTCCAGGCACTTCGAGCAGAGGGTGAATTCAAATGTCATGTTCAGTTGTCGATCACGGTTTATCCGGATACCAGAATTTATGGTGGCAAGCCTCACACGCCTCATCGATCGCGATGCTGGAATCGGAGAGTGCCGTGGGATTTTTGGCATCGATGGCTTTCAGCATGGGTTGCATCGAATCCTGAAGATCGCGGGACATCTTCGTCCAGCTGGCGCGCTCCTTTTCAATCAAACTTTCAATCTCGATGGGATCCAGCTGAACCCGCGGGTTCTTCGGCCGCTGACCGGGTTTAGCAACGTGGCGGCCCGGAGTGACGATCAGGTCGCCCGCTTCGACGATGGACATCGCCCGGCGACGAAGTTCGGCCCACTCGGCGTCGGTCTGCGGGGACTTCTCCTCGACTCCCTGGGGGGTCACGGACGACGAAACGGAGTTATACAGAAATTCCGAATTGGGTTCCACGACGGCCGCCATGATCTCCCGAACGGTTCTTAGGTCTTCCGGTTCCGGGCTTTTACAGGCACTGCACAGGATGGCGCTGAAGCCGGCAGCAATCAGGAACAGACGAATGCGCATCGATGCCCCCTCCGAGTTGTGGAAGCATACGGGAAAATAGGGACGTACCCCAATTTAGAAAAGTAGGGACGATGTCCCTATTTTTCTAAATTGGGGTACGTCCCTATTTTCCCAGGCTACCCCACAAAAACTCTGGTCGAACATTCTCGTTAAGGTTACCCTTTTGGACCGGCACAGTGTCCGGTCAGTCAAGGTATGGATGGGCGAACCGTTGCCAGTAAGGACTCTTCATTGATCTTCGAATCGATTTGGCAGGATCTTGAGGCCGACTATGGCCGAGAGAATCTGCGATTCCCAAAGGAAATCATTCTTCTCGGCGGAGCACCGGGCGCCGGCAAAGGGACCAACACCGCATTCATCAGCAAGGCTCGCGGCCTGACGTGTCCTCCAGTCGTCATCAGTTCCCTGCTGGATTCGCCGGAGGCCAAGGCTCTAAAGGATGCCGGCATCATGGTCGGCGATCGCGAGGTGGTGAATCTGCTTTTGCGCGAACTGCTGCGAAAGCAGTACCACGCCGGCGTCATCATCGACGGGTTTCCGCGCACCAATACGCAGGTCGAAGCGCTGAAACTTCTGGTCGACAAAATGCACGCGCTGCGGCGCGAATTCTTCAGCACGCCGCTCAGCATTCATTTCCGGCATCCCACCATCCACATCATGGTGCTCTTCGTCGACGAAAAGGAATCCATCGCGCGGCAGCTCAAGCGCGGACGCGAAACCGTCGCTCATAACGAGGAAGTGAAGCGAACCGGAATCGGGACTTTATCGGAGGATCGTCCAACCGATCACGACGAGGCTCTCGCAAAAAAGCGATATCACACATTCAAGGAGCAGACCTGGGAAGCGCTGGAATCGCTGAAGGAAATTTTCCACTATCACTTCATCAATGCGCAGGGGCCGATAGAAAGCGTCGAACAGAACATCCTGAAGGAACTACGCTACCAGAGCACCCTGGAACTGGATCCGCGAACCGTAGACCGGCTGCGCGGAGTGCCGGTGGCCAGCGCGTTGATCGTTCATGCACGGCAGGAAATGGTCAACCGGCTCGACGCCTATGAACTGGAACATGCGGACCTATTTGCGAAGGTGATTCAGTTTATCGAGAATAAGATCATCCCGATTGTGCTCCGGCATGCAATCTCGGGTGTGTCCCTGATCAATACGGAAAACGCCGTGCTGGATGACCCACTGGCCCTGGCCATGCTCATCGACGTGTTCTCCGAACGCGGATACCATGCTGCCGTCGACATCCATCGCATCGATGTGCCGGAAAAATTCGACCTGAAAACCGGTGAAATCAAGTGCCGCGTCAAGAAGGTTTACCGCATCCAGATTCGATTCCAGGGATCCGAAATCCGTCGCGGCTGACCTCTACTTCGAACTCTTCACCAGCGCGGGTTCTCCCCGATAGAGCACCGGAAAAACCGTCTTGAGGTTGACGAGTTTCGGCATGTCGTAACGCGCGATGTAGGGCTGAGTGGGATTCAGGTAGAGAAAATCCTGATGATAATCCTCTGCAGCATAAAATGCCTTCATCGGATCCACACGCGTCACAATCGCCTTCGGAAAAACCTTCGCCTTGTTCAGCTGAGCGATATACGCCTCCGCGATCTTCTTTTGTGTGTCGTCGGCATAGAAGATATTGGAGCGATACTGAGGACCGACGTCCGGTTCCTGCCGGTTCAACTGCGTCGGGTCATGAACGACTGAAAAATAGATCTGCAGAATCTGCCCGTAAGAGATCTCTTTGGGGTCGAATGTCACCTGCACGGACTCGGCATGAGTGGTCTGGCCGGAACTGACGATGTCATAGTGAGCCGACGCCTTATCGCCACCCGCATAGCCGGAGACGGATTTGCGAACCCCGTTGACGTGTTGATAGACAGCCTGGACTCCCCAAAAACATCCACCGGCGAGGACGGCAGTCTGCAACGGACCTGCGGCCTTTGGATTATCGAGGACGGCAGCTGGAACTATGACCGCCTTCTCTGCAGCACCGGCATCAATCATGTTCACGCCGACGGCAATCACAAGGGTTGCCAGGACTGCAATTCCAATCGATTTCTGCTTCCATGACATAAGGTTTCTCCTATTGAATCATGCTCTGCCGACAAAGTTCAGCGCTACGGAATTCATGCAGTAGCGCAACCCCGTTGGTTGAGGCCCGTCATCGAAAAC
>Ga0184628_10001839_pt1 | contig 10358 bp, 5 predicted proteins | sample PLM4_5_b1_FD_133149 | JGI IMG/M metagenome (GOLD analysis project Ga0184628, IMG submission 133149) | Groundwater sediment microbial communities from an aquifer in East River, Colorado, USA - PLM4_5_b1 | ecosystem: Environmental > Terrestrial > Soil > Riparian zone | place: USA: East River...
AAAGCTGGGCGCCTATGAGCGCGATGAAGGTGACCTTAACTAATTCCGACCGGCGAATCATAGGCGCCCCCCGTGAGCGGTGATGGCCGCGAGAGTAGGAGAGCGGGCTGCTACCTGTCAAGCGCAGGCCGACAGTTCATTGGTCGAGTTTGCTGCCGCGGACCGCGGAAGAAAACACTGCGAGCAAGGTGAAAATGCTCAAAGCGTAAATCGTCGTCGAGAAAGAATTCATAAAAACCTCCGGCGCGGCGCGCCAGCTGTTGGGCGAATTCACTTGATTGGCGGTTAAGCCGGCGCCGGCCAGGAGGTAGCCGAACAAAGTCGCTGATAGAGCCACACCCATGGCGCCGCCGGTGCGCGCAGTGGTGGCGATCATACCGGCGGCGGCGCCGATTTTATCAGTCGCCACAGCGCCTAAAATCGACCGTTGATTGGGCGCGTTGAACAGCGACCAGCCGATGCCCCAAAGCACCAGCGGCAGCATGATGCGCACCAGCGGCGCGTGCAGGTCGAGGGATGCCAACAGGAACTGCGCGATAGCCACGGCCAAACAGCCGAGGGTGCAGAGCAGACGCGAGCCGAGACGGTCCGATAGCGCGCCGGCGATGGGCGCCATCACCATGATGATCACCGAGTCGGCGACGATGATCCAGCCGGTCTGCGAAGCCGAGTAGCCGAGCAAGCTTTGCAAATAAAATGGCAAGAGAAAATTAATTGCCGACAGAGTGGCGGCAAGCACGAACAAGCTGGCGATGCCGGCGCTGAACAGCCGGGCGCGAAACATCGACAGCACCAGAATCGGCAGCTTGGCGCGGGCTTCAGCGCGCAGAAGAAATACTAACGCGACGGCGGAGAGCGCCAGGGTCAGAAAAAACGCCGGATGGCGCCAGCCGACCCGCGGCAATTGATCGATGGCGTAGATGAACAAGCCAGTGGTCAATAACAGCAGCACCGCGCCGGCGATATCCACCGAGGTTTTGCCTTGCATGCGCGTCTCGGGGACGACCTTCCAGGCTAAATAGGCGCCGGCCAGGCTAAACGGCATGTTGATGTAAAAAATCCAGCGCCAGCCGAGACTGTCGATCAAGAATCCACCGAGGGCGGGGCCGGTGAGAAAGCCGATGTGAAACGCCGTCGACGTGAGTCCCAAGGCGCGGCCCCGTTCTTCCGCCGGCAAGTTTACCGACACGATGGCGCGGCCGTTGGCGGCGATCATCGAGCCGCCGATGGCCTGAACCGCGCGGAAAAAAATCAACTGGCCGGTGGTCTGGGTCATGCCGCACACCGCCGACGCGGTGACGAAGATCAAAAAGCCCAGGGTGTAAAAGCGCCTCCGGCCGAACATATCGCCGAGCCTTCCCATGGTGATGATCAGGCCGATTAGAACCAGATCGTAGACCAGGATGGTCCATTGGATGGTGCTGAAGGCGGTATTAAACGTCGTCGTCAACGTCGGCAGGGCGACGGTGATGGCGCGTTGATCGAGGCCGACTAGGGCCTGGCCGAGGCAGACGCTCAGCAAGATCAAGCGCGAGGCGCGCTTTGAGTGGACTACCTCGTTGGTTTGCGTTGGCGGAATCATCTCGCGCTTGGCTGATCGTTCCGTGAGCCGCGCATGGCGGCGAAGATCACTGAAAAAATCGCAAAAGCATTGATCAAGTGGGCGGTGAAGCTGAACGAACGCAAAAATATCTCTGGCGCCGCCGCCCAACTGGCCGGCGACTCGATCTGCTCCGGGGTGAGGCCGTTGGCGCCCAAGGCATAGGTCATGATCGCGCCGGAAATGGCGATGCCCATGGCGCCGCCAATTCTTGCCGTAGTGAGCGTCATGCCGGAGGCGGCGCCGACTTTGTCGCGCGGCACGGTGCTCATGATCGCGCTCTGATTGGGCGAGTTAAAAAGCGCCCAGCCCAAGCCGATCAAAATTTGCGGCATGACCATTTGGAAAACCGTCGATTGTAAAGTCAGCGAGCCAATCAAATATTGACCGACCATCATGATCGCCGCGCCGACGGTGCAAAGCACGCGTGAACCGAAGCGGTCGGACAGGCGGCCGGCCACCGGGGCTAACACGATGATCACCACCGAGCCGCCGATCAATATCCAGCCCATCTGGGTCGGCGTGAAGCCCATTAGATTCTGCAAATAAAACGGGATCAAGACGCTCACCGCGGACTGCGTCAAAGTCAAAAAGAACAGGCTTAGATTGGCCGCGGTGAACAGCCGGTTGCGAAACAACGACAAACTCAGGATCGGCGTGGGGGCTTTTTGTTCGGTGCGAATGAACAAAAACAGCGTCGCGGCGGCGACGATGAAAAAGATCACGACCAGGCTGTCTTGGGCGCCGCGGTGGGGCAGTCGATTGAGCGCATAGAGGAAACAGATATTGGTCAAGAGCAGATACGCGGCGCCGGCGAAGTCCAGTTTGACCCTTTCTTCGCTGACAGCGCGCTCTTTGAGAATTTTCCAACCGAAATAGGCGCAGGCCAGGCCGATGGGGACGGTGAGAAAGAACACCCAACGCCAGCCCACTGCGTCGATGATGAAGCCGCCCAGTGTCGGGCCGGTGATGTAACCGACGTGAAACGCCATGGATGTGAAGCCGAGCGCTTTACCGCGCTCGGACGCGGGCGAGTTGACGGTGACCAGAGCACGGCCGTTGGCCATGATCATGGCGCCGCCGATGCCTTGAAGCACGCGGAACAAAATTAGCTGGGTTGACGATTGCGCCAAACCGCAAAACAGCGAACCCAGGACAAAGATCAAAAAGCCGGAAATATAAATCCATTTGCGGCCGAACAGGTCGCCGAGTCTGCCCAACGTCAGGACCAAACCGATAACGCAGAGGTCGTAGACCAACAATACCCACTGAATGAACGACAGGTCGCTGTGAAAAACATGGGTGAGGGTGGGCAAGGCGACTTGAATGGCGCGATGGTTGATCGCCACGACGGCGAGACCGAGGGACACTTGATAAAGCACCAGCCGGGAATGGCGTCGTTGTTCGTCGCTGATAGTTGAATCTGCCATGAATCAAAAAATGAGATAGTTTTGGGTTTAATGTGGGAGAATTTTCACCACGAAGTGTTCATGAGCTCACGCTCGCCTACAGAGCATGAAAATGGTTGGCATTCCCCAGAACATGCTCCCCCTGATCGATTCGTCTTTCCCGCGCACGCGGGAATCCAGGTTTGTTCTGCGCCGAATTAGCCTGGATACCCGCTTTCGCGGGTATGACGGAGCCCCGGAGGCTCCTCGATGTGCATATTATCCCCTCACATGTATTTTCGAATGAGGACACGAAGGGCTCAGATGACCAAAACTCCGAACTTCGTGATCTTCGTGTCCTTCGTGGTGAACAAAATCTAGGTAATAGTGGTAGTTTACGCAAACGGCAGCCAGATGAAGCAAAAATGAAGAGGGGGCGGGCCGGTGCCGGCTGCCCCCTCTTCTGAGCGGCTCTTTTCAGAGAATAATTATGATTGGCTGCTGCGCAGGGAAGCTTTGAGCCGGCGGCTTAACTCGGCTTTGGCGCGACTACGCAGAACGTCTTTTTTACTTTTCAAGATTTTTCCCGGCGGCGGCAATTCCTTGCGCACTTTCGCTAGGCCGATGGGAATCTTTTTTGCCGATGGACTCAATGCAAGGTCCCTTGTTCGAAAGTCGCGTCGCTCGCCAGCGGCTGACCATGGGTGAAGCTGAGGTCGTCGTTTTTCACTTCAACTTTCACGGTGTCGCCTTCCTTGAACTCCCCAGCGAGGATCTTAACCGCCAGCGGATCTTGAATCAATCGCTGGATGGTGCGCTTGAGCGGGCGCGCGCCGTAGACCGGATCGTAGCCCTTGTCGGCTAGCAAGGCTTTGGCCGGCGCGGTGATTTCCAGCGCCATCTTGCGGTTGGCCAAATTCTGCCGCAGTCGTTTGAGCTGAATATCGACGATCGACTTGATCTCTTCGCGGCCGAGGCTGCTAAAAATGATGGTCTCGTCGACCCGGTTCAAAAACTCCGGCTTAAAGGCCTCGCGCAAGGCGTTGCCGACATACTCTTCCATCTGTTTACGGTCTTTGCCGGCGAGCTCTTGTATGTACTGGCTGCCGAGGTTGGATGTCATGATGATGACGGTGTTTTTGAAATCGACGGTGCGGCCTTGGCCATCGGTCATGCGGCCATCTTCAAGCAGCTGCAACAGCGCGTTGAAAACGTCGGGGTGGGCCTTCTCGATTTCGTCGAACAACACCACGGAGTAAGGCCGGCGGCGCACCGCTTCGGTCAGTTGCCCGCCTTCATCGTAGCCGACATAGCCCGGCGGGGCGCCGATCAATCGCGAAACCGAATGTTTTTCCATGTACTCCGACATGTCGAGGCGCACGATGGCTTGCTCGTCGTCGAAGAGAAACTCGGCCAACGCCCGGCAGAGTTCGGTTTTACCGACGCCGGTGGGGCCGAGAAAGATAAACGAACCGATCGGCCGGTTGCTGTCTTGCAAGCCGGCGCGGGCGCGGCGCACGGCGTTGGACACCGCGATAATCGCGTTCTCCTGGCCGACGACGCGGAGCTTTAGCCGGTCTTCCATTTTAAGCAACTTTTGGAGTTCGCCTTCGAGCATTTTCGACACCGGAACGCCGGTCCATTTGGCGACCACTTCGGCGATATCTTCGGCGTCGACCTCTTCCTTGAGCATCTTTTGATGAGTTTGCAGTTCGGCGAGTTTCTGATTAGCCGCGTCGCTGTCTTTCTGTAACTGCGTCAAGGTGCCATAGCGCAGTTCAGCTGCCTTGTTGAGGTTGCCCTCCCGTTGGGCTTTTTGTTCTTCGACCTTGGTCGCTTCGATTTTTTCCTTGATTCCACGCAGCTGTTGGATAGTGGCTTTTTCATTCTGCCAATGGGTTTTGAGGCCGCTCGAGGTCTCCTTCAAATTGTGAATATCCCGTTCGAGCTGCGCCAAGCGATCCAACGACGCTTTGTCCTGTTCGCGCTTGAGTGCCTGGCGCTCGATCTCCAATTGCATGATCTTGCGCTCGACCTCGTCGATTTCGATGGGCATGCTGTCGATTTCAATGCGCAGCCGCGACGCCGCTTCGTCGATCAAGTCGATGGCTTTGTCCGGCAGGAAGCGGTCGCTGATGTAGCGGTGCGACAGCGTCGCCGCGGCAATAATCGCCGGGTCGGTGATGCGCACACCGTGATGGACTTCATAGCGTTCCTTCAAGCCGCGCAGGATGGCGATGGTGTCTTGCACCGAAGGCTCGCCGACGTAGACTTGTTGAAAGCGCCGTTCCAGCGCCGGATCTTTTTCCACTCGTTTGCGGTACTCGTCCAACGTCGTCGCGCCGACGCAGCGCAGTTCGCCGCGCGCCAGGGCGGGCTTGAGCATATTCGATGCATCCATGGCGCCTTCGGCGGCGCCGGCGCCGACTAATGTATGCAGCTCATCGATGAACAGCACGATCTGGCCGTTGGCCTCGGTGACTTCCTTCAAAACCGCTTTGAGCCGGTCTTCAAACTCGCCGCGGAATTTTGCTCCGGCAACCAAGGCGCTGAGATCGAGGGAGACGAGCTTTTTGTCCTTCAATCCCTCGGGCACATCGCCGTTGACGATGCGCAAAGCCAGCCCCTCGACGATGGCGGTCTTGCCGACGCCCGGCTCGCCGATCAGCACCGGATTGTTCTTAGTCCGCCGCGATAGCACTTGAATCACCCGGCGAATCTCGTCGTCGCGGCCGATCACCGGATCGAGCTTGCCCTTGCGAGCCAGATCAGTGAGATCGCGGCCATACTTTTCCAAGGACTGATATTTTTCTTCTGGATTCGGATCGGTGATGCGTTGAGAGCCGCGGATGCTGACCAGGGCGTTGAGAATTTTATCGCGCGTGGCGCCCAACTCTTTGAGGACTTTCCCAGCTTCGCCGCTGTCCTGCACCATGGCGAGCAGCAAGTGTTCCGTGGAAACATATTCATCTTTCAACGCTTCGGCCTCGGCCTCGGCGCTTTCAATGACTTTCTTCAGCCGCGGCGTGATATAGCTCTGGCCGCTGGCACCGGTCACTTGAGGCAGACGGTCGAGGGCTTTTTGCAGCCTGTCGGCCAGGTTGGTCAGCGGCACGCCGAGCTTTTGCAAGAGCGACAAGACCACCCCTTCCTTCTGTCCTAACAGTGAGAAAAGCAGGTGTTCGACGTCGAGGGCCTGATGGTTGCGCTTGTCGGCCAGAGACTGGGCATCGCGCAATGATTCTTGAGATTTGGTGGTGAGTTTTTCTAAATTCATATGATTTCTCCGCGGCTTGCGGGGAATTTAAGCATCCTTCGGCGGGCTGTCAAGAAAAAGGCTTGGACCGGGAGCAATCGTGGATTCCAACCAGGCGCGCGCTGATCGCGCTCGCCGGCCGCTAGTTTTGCAGCTTGGACGGATCGAAGTATTCGAACATGGGTGGTGTGGCGCTCGATGCCGCAGCCATGCTCCCGGGCAGGTCGAGGACGATGCCTTGGTCTTTTTGCATTGTGAAGCGGTATCTCACCGGTGCGGTGGCGATGCTACGCATTTTCTTGACGGTGACAGTGCGCTCGTAGACGCCTGCGGTTTCGGTCATTTTAAATACCAGGACACCGGCGGCAAGATGTTCTTCAATCGCCACATTTGGCGATGGTCCGCCGTCGGGGCAGCGCTGCGCGGTAAAAATGTTGGTGACGCTAATCTGCGTTTGCACCAGTTGGATCAGCGAGCGCGCTTGATCTTGCGCCGGACTACTGGCGTCGGGGGGGAGACTAAACGGTGTTACCGGGTCGATAATCAATAGCGTCGCGCCGAGCCGCCGGACATAGTTGCCGAGATCGGCGACGATCTTTTGCGGATCGATGCCTTTTTCGCCGCCGCCGCGGGCACCGAAGTAGGGCGAAGCGTCGAGGATGATCAATTGCTTTTCTTGGATATAGGTTTGGAGATCCCAACCCAATGCTGCGGCGGCCTCCAAGATCTCCGAAGGGCGCTCGTCGACGGTAACATAGACCGCCTTATCGCCCGCTTTGAGCCGGGTGGCGACTAACTGCAAACAGGCGATGGTTTTCCCGGTGCCGGCTTCTCCGGCAAAGAGGTAAGTGCGCCCACGACTGAATCCACCGCGCAGCAGGGCATCCAAGCCGGCGATGCCGGTGGCGATGTGTTCATTAGCCATAAGTAAAGATTCTCTGCGGCCGCTTGTCAGGGTCTCGGCAGTACCACCAAGCCCTCACCCTTGACGAAGTCGAACTCCAGTTGGGTCGGTTTGACATCGGTACAGCGCATTTTTTCGACGATCAGGCTGCGCGTCAGCGCGCCATCGTGGCGCCAAATCATTTCCAAGACGATGGCGCCGGCGACCATGTACTCTTCAATGCCATGCATGCTGCGCTCGCCGGTTCTTGGCACTGCATAGGAGGTGAGAAGGTTGGTGGTCGACATCGAAGAACGCAACAATTTGATCAGCAAGCGGGTTTGATCTTGGATACGTGTTGCGACGTCGCGCAACAGGACAAACGGCCCGGCGGGATCGAGAACCAATCGCTCGGCGCCAATCTGGTTGACGAAGGTCGCCAGGTCGCTCACCGCTTTCTGAATGTCGAATTGGCGCTCACGGCCGGCGCCGGGCAGTGAACTTAAATAGGTTCCGGCGTTGAGGATCGACAATTCCTTTTGCTCGGCATGGCGTTCGAAATCCCAACCCATCGACGCGGCTTGTTCGAGCACGTCCAGCGGTCCTTCGTCGGCGGTGACGAAGATGCATTTTTCGCCGCGTGCTAATCCCTCGGCGAGAAACTGGAGAGCAAAAATGGTCTTACCGGTCCCCGGCTCGCCGGTCACCAGGATCGAGCGACCCTTGGGGAAGCCGCCTTCGATCAATGGGTCCAAGCCTTTGATTCCACTGGATACTCGTTCTGTTTGAATCATCATCATCCTTCGTGTTGCCGCTTTTGGCTGCCAGCCAGATTTTACCAGGCGTTACGAGCGCCAGCGCCGCTTCCATCCGAAGCCCGTTTGCCAACGCCGCCCTGACGGTGCCGGAAAGCTGTTATCGTCACCGGAGCGAATCGTGTTGACCATGTCGTCGAGTTTGTGCAGTTTTTCCCGCTGGGCTTCGGTCAAGTTGGGCGCGCCCATGACAAATGCGTTGTCGGCCGGTATGGCTGACTGTTCTTCCTCGGCTAACTGTTGGCGCAAGGCGTCGACTTGCTGGCGATACTCTTGTTCGATTCCGGCGATGATCGCTTGGCGCTCTTCCAGTGCCCACTCCTTCTGACTGAGTTCGGCCTGCAGCAGTGCTAACTGCGCCTGAAACCCGGTGCGCATATTCTCGGCTTCGCCGAGCGCGCTACTTTGGGCGTGGACGGCGTGGGATTCTAATTGATTGAAGCGCTCGGCCAAACCGTCCAGGTCGTTTTTGACCCGTACCAACTCGTCGTTGCGGCTTTCCAGGATTTGATTGCGTTCTTGGGCTTCGCCGATCAACCCCTCGATCTCCCTGCGTAAAGCTTGCTCGCTGTCGGAATTAGCGCTGGCGCGGTCCTGAAGCTGGGCGGAATGTTCGCCCAGCTTGCGGTTGAGCGCATCGACGCGCGCTGCATATTCTTGACGCAGCTGTTCGATGCGGCTATTGGCGCTCAACTCGGTTTGCTGCAATGCGTTTTGCAGCTCTTCGATCCGGCTGTGCAAGAGGGCGATCTGCGCTTGCGCTTGGTCAACTTCCTGTCGGCGCTCTTCGCTTGCCCTATGCTTCTCGCTCAAATTCTCTTCAAGTTGTTCCACCTGGCTGCGATGGCGCGCTGCAAGATCATCCATGGCCGCCTGTTGGTGCGCCACCGCGGAAGATCCTTGTTGCAGTTCGTTGCGCAGGGCGGCGAGCTCGCTCTCCAAGCCGGTCTTAACCTGGCTGATCTCACGCGCTTCGTTTTCAGTGCGCGCGCTAACCGATTCCAACTGCGCGAGGCGATTCTGTACCGAGTTCATTTCCGCGCGCACGCGGTTGAGCTCGTACTCCCGGCTCTGCAGCGCCGCCGTGCGTGACTGGATTTCGCTGCGCAGTCGGCTGAGTTCGTCACGCAGCGACGTTTCGACATTGGCTCGGACCGCGTCACTGTTGGCCATCTCCGCCGACTTTATTGCCAACAGAGAATTCACGGTTTCCAACCGGGCGGCATATTCCTGACGAATCTGCTCGGCCTGACTGACGCCGGCGACTTGAGCTTGCTGCAGCGCGGCGCGCAGTTCTTCGACCTGCCGCTGCAAGGCGTTGGAGCGAGTGAGCGTTTGCTCTAGTTCCCGCGATTGCTGTTCCAGGACCGGTTGTTGCTCGCTCAGCCGCGCTTCCAGTTTGCGCATCTGCTCGCGGTGGATCTGCGCCAGGTTCTCGACACTGGCCTGGTGCTGCGCCAGCGACCAGGCTTTTTGTTGCAACTCGTTGCGCAGAGCGGTGACCTCGCTCTCCAAGGCGGCGCGGTCCTGGGCGAGTTCGCGGGCGGCATCGGCCTTGGTCTGATTATGGAGCGCGTCAAGGGATTCTAGTTCTGTGCGCAGCCGAGCGCGCTCGGCTGTGGTGACGGCCACGGCGGTTTGGCTGCTTTTTAGCAGCGCGTCAAGTTCGGCAACGCGGTTACCCGATTCCTGCAGCTCGCCGCGCAAGCCGGCGTTGGCACCGTGTGCCTGGTCGAGCTGCACTTCCAGCGCGGTCTGACTATATAATAGCTCGTCGCGCGCCGTAGTTAGCTGAGCGATCTCGGCGCCGTGTTGCGCCTGCGAGTCTTGCCAAAGACCGCGGGCCTGCGCATGAGTCGTGACTTCGTCGTTGAGCTGCTCGTTGAGCCGGGTGACGGAAGTTCTTAAGTGATCGAGTTCAATTGCGTATTGCTCGGCCAACAACTGTTTCTCGGCCAATTGTAATTGCAGCTCATCGATGCGGTTGGACAGTTGCTCGGTCTGGTTGGATGCGCTGGCGCGCAGGCTGCCCATTTTAGCATCTTTATGGTTGAGCTGGGCTTGAAGGTGCTCGCGGCTGGCGGCGAGTTCGCTGCGCGCTTTAAGCAGTTCGTGATTAGTCCCCGCAGCGCTGCTGCGTTCTTGCTCCAACTGCTGGTGCAGCGCGGCGATTTCTGCGCCCAAGCGCGCTTCCAGGTTGGCGACGGTAGTTTCGCGTTCGACCAGTTGGCGCTGCAAGTCATTAACTTGGTTGGACAGTTGCTCGCTTTGTTCAGTCGCACTGGCGCGCAGGCTGCCAATTTCAGCATCTTTATGGTTGAGCTGGACTTGAAGTTGCTCGCGGCTGGCGGCGAGTTCGCTGCGCGCTTTAAGCAGTTCGTGATTAGTCCCCGCAGCGCTGCTGCGTTCTTGCTCC
>Ga0184628_10001840_pt1 | contig 10357 bp, 7 predicted proteins | sample PLM4_5_b1_FD_133149 | JGI IMG/M metagenome (GOLD analysis project Ga0184628, IMG submission 133149) | Groundwater sediment microbial communities from an aquifer in East River, Colorado, USA - PLM4_5_b1 | ecosystem: Environmental > Terrestrial > Soil > Riparian zone | place: USA: East River...
CTGAGGCCGACGGCCGTGCCTAGAATTTCCGGCGCACGCATCAAAGGCCCGGTGACGTTGGCTTGGACAGCCATGACAGCGCGCACGTCCGCATGGCTGTCGTCCAATAAAGCATCTGGCGGAGCCGCCAACGCGACAAACGATGTGAGAATTGAAACAATGCCTGCGACCGCCTTGGCCAGCCGAAGCAACAGTGAACTGATTGTGCGCATTCTTATTTTCCTTCTGAGTTTACGTTGATTAACTGAGGCCCATCGCGTTCCGGCGAACAGCCTGCCCACGCTGCGTGCGGGGGAATTAGAATTATTCAGCAACGAGCAGGCCACGGGATTACAGCGTCCTCAATAGCCCACCTTGGCGTCGGAGGCAAGTTGCAAAGTGCAACATCGCATGATGGAATCTGCCCGAGATACAAACGACAGCGACGAATATCCCGTCGTGTTTGCAGCCCGGGAGGGGCGCACTCGATTGGGAACTATCGCCCAGACTCGCGTCCATTGAGAGATCGATTCTGGAAGCATTCCCCAAGCTGTTGGAGGCCCGATAATGCGCTCTTTGTTCAGAGATCGCCGTCTATTCTTCAGCTTCCCATGGCGAATTTGTGTACAATTTAGGCAGCTTGGCTTAAGTTCGGCGGCGTTCCAGGCTTCGGGCCAAGGTGAGGCCTCGCCTGTCGGCACACACTGTGCTAGAATTTGGCCAGGTTGGATTGTGAGCCAAGGCACGATCCTTGGACGCGAAGGCTCGTGCGGGTTCAAACCATTGTCGTTGATTGTTGGAGGTTTCGCATAAACCGGTCTCCGGGCGAGCCGATGGAATCAGAACAGGTCAGTTATGCAGAACTTACTAGAGAAATTGGGCATACGGCCCCGTTGCCCCGGGGGATTTACTTTGATCGAACTGTTGGTGGTGATTGCGGTGATTGCAATCCTGGCGGCGTTACTCCTGCCAGCGCTGGCGCAGGCCAAACAAGTTGCAGTGAGGACAAAGTGCGTTTCGAACCTCAAACAGATCGGGATTGGCATCCAGCTTTACGTCGATGACAACGACGACAAGCTGCCCGGCCCGCTGTGGACCGGGCAGCCGTTCGAGTATGACGCCACCACGACCAACTCGCTGCCATATCATCTAGCCAATTATCTCGGCACGCCCACCCCGTCCGCGCGGGTGGTGCGTTCAGAGGTATTCCTTTGCCCCGCGTACGCACGATTCGAGGCGGCGGCTCCTCCCGGTGCGGAAAGGGTGAGCATACTCGCGAATCGCGACATTGATCCCGGCCCCGCCGCCGTTCCGCCGTTTGGCTACCCGGCGCGCGGAGGCAGGCCGAGGCGAGATTCACTGAAAGTTTCGGCCCTCAACCAATACGGTTCACCAAGCGATCTCTTCGCGCTGACGGATGCAGACAAAAAGAACAGCCCCCCAACTGAAAATCCGTGGTTTGCGCAGTTGCCCGACACCCCGGTTCATGGGCATTATCGCGACGAACTTTACTTTGACTGGCATGTGGAGTCTCGGGGTGTGAGCAGATGAAAATGCGCCCAGGGAAACGCAACTGCTTGCTTCTCGCTTTCGTTGCGGTGTTTTGTTTCCAGGAACTCGCCCGGGCAGCATCGGTTCTTTGGAGTTTTACAACGCCCGATCCAATTCTGGCGTCTCCAGCGATTGCCAAAGATGGCACCGTTTATTTTGGATCTTACGATCGTAAGATCTATGCTTTGACCCCCGCCGGCAGCGTGAAGTGGGCAATCAATCTGCCGCCTCCGATTTACATCTACTTTGCGACCTATACAGGGGTTTACGGCACTCCGGCTATCGGCGCCGATGGAACGATCTACGTGCCATCGGAGAACGGGAAACTTCTCGCCCTGAACCCCGCAAACGGCGCAGTTCTCTGGGATTACGCCACGATGATGGTGGAAGGTCTCTATTCGTCGCCGGCGGTCGCTCCCGACGGAACCATTTACTTTGGGTCCTTCGACGAGAGTCTTTATGCGATCAATCCAAACGGCACCCGGAAATGGCTCACTCGCTTCGACTCGACGATCTTTGCCAGTCCGGTGGTGGGTGGAGACGGGACGGTTTATTGTGGTTGCGACGACGGCAAGCTCTACGCGCTGAATCCTGCCAACGGTTCCAGGAAATGGACCTTCGACACCGGCCCTTCAGCCATCACCGCCTCGCCGGCCATCGGAACAAACGGCACTCTTTATATCGGCGTTGGTTCAGTCAACAATCCGAAATTTTACTCGGTGAACACGAACGGAACGACCAATTGGATTTTCACGACCGGAAGCCGCGTCCGTTCGTCAGCGGCGCTCGGCCCGGATGGAACCATCTACTTCGGCTGCGACGATGGCAATCTCTACGCCCTGAATCCAAACGGATCCCAGAAGTGGGCCTTCCCTGCCGGTGGCGCCGTGGGCTCGTCTCCGGCGATCGCCGCAGATGGGACGATTTACTTCGGCTGTGACGACGGCAAACTTTACGCCGTGGATGGTAACGGCAACCAAATCTGGACCTTACAAACCACCAACTACGTATTCGCTTCCCCTGCCATCGGACCCGACGGGACAGTCTGTTTTGCCTCAGCCGATGGTGTGCTGTACGCCCTGCGAGGGTGCAGGCCCGCGATTGTTTCCGACTGGCCCATGTTTCGATACGGAATCGAACGCACCGGACGCGCGGAGGCTGCTTTGACTAATCACCCTCCCGTGCTCGCCTCGATCGCTGACCAGGCAATTGTCGAAGGTGCGACGTTGACCATCACCAACGCAGCCGAGGACCCGGACGTTCCCACGCAACAACTCCGCTTTAGCCTCGGCATTGGCGCGCCAGCGGACGCTTCAATCAATCCGACCAACGGGATACTCCAATGGACGCCACCCAACGGCTTCGGCTCAAATGCGACTGTCTTCAGCGTCGTTGTGACAGACAACGGTTCACCTCCCTTGAGCGATGCGCGCTGTTTGAGTGTGGTTGTGATACCATCCATACCGTTCGTGCGGATCCAGGCGATCGACTTTCTCAGTGACAGGGTCACCATCCGTTGGGGCGCCGTTTCCAACAGAATGTATCGTGTGCAATATAAAACGAATATTGACGACCCGATGTGGAACGATGCAGCCGGAGACATTACCGCCAGCGGCGATACAGCCACTAAGACCGATGCTACAATAACAGGAGTGCCACAGCGTTTTTACCGGGTTGAGTTGCTGCCTTAACTGATCGCGGAGCATTAGCCGCTAATCCGAGAAGTATGCTTGAAGAAGGAACGCTTAGGAAAGCGGTCGAACAGGACACACATCGCATTATGTCGTCGTCTAGCGCGCTGAACGTAGTTGACGCGCGATTGGAATCGCCAGCGCAGCCATGCAGGCAGACAGAGGTCCGTCCCATCGTTCGCGGAAAATTCATTTTCACGGGCGACAGCAAACTGCATGTCCGCGGTGTCACATACGGCACGTTCCGGCCGGATGCCCAGGGCCATCAATTCCCGGATCGCGAAGTTGTCGAACGCGACCTGGCCTTGATGGCGGCAAACGGATTGAACGCCGTGCGCACTTACACGGTGCCGCCGCGTTGGCTCCTCGATGTCGCCCAGCAGCACGGGTTGTTCGTCATGGTTGGGCTGCCGTGGGAACAGCACATCGCTTTTCTCTCTGACCCGCAACGCGTGCGTTCCATCGAAGAGCGAGTGCGCGCCGGCGTGCGCGCCTGTGCCGGCCATCCCGCCGTGCTCTGCTATTCCATCGGAAATGAAATCCCCGCGCCCGTTGTCCGCTGGCATGGGCGGCGCGCGGTCGAGCGCTTTCTGGAAAAACTGTGCCTGGCTGCGAAAAGCGAAGACCCCGGCGCGCTGATGACTTATGTCAACTATCCCTCCACGGAGTATTTGCGCCTGCCGTTTGTGGATATTTTCTGTTTCAACGTTTACCTGGAGGAGCAACGAACACTGGAAGCGTATCTGGCCCGCTTGCAAAACCTCGCGGGCAATCGTCCACTGCTCATGGCTGAAATCGGTCTCGACAGCCGGCGCAACGGCGCGGTCAAACAAGCCCAGACGCTTGACTGGCAAATCCGCGCCACGTCAGCGGCGGGATGTTGCGGCGCCTTCGTCTTCGCCTGGACCGACGAATGGTATCGCGGCGGATCGGACATCGAGGATTGGGACTTCGGCCTCATCACGCGCGATCGCCAGCCCAAACCCGCGCTCGCCGCCGTGCGCCACGCTTTCGCTGACGCCCCGGTCGCAATGGATGAATCATTGCCGCGTATCTCCGTCATCGTCTGTACCCACAATGGCGCGCGTACGCTGCGCGATTGCTTGCGTGGCCTGCAACAACTTGGGTATCCCGACCACGAAGTCATCATCGTCGATGACGGCTCGCGCGATGACTCCGCGGTCATCGCCCGTGAGTTTGGTTTCCGCGTCATCTCCACCGAGAACCGCGGCCTGAGTTCCGCGCGCAACACGGGGATGGAGGCGGCCACCGGCGAAATCGTCGCTTACATCGACGACGATGCGTATCCCGACCCGCACTGGCTGCATTATCTCGCGCTAACCTTCCGCAACTCAACGCATGCCGCGGTAGGCGGACCGAATATCGCTCCACCTGGCGATGGCGCCATCGCCGAGTGCGTCGTGAACGCGCCGGGCGGTCCCGTTCATGTTTTGCTTTCCGACACCGAGGCGGAGCACATTCCCGGCTGCAACATGGCGTTTCGGAAAGATTCCTTGCAGGCCATCGGTGGATTCGACGTGCAGTTCCGCGTCGCGGGTGATGACGTGGACGTCTGCTGGCGCATCCAGCAGCGCGGCTGGACGATTGGCTTCAGTCCCGCCGCGATGGTCTGGCATCACCGGCGCAATTCTGTGCACACGTATTGGAAGCAGCAGCAGGGTTACGGCAAGGCGGAGGCGCTGCTCGAACGCAAGTGGCCGGAAAAATACAACGCTCTCGGCCACATCAAATGGTACGGACAGATTTACGGCAAAGGATTGACGCGGATGTTGCTGCGCAAACAGCGCGTCTATCACGGCGCCTGGGGCAGCGCGCCGTTTCAGTCGTTGCACGAATCCACGCCGAGCCTGCTCACCGTGCTCCCCACGATGCCGGAATGGTATCTCGTCATCATCGCGCTCGGCGGACTCTCCGCCATGACGCTGCTCTGGCCGAAACTGATTTTCGCCCTGCCCCTGTTCGTACTCGCGGCGGGCGCGACGTTATGGCAGGCGGCGCTCAGCGCGGCGCAGGCGTCGTTTTCAGACATGGCGCACTTGCCCGGAAAGCGGGCCGGCCTCTACATCACCACGGCGTGCCTGCACTTGCTGCAACCGCTCGCACGGCTCTGGGGCCGCGCACGGCACGGACTCACGGCGCTGCGACGCCGCGTTCCGGGCGCGCTCACCTTGCCGTTTCCCAGAAGCGCAACGATCTGGTCCGAGGTCTGGCGTTCGCCGGAACAAGGATTGCAATTCCTCGCCAACACATTGCGGCGCGATGGGGCGGTGCTCCTCGTTGGCGGCGAATATGACCGCTGGGACTTGGAAGTGCGTGGGGGCACACTGGGCGCGGCGCGATTGTTCATGGGCGTCGAGGAACACGGCACGGGCAAGCAACTCTTTCGCTTCCGCAGTTGGCCGCGATTTTCCATCGAGGGCGTCATTGCCATATTTGTCTTCGCAGGTCTGTCCCTCGGCGCCGCGTGGGAAGAATACTGGGTTGCCTACGACCTGCTGGCTTTTATCGGCCTGCTGCTGGTCGGGCGAATGCTGTTCGAGAGCGGTTGCGCGATGGCCGCGATCCAGCGCGCGATCCAGCGCGGATTCATAGATGATAAATGAGCGCCCCGCGCAGACATTCTGATCTCGCGCTCTATCGGCGCCTGCTGCTCGAAGCGCGCCCGTTCTGGCGGCACATCGCGGGGCTGTTCGCGCTCAGCCTGCTGAGTGCGCCCCTGATGCTGCTGAACCCGCTGCCGCTCAAGATCGCCGTCGATTCTGTGCTTGGCTCACATGCATTGCCACCTTGGTTCACCTGGCTCGTCCCGACGAACGCGCCTCGCTCCGACTGGAAGGTGATGGCCCTGGTCGCCGGCATGGTCATCGCCATTGCGCTCACCAAGCAGTTGCTCGATTTATTCTTCGCCATCCTGCGCAGCTACACGGGCGAGAAGCTCGTGCTCTCGTTCCGCGCCAAACTGTTCCGCCACTCACAAAGCCTCTCGCTTTCCTATCATGACACCGCGGGCACCAGCGATTCCACCTACCGCATCCAGTACGACGCCCCTGCCATTCAGTGGATCACGATGGACTCGTTCATCCCGCTCGTTTCGTCCGCGCTCACGCTGGTGGCAATGTTGATCGTGATGTTGCGCATCGACTGGACCCTTGCACTCGTCGCGCTGACCGCCGCTCCGGTCTTGTTCATCGTTTCCAATATCTACAGCCGCCGCCTCAAAGTGCGCTGGCGCGAAGCCAAGGATCTCGAAAGTTCGACCCTTTCGGTCGTGCAGGAAGTCCTTTCATCGGTGCGCGTGGTGAAGTCCTTCGCGCAGGAGGACCGCGAGCAGGAACGCTACGTCGAGCACGCACGCAAAAATCTGCGGGAGCAAATCAAGCTCGCCGTCACCGGCGGAAGCTTCGGACTCATCGTCGGCCTCGCGATGGCGGTGGGCACCGCGACGGTGCTCTACCTCGGCGCCCGCCACGTGCAGTCGGGTCAAATCACGCTGGGCAGTCTCATCCTCGTGATGAGTTACCTCGCGTTGCTCTACGCGCCATTGCAGACGGTCAGCAAGAGCGCTGCGAGCCTGCAAGGGTCGCTCGTCAGCGCCGCGCGCGCCTTCGAGTTGCTGGACGCAGCGCCGGATGTCATCGAGAAACCCAACGCCCACTCGCTGGTTCGTGCGCGGGGAGACATTGCCTTTGAAAACGTTTCATTCGCCTACAACGCGGAGCGCAAGGCGCTGCAGGAAATCACCTTCGACGTTCCCGCCGGTTCGCGCGTCGGTGTCGCCGGCACGACTGGCGCGGGCAAATCGACACTCGTCAGCCTGTTGCTGCGACTCTACGACCCGACGGGCGGGCGCATTCTTCTCGACGGCGTGGACGTACGGGACTTCAAGGTCCGCGATTTGCGGAACCAGTTTGCCATCGTGCTCCAGGAACCAGTGCTCTTCTCGTGCAGTATCGCCGAAAACATCGCTTACGCGAAACCAGAGGCGACCGAAACGGAAATCATCACTGCCGCCCAGGCCGCCAACGCCCATGATTTCATTTCGCGCCTGCCGCAGGGCTACAAAACAGAAGTTGGCGAGCGCGGCGTGCAGTTGTCCGGCGGCGAGCGCCAGCGCATCTCGCTCGCTCGCGCGTTCCTGAAAGACGCGGCGATTCTGATTCTCGACGAGCCAACCAGTTCCGTGGACGTGAAAACCGAAGCGGCGATCCTCGAAGCGATGGAGCGGCTGATGAGCGGGCGCACGGCGTTCATGATCGCGCACCGCTTGAGCACGCTCGACAGCTGCGACGTTCGAATGCAATTGGAGCATGGTCGCCTGGTATCGTTAACACGCGCCTCCAGCGCGACTGCATCACAGTCGCTGGCTTCAACTCCCGCATGAGAATCGCGCTCGTCTCCCAGGAGTATCCGCCCGAAACCGCCAAAGGCGGCATCGGCACGCAGACTTTTCTGAAAGCGCACGGTCTTGCGGCGCTCGGACACCAGGTCCACGTCATTTCTCGCAGTGCGAACGGGCAACGGCTCGAGCGTATGGATGGCAATGTAAGTGTCGTGCGCATCCCCGGCTTCGACGCGCGGATGGAAGTCCACACCGAAGCGGCGGACTGGTTGAGCTACAGCGCCGAAGTCGCCGCGGCGGTCGCGGCGCTGCACGCCAAGGCTCCGCTCGACATCATCGACTTTCCCGAATGGGGCGCGGAGGGCTACGTTCATTTGCTCAACCGCACCGAATGGAACCGAATCCCCACGGTCATTCACCTCCACGGCCCGCTCGTGATGTTCGCGCACACGATGGGCTGGCCCGAAATGGATTCGGAGTTTTATCGCACCGGCACGGCGATGGAGTCTGCGTGTTTGCGGCTCGCCGACGCGTTGTTCTCGTCGAGCCACTGTTCCGCCGACTGGTGCGCGAAGCACTATGGGTTGAATCGCGAGCGCATTCCCGTGCTGCACACCGGCGTGGACACCAGGTTGTTTTCGCCTCGTGCGGTGCCGAAGGCGGCGCGGCCCACCATCGTGTTTGCCGGCAAGCTCGCGCGAAACAAAGGGGTGCACTTGCTCGTCGAAGCTGCCTGCGAACTCGCGCGTGAATTTACCCATCTTCATTTACGCCTGCTTGGTCGAGGCGAAGCCAACATCATCACTGAACTGAAGGCGCGCGCCGAATCGACTGGCTTTCCCGACCTGCTCGATGTGCCTGGCTTCGTCGAGCGCGCCGAGTTGCCAGAGCAGTTCTCGCGCGCTCACGTGTTCGCAGCGCCATCCCAATACGAAGGCGGGCCGGGCTTTGTTTATCTCGAAGCGATGGCCTGTGGCCTGCCGGTCATTGCGTGCGAAGGCAGCGGCGTGGCCGAAGTCGTTCGTCACGGCGAAACAGGGCTGCTCGTCCCGCCGCAAAATGTCGAGGCGTTGACCATGGCGCTTCGCGCTTTGCTCGGTGACTCATCCAAGCGGCAACCAATGGCGGAACATGCCCGCGCTTTTGTGTTGGCGGAAGCGGACAGCCGCGCGTGTATCAAACGACTGGAGTCCTTCTATTCAACCGTTGTACGCGGCAAAGACGCGGGAGGACTCGCAGCATGACGACGGCTGTACTCGCGACGGGCGTCCTGTGGGCCGTGCGCGGGTTGAACTGCTTTCGCGGTGAGATGTACAGTTGGCCTTGCGGTGACTGCGCCGAAGTGTTCACCCGGTTCCACGTATGATTCACCACGTCTATGCGAATAAATCCAACGTCGGCGACTGGCTCTCCGCGCGCGGCATTCAGTCCTTGCTCGCACCGCTCACGGTTATGGAACATTTCTGCGACGAACCATTCGTGCCGGACACGCTCGCGGCGCTGAGCAAGGCCGGGCCGGAAGATTTCATCATCATCGGCGGCGGCGGATTGTTCATGGATTATTTCGTGCCGTTCTGGGAAGGGTTCCGACCCATCGCGGCACGCCTACCGTTTGTCATATGGGGTGCGGGTTGCTGCGACGCGAAGCGCAAGCAGACCCGCCCGCCGCTCCAGTTGCTGTCAGAAATTGTTGCGCGCGCGAGGCTGTGTGTCGTGCGTGATGAACTGACGCGCTCGTTCTTTGACGGTTTGAATCTTCCTCTGCCAGTTGCCTGCCCGACCATCAATGCCGTGCCGACGGCAGGTGGCGAGCAGAAGCGGTTGCTGCACGTGGATCACTACGACAACGTGGGCGCTGAGATCTACGAGCGCATGGTTGCGGTGGCAGAGAACTTTGGGGAACGCACCGGACGAAGTTATCGCCAGACGAATAATCTTATTCCCGCTGGGCATAATGGCGGGCGGCAAAGAACGCTGGACCTTTACGCCTCCGCTGACCTCGTGCTCACGTCGCGCCTGCATGGTTGCATCATCGCGCTGGCGATGGGGCGGCGCGTGCTGGTGGTTTCCGGCGATCACAAAGTCGAGTCGTTCATGCGCGCAGCCGGACTGAGTGATTGGGTTTGTGACCTGAATGAAATCGAATCGTTGGGCGCCCGGCTGGCTCGCCTTCACAAGCAGCCATTGCCCGTGGATTATATTGAAACCCAACGACAGAAGAACCGGGACATCGCCGAACGCGTTCGCTCACTCATCATGCAAAATTCCCCGGCGGCCCTGCGCGCATGAAAGCCATCGTGAACGGAATGATCGCTAGCTATCCGGTCGGCGGAGTGCTGTGGGATTACGGCCAATATGCGCTCGGCCTGGAGCGGCTCGGCTTCGACGTGTTTTATCTCGAGGATACAGGCTGGCAGACTTACGACCCGCGCCGCGGCGAGTATGGCGAGGACTGCGCGTACGCCGTTGATTTTCTGCCAAGAGCGCTCGGCGCGTTGTCCCCGACGCTTGCGCAGCGCTGGAGGTTCCGCAACCTAGATGGGCAAGCCTACGGCCTTGATGACGAGGCGTTTGCCGAAGTGCTGATTAGCGCGGACGTGTTTCTGAATGTCTCGGGAGGCACGCTTCTGCGAGATGAATACATGCCATGCAAACGCAAGGTGCTCATCGAATCCGACCCAGGCTGGAATCATTTCCGAAACTTTCCGCGCTGGGACGCAAAACCCGGCTGGCAGGGAAGTCACGGCTTTCGCGCGCACGATTTTTTCTTCACCTA
>Ga0184628_10001841_pt1 | contig 10355 bp, 9 predicted proteins | sample PLM4_5_b1_FD_133149 | JGI IMG/M metagenome (GOLD analysis project Ga0184628, IMG submission 133149) | Groundwater sediment microbial communities from an aquifer in East River, Colorado, USA - PLM4_5_b1 | ecosystem: Environmental > Terrestrial > Soil > Riparian zone | place: USA: East River...
GCGCTGCAAAGCGTGGTGGACGGCCGTCGCGTCGCCCTTGCGGATCGCGCGGACGATCGCGCCGTGCTCGGACACCGAGACGTGCAGCTCGCTGATGATCGAGCTGGCGTAGAGCCGCCAGTACCGCTCCACCTGCGGCCGCACCGAGTTGTGGAGCGCCGCCAGCCGCTTGCCCGAGGCCGCCGCGATGATGCGCGCGTGGAACTCCTTGTCGAGATCGAACACCCGCCGCGGATCGACGGGCCGCTGGCTGGCGATGACGTTGAGCTTCTCGTTCAGCGCCTCGAGCTCGCCGGCGAGCTTCGTCCGCGCGGGCGCGGGCAGCGTCACCGCCAGCGTGCCCGCCAGCGCCTCGAGGTCGCCGACAATCATGTAGAGCTCCCGGGCATCCTCGCGGGTGAGCGGCGCCACGACGATCCGCGCCTTGCGGTTGCCCTTGTGCTCGATCACGTAGCCTTCGCGGTGGAGCCACTGCAGGGCGCCCCGGATGGGGGTGCGGCTGAGCCCGAGCCGCTCGGCGATCTCGGCCTCGACGATCCACGCACCGGGCGGCAGGTTGCCGCGCACAATCAGCTCGCGCAGCTGCTGAAAGGCCTTCGTCACGCTGCTGGTCGTCTCGACCTTCGCAGGCTTCTTCTTCCGGGCGGGCGCGTTTCTGACGGCAGGCACTCGTCCCATGCTATCGCACTGTAAGATCGCGGAACCATGGAGTCGCAGTTCCTCGTGACCTGTCCGTACTGCGGTGAGGAGGTCGAAATCTACCTCGAGCCAGACGTGCGCGGCCGGCTGGTGCAGGACTGCGAGGTCTGCTGTAACCCGTGGGACGTGCGGGTGTCGGTCGACGACGGCGAACGCTACGTCGAGGTCATGCGCGCAGACGGCTCTTGACTCCTCCGGCCACGGGCGTATCCTCCCCCGCAGGAGGTGGCACGATGGATGACAAGACGTTTGCAAACGATGGCTGGTCGCTCATCTGGATCGACGCGATCCTGCTGATCCCCGCAATCTTCGGCATCATGTTCCTCGGCCTGCTGTCGTTCATCGTCGTGGCCGTGACCACCGCCGTGGTCATCGGATGGATGCTGCTGGCTCAAAAGCGGACGCCCCCCGAATCCTGAACCCCTGGATTGGGTTAGAGTACCGGCGCAGAAACGAGGGGGTTGCCGATGCGTGTCTTCAGCCTGGTACTCGCCGTGCTCCTGGCCATCGCGGCCGGGGCCAGCGGCCAGACCACTTATCCGAGCCTGGATCAGGAACCGGCCTGTCAGTCGCTCATGCCCGCCGCGGCGGGCGGCCCGGTGCCGAGAAATCCCGACGTTGCCGTGATTCGCTTTCTCGGGGTGTCGAACTACGAGCTCGCCTACCGCGACAACGTGATCCTGCTCGACGCTGCCCTCGACAAGCTGTCGTGGTGGGCGCCGAACAAGATCACGACCGAGGAGATGACCAAGAAGGTCACCGCCATCCTGCTCGGCCACGCGCACGGTGAGCACCTGTGGGACGCGCCGTACCTCAGCGAGAAGACCGGCGCGCTGGTGGTGGGCGATCCAATCGCCATGCGCTGGGTGCGCGGCACGGGGCGCGTCGCCGACAAGAATATGGCGGTGGTGAAAGGGCTCGGCGGCGAAAAAGAGATCTTCAAATTCAACGGCTTCCTCGTCCAGGCCGTCCAGGGCCACCACAACGTCGTGCCCGACGAGTACATGCGGAAGGACCGCGCGGCAGCCGAAGCGGTGGGCGCCTTGCGCGGTGGCCTGACGCCTGAACAGCAGGCGCACGACCGGCGGCTTGGCGGCATGGTGCCGCTCGGGGCCGGCGAGCGCGACACGCTCATCACCGAGGGCACGATCGCCTACTTCTTCACCTTCGACAACGGCTTCACGGTGTTCTACACCGACAGCGCCGGCCCGACAACGGAGGCCGAGAAGCAGATCATGCAGGGCCGGACGAGCATCGATCTCGGCTTCATCCCGTACTACGGAGGCGAGCTCGCCATCCCCATCACGATGGAATACATCCGCCTCTTCAAGCCGGCCTTGATGCTGCCGACGCACCACGACGGGCATCGCAACCGCATGCTCGACATGCCGATGGGACCGCTCAACCTCGCCATCCGAGACGAGTTCCCCAAGTCGAAGGCGGTCGCTCCGCTGCTGCGCGCACCGGTGTGTGTCAACACGGTGACGAAGGAACTGTATGTGGGGAACTGATCTCAGCGGTGCGAAGGTGCGAAACGTGCGACGGTGCGGTGGTGCGCCCCACTCGTACCTTTCGCGCCTTCGCACCAGCTCGCTTGTCGTCCTGGTCATCGCCGCCCTGCTTTTCCCGTCGGCGGCGCCGGCCCAGACGGCCAAGGCAGCGATGCAGCAGGATCCCGCGTGTCAGAGCCTGACACCGGTGACGGCCGGCGGACCGGCCCCCCGGGATCAGAACACGCTGGTCGTCCGCTGGCTGGGCTGGACGAACTATGAGCTGGCGTATCGCGGCGGGGTCTACCTGCTCGACGCGTACTACGACCGCGGACCGCGGATGCACCCGATTGGCGTAGAGCCGAAGGACATGAAGAAAGCCACCGCGATCTTCATCGGCCACGCACACTTCGATCACATCTCCGACGCCGCCGTGGTGGCGAATCAGACCGGGGCGCAGGTCATCGGCGCGTCGTTTGCCAGCGAGGTGCTGTCAAAAGGCGGCGTGCCCGCGAAACAGTTCAAGGTGGTCAAGGGCGGCGAGGTGCTGCCGTTCCCCGGCGTGAGCGTCGAAGCGACGCTCGGCCATCACAACGTGATCGCCACCACGGTGCCGGAGGGCTTTCTCGACAAGCAGAACGCGGCACTCGAGGTGGCGTCGCTGCAGGCCCCGCTGACCGACGCCGAGAAGGTCCAGAACGACGCGATTCGGGCACGCGGCAGCCGCGATCCGAAGATCGCGACCGACGGCGTCATCAACTACCTGTTCACGTTCGGCAACGGGTTCCGGGTGCTGTTCGCCGACAGTCCTGGACCGATCACCGACGGCCAGCGCGCCCTCGCGCAGAAGGCGCCTGCGGTGGACGTCGCGATGTTTCCCTTCTTCGCGTTCGAGGCGGGCATTCCACCGCTCCTCGACCTCGTGAAAACGTTCAACCCGTCAACGGTCTTCCTCGGCCATCACGATGCCGAGGGAACGATGAAGTGGGCGTCGAACTATCCGGCGGCGCTCGCCATTCGCGATGCCAGCCCGAAGACCCGCACGATGGACGTGATCTACCGGACGCCGGTGTGCTTCAACACGGTTTCAAAAGAGATGGTGATTGGCTGGTAGGGCTGAACGCGTAATGCACAATTCAAAAGGCAAAATGCAAACGACATCGATGCGAACGGCTCGAACGCCGCGGCGTTGTGTTTGCATTTTGCAGTTTGCCGTTTGAATTACGCGACCGCGTCTACTCCCGCCTTCGCGCACTGACCGTCCTGCGCGCTCGTGCCGCCCGACATCCCGATGGCGCCGACGACCTTGCCGCCCATCGTGATCGGGAGGCCGCCTTCGACCGGCACCGCGCCCTTGATGCGCAGCACGCGCACACCCTCGCCGCCAGCGGCCAGCATGTCCTGAAATGCCTTCGTCGCTCGCATGAACCGCGCCGCCGAGCGCGCCTTGTCCTGGCACACCACGGTACTGGCCACCTGCGTGTCGTCCATCTTCTCGAAGTACACGAGGTCGCCCGCCGTATCCACGACGGCCACGGCCATCGTCCAGTTGTTCTTGCGCACTTCCGCCATCGCGGCGGCGGCAACTTTCTTCGCGTTCTCGAGATTGATTGAAGGACCGTATGGCATGTCGCGCTCCTCTAGTGACCTTTGATTGACCGATCGAGCAATTCGATCGGGTGAACGATCGCCCACTCGTGACCGAGACGGCGTCCCGCCGCGGCGATCTGCAGGATGCAGCCCGGGTTGCCGGTGGCGATCACATCGGGCGCCAGCGCGGCGATGTTGCGCGCCTTGCGCTCGCCGAGCTGCGCAGCCGCCTCCGGCTGCACGAGGTTGTAGATGCCGGCGCTGCCGCAGCACAGTTCGGGCTCGCTGGGCGACAGCAGCTCGACGCCGGGGATGGTCGCCAGCATCGCGCGCGGCTGCGCGCGCACGCCCTGGGCGTGCGCCAGATGGCAGGCGTCGTGATACACGACGCGCGCCTTGATCGGATGGCGCGTGGCCCGCGGCTCGCCCAGCTCCGCGAGCGTTTCCGACACGTCGCGCACTCGGGCACTGAATGCATGCGCCCGGGCGGCCCACACGGGGTCGTCGGCAAACAACTCGCCGTACTCCTTCATCGACGATCCGCAGCCCGCGGCGTTGACGACGATGCGGTCGACGCCGGCGCGTTCGAAGACCTCGATGTTGTGGCGCGCCAGGGCGCGCGCCTGGTCGATGTTGCCCGCGTGGAGCGCGAGTGCGCCGCAGCAGCCCTGCGCGGACGGCGCGGCGACGCTGCATCCTTCGGCCGCGAGCACATCCACCGTCGCGCGATTGACGTCGGGAAACGCGAGACGCTGGACGCACCCGGTCAGCAGAGCCGCGGACAGGCGCTGTGCGCCAGAGGCGGGCGTCTGTTCGGGCACTCGTGCGAAGAGCGAGCTGAAGGTCGGCTGCGGCGCGACCTCCAGAAGCGAGCGCAGGCGCCGCGGCAGCAGTCGCAGGAGCCTGCCGCGCCGGAACGCGCGAAGCAGCGGCCCTGCCACGACAAGCGGCGCCATCACAACCCGTAGGCGTGCCGGATACGGTAGCAGCGCGAACAGCGCCGAGCGGAACAGGCGATCGCCGAGCGGCCTCTCGTACTGGCGTTCGATCTGCGCCCGCGTCTTTTCGATGAGCGGGCCGTACTGCACGCCCGACGGGCATGCGGTGACACAGCCCATGCACCCGAGGCAGGCGTCGAAATGACGGACGAAAGTCTCGTTCAGTTCGGCCCGACCCTCGAGCCCGGCCTTCATCAGGTAGACGCGTCCGCGCGGGGTATCCATCTCCTCGCCCCACAACACATAGGTCGGGCACGACGGCAGACAGAAGCCGCAGTGGACGCACGCGTCGATGAGCGCGCGCGACGGCTGATCCGCGCCGCTAAAAGCTGGCGCGCTCATACCGGCCCCCGCCCAGCATTGAGAATCCCCTGCTCGTCGAGCGCACGCTTCACGGCGGCAGCCACGCCTGCCGCGTCGCCGAGCGAGCCCCACACATCCACCTTCTGCTTCACGTCGGCTCCGGCCCGCAGCACGACGACGTGGCGAAAGAGATCGGTTCTCGCCCGCATCCGATCGATCACGCGCAGCTTGGTGGCGAGATCGCCGTCCACGCGCAGCAGCCCAGACCCGACAACGGCACGGCCCTGCAGCTCGACGTCTGCCCCTTCGATGCGCGCCTCCTCCATGAACGCCACGACACGCCCGAGCGATGCCGGCAACCATCCAGCCTTGACCATCACGCCCGGCGCAGCCCAAAGCGATCGGAGATGGGGTCGCCAGATCGTGTCCCTGGCGGTGTCGTCCACCGCCTCCACCCGCGCCCCGCCCATCAGCGCACGGGTCGCCTCGAGATGCGCGTTCAGCGCCTTCGGCGTCGACTCGAACTTGAGCACCAGCCGGCAGCTCTCCCGCGAAGGAACGTCGTTCCCAAGCCGTACGTGCACATCGCACGCGGCGGGCTCGAGCTGGCTTCGGCCCAGCGCCTCCAGCGCCCTCGTCATCCCGTTCACATCGTCAAAACGCGCGGTCATCGTGCTCGACGCCGCCGGCAGCGGGACGAGCTTGAACGTGGCGCTGACGATTGCGGCAAGGCTGCCGAACGATCCGCTGATCAGCTTGCCCAGGTCGTACCCGGCGACGTTCTTGACGACGTTGCCGCCCGATTTGATGAGGCGGCCGTCGGGGAGCGCGAGACGAATGCCGATGAGGAGGTCACGCGGCGTGCCGTAACGATGGCGAAGCGGGCCGCTGTCGTTGGTGGCGATGGCGCCGCCAATCGTGGCCGCGTCGAACGCGGATTCGATGGGCAGCCACTGGCCGTGATGCGCGAGCTGTGCGTTGACCAGGTCGATGCGGGCGCCCGCCTGCACCGTGGCGGTCAGGTCGTGGTGCTCGTGCGCCACGAGCCGATCGAGCCGCTTCGTGCTGAGCAGCACACCGATCGACGAGGGTGGGCGGCCCCAGCCCATCTTCGAGCCCCCGCCACGCACCACCACCGTCGTCTTGGTCCGCGACGCCTCTGCGAGAACGGCGGCGACCTCTTCGCCAGACGCCGGTTCGACGATCGCCCGCGGCACGACACCGTCGATCGTGTCGGCGACCGTCGCGGGCGTGTCAGGGCTTTCAGGCGGACCTGAAGGACCGCTTCTACGGTCGATCATCAGAAGCGCTCGCCCAGACCAGCCTGCTCGAGTGGATGCGCGTGATAGGGGCCCGGCACCTCGCCGCAGAGACGCGGCGTCGGGAAGACCTTGCCAGGATTGCAGATGCCCTGCGGGTCGAACGCGCGCCGGACCAGCTGCATCACGTCGAGATCGTCGTCCGAGAACATCCGCGGCATGTACTCGGCCTTGTCGGCGCCCACTCCGTGTTCGCCGGTGATCGATCCGCCCGCATCAATGCAGTACTGCAGGATCTCGCCGCCGACCTTTGCAGCCAGGTCGGACTGCCCGGGGATCTTCTCGTCGTAGCAGATGAGTGGGTGCAGGTTGCCGTCGCCGGCGTGGAACACGTTACCGATGCGCAGGCCGCACCGCGCCTCGAGGTCGCGGATTCGCGCCAGCACCTCGGGCAGCTTTGTCCGTGGCACGACGCCGTCCTGCACGTAGTAGTTCGGCGTCACCCGGCCCATCGAGGCGAACGCCCCCTTCCGCCCCTTCCAGATGCGCGCGCGGTGTGCCTCGTCTTGCGCCACCTCTACCGTGGTGGCACCGACGTGCCGGCAGATCCGCTCGACTTCCTCGAACTGCTCGCGCACTTCAGCCGTCGGGCCGTCGAGCTCGACGATCAGAATCGAGTCGGCGGGCGGAAAGTTGGGATGGACCGCCGCTTCGACCGCCTCGATCGACAAGGAATCCATGATCTCGACCGCGGCCGGAATGATGCCGGCCGCGATGATGTCGGAGACCGCCTTGCCCGCAGCGCTGATCGAGTCGTAGGCGGCCAGCAGCGTCTGGACGCTCTCGGGTCGGCGCAGGATCTTCACGATCACCTTGGTGACGACGGCCAGCGTGCCTTCCGATCCGATGAGCAGTCCCAGCAGATCCGGGCCCGGCGCATCGGCGATGGCGCTGTCGAGACGGACGAGATCCCCATTCGGCAGCACGGCCTCGACACCCAGCACATGGTGGACGGTGAAGCCGTACTTCAAACAGTGGGCGCCACCCGAGTTCTCGGCCACGTTGCCGCCAATCGAGCACACCTGCTGACTCGACGGGTCTGGCGCGTAGTAGAAGCCGTGGGGTGCAACCTGTCGCGTGATCTCGAGGTTGGTCACGCCCGGCTCGACGGTCACGCGCCTGTTGGGAATGTCCACTTCCAGTACGCGATTGAGGCGCGCGAGCGCGATGACCACACCGCCGGCTATGGGCAACGCGCCGCCCGAGAGGCCGCTGCCGTGGCCGCGCGCCACAAAGGGCACTTGATGACGGTGACAGAGTCGGACCACCGCCTGCACCTGTTCGGCCGACGACGGCAGCACCACGACGGCGGGTCGCTGGTGCAGGTGCGGAAGCCCGTCGCATTCGTACGTCAGGAGCTCGATCGGCTCGGTGAGCACTTCGCCGGGCCGCGCGCAGATTCCTCGCAGTTCGGCGAGGAACCGGTCATCGACCGTCTTCACGCAGCCACACCCTGTGCCGTGTCGAAGACGTCGTAGACGTAGTCGTGGGCGCGCAGCGCGCGCTCGGCGCGTTCGCGGGCCACGCCGGCGCCCGCCGCCGCCACCGCGGCCACCAGTTCGGCTCGCGATCGGCTGAAGATCGCGTCGAGGATCGCGTCGCGATCGGCGTCACTCTGCTCGATCAACGCCAGCAGCACGCGCGACCCGTACTTGATCCAGCGCGACTGCGGCGCGAGCACCCCCCCGGTTTCGTCAACGACCTGGCGTTTGAGGATCTGGAGCACGAGTTCGGCGTCGGTATCCTCGTACTTCGTCCCCAGCCTGTTGAAGAGGGCCTTGACCGTGTCGCGCCGCTCGTCGATCAGCTGGACGAAGAGCTTCGGCGTCACGCGCTCGCCCGCGTTCGAGTACTTGCCGTCGGCCGTCAGCACCGCGCCGTGAAACACCGTGAGGTAGATGAAGTGCCAGAAGATCTCGTAGGTGGCGAGATCGTTCATGAAGCGCAGGCCAGTGTTCGGATCGTCGATGGCCGCGGCGTTGTTGCCGTGTAGTTGCTGGTACATGAACTCGGTGGCCATGTACATCGCGTAGCGGATGCCGTCTTCGGTCGTCGGCCCCTGCGGCCGTGCCAGCAGCGTCGTACGGGCCTCCTTCGAGAAGAGCTTCTCGACGGTGACGTCCGCCTCCGTCAGCTCCATCGGCGCGATCTTGCCGTTCTTCACCAGACCCAGACCTTCGAGGCGCCCGCGCTCCTCGGCGGTCGTCTGATCGACGATCGCCTGGAGGTTCGCGAAGTCGGTGACGAGCGGCTCGCGGCCGGCCGCGACGTACGCGGGCGCGATGGTGGCGACCCAGCTCTGACGGTAGGTGTCGTGCAGCGTGCCGTTGATCAGGAAGAGGCCGGTGAGACGTTCGCGCAGCTTGTCGAACCAGATGTCACGCAGGGCTTTGCTGTCGAGCTCCGGGGCGCGCGGGTTCTGCATCTGCGCCGCCATGCCGCCGATCGGCATCGCGCCCGCCAGCAGCGCCAGCAGTGCGTTGCGCCGCGTGTAGTACGACATCGACGGCTCGGTCATCGTCACCGACGAGGGGTTCGGAAAGACCATCGCCGGGTCGTGGTGAAACATGTCTTCGCGGCTGTTGATGTAGTCCCAGCGCCCGACGTTGGGCCCGATGAGATTCTCGCGGAGCACCCATTCGATGACTTCCTGCTGCAGCGCGAACTCGGCGCGCTCGTTCAGCATCTTGATCTTCAGCGTGCCGCGCGGAATGCCCATGGCCGATTCGATGCCCTTCAGGAGGACGCCCACGAGACGGGCTTCCTGCCACGATTCCAGCTTCGGGATGTAGTAGTAGATGCCCGACCCGTTGCGCTTCTGCGATTCGTAGTTGTTGAGGGCGTGGATGACGAGCCCGGGAATCATTCCCGGTATCTCGGCGCCGTCCACGGTGATCTGGCGGTTGCGGAGGTGCAGGCCCGACACGCGGTGGAAGATCGTGGGCCACTTCTCCTTCGGCACCTCGATCCGGTAGTCGCGCTTCTTGGCGGGGTGGTGGAACGTCTTGGTGTCCCACTCGTGCGCGAGAATCTGCTTCAGGTTGCGCCAGGCCTGATAGAGCTGGTCCTTGTAGTCGCCGCCCGCGTCCTCCCAGTCCCACATCCACTGCGAGGCGCCGCTGTTGAGGGCGCCCATCGCCATCCCGAGGTCGATCGAGGGGCCCGTGCCCTCGAGGCCGGGTCTCGTCACGTCCGCCGGGATCGGCTGACTCGGCGCCACGCGCCAGGCCTGGGGCGTCTTGCGCCCGAAGAAGCCGTCGAGCATCCCTCGACGTATCTCAGCCACGTCCGCGCGGTTACCGTCGGGATCGGTGACGGCCACGTCGGGCGCGAGGAAGTCGTACTGGGCCTGGGCGTGCGCGACACGGTCGTGCAACTTGTGGCGAGCCTGCATCAGCGTCGCGAAGTCGGCGCGCGTCTCGCGCGTGAGCCGGGCGATCACCTCCTCGACATTGACGGAGCGGCCGTCAATCGTCTTGGTGCCGAACAGTTCGGGGTACGTCTGGAGAAGATCCGCACGGACGGATGCAGCCTGTGACACGTTGAAACCTCCTGATGCGCGTGGAAACTACGAATTATATTCGACGCAGGGTATGGCGGCCGACCTTCAGCAGAGTACGCAGGCGTGGAGGCGGACCTTCCCGCCTTCGCCAAGGCTACGGCGGGCCGCAGCGCAACGCGCGGAGGCTGGCAAGTCCTGCTACCCCACCAGCGCCGCGAGATCGGTGATCGCGTGGACCACATGCCCTGCCGGGTTGTCGAGCTGCTCCGGAGGCTCGGCCGCCGCGCGCTGAATCCAGAACGTCGTCAGGCCGGCCGACCCGGCCCCGTTGATATCCCAGTTGTTGGACGATACGAAGCCGATGTCCGCCGCGGGCAGCCCCAGCCGCGACGCGGCCAGGGCGTACACGCGCGGATCGGGCTTGAAGATCTTGATCTCGTCGACGCTGATGACC
>Ga0184628_10001842_pt1 | contig 10350 bp, 7 predicted proteins | sample PLM4_5_b1_FD_133149 | JGI IMG/M metagenome (GOLD analysis project Ga0184628, IMG submission 133149) | Groundwater sediment microbial communities from an aquifer in East River, Colorado, USA - PLM4_5_b1 | ecosystem: Environmental > Terrestrial > Soil > Riparian zone | place: USA: East River...
ACTTTGTGAAGTTCGCGGCATTCGCCCGACTTCGATCGCGCACTGGAAAGAGATTCCCGCCGTTCCGACCGCGGCCTTCAAGGAACTGGAGATGACGAGCCTTGTGCCGGCAGAGCGCACGCACGTTTTCCATTCCAGCGGCACGACCGCGCAATCTCCCAGCCGTCATTTCCATAATGCGGAATCCCTCGCCGTTTACGAAGCATCACTTTGGCCGTGGTTTCGCATTCAGGTTCTACGCGAAACGGAATCAGCAATTGGTCATTGGTCGTTGGCCATCCTCACTCCACCGCCCGCACAAGCGCCTCACTCTTCGCTCGTTCACATGCTCGACATTGTGCGCCGTAAATTGGGCGCGAAGGAGGACGCGTTCCTCGGTCAAGTCGCTGCAAACGGCGCGTGGACGGTTGACGTTGAGACGGCCATCGCTCGGCTCAAGGATCAGGACGCAAGACTGCTCGTCCTCGGCACCGCGTTTTCGTTCGTCCACCTGCTTGATGTGCTCGGAGAAAAAAGGCTCGCGTTCAAACTCCCAGCCGGTTCGCGCGTGATGGAAACTGGCGGTTATAAAGGCCGCTCGCGCAGTTTGCCGAAACGAGAATTGCACGCGCTCGTCGCGGAATGTCTTGGCGTCCTATCATCGGAAATCATTTGCGAATACGGCATGAGCGAACTCAGTTCGCAAGCCTACGACCAGGTGCTTGACGCAACACGCAACACGCAACACGCAACACGTCCGCTCCATTTTCCCCCTTGGACACGCGCCCAAATAATCTCTACCGAAACCGGCCACGAAGTCCGTGACGGCGAAACAGGTTTGATTCGCATCTGCGATCTCGCCAACGTTTTCTCGGTCATGGCCGTGCAGACCGAAGACCTCGCCGTACGTCGCGGCGATGAGTTCGAGTTGATCGGTCGCACTGAACTGGCCGAGCCGCGCGGCTGTTCGTTGATGGCCGTTCGATTTCATCGCATGAAGGAATTGATTCTGATCGTTGCTGTTTTCGTTTTGGTTGCTGCCACCGTTTCGGCTCGCGCTGCGACGGTTGAGGAACGCCTTCAACAATACGGCGCCGCTGCGCGCGCCCGGTTGTCGGCCCATTTCGAAAAACAGAAGATTTCCTATCCACCGTACGAGCTGATCTTCGTTGGACTGAAAGAGGAGAAGCGCCTGGAGATTTACGCGAAGAGCGGCACGAACGATTTCAAATTTGTTCGCGCTTATCCGATCCTGGCTGCGAGCGGCGTCGCCGGGCCGAAGCTGCGCGAGGGCGACCGGCAAGTTCCCGAGGGTATTTACGCGATCGAGTTGTTGAATCCCAATAGCAGCTATCACCTTTCGATGCGGGTTGGGTATCCGAATGAATTCGACCGTGCGCAGGCCGCCAAGGAGAACCGCACGAAACTCGGCGGTGATATCATGATTCACGGCGATGCAAAATCCATCGGCTGTCTGGCGATGGGCGATGAAGTGTCGGAAGATTTGTTCGTGCTCGCCGCGGACACTGGGATCAAGCACATCACCGTCATCCTCGCGCCGGTGGATTTTCGAGCGGGCAAAACGGCTGCGGATTCCGCAACGCTTCCGATGTGGACAAAACCGCTTTACGAGGAAATCAAGAAGCGCCTCGCCATATTGCCGCGCGAGAAATCGAAATGAGCACCGACCGCGCGCACAAAACCCGCACGCTCTGGCTCGCCGGCGCGCTGCACGCGTTCACGCACGTCTATCAAGTCGCGTTGATGCCGCTCTATCTGCTGATCCTGCGCGACCTCAAACTCACGAGCGTCAGCCAGGCGACGCTGCTCGTGACGGTGATGATGGCCGGATATTTTCTCCCCGCATATCCAATGGGCATTGCCGCCGACCGGTTTAATCGGAAAAAGCTGTTGGGCTGGGGACTCGCAATCAACAGCGCCGCGTTCGTCCTGCTCTCGTTCGCGCCGAATTATCCCACCGCGCTGCTGGCGGTGTTTCTCACCGGACTCGGTGGAAGTTTTTATCATCCCGCAGCTACGGCGATGGTGGCGCGGCTTTTTCCTGTCGGCACCGGCAAGGCGCTCGGTTTGGTTGGCATCGGCGCCAGCGCGGGATTTTTCTTCGGTCCGATTTATGCCGGTTGGCGCGCGGGAACTTTGGAAGCTACTGCTGGCGCCGCTGCCTGGCGACAGCCCGTGCTCGAACTCGGATTGCTCGGCCTGGTGATGAGCGCCGTATTCGCGTGGCTGGCGCAGGAGCAGCCGTCAGAGGTTGCAGCGAAAGTCAGATCCCCAGTCCAGACGAAAATGTTTCCCACCACGGCGCTTTTGGGATTTTTTCTGCTGGCGGCACTGGCGTTCAGCTTGCGGGATTTCACCGGCTCCGGCATGGGAAGCCTTGGCTCGCTCTTTCTGCAACAGGCGCACGGCTACAGCCCGAAGTTCACGGGAATTGCATTGAGCGGAATTTTTCTTGCGAGCGCCATCAGCAATCCGTTGTTCGGTCACTTGAGCGACAGCGGCCGCGGACGCTGGACCATGGTCGCGCTTCTCACGGCGGCGGTGACGGTGATTTTGTTTCCGCACATGCCGGCAGGCGCGACGATCCCAACGTATCTCATCTATGGTTTTTTCTTCATGGCGAGTTATCCGATGGTCGAGGCCGCGTTGATGGAAGCCGTGCCGGACGAAGTGCGCGGGCGCGTTTTCGGTCTGTTCATCACGGTTGGCGGCTTGATTGGCAACGCATCGCACTGGGTCGTCGGTGACTGGGTGAAACATCTCGGCGAAAACGCGCACACGCCGGTCGGATACTTCAGCGCCTACGCGGTGCTCGCCGGATTTTTGGTCGTGTCGCTGGCTGGACTCCCCTGTTTACGCGCAATTCGAAAACGTGAACATCTGGCAACCGCAAACACGCCTGAAGATTCCGCCGCGCACCAGCCGCAACTGCCGACATGATTGCGCTGCCAAATTATTTTTTTGCTGATCTGCCGGAAGCGACGATTTCTCCGGCAATGCTGCGCGAAGCCTGTCTGACGTTGAAGCGCAATCGGCAGCAATACCTCGCGCAGCGCTCGACGGAGCAGATCGTTCGCCTGTTGTGCGAAATCGCGGAGAGCTGGCTGCAACCTGATTTCTCATTCCGCAAACTTGCGCTCACCGAGGGCCCGATGAAGACCAGCTTTGGGCGCGCTACCATCGAATGCGGCCTGGACAATTTCTTCCGACAATTCACGCGGGAAAATCTTCGCGCGCTGCTGGTTCAGGAAATTGGCGATTGGCGACGGCTTGATGAATTCTGCGTCGCGGCCGGTGAACCGCGCGCCGCCATCGCGACCGGGACGGAGTTCTTGATTCATATCGCGTCCAGCAACATTCCGAATCCAACCTGGACAAGTCTCGCCCTCGGCTTGCTCACGCGTTCGGCGCAGTTCGTGAAATGCGGCAGCGGTTCGGCATTTCTGCCGCGACTATTTGCGCATTCGATTTATGAAGCGGACCGCAAACTTGGTGCGTGCCTCGAAATCGCAGAGTGGCGCGGAGGGAATGCCGCGCTCGAAGAGGTGTTGTTCACCGAAGCGGACTGCGTGGCGGCCACCGGCAGCGATGAAACGCTTGGGCTGATTCGCGCAAAGCTGCCGGCGCGCGTGCGGTTTCTTGGCTACGGACATCAGGTCAGTTTCGGTTTCGCAACGCACGAAGTATTGCACGGCAGCCGCGGTCGTAAAATTGTCAACGGCGCGGCGGATGACGTCGTGGCGTGGAATCAATTGGGATGTCTTTCGCCGCATTTGTTCTACATCGAGCGCGGCGGGGAAATTTCGCCGGAACATTTCGCGCAAATGTTGGCCGAGGAACTGGAACAGCGGGAAAGCATCGAGCCGCGCGGCGAAGTTCCAACCGAGATCGCGGCGGGCATCGCATCGAGGCGGAATATTTATGAAATTCGCGCGGCGCATTCGCACGAAACAATGCTGTGGCAGAGCAAGGGCTCATCAGCATGGACCGTGGTTTACGAGGCAGAGCCGCGCTTCGCGATGTCGTGCCTGCATCGCTTTGTTTACGTAAAAGCCGTGGCGAGCTTGAAGGACGCACTTCGCGGAGCGGACTCGGTGCAGGGAAGTGTTTCAACCGTTGGGTTGGCGGCGGATGAGGCAAAGGTCAAAGACCTCGCTATCGAGTTGGCGCGTTGGGGCGCGACGCGGATTTGTCCCATCGGTCAAATGCAGAATCCGCCGTTGACGTGGCGGCATGATGGAAGACCGGCGCTCGGCGACCTGGTAACGTGGACCGATTTGGAATTATGAGAATGGAATTACGAAAGACGTTTCAGTTTGAAGCCGCGCATCTTCTGCCACGACTTCCGAAGTCGCATAAATGCCGCCGGCTGCACGGGCACAGTTTCAAAGTCGAAGTTGTCGTGGCGGGTGAATGCGATGAAAAGCTCGGCTGGCTGATGGACTACGCGGACATCACAACCGGCTTTAAACCGATTTGGGAGAAGCTGGATCACCGGCATCTGAACGACATTCGCGGCTTGGAAAATCCGACGAGCGAAGGAATTGCGGTTTGGATTTGGAAAAGGCTCAAACCGAAGTTGCCATTGCTCACGGAAGTGGTTGTGGCCGAAACTTGCACGGCGCGGGCGGTGTATCGCGGGGAATGACGTGACGACGCGCGACTACCAATTGCCATAGTAAAGGCCGGGGCTGGAAAAGGCCTGATTCGTCTGCATTTGTCTCATGCTTTTCCAAACCACCGATCCATCCAACCCGCCCACATTTCCACCTTGGGCCCCGACTGTGGAAACCGGAGCGCCAGATGGCGGCAGATTCTTGGTGAACGAACTGTTCCCCTGACGAATGGAGCCACTCTTGGTGTGCGGGGCAACTTTGAGATTGTCCGAATACGCAGCCCAATGGTTCGCGTCCGCCAGAATTGTATTTGTGCCGGATTGACTGACCTTCGTCGGCGAGACCCAAGGATATATTACGCCAGGCGGCGCCGCATCCCCCAAGTACTGGTAACCGATGAGCATTCCATACGATGGGTTGTAGCGGCCCAGTATCGTTGCATCAAAAAGGATATTCGGACAGTCCATGATCTGATAATTTCCGGAGTAGCTCACGAGATTCGACCAAGTGGCGTTCGAGACGCGGATGGCGTGCCAGGTCGCGGTATTCTGATTGTCGCGACCGGGTGGTACTTTGTCATTGTTATCCATGCCATACATGTGAATGGCCAGGATGCACTGGCGCATGTTGTTCTTACACGCGGTGCGCTTGGCTTTTTCTTTGGCGCCGGCCAAAGCCGGCAACAGCATCGCTGCCAAGATCGCAATGATGGCGATGACAACGAGAAGTTCGATCAACGTGAACGCGATGCGGCGCTGTGGGTTCTGTCGAACTGTTGAAACGTCTGACATGGCAACGGTCTGGTCCGACGGAACTATCTGTCTCCGGCGTTTCATGGGCAATATTAAACTGATTCCGCGCGGCAGACCAAACGTTCGCGCTCGCGTTCACCAGCATACGCCGACACAATTTAGACCCAATGTGGATGAAGTTTCACAAATGGTTGTGGTTCCTGGCGGCAGTCTTTGCGTTGAGCGTTCCGGGTTGTTGCGTCGCACCCACGGCGGAATCGCTTCAGCGCTTTGAGTTCCAGCGACCACACATGGGGACGCTGTTCACGATTACACTCTTCGCGCCGGATGAGAATGTCGCGCGCGCGGCGAGCGACGCAGCGTTCGTCAAAGTCGCGACCTTGGATCGCATGATGACTGATTACGATCCGGAAAGTGAATTGATGAAGCTGTGTCAGCGGCCGGTCGGCGAAGCGGTGCGCGTGAGCGATGAACTTTTCGACGTGCTGCAAAAATCGCAACGGATCGCGGAACTCTCGAGCGGAGCGTTCGATATGACGGTCGGCCCGGTAGTGCGTTTGTGGCGGCGCACACGACGCACAGGTGTTTTACCGAATTCTGAGGACCTCTTGCGTGCGCGCGATGCCGTTGGCTGGAAAAAGCTCAAGCTTGATCCGGCAAACAAAACCGCGACGTTCACCGTGCCGAATATGCAGCTTGATCTGGGTGGGATTGGCAAAGGCTACGCGGCGGACAAGGCGTTGGACGTTCTGAAACAGCACGGCACCACGCGTGCGCTGGTGGCGGCGAGCGGCGATATTGTGGCGGGTGATGCGCCGCCGGGAGAACGTGGTTGGCGCGTGGGTATCGGAATGTTGGATGGCGGACAAAACGAACTGGCTCGGAAACTCCTGTTGAGGAACGCGGCGGTCTCCACGTCTGGCGATAGCGAACAATTTGTCGAGATCGGCGGGAAGCGATACTCGCACATTGTTGATCCGCGAACGGGAATTGGGGTAACTGAGCGGCTTCAAGTGTCCGTCGTCGCGCGACACGGCGAGGACTCGGATAGCTTTGACACCGCGATCAGCGTGCTGGGCGTGGAGCGCGGGTTGAAGCTCGTCAACTCGCAACCAGGAATTGCCGTTTTGATCTTACGCAGAGATGGGGGCAGGACGCAGGTTTTCGAGTCGCGGCGATGGAAGAAAGTTCCATTGGCTGATGCTCGTTGAAATGATTCAGTTTCTGCTGACGTTGAAATCAATTCAGCATTCTTTGGGAGACGACGCTTGACGGTTTCAATGGTTAGATGAATAATTGGCGCATGAGAAGTTTTCAGAAGCGGTTTTCGAGTAACAAATTATCAGTCGGATTTTTGTCATCGCTTTGGAAGGTTGCGTTGGGATGCGGGTGGGTCTCAATCAGTTCCGGTGCGGTGGTTTTTTCGGAGAACTTTAACAGTTACGCAAATGGAAACCTGTCAGGACAGGGACCATGGCTCGCAACTGCCGCCGCGGCTACACCGATACAGGTTTCCAGTGGGCGCGCACAACTTGGTACATCAGGACAGGATGAATACGCCGCTTTCGGTTCACCGGTTAACAACCTTGATGGCACGAGCTTTTATTACGGGCTGACTCTGAATCTTATTAGCGCACAGGCAACCGGCGATTATTTCTTCCACGTCTCCAATCCAGCTGGTACTACGAGTTTGTTTTACGAGCGACTGTTTGCGAGGTCGTCGGGAGCCGGCTTCCAGCTTGGTTTTGTAGAAACCTCGGGATCAACCACCACTTGGGGAACGACAGTTCTTTCGTTGAACACGGATTATCGAGTTGTCGTTGCTCAGAATTTTGTTGCCGGTGCTGTTAACGACACGTTCTCGCTTTACGTCAACCCAACCGATTTGACGGTTGAAGCGAATAATACACCGTACCTGACGCGCACTTGGACCAGCGCAACCGCCGAAACCGCCACCTATGCTGCGGTGAACTTGCGTCAAGGTTCTGCTGGGAGTGCGGCCGCCGCGTTTGTGGACGATATTTTGATCAGCAAGACATTTTCAGATGTCGCTCCGGTGCCCGAGCCTTCGAGTTTGGCGTTCGCGGTATTGACTGGCTTCGCTTTACTGGGCTGGCTCAAGTTCCGGAAGTAATTCTCCAAAAAGTCGCCACGGTTCGTTGCGTTTTTATCTCTCACAAGTCTTTACCGGGCTCGAATCAGGAGAAGGATGCAAGCGATTGCTCACAGCGGACAAACGGATTTATGTCCAACTGAATTTGCAATATGGTTGGCGATAACTGTCTGTCTTGTTACGCAGGTGGCACGGCGTGTCCGGTCAGTTGTTGCAATAGATGTTGCAGAAACGCCCCGCTATCGGAAGTGATCTGTTTCATCGTGCCACCTATTTTCGAAAAGCTTTGATTCATCTGCGGCTCGACGGTTCCCCGATTCGCCGAATCCACAACGAACAAAGAATGATCCTGGACGATGCTCTTTTCCGCTTGAAGGCGAAGATTGTTTGCGCAACTCAGGCTGGTTTCGAGAATTTGCGACGCCCAGATGGGTGAATTCACTGCCAGGACCACACCGCTCGCGAGTCGCTCGACGGAACTTCCGAGCAAACGAAAATCAAAATCTGCGGCGCGACCGATAACCGCGCCACGAAACATCGGATGCGTGGCGAGCACGTCGCCGCCGATGCCGGGGTGAACCGTAAGCGGTACGCCAATGCGAAACGCGTTCGCCAGCAGTGAGGTTTTCCTATGTGGATGTTTCACCGGAATGCGGCCGCCGGACAGCTTGTTTGCGGTCATCGCCCGCAACATTTCCGCGCGCGCAGGCGCGAGCGGATGCGACGGCGCGTCGCGCAAATCCTTCTCAAGCGTGAGCGGCGAAGGCAGCGTCACGCCGTCGTTTTCGATGAACTGTCCGACGCTTTGGCCGAATCCCTGTCCGTTGAGCGCTCCCGACAGCAACGCGAGATGGATGTTTCTTCCAGTTTCGTTCCATGCACCAAACGTGCCCGTCGCAATGTTATCGCGGACGCTTTCGCCGGAGCGTCCGAAAAAGGCGAACTCCCAATCGTGAATGGCGCCCATGCCATCGGTCGTGAGGTGGGTGACGAGGTCGTGCTCGATCAAACGGTTTACGACCGATTGCAGACCGGCCATCACCAAGGGCGCGCCGAACATGAGGATTACCGCCGCGCCGCATTCGCGCGCCGCTTTGATGCGGTTGGCGCAATCGCCGATGGAGTCGAGGACTTCGGCGGAGCAGGGCGGCGCTGGCTGGTCTGGATCTGCCAAAATCTCTGCGAGCGCAACGAGACTTTTCCGTTTCGACAAGGGTTGGACCTTGATCTTCTTCAAATCGAGCGGCGCGTGGGAGTTTTTCATGCGGCGTGGAAATTAAACCACGGATGGCGCGGGTTGCCACGCCGAATTGTTGACGGGAAGACGCTGTGGTTATTGCGGATGGGTTTTGCGTTGTCGGAGAGTTTTGTTTTTGCTAAAGAGTGACGACCGCTGAATTGGCCGGTCGTTCCGGTATCAGGCAAGCGTTGTTCATGCGAAGTCATTGGTTTCACAATTCGGGCGGTCGAATTCTGCCGCTCGTCCTTTTGCTGACGGCGATTGCGGTGGCAAATCCCTGGCGCGCGGCCGCTCAGGTTTCTCCCGGCATCACCGTTGGACCGCAAAATCAATCCGGCCAGGTGGGGGGCAACGTCGTATTCACACTGGTCGCGTCCGGCGCGGCACCGCTGACCTACCGGTGGTATCACAACAGTTTGCTTGTCACCAATGGGGGGCGATTCTCCGGGGCTGCGACACCCTCGCTTCAAATCAGCGGTTTGTTGGACAGCGATGCCGGTGGTTATCAGGTCGCGGTTTCAAATCAATACTCGGTGGTCACCAGTCGCGTGGCGCTTCTCCTCGTCAACCGGACCACGCTGGATCTGGCGTTTGATCCACGGGTCGGCGATTGGGTCGAATCATTGGCCCTCCAACTGGACGGCAAACTTCTGCTCGGCGGATATTTCACCATGGTGGGAGGGCAACCGCGCACGCGGCTCGCCCGCTTGATGCCGGATGGAAGCCTCGACGCAGGGTTCCATCCCGAGGTGGATTACATCGTGAACTGCGTCGCAATACAGCCGGATGAGAAGATCTTGATGGGTGGCTACTTCGACTCCGTGGGCGGGCAGTCCCACGTGAAGCTCGCCCGCCTGTTGCCAGATGGGACGCCAGACACTGCGTTCAACTCTCAGTTGAACGACCAAGTGGTGGCGCTGGCCTTGCAAGCCGACGGCAAAATCCTCGCCGGCGGCTACTTCAACTCGGTCAACGGACAGGCACGCAATCAGATTGCGAGATTCAACGCGGACGGCACCCTAGACAATTCGTTCAACCCTGGAGCGAATGGTTATGTTTATTCCGTGACGCTCCAGCCTGATGGCCGGATTTTGGTCGGCGGTGATTTCACGATGATGGGCGGGCAACCGCGAAATCACCTGGCCCGGCTAAATGCCGACGGCACGGTGGATGGAACTTTCAACCCGGGTGCCGACTCCACAGTCACCGCCATCGCAGTGCAGGCAGACGAGAAGATCCTGGTCGCAGGATCGTTTGGCACACTCGGTGGCCAACCGCGCAACCACATCAGCCGGCTCAACTCCAACGGCACGGTGGACTCGACCATCTTTGAGAGTGAACTGTTCGGTTCCTTGCTGGCCATGACGTTGCAGGCCGATGGCAAGATCATGATTGGCGGAGATTTTTCCTTCGGGGGCGGGCAGCCGCCGTGGAAAGTTGCCCGGTTCAATCCAGACGGGCAGGTCGATACCACATTTGATCCGCATGGAGACGGGCTGGTCACGAGCCTGCTTATCCAACCGACCGGGAACTTTCTGGTAGGCGGATGGTATTTCGATTTCGCCGGTCAAGCCCGTTCCAATCTGGTCCGACTTACCAACACTTCGGCCGCGACCGAGAAATTGAGCC
>Ga0184628_10001844_pt1 | contig 10345 bp, 3 predicted proteins | sample PLM4_5_b1_FD_133149 | JGI IMG/M metagenome (GOLD analysis project Ga0184628, IMG submission 133149) | Groundwater sediment microbial communities from an aquifer in East River, Colorado, USA - PLM4_5_b1 | ecosystem: Environmental > Terrestrial > Soil > Riparian zone | place: USA: East River...
AGTCCCGTGATCCCGCGAATGCGTTTGCCGGCGCCCAGGGCAATTTCCCCGCGAACTACCCATACACATGGCTCCGGCTCAAGCGCGCCGGAAACAGCTTCACCGGGTACGCGAGTTACGATGGCCAGAATTGGACCCGGCTCGGCAGTGCGAACATCGCGATGTCCAGCCAGGTTTACTTCGGCATGGCCGTGGCGAGCCACACCACGTCGGCGTCTGCCGTGGCCCAATTCCGCGACCTGACCGATGTTGCCGGCGGCGTCACTGCCATCGCCCCTCTCCCGCATGAGCCGCCCGGACCGTCGAGCCGCAAGACGCCCATCGCCATCACTGAAATCATGTTCAAACCCGCGGCCAGGGCAGACTTGCGGAACGTGGAGTTCATCGAGATCTACAATTCCAATCCCTGGTTTCACAACTTGGGCGGCTACCGTATCAAGGGCGACAGCGTCAGTTATACTTTCCCCGCGGGAACGACCATTCCGGGCGGCGCTTACCTGGTGGTGGCGGCTGTGCCGGCGGATATCCAGGCCGTTTACGGCGTCGCCGCCGTGGGGCCCTACGCGGGCTCGCTTAAGAACCCGGACACCCTCCGGCTTTTTGACGAGCAAGGTGCCGAATTGCTGCAGATTCCGTATACCAGTGAGCATCCCTGGCCAGTGGCGGCTAATGGGACCGGCCATTCGCTCGTGCTGGCGAACCCGACGTATGGCGAAGGGGATCCGCGCGCCTGGGATATCAGCGACGCGGCCTGGGGCTCGCCGGGAAATTTGGATCCATATCGACCGAGCCCGTTTCGCAATGTGGTCATCAACGAGTTCATGGCTCACACCGACCTTCCCGACGTTGATTTCATCGAGCTTTACAACCACGCCAACCAGGAGGTGAACCTCGGCGGCTGCATCCTGACCGACGAGGCGTCCACCAACAAGTTCGTGATTGCCGGCGGAATCACCATTCCAGCCCGCGGCTTCCTCTGGTTTCCTGAAAGCCAGCTTGGCTTCGCGCTCAACGCCGCGGGCGAAACCCTCTTCCTCAAGAATCCCGATTCCTCGCGCGTCCTCGATGCCGTTGAGTTCGGCGCGCAGGAGAACGGTGTCTCCGCGGGCCGCTGGCCGGATGGGGCGAAGGAATTCCATCGGCTCGCTCTAAAGACCGCCGGCACGAACAACAGCGCAATCCGAATCAGCAACGTGGTGATCAATGAGCTGATGTACCATCCGATCAGCGGGGATGACGACGACCAGTATGTGGAGCTGTATAATCGCGGAACCCTGGCCGTGAATCTCTCCGGATGGCAGCTCAGCGACGGCGTCAGCTTCACTTTCCCCACCGGCACGACGCTGGCGCCGGACGCCTACCTGGTCGTGGCGCGCGATATCAATCGGCTGCGTTCAAACTATGCAATCCTCAACCTCACCAACTCCATCGGCAACTTTGGAGGCCGGTTGAGCCACGCCGGCGAGCGCGTGGCCTTGAGGATGCCGGACACCATCGCCTCCACGAACACGCAGGGCGTGGTGACGACCAACTACGTCAATATTGCCATTTGCGATGTCACCTACCAGACCGGGGGGCGCTGGGGCCAGTGGGCGGATGGCGGAGGCAGCAGTCTGGAGCTGATTAATCCCAATGTGAATCCGCGGCTGGCACCGAATTGGGCTGACAGTGACGAGACCACGAAATCGTCCTGGGTGAACGTCGAAACGACCGGCCAGCTCATGCACGGGGCCGATTATGAAGGCGGGATTTGGCATGCCCAAATCGGGCTCCTCGACCCGGGCGAATGCCTCGTGGACGATGTTGAGGTTCGTCAATCCGGCGGAGCCAATCTGGTGATCAATCCCACGTTCGAGTCCGGTCTCGGCAGCTGGTCCCTGCAGGGAGCATCCTTCCGGTCCTCCCTGGAAAACACCGGCTACGGCGGCAGCAGCCGCTCGCTGCACATTCGCACCTCCTCGCGCCTCTGGACCGGCGCCAACTCCTGCCAGGTCGACCTGAACGCCAGCAGCCTGGGCGATGGCGCCACGGCCACCCTGCGTTTCAAAGCCCGCTGGCTGCGCGGCTGCCGGGAAGCGCTCCTGCGGCTCAACGGCAACTGGCTCGAAACCTGGGCTCTGCTGCCCGTGCCGGCGAATCTGGGCACGCCCGGCGCCCGCAACAGCCGTTACGTCGCCAATGCCGGGCCGGCGATGTTCGAGGTTACCCACAGTCCTTCGCTCCCGGCCGCTTTTGAGAATGCCGTCGTCACCGCCCGCATCCATGACGCCAACGCCATCGCCAGTTTCAATCTCAACTATCGTCTCGACCCGGCCACGACGTACACCACGGTCCCGATGCGCGACGACGGAACGCTTGGGGACGCGATCCCCAGGGACGGAGTTTACAGCGCCGCCATCCCCGGCCAGGCCGCCAACACGGTAGTGGCTTTCTATCTCTCCGCGGGCGATAACCTGGGCGGGTCATTCCGCTTCCCGGCGCTGTTGAACAATAACGCCACAATCCCTGAGGCGGTCGTGATGTTCGGCGACGCCAATCCCGGCGGCAGCTTTGCCGCTTACCACCTTTGGGTAACGCAGACGAACGCGGATCGCTGGAGCGAACTGGCAAATCTCAGCAATGAATCCCACGATTGCACGATGGTTTCGGGCAGTCGCGTGATTTACAATGCCCAGTCCCGGTTTGCCGGCAGCCCGTATCACCAGGGCTTCAACAGCCCTTACGGCAACCTGTGCCACTACAAATGGAACTTCCCCGACGATGACAAGTTCCTGGGCGCGACCTCGTTCAACAAGATCCATCAGCACGGGAACGGCGCGGGTGACGACGGCACCCTGCAGCGGGAGCAGTTGGCCAACACTTTCTTGCGGGCGCTCGGCGTGCCCTGGCTAAACCGGCGCTCCGTGATCGTTTACGTCAACGGGAACCGCCGCGGCCAGCTCATGGAGGATGCTCAGACTCCCGATGACGACGTCGTGGAACAGTATTTCCGGGGCGATGCCGAGGGCTGGCTCTTTAAGATGCAGCCCTGGTTTGAATTCGGGCCGTATCCCTCCGGGACCTACACTCCCTTTGGCAACATGTCGTGGGTCAACATGATGCCTTATACCGATGGCGCGGGGAACAAGGTCCGGGCGCGATATCGTTACAATTTTCTTTCGCGGAAGTCGCCCACCTACGCGAGCGATTTCAGCCGGGTTTATTCGATGGTGGATGCGGCGAGCACCTATGGCACGCCCAATTATGCCGCCAACATGGAGCAATTGGCGGATATGGAGAACTGGATGCGCGTGTTTGCCGCGAATCACGCCGCGGGCAACTGGGACGCTTATGGATCGCAGAATGCCCAGAATCTCTACGGCTACGTGGGAACCAAAGGCACGAAATACTCCCTGCTCATGTTTGATTTCAATATTGTGCTGGGCAACAGCGGTTCCTGGGGCCCGGGCCAGAACCTTTTCGCCGTCAACGGGCAGGACTCGAACACGCAGAATATATACAACGAGCCCGCGTTCCGCCGCATGTATTGGCGCGCGCTCGAGGAACTGGTGAACGGTCCGCTGGATGTCGGCATCAGCGGTCCGCTGGTTGACGCCAAATACCAGGCCTTCCAGGCGAACGGCATTTCGGCCGAGAATCCCAATGCCGCCCTCAAGAATTGGCTGAGTTCCGCCCAGGGCAGCATCGCCGCACAATTGGCCGGCGCCAACGTTTCTGCCTTCACGGTGGATGCGTCGGTCAGCGTGGCGAATGACGTCGGTTATGTCACCGGGACGGCGCCGATGAAAATCAAGACCATTTGGATCAGTGGCGCGGAATACCCGGTCGTTTGGACCAGTCCCACGACGTTCAGCGTGGCCGTTCCGCTCCGACCGGGCTTGAACAACCTGCAGGTGGTTGGGGTTGACCGCTTTGGCCAACCTGTCGCGGGCGCGGCGGGAAATGTCTCGGTGAACTACGCCGGAACGCTTCCTTCGATCGTTGGCAACGTCGTCATCAGCGAAGTCATGGTGAGTCCCCCGCAACCGGGTGCGGAGTATGTTGAGCTTTTCAACAATTCCAGCACCATCACGTTCGACATCTCAGGACTGGAGTTCCGGGGGTTGGGCTACACTTTCCCCGCCGGGTCGGTTATCGGACCCCGGAGTTACCTCGTGCTGGCGGCTGATCCCAGCGCATTTGCGGCGGCCTACGGCGCCCTGATTCCAGTTTTTGATATCTATTCGGGCAGCCTGCAGGACGGCGGTGAGACTTTAACACTTCTGTGGCCGACCACCGGGGTCACCAACGATTTCGTGGTGAGCAAAATCCGGTTTGACACCCAGCTTCCCTGGCCGCTCGCGGCCAAAAATCCTGGCACCTCGCTGCAGCTCATCGATCCGCTCCGGGACAACTGGCGCGCCGGCAACTGGAGTGTGGGCAGCCCGGTGGCCGCCACTCCCGGCGGCCTGAACTCGGTGAATGCCGCCATCCCGGCGTTTCCGACCCTTTGGATTAATGAGGTTCAGGCCGAGAATCTCTCGGGCCCCACGAACTCCGCCGGCCAGCGCACGCCGTGGCTGGAGATTTACAACCCGGGCACGAACACGATTTCGCTTAGCGGGCTGTATCTCTCCGGGAATTACTCGAATTTGCTGCAGTGGGGATTCCCTGCCGGGGCTTCTATTGGCCCGCGCCAGTTCAAGGCCATTTTTGCCGATGGTCAGACAGGGCTCTCCACTCTGAGCGAGTTGCATACCAGCTTTGTGCTTCCCGCCGGGGCAGGTTCGCTGGCGTTGACGCGCGTTTATAACAGCCAGGCGCAAGTCCTCGACTATGTGAGCTATCTCGGCCTGGGCGCCAATCACTCCTACGGATCCTTCCCGGATGGCCAGAGTTTCGATCGGATGGAGTTCTTCTATGCCACTCCGGCGGGAACCAACAACAACACCAGCGCACCGCTGGCGGTTTCCATCAACGAATGGATGGCGGATAACGGCAGCGTCCTCCTCAATCCCGTAACCGGGAAATACAATGATTGGTTTGAACTCTATAACTACGGCGCCAGCCCTGCCAACTTGGCGGGCTATTACCTCACCGATTCCGTGACGAATAAATTCAAGTTCCAGATCCCGGCTGGCTACACGATTCCGGCAGGCGGGTTCCTCGTGGTCTGGGCGGATGATCTGGAAACCAACGGAACGCCCGATTTGCACGTGCCGTTCAAGCTGGCCAAGGAGGGATCGGACCTCGCTCTTTTTGGCGGCGACGGCAACCCGGTGGATTTTGTCCACTTCAACCTGCAAACCAACAACATCAGCCAGGGACGTTTCCCCGATGGGTCCGCGACACTCTTTTATTTCACCCACTCCACCGCGCGCACGAATAACATCGGCCCAAACATCCGGCCGGTGCTGGCGCAACCGGCGAATCAGACCGGGACTGCCGGGCAGACGCTCAGCCTCACACTGCAGGCCACTGACGCCGACCTGCCGCCGCAGAACCTGGCTTTCAGCCTGGGTTCTGGTGCGCCGGCGGGTGCAGCCGTGAATTCCACTAGCGGACTTTTCACCTGGACACCGACTGCGGGCCAGGCCCCGAGCACAAATCCGATCACCGTCATAGTCACGGACAACGGTTCGCCGGCTTTGTCTGACAGCAAGGTTTTTACGGTGATTGTCAATCCGGCCAACCAGCCGCCTGTGTTGTCGTTGATTGCAGACCACGTCGTCTACGCCAATACGTTGCTGAGTTTCACTGTCAATGCGACGGATGCCGACCTGCCGCCGCAGACGTTGAGCTTCAGTTTGGGAGCAGGAGCGCCATCGGGTGCAAGCATCACGACCGGCGGTGTGTTCAGTTGGACACCGACACCGGCGCAGGCGCCGGGCACGAATACGATCTCGGTGATCGTGCGGGATAGCGGTGTGCCCCAACTGTCGGCGACGAACAGCTTCATCGCCACCGTGCTGCAGACGAATTCGCCACCGTCCGTTGTCCTGCAGTGGACGGAAACGCTGGCTGGCGCCTTTGCGGACGTGGGCAACGCCGTCCTCGATGAAGGAGCCAGGACCATTACCACCAGCATCCAAACCGGCGCCGCCTTCTACCGCCTGCGAGCCAATTCGCAGTTGAGAATTGCCGAGATTAGAATCAATGGCAACCAGGTGATCATTCGCTACGAATGATGCAGTCAGGGCCCGAAATTGGGTCCCCTGTAGCCGACGACGTGAGGAGTCGCAAGGTTGTAGGCGACGACGTGAGGAGTCGTTCGGGCGCCTTTTGAGATTAAGCGCCCTTGACAATCGCAATTAGTATGGCGAATATTTAGCCAACCTCGGTTCCGAGGCGTTCGTATGCTGGCTTCGGGACGGAATGAAATGTTTGGCTTATTATGAGCGACGTCGATTTCGCGGTTGGCATCGGGGGCGAAAATGGCCAGGGCGTGGCCAGCACCGGGGATATTCTGGCTCGCATACTTGCCCGGCGCGGCCTGCACCTGAATGCCTATAATGCGTATCAGTCCATTATCCGGGGCGGACATACGTTTCTGACCATTCGGTCCTCCACCAGGCCCGTGGGCAACATGGGTGATCGGCATGACGTGCTCATTCCGCTAAACCAGGACGCCATGGACCGGCACTTGCCCTTAATGCGTGCCGGGTCGTGTGTCGTTTATGACGAGGAGCGGGTAAAACCTGGTGCGCCAGAAAATGGAGTCCAGCTCTGCCCCATGCCGATGAAGGAGATTTGCGGCGCCAACAAGCTGGCGGGTAACACCGCCGCCCTGGGAGCAGTCCTCCAGCTCCTCGGAATCGAATCGGAAGCCCTGGAGGCTGTGATCGCGCGGCAGTTCAAGAAGAAGGGCGATAGCGTGATTGCCGAAAACGTCGGCATCGCCCGGAAGGGGCATGCGTTTGCCTCCGAACACTTTGAGCGTCTGGGATTTCAGGTGCCGAAGTTGTCGACACCCAAGGGGATTGTTACCGGCAACCAGGCGATCGCCATGGGAGGGGCAGCGGCCGGTGTCAAATTCTATGCGGCGTATCCGATGAGTCCGGCCACAGGCGTTTTGATGTGGATGGCTGCGCATGCCCGTCAGTTGGGCATCCTGGTGCGGCAGGTGGAGGACGAGATTGGGGTGGCAAACATGGTGATCGGAGCGGCGCATGCGGGGTGCCGGGCGATGTGCGCCACTTCGGGCGGCGGTTTCGCGCTGATGAGTGAGGCCCTGGGGATGGCCGGCATGATTGAAACCCCGATGGTATGCGTAAATGTCCAGCGGGCCGGGCCGGCCACGGGCGTCCCCACGAAAACGGAGCAGGGGGACCTTTGGCAATTGCTGGGGGCAGGGCAGGGGGATTACCCGCGCATCATTGTGGCTCCGGCCAATCAACTTGACTTGTTCAACACGGTGCCGGAGCTGTTCAATCTGGTAGATCGTTATCAGTGTCCCGGCCTGCTCCTTTCTGATCTGCTCATTTCCGAAGGCACTTGCAGCGTGGACCCGGCGGAATTGGATTTCCAGGTGAAGATCGATCGGGGCGAGCTGATCCTCCCGAACGGGAACGGCTCCCAGAATCCTTTCGGGGGAGGCAACGACAACTCTTATCTCCGGTATCGGAACACTCCTTCGGGAATTTCGCCTCGCGCGGTTCCGGGTGTGCCTGGACATGTTCACGTGGCAGCCACGGACGAGCACGATGAGGATGGCACGCTCATCAGCGATGAGTTCACGAATCCAACAAAGCGCCGGATGATGGTCGAAAAGCGGGCGCGAAAAATGGAGACCGTGTTAAGCCAGCTGGCTCCGCCCCGACTGATGGGAACCGACCATGCCGAGGTGACCCTGGTGGGGTGGGGTTCAACGCTGAGTGTGATACGCGAGGCTGTGGAAAGGCTTAATTCAAAGGAAGGCATTGCGGCAAACCACTTGCACATCAAGTGGCTGGTGCCATTCCACGCGGATGAGGTCAGCCGGATACTCGGGGGTTGCCGAAAGGTGATCGTGGCGGAAAACAATTATAGCGGGCAATTCGCGCGTTATCTCCGCTCCGAGACGGGGTTCACGGCTCACGGCCATATTCGAAAGTATGACGGGGAGCCATTCATGCCGCACCACATCGTTGATGCCGTCAAGGAGCAGCTCAAAGGCGCAGCGACGGTCTCGGTGCCTCGGCACGAGATTCGCGTATGAACCTGGCGCAGCCCAAAGATTGTCAGACGCACGCGACGACGACCCTCGATTTTTGAAAATATGACACCCGAACTATTGGACCCCCAGCCCGGCACCGTCCTTTCCGCAGCGCAAATCGTCAAAGACAGTTACAAGGGAAAAGTGCATCCGGACTGGTGTCCCGGTTGCGGGGATTTTTCGGTGCTGGCGGCGCTGCAGACAGCTCTCTTCGAGCTTGGCCTCAATCCCCACCAGGTCGTCGTCATCAGCGGGATCGGCTGCTCCTCGAATCTTCCCGGGTTTATCAACACCTACGGCATGCACACGCTGCACGGACGTGCGCTGGCGGTCGGGACCGGTGTCAAAATGGGCAACCACGATCTTAAAGTGATCTGTGTCGGAGGCGATGGAGACGGCTACGGAATCGGCGGAAACCATTTCGTTCACACCATGCGCCGGAACGTGGATCTGACCTACATTGTGATGGACAACCAGATCTACGGCCTGACGACGGGACAAACCTCTCCGACCAGTAGCAAGGGGATGAAGACCAAGAGCACCCCGCACGGGAGTGTGGAAAATCCCATTAATCCGATTCCCTTCGCGATCGTGGGGTGAGCCACCTATGTCGCTCGGGGTTACAGCGCGAAACAGAAACACCTGGTCGACCTCCTCAAGGGCGCCATTTCACATCCCGGTTTCGCACTGGTCGACGTGTTCAGTCCCTGTGTCACTTACAACAAGGACAACACCTACCAGTGGTTTAATCCGCGGGTGAAAATCCTGGAAGAGAGAGGTTATCAGCCGAATGATTTTCACCAGGCCATGGATCTGGGGCAGCAATGGGGGGAGGAGATACCCATCGGCCTGTTCTGGCGCCGCACCGACCTGCCGACGCTCGAGGCCCAGGAGCCCGTGTTGCAGGATGGCAGCGGTCCGCTGGCCTATCGGAACCCAGGCATCACCCCTGAGCAGGCGCAGGCATTGATCGCTGAACTGCTTTGAAAGTGGTTGATGATTGAGGTCCCGTTCCGGCCAAGCCTTGTCTTCGATCAATTCGCGGCTGGCGTGGCCTCGAGCAACAAGGCGGTGTGCGGGGCGAGTGCGGGCACGCGGAACGTTCCTTCATGCTCACCGAGCGGCTCCCCGGTCCAGAAATTCGTCAGCGTAACCCTGCGTGGCAGTGTGACTGCGCGTTCAACCGGTTCATCGCCCCAGTTGAAAAGGTACAAATACTCACCCTTGCCATTGGGTGAGCGTCCGACCGTGAGTTCCTCGTCCGCGAAGCTGGCCGCTTTCCTGGTGGGAGGGATGAGTTTTCGGAGCATGGCGAGCCGATCCGGGGCGAGCGTCGGCATGTCGTCGCCGGTGAGCAGCATCCCGCCCGAAGCGTGCACTGTGGTGGCGTGAAACTGCACTTCGTTCAAGGGCAGGCCCGTTCGGCCGGTGGCTTTGCCGCTGTCGTCCATCACGCGGCCGGGTGAGAGCAGGACGCAATCCGGGTCGTTCCACCAGAAGCGCCCGTTCTGCCAGCCGCGCAGCAGGTTTTGGCGGCCTATATCGCGGATAGAGGTCCATTTGCGCGAAATGTCCATCGAACTGCGCGAACCGTCCACCAGTCCGAGCGACGGCCAAAGCGGGTGGTTGCATCCCAGGATGAACGCATCGCCGGCACCGCGGAGCACGGCGGCCATCCCGCGGCGGTAAGCCTCGATGCGGGTGGCCCTGGGATCATGGAAACGCCCGCGATGCAGCGCTCCCCAGTAATTGGCGTCGAGCTTGAAGTAAGTGCAGCCCCATTCCTTGCGCATGACGCGGAAAGTTTGCTCCAGGAACGCTTGCGCTTCGGGATGTGTGCCGTCGAGGACATACCACGGGCCCATGCGCCAGCCGCCAAAACCGACTTTGTCTGAGCGCAGCGGGCTGCCATCGGCATCCTTGATGAACCATTCCGGGTGCTCGCGAAAGAGTTTGGACTGCGGGCTGGCGACGAATGGGGCCACCCAAATTGCGGGTTCGAAGCCCCGATCACGGATGCCGCGCAACACGGCCTTGATGTCGCCGCCGAAAGATTTGCCCGTCTCCAGCCAATCGCCCATCCAGGGCTGGTAGCCGTCGTCGATCTGGATGTAGCGGAGTTGGGACGCTTTGGTGGCGATCCAATCGAGATTTTGCTGGATGTCCTTCACC
>Ga0184628_10001846_pt1 | contig 10340 bp, 12 predicted proteins | sample PLM4_5_b1_FD_133149 | JGI IMG/M metagenome (GOLD analysis project Ga0184628, IMG submission 133149) | Groundwater sediment microbial communities from an aquifer in East River, Colorado, USA - PLM4_5_b1 | ecosystem: Environmental > Terrestrial > Soil > Riparian zone | place: USA: East River...
TTGAACGTTGCCGCTTCGGGAGTCTGTTGAATCATTGGCGGTGTCTCTCAGTAATTGCGCTGCAGCCGACGCTCGTCACCAGGGCCAAGCCCAGAGCGAACGCCAGCACCGCACGGTTGCTTTGAGTCATCATCGCTCCTAGTAAACGATCGAGCCTTTTTCTAGCTGTGACTTGCGAGCCAAGTATTCGGCGCGTGAGATTCTCTCGGCTTTGTAATCAGACTCCAGCTGGTCCATCTTGCTATTCGCGTTGATCTCGTAACCCGCGCTGGTCCCGAGGGCTCCCAGCGCCGCTCCGCCCAACAACATACAGCCGCTTTGACTGGCACCGATCAACAGCACCAGCGCCAACATTAATGTTTTCATTTCAACCTTCCCGGTTGTATTGATTAGCAGGGTCGAGTCACGCTTACCGGACAAATTTCAATTAACCTCAGGAGTAAGACCCTGCGCCGCGGGTCTACCGGCGCCAACGAGAAAATCCCCAGCCCCCGCCGCCGACCAAAAACACCACTAAGAGAACGATTAATAAGGTATCCATAAGTTTCTCCTGTATTTGCTCTGTCTATCCATGACTCTGTATGAGCACTATCTGTGCCGGACCGTTCGATGATGGAAAGACTGTGTTTCCGCGAGCTTCTGGACCTCGTCGGAGGAAAACCAAGTAACGGCTCGTTTAAACCGTCGAAACTCTCGACCAAAGGGTCGAAGCAGATTTCGCCAGGACGCACCGAGTAGTTGACACACCACCAATAGCGTTCGAGTCACACACCGAGGCAACCATTCGTCGTGGTTGGAGTGAGAGTGAAATGCCAGCTTTCGCTTGAGCTGCGCCAAGCTCCGCGATTACAACTATTTGTTTTGCTTCGATGATGCGCGGGCCTACCAGAGCTTAGCTGTATCGAGCACGTAAGCCTTGCCTGAGGCTTGTACGACGGCATCGTGTAAATGCTTGGTTCCGCCAGGTCCATCACCCGCTTGGCGATCCCACAGGCAGATAAATCTCACTTTTCTGGTTCCGTATGCGAACGCCCGATCGAGCATCCATAGGTTTAACGCGGCAAAGGGATCTTCACCCGTGGGCGTAGGGCCGCGCTCCTGCGGCATTAAATGCCATGCCCCGACCCGCTCTTTGACCCAAAAGAACGTCTCCCGCCAATGTTCGCCGGCGAAATCGACGGACTCTGCGAGGAATTCCTCTTCCAGGAATGGCAAGTAGATCTCGACGCGCAATCCGCGCTGCCAACAGGCTTCGGCAAAAAGTAGATCGCCGCCGCAAGCGCCGCTGGAAATCGCCATATCATCGGCGCCCGCGCCTAACTCATCGAGCAGTTTTGCGATGGCGCCAGCCGCAATCGGTTCTTTATCAGCCGGAAAACGCGCTGGCGAGCGATCGGCGGCGTCAATCATATGGCCGCTGAAAAGAAAGACTCGGCGCGGCGCGCTGATTATCTCTTGATCAGTGGCGACCGTTGCGGTCTGTTCTGCTAGCTGGTTCATTTGCAAACTCTCCTCCTAATGACCGGCGTCTCGCTAACACTGCGTCCCGCCGTTACGTGAGCGCTGTGATCTAAACCGGCGTGAGTTCAGGCGTGTCAGTATCCAATTCCCCGCGACGCAAAGCTTCGCGCGCTGTGCGCGCGAGCTGTTCATAGCGCTCGCGAAACCCCTCGAGGTCTGATTCTTCAAGCTCTTCGAGGTCGAGCAGCGCATTGTGCGCGCCGCGCACTGCGCGAATCAGCTCGTCGAGTTTGAGTTGGACGGCGTGGCTATCGCGATTCTGGGTATTCTGAATCAGAAATACCATCAGGAATGTGACGATCGTCGTGCCGGTGTTGATGACCAATTGCCAGGTATCGCTGAATTCGAAGATCGGCCCTGTGACCCCCCAGATTAGTATGATCAAAGCGGCGATCATAAATGCCGCCGGATGGCCCGTGGCTCGCGCCGTCAACTTGGCAAAACGGGAAAAAGGCGATGAAGAATAAATCACACTGCATCAGCTTTCGGTCTTCAGGTCAGTTGTTCGTTGCCCAGCGGCAGAAGGTGGATCTAACAATTGTTCTATCTGCCCTGCCAAGTCATTAGCTCGACCGAGAATGATTGGACTACAGCTTGCCGGCAATCGATTTGCCCGTCGTCACTATCGCTTCACCGGTTTTCCGGCGCGCCTTGCCGGTTTTCTCCTGAACCTTTCCCGCTATCCGTTCAGCTTCGCCTTTGGCTTCGAGTTTGCGGTTCTTGATCAATTCCCCGGCTTTGTCCTTGATCGCGCCGGAAATTTGTTTGCCTTTACCTTTGATCTCATCCTTGTTCCACATACCTGTCTCCTTTTCAGTGTTCGAATCCTTTGCCCATGGATCGGGTTACTGTTTCTGCCGATAACTGTCGAGTCATCGGCTCGGTTGAAGTAAGTTGCTGTCAGAGACCCGGGTGATGTATCTTCGGCGGGTCTATCCGGTCAGAGCGGCTGTATGTTATTGGGCGGAGCGGCGCTGGGAGCCCTCGGGAGCAGCGCGGGTTCGAGATCAACGCGAATAGCAATTCAGGCTTACCGGACAAATTTCAGGTAACTCCAGGAGTGCAACCCTGGGCCTAAATTGGCTTGCCTTGTGACGACGGTTGCTACCCCTTTTAGAGCCTGCCGGTCAGGAGCATAACAACCACAACCAGCAGCACTATGCCGGCGAATCCCGACGGCCCGAAGCCATAGCTGTGATAACCCCAATTGGGCAAACCCCCGACCAGCAACAGAACTAATACGATCAACAACAGCAGGCTCATAGCCAGGCACCTTCTTTCTAATTTATTTCTCAATGAACGATGAGAGCAGCTTGCGTGCCAGTACTCGCGGTTAGGAAGACCGCGAATTTCACTAGAGTTTATCCATACCAGCGGAGGGCAATGGAGAGACGGTCGGCGAAACAGTCGATACGCTCGACGAAACGGTCGACCGGCCAGTAAATAGTGGCTTAGGAATATCGAGTGGGCCTGACATCACCCGCCCTCAGGTGATGCTTTGATCGGCGCGGTATACGAAAGAAAACTATCGCGAGGCTCGCTTTAGATGTCCGGCAGCTCTAGGCGATCTGCGCCAGGTAATCGATGAGTTTGTGTTCTTTGATGATGAAAAAGTGATTTTTGTTGGTCTCGATCAGACCCAGGTTGTGAAATCGTTGCATGAATAGACTGATGCGCGGCCGCGTCGTGCCGACCATCTCGGACAGCTCTTCATGGGTAATTTTCAACTCGATGCGGATGCTGCGCGGGTCTTTCTTGCCCATGGTGCGGGCCAATTGTAACAATGTCTGGCCCAGCCGCTGTTCGCTATCCACGGTCACGAGATTGGCGATGATTTGCTGCTGGTCGGCGATCCGCACAGAGAGGTAGCGCACGAAACCTTCAAACAGCGAGTCGCGGCGGAGACGGATAAAGAACTGCGAGCATGGAATTTGTTTTAACGTCGTCGCTTTCATCGCCGTCGCGGTTTCCACGCGCGCGCCCAACCCGGAGAGACAGAGTTCGCCGAAGATATCGCCGCCGCTATGGATGGCCAACAGACACTCTTTGCCTTCGGTGGAAAGCATCAGCAGTTTGACCTGGCCGCTCTCGACGAAGTACACCATCTCGTCCTGGTCGCCGCAGGTGTAAACGTTGGCGTGTCTCGCGACCTTAACCGCGCGGGAGTTCGCCGTCTCGCGCTGCAATGACTCGCGCAGTTGTTGCTTGAACAGGTCGGCTTGCGGTGTTTGTTGTATCGCCATCGTGTCTCCTTAAAAAGCCCACGACGCTTATAATACTCGTGACTGGACACGGGGCTTGGTCAGTCATTCATGCTTGGGAGTGCGCGGCACTCGAACTCCCAAGCGTGGCATCCTACCTTGTGGTTCGCGTTAAGTCTATGTGGGTTAATTTTCAATGGGACAATCGCAAAACCGCTCATGCCGGACGGCCCCTCGAATAGGATAACGCCCAGCCAAATCATGCCGGTCCGGAAAGTAGGATATCTCCGTCTCCGAACCGGCAGCACAGTTAATTGACCGGGCTGGCGGCGATCTGATGCGAGGTCGAGTTACCGATCTCGAAGGACTCCACTTTGGGAGCGCCTTCAACCACGCTCGCCAAGGCCTTTAAGATCTCCGGATAGGTCTTGACGATATGGGCGTCCGCGTCTTCTTTCTTGTCCCATAGACTGATCGTGAGCGCTTCATTGCGTTCCGGCGCGATGAAACTGATGGCGTCGTCGAAGCCTTTTTGTCTTCTCAGCAGAGGAATGACTTCTCCCTCGACAATGCGGGTAAACTCGGCTGCACTCTTGGCCTTGAGTTTATAACTGACGTTTCGACTGAACATGGCAACCTCCTTGGTTGGACCGGTTAGAAGGGAAACTGGAGGAGACTTACTTGAAGAATTTCAGGCAAGCTAAGTCCTCCGAAGAGATCCGCGCTAATTTATTAACATGCCTCAAGCGATGCCGGATTACTGTCCACTATTAGACGTTTGGCAAAATTTCTTCGCCAACCTAGCGAACTCGAAATTCCTGAGGTACGCTTAGTGTAGTAGACTGAATACCCAGGCGGAGGTTGAGATACTATGTCAGCGCAAGATTGGGATTTTATCGTTTGGCGGAGAGCTAATGATTTACTGCAACAGGCGGAGCGGATTCATCGTAATTTTCTCCAAATCGACACCGCATCCCAATACCGGGCACAGCACGGCAGAACGCCAAGCTGGGAGCCGCCGGTTAACGTCGTCGAGACCGACGAGAACCTGTGGGTGATTTCTGCCCTCGCTGGAGTCGCCGTTGACCGGATCGAAGTGCGGCTGGAGGGACGCGAGCTGCTCATCGCCGGCGCACGGCCGTTGCCGCAATGCTGTCACGACGGCGAACTAAAGCTATGGGAAATTCCCCTCGGTCGTTTTGAGCGGCGACTCAGGCTGGTGGGAGGGGACTATCCTCTATCGGTGGGCGAGATATCGTTCCAGGATGGTTTGCTCATCATCCAGATAAGGAAGCAATCATGAGTGCTGAAGAGACAGAAACCCCGAAAGCGAAATCGCGTCTCAATATCCCCGCCGGCGCATTGATCATCATACCGATGCGCAACCGGGTGCTCTATCCATCCATGGTGATGCCGCTCATGGTTGGCCGCCCGGCAAGGCTGCAAGCTGTCGAAGAAGCCGTGCGCCAACAGATTCCCATTGGATTCGTCGTGCAACGCGATCCGAACATCGAGGCGCCTCAACCCAAAGACTTGTACGACGTCGGTACCGCGGCCGACGTCTTGCGCATGTTTACCCTGCCGGACGGTCGGCGCCAGGTCATCGTCCAAGGCCGCCGCCGTTTCGAAGTCGCTGAATATATTGAGACCGATCCGGTGCTCATTGCGCGGGTCATCATGGTGGAAGAACAAATACCGCAGACCAAGGAGTTTGACGCGCGCATCTTACATCTGCGCCAAGAAGCAGCCCGCGCCTTATCGTTGTTCCCGGAACCGATGAACGAACTGCGCGCCATGATCGAAAGGATCGAAGATCCGTTATCCCTAGTCGATATGATCGCCTCCACACTGGACTTACCGGTCGGTGAGAAGCAAGAGATTCTGGCAATTCTTGACCCGGAGACGCGTGCCCAGAAGGTTTCGGAAAAGCTCGCGCGGCAGATCGAACTGCTGGAACTCAGCAAAAAGATGCGCGACGAAACTCGCGACTCCATGGATAAGTCCCAGCGACAATATTTCCTGCGTGAACAACTGAAGGCGATTCAAAAAGAGCTGGGCGAGGACGATGGCAAGGGCGTTGAAGTCGAAGAATTAAGGAAAAAACTCTACGAGGCAAAAATGCCGCCCGAGGTCGAGAAGGAAGCGCTAAAAGAACTGACTCGTTTCGAGCGCATTCCTGAGATGGCGCCTGAACACTCGTTGTTGAGAACCTACTTCGATTGGTTGGTAGAGCTGCCTTGGAGCGTTGTCACCGAGGAAGAAATCGATCTGCCGAAGGCGCGTGAGATTCTCGACGCCGACCATTACGGTCTCGAAAAGGTGAAAAGGCGCATTATCGAATTTCTCGCCGTTCGTAAACTCATGCCCCGCGGGAACAGTCCGATCCTCTGCTTAGTCGGTCCTCCGGGAGTAGGAAAGACCTCACTTGGCCAAAGCATCGCTCGGGCGATGAATCGTAAGTTTGTCCGACAGAGTCTCGGCGGTGTCCATGACGAGGCGGATATTCGCGGCCATCGGCGCACTTATATCGGCGCACTACCGGGGAATATCATTCAAGGGATCAAAAAAGCCGGCAGTCGAAATCCTGTTTTCATGCTCGATGAAATCGATAAGCTCAGTGCGAGTTTCCATGGCAACCCTTCCGCGGCCTTGCTGGAGGTGCTCGATCCGTCGCAAAATTCGACCTTTCAGGACCATTACCTGGGAGTGCCTTTCGATCTAACTCAGGTATTGTTCATCGCCACGGCGAATGTGCTCGATACGGTTCCAGGCCCGCTGCGCGACCGCATGGAGATCTTGGAATTGCCGGGATATATCGAGGAAGAGAAACTGGCGATTGCCAAGGGATATTTGATTCCTCGGCAGATTTCCGAAAACGGTCTCAAGCCTGGCGAGATTGATTTTCCTGACGATACGATTCGCGAAGTTATTCGCTCCTACACGCGCGAAGCCGGGGTGCGCCAACTCGAGCGTGAGCTAGCAGCGGTCTGCCGCAGTGTGGCAACGCGCGTCGCGGATGGTTTTAAAGAGCCGATTACCGTCAGTCGAGAATCTCTCCATGCCTATCTGGGTCCGCAAAAATTCTTTAACGAGATCGCGCTGCGCACGAGTTTACCTGGAGTCGCCACCGGCCTGGCCTGGACGCCTTTTGGCGGCGACATCCTGTTTATCGAAGCGACCAGAATGGCAGGCGACGGCAAGTTGATTTTGACCGGCCAGTTGGGCGATGTCATGAAGGAAAGCGCCCAGGCCGCATTGAGCCTGGTCAAGTCTCGCGCCGAGACATTGGGCATCGATCCCGCGATCTTCAAGAGCAACGATCTGCACATTCATATTCCCGCGGGCGCTGTTCCCAAGGACGGGCCCAGTGCTGGTGTTACGCTTTTTGTCGCGCTCGTTTCACTGCTAACCGGACGGCGCATCAGCAAAGACGTCGCCATGACCGGCGAGATCAGTCTGCGCGGCTTGGTTCTGCCGGTAGGTGGAATTAAAGAAAAAATGCTGGCGGCAAAAAGAGCCGGGATTTCGCGCATCTTGCTGCCTGACTTGAACCGAAGAGATTTGGAAGAGATTCCCCCCGCGGGCCGCGAAGGTATCCATTTTGAGTTTTTAAAAACCGCGGACGAAGCCTTGCGTCTGGCCTTCGAACCCGACGCGCCGAGCGGCTATTCTCCCGGTGAAAAACTCGCGGCTCACTCGTTTTCCTGAGGCATGCAACTGTCGCAACCGTAACCTACGTGAAAGCGCGTTCCAGCTGGCGCAAAATCCCGTCGGGCTCGCCAAGGGCATAGTCGACAATCTGATCGGCGCGCGCTTGCGTGTCGCTATTAGCATAGATACGCAGCTGCGGCGCGTTGCCCGACGGCCGGATATGGGCGATATCGCCGTTACGGAAATAGACGCGCACGCCGTCAAGCACATTGATTCGCACGATGTCATCGAAGCCGAGGTCTGTCGTGAAGAATCGCCCTAATGCTGATTGGCAACGTTGCCAATCTTTGACTGCCGATGCGGCCAGCGCGACCCGGCTCCCATCGGCGCGACTGCAATCGACAGCAATGCCGGCGCCAACGAACTCGACTTCAATGGCAGCAACCGCGGGAACCAATTGAACAAGAATCGACTGGCTCGCCGCCACCGGGAAATTGTCGAGCAAGCCGGCTCGGCCAAAACGCGCCGGCAAGCGGTCCCAAAGGGCCGCCAAACTCAAACCCTGCTCCGCTGCGGCGCTTAGATTAGCCAGGATCGGCAGCAGCGCGTCGCGCGTCGGCAACGCTGCTAACACGCCGCCATTTAACTCGATATCGCTGCCGGTCAAAAATCCGCCGTTGGCTTCCCAGCCGACGATGCGCTGTTGCTTGCCGGCAGCGCACAAGTGATTGAGCGCGGCGACGACGTAGGGAGAACCGATCTTGGTCTTCTCCAGTATGATTTTGCTTTCCCTTAGACGGCGTTCCACCGCATCATTGGCGCTGATCGGCACCGCCGCGGCATCGGCGCGCAAGTATTCGGCAACCACCAAGCCGAGCAGGTCGCCGGGCAGGAAGCGCACGCGGTTAGCGCTGAGAACGACTTCATTGGCCGCTAGCACAGCAGTCACCAACGGCCGGTCGGAGTCGCCATCGGTAGAAACGATGGCTGCAATCGGCCGGCCGCCGTTTTCGGCAGAACGAACGAACTCTTCTAGGCGCTCTAACTGTTCGTCGGTAATATTCTCAGTGTCGATGGGAATAAAAGTATCGCTGCGTCCGGCCGTTACCACTACGGCGCCCAACTCGCGCAGAATCCGCGGCAAGAGGTCGCGCCCCACGGCGGAATGCTGGTAGACGAGCACGGACAATCCCGCCAGACCGCCGCGTTTAAAGCAATCTATATAGCGGCGCACATACGACTCTTCGGCAGTGCCATCGATGGGTGGTAATTCCGGCGCGCGCTTGAGCATGCCGCAAGGGTCAAACTGCCAAGCGCTTGCGTTCCGGCGATATTCTTCGGCTCGCACCTGTTCGACGTTGCCGATGATGCCGGCCTCGTCCGATTTCAGCACTTCGCCGCCGCTTTTATTGATCTTGATACCGTTACGGTCGAAGGGAATGTGGCTGCCGCTCACCATCACGCCGGCGTTTTGCTGCGAGATCGCGTGGAAGACTAAAGCCGGGGTGGGAATCTTGCCGGCGTTTTCCACCTGGCATCCCGAGTCGAGGATCGCTTGGACACAGGCGCGCATTATCCGCTCGGTGCTCGGCCGCAGGTCGCCGGCGATGACCACGCGGCTACCGGCGCGAATATCACCTATGCCCAACAAATAACGCAGCGCGCCTTTGACGTTGATGTAAGCTTCGAGGTCGGTTATGTCTTTGACCAAACCGCGCAAACCGCTGGTGCCAAACGCCAAGGGAACCGGCGCGTAATCGAGAAACTGAGCAGCAGCGATTTCTGTTTCGGCCATCGGTAAATTGTAGTGCACAATTGGTCTTCGAGCCAATGATTGCAGCTTCAGGGCACCCATCTGCGGGCGCCAGTCCCCGAGGGATACAGGGGCCCTTCCATTACTACCATCACGTCCGAGATGACGCGGAGTATCGCTAGTTCTTATTGTCTGTTTCAGTCTTGGCAAAACAACGATCGAGGAAAATCGCCAGCGGACCGCGCGACTGCTGCCGCAAGATGCCGTCGAGTTCGCCCTTATTGAGCCAGATTCCCTCGCAGTTCTCACAGCGCTCTACGACGCGCCCAAGGAGCGGGTACTTCTGAAAGTTTCCCGAACACTTGGGACAGGTCGCCATCGCCGCATCCCGCCGCGCCGCTTGGACTTTGTGAAACTCGAGCCGCATGTCCTCGATCAGCTCATGTTCCTTTGCGGCAAAATAACTATCTTCGTTGGCGCGCTCGTCGAACTTTTCTTCGGGGTGTTTGGTTTCGCTCTTCATAAATGGCTCTCCTGGGTAGATCGAATCGGCTCAGTTCAACGGCCCCGATCATTTCCCAACCGCCGGCTATTCCCGTTCGGCGAACGCAGCCGGTCGCTGGAATCTGCATTACGGCGCTTGCAATCCAGCGGGGTCATCGATTCCGTGAAGAATAAAATCGCTCGCCATGCTGGTGAGCATCCTTAACCCCTGGGCTCGCCCACGAACTGAGAGAAGTTGCGCCCTAAACCGCAGCGGAGTCAGGACGATCTTTGACCAGCCACTTTTCGCGCATGATCTTATCTTGGACTCTCAAAAGACCCTCGGTCAGGGCTTCCGGACGGGGCGGACAGCCGGGAACGTAAACGTCGACAGGAATGATTTTATCGACGCCTTTGCAAACCGAATAGGCAAGCTGAAAAAGCCCGCCACAATTAGAACAACTGCCCATTGAGATCACATATTTCGGGTCGGGCATCTGGTCGTAGAGAAGCTTGGTCCGCTTGGCCATTTTGTAAGTCAGTGTGCCCGCGACAATCATCAGATCGGACTGGCGCGGTGTCGCCCGCGGCACGGCTCCGAATCGGTCGAGATCGGCGCGCGGGCCGCCGGTCTGCATGAGCTCAATGGCGCAGCATGCTAAACCGAACAACATGTACCACTGTGAAGAAGCGCGCCCCCAGTTGAGCAGCTCATCCACCTTGGTAGTAAA
>Ga0184628_10001847_pt1 | contig 10339 bp, 10 predicted proteins | sample PLM4_5_b1_FD_133149 | JGI IMG/M metagenome (GOLD analysis project Ga0184628, IMG submission 133149) | Groundwater sediment microbial communities from an aquifer in East River, Colorado, USA - PLM4_5_b1 | ecosystem: Environmental > Terrestrial > Soil > Riparian zone | place: USA: East River...
CAGCGCGACTTTGAGACCGCGGTTTTCGAGCAAGGTGCCGAGGGAGGCGGCGGTCAGGCCCTTGCCCAGGGAACTCACCACGCCGCCCGTGACAAAAATATATTTCATCTGCGCCAACGATTAAAGGTTTACTGCCAAAAACTGGTCTGCCACCCGAAAAATCTGCTCGCGCCATCGGCCCGTTGCCGCGGACCCGAAATCCCGGACCCCAGGTTTGCCTACTCCCCGGCCTGTGCCAGCAGAGTTTCCACCCGGGCCACATCTTCGGGCATATCCACACCCACGCTTTCGTAATCCACCCGCACGACGCCGATCGGGATGCCGTGATCCAGCGCCCGCAATTGCTCGAGCTTCTCCGCGTTTTCCAGCGGCGACACCGGGTGCTTGACCAGGTCGAGCAGCGTCGCCCGCCGGTACCCGTAAATGCCCAGGTGCTTCAAAAAAGGAAACGCCGCCAACTGTTCGTTCACCGAACGACTGGCGGCATCACGCAGATACGGGATCGTGCGCCGGGAGAAATATAAGGCGCGTCCGGCGGCGTTGACAACGACTTTCACAACGTTCGGATTGTCGTACTCCGCCGGGTTCCGGATGGCGGTCGCGGCCGTGGAGATCGGTTCGCGGTCCAGAGCCCGGGCCACCGCCTCGATAACCGCGGGATCGATGAGCGGCTCGTCGCCCTGCACGTTGACGACACCGTCGCAATCCAGCCGGGCGGCCACTTCGGCGATCCGGTCGGACCCGCTGGGGTGGCTGGTCGAAGTCATCTCGACCCGGCAGAACCGGCGCGCGACCTCTTCGATTCGGGGATCGTCGGTGGCGACAATCACTTCGGCCAGGGCGGGAGCGCGGCGGCATTGCTCGACCACGCGCTGGATGAGGGCCTTGCCGGCGATCAAGGCTAGCGGTTTTCCCGGAAACCGGGTGGAGGCATAGCGGGCCGGGATGATTCCAACGACTTTCACGGGCCAATGTTGTAGCGGCTGCAGGTTCAAATTGCACGCGGGAATTGGGTCGCTTGCGTTGATCGGGAACTTCAGGAATACTGATGGCGTGCAGTCGAGCCTTGATAATCTGACGGAAAAACTGATGGCTTCCTACACGGGAGTCGGTGGCATCAATCATGTAGATGGCAAGAATTTGCCCTCCAAGCGAGTGATCGCCGTGATCACCGTGGATTTGCTGCGGCTGTTGTTCCCGGGGTTTTTCGATGAAAACGTGCTCCATTCCTCCCAGCTTCGCGCCGAGACCGCCGAATTGGTGCGCGAGGCGGCCGCCAATCTCGAGACCGAGATCCAGCGCAGCCTGGAACACAGCCCGCCGCCCGAGCTGCCCAGAAAAGGGCTCCAGCCGATCGCGCGGGCGTTCACCCTGGAATTCCTGGAGAGCCTGCCGCGAGTGCGCGACCTCCTGAAGACCGACACGGATGCGGCCTATAACGGCGACCCGGCGGCATTAAGCCGGGAGGAGGTGATTGTGGCGTATCCGTTCATCGAGGCCGTGGCGGTGCAGCGACTGGCCCACGAGCTTTACCTCAAGAATATCCCGCTCATCCCGCGCATCATGACCGAGTGGGCGCATACCCGCACCGGCATGGACCTGCACCCGGGGGCGCAGATCGGCACCCATTTCTTTGTCGACCACTGCACCGGGACGGTGGTGGGTGAAACGTGCGTGATCGGGGACCACGTGAAAATGTACCAGGGCGTGGGCCTGGTGGCAAAATCACTGGCGGCGGGGCAGCAGCTTCGCGGTCAGAAGCGGCACCCCACGATCGAGGACCACGTCACGATCTACGCGGGCGCGACCATCATGGGAGGCGACACTGTGGTTGGGGAGGGCAGCACCATCGGCGCAAATGTGTTCCTCACCCAAAGCGTTCCCCCGCACTCGTTGGTCATCCAGGAGGAAGCCGAAATAAAGGTGATGAACAAAAAAGACCGCCCCAAGAAACCCGCAGTCGATTTCACCGTCTAAAAGCGCTCTCGAAACCTGGCACCTAAGCAGGGAGGCTCTCACTCTCGATCGCGACGAGCATTGGAACCGGGGATATTGGAGCCTCCTCACGTCGGCTGCGGCGGACGGCTTTGAATCCCCTGCTGGCCATCAGAACTTCGCCAGCTTTTCCAGCTCTTTTACCCGTTGCCCGATCTGCGCGCGGGTTACCTTCGTGGTGCGGTTTAGACCAAACCCTTCGCAGCAGAAAGACGCCACGACGCTCCCGTGGACCATCGCGCGGCGAATATTGTCATCAATCGATCCCCTGGCTGCGGCGAGGTAACCCATCATGCCGCCCACGAAAGAATCCCCCGCGCCTGTGGGATCGACCACCTTCAGCAGCGGATACGCCGGGCACAGAAACAGGCCGCGCGGACCCGACAGGATCGAGCCGTGGGAGCCTTGCTTGATGATCACGTATTTGGGCCCCAGTTTGTGGATCTTCTTCAGCGCCGCGAACACATTGTCCTCCTTGGTCAATTGGTAGGCCTCGCTGTCGTTCAGCACAAAACCGTCCAGGCGCTTGATTAGCTTGAGCAAGTCCGGCAGCGCGATGTTCAGCCACAGGTCCATGGTGTCAGCGACAACAAACCGGGGCTTGCGCATCTGGTCCAGCACATGGCTCTGCAAGGCAGGGGCGATGTTGGCGAGCAGGACAAATGGCGTTTCCTGGTGGGACTTGGGCAGCGTAGGATTGAACGTCTCGAACACGCCCAACTCCGTAAGCAGCGTGCGCCGGTTGTTCATGTTTTGCTCGTATTCCCCGGACCAATGGAAGGTCTTGCCGGGCAGGATCTGCAGCCCGTCCAGGTTGATCCGGCGCCGCCGGTACAGTTCAAGGTAGCGCTTCGGAAAATCCTCCCCCACCACCCCGATCAATTGTACCGGGCTGAAGAAACTGGCGGCGACGCCCGCATGGCTGGCTGAACCACCCAGCAGCTTCGGGTTCTCGGATTTCGGAGTCTTAATGGAATCCAGGGCCGTGGAGCCAACGATCAACACACTCATACAATTACAATTAACTCAGTTGTCTTAGGACGCACGAAGCTAGGGGAAACCGGGTAACGGAGCAAATCGAAAGGTGGGCCAAATAGCGGTGAAAGGCACGGGTACTTCGCTGTCGCGTCCACAGTTTTCTTGCGCGCGGGGCCTAAATCGCTAGCATTCGCGGTCCCGGCGAACAGCGCGGGGGTAGAAATTGAAACGCATGAAAAGTTACAATATTGCAGTGATCGGCGGCGACGGCACGGGCCCGGAAGTGGTCCGGGAAGCGGTGAAGGTGCTGGATGTGGCCGCGAAGAAATTCAATCTCAAGCTCAACTACACCCCTTACGACATTGGCGGCGAGCGGTATCTGAAGACCGGCGAGGTGCTGCCGGACAGCGTGTTGAACGAATTGCGCCAGTTTCCCGCGATCCTGCTGGGCGCGATCGGGCATCCCGACGTGAAGCCCGGCATTCTCGAGAAGGGCATTCTGCTGCGCACGCGTTTCGAGCTTGAGCAGTACATCAATTTGCGGCCAGTAAAGCTCTATGACGAACGTTTTTGCCCGCTAAAGGACAAGAAGCCCGAGCACATCGACTTCGTCGTGGTGCGCGAGAACAACGAAGGGCTCTACACCGGGTCCGGCGGTTTCGTGTTTAAAGGCACGCCGAATGAGATTGCGGTGCAAGAGAGCATCAACACCCGCCGCGGCGTGGAACGCTGCCTGCGCTACGCCTTCGATTACACCCGCAAGCGCAACAAGGAAAACAAGCTGACGCTGTGCGGCAAGACCAACGTGCTGACCTTCGCATTCGACCTGTGGGAACGCGCATTCAACGAGATCGGCCAGAAGGATTACGCCGACATCAAGCGGGACTACGCGCACGTAGACGCGACGACGATGTGGTTCGTGAAGAACCCGGAGTGGTTCGACGTGATAGTGACGGACAACATGTTCGGCGACATCATCACGGACCTGGGCGCGATGGTGCAGGGCGGCATGGGCATCGCGGCCGGCGGCAACATCAATCCGCAAGGCACCAGCATGTTTGAGCCGATCGGAGGCAGCGCGCCGAAGTACACCGGGCAGAACGTGATCAACCCGCTGGCGGCGATCTGCGCGGGCCAGATGCTGCTCGATTTCCTCGGCGAAACGGCACCCGCGAAAGCGATCGAAACGGCGGTGATCAGGGTCGTGCGCGAGAAGGTGAAGAGCCTCGCCGCCGGCAAGATGGGATATGGCACCACCCAAATCGGGGATTTAGTGGCCGAAATGCTGTAATTCGCTATCCTGAAAATTGACAAGGGCGGTGGCGGCAAGCCACCGCCCTGTTTTTTTGCGGAAATGCGGCGGCCAAAACACGATTAGCTTGCCACTTCCCTCGGTGGTTTCCGGAACGGAAATTGCCAGGCGAACCCCAGCCCGCAAGTGGTTAATTCGTCGCGTCTTGCAATCCCACCCGGCAAGTGATCACAAAAGTAGTTCCGGTGGGCTGGCAACCCTTGGCAATCCGTTGTCGCGCGAGGTTGTCGCGAGTTTTTCCCGAGGCAAGGCTCAGGTAGGCGAGCTTTATGCTGATTCGCAACCATGAAGCTCGCAGTGTTTATAGAACGGGACGGCATTTTGAACCAGGCGCGGATCGAACGCCAGCATCAGGTGAGCCCGCTCACGCTGGAAGACTTCCAGCTCAACACAGAGGCGGTACCGCACTTGCAGAAGCTGAAAGCCGCCGGGCTCTTATTGATCGCCACAACCAATCAACCCGGTCTATCTCGCGGCTACCAGTCGCGACGGGAGCTGGACCGCATGCACGATTTGTTGCGACGGACCTTCCCGCTGGACGACATCCTGGTGTGTCCGCACGATGAAACGGACCAATGCCCCTGCCGCAAGCCCAAGCCGGGGCTGCTCGTCGAAGCCAGTTTCAAGTGGCATGTTTCCCTCGATCGATCTTTTGTGGTCAGCGACAAATGGCAGGATGCCGAGACCGCCCGGCTGGCCGGCAGCACCTCGGTGCTGGTGCAATCGCCGTTTGTCGGCAAGGTGCACCGTGATTTCCTGGTGAACGATTTGGCGTCGGCAACCGAAAAAATCCTGATGGTCAATTCCGGGGCGCGGCTAGCGTTTGCGTAGTCGGGATTATTCAAGTTCTCTCCGAACTGCGCTCGCGCTTTGCCCCCTGAACCCGAACGGAGTGGCCGACACGGAGGCCCTTCGCTCCGGGCTTTTATCTTCGGCTGGCTTTAAGGGAGTTGGTGTGGAATCCTTCGTCTTTCATTCGGAGCGTGGGCAGGGAGCCTGTCCCCAGGAAGGATCGCCAACACATGAACCGCCACGGCATCAATTTGCGCGCGGAGCTGAGGGACACTCTTAAGCTCGCGGGTCCGATTGTGCTGGTGCAGGTAGGGCACATGTCGATGGGCATGGTGGACACGCTGGTGGCCGGGCGGGTAGGCACGACCGCGCTGGCCGGCCTGGGGCTGGCGGCGAACTTCTTCTGGACCTTCACCAATGTGTGCATGGGAGCTTTGCTGGCGCTGGACACCTACTTCGCTCAAGCGGTGGGCTCCAGGGACGAGCACGGACTGGCGCGGTATCTTGCGCAATCGTTCTGGTCCAGCGTCATCGTGACGGTGGTTTCTGCGGTGGGCATCGTGGTGGGGTTGTGGATTTACAGCGCCATCGCAGCGCCGTCCGAAACGCGGGCAGCCTTTCTGGGCTACATGCATTACATCCTATGGTGCCTGCCGACGTTGTTTTATTTCTTCGTGCTGCAGCGCTACTGGCAGGCGCGCCACCAGGTGATGCCTTTTCTGCTGATTATAGTCGGGGCGAACATCCTCAACCTCGTGGCCTGTTTCGGGCTGGGGCTGGGCTGGTGGGGAATGCCCAGGTGGGAAGTCAAAGGCCTGGCGATTGCCACGGTCATTTCGCGTTACGTGATGCTGGCGGCCGGCGTAGTGTTCACGGTGTGGAAACTGCGGCCGGCCAGCTACCGGCTCCCGCCGCTGGAATGGCCGGTGCAAGGGCGAATCTTCCTCCTGGGCCTACCGGCTGCCGGACACACCGCGCTGGAGGTCGGGGCATTCACCATTGCGACATTCATCGTCGCCGTCCTGGGTCCTGCGCAGCTGGCGGCGCATCATGTCTGCCTCATGATGGCGGCGTTCACGTTCATGTTTCCGCTCGGCTTTTCCTCCGCGGCCGCGGTGCGCGTCGGCACCTTCATCGGCGCCGGGCAACCGGAACACGCCCGCGTGGCCGGGTGGCTGTGCATCGGGCTTTCGGTGTCGGTGATGAGTTGTTTCGCGCTTGGCTACCTGCTCTTTCCGCGCACGTTGCTGGGATGGTTCACCCAGGATGCCGCGGTCGTGGACCTGGGCGTGAAGATCCTGCTGCTGGTAGCGCTTTTTCAGATCGCGGACGGCACCCAGGTGAGCACCACCGGGGCGCTTCGCGGCCTCGGCAACACCCGCGCGGCGATGATCGCCAATCTCATCGGCCATTACCCGGTGGGCCTGGCGCTGGGGGTAGCGCTGTGTTTTGGCTTCGGCTACGGAGCCGTGGGGATATGGTCGGGGCTGGCGCTGGGCCTGGTGTCGGTTGCGGTCATCCTGATGCGCACGTGGCTGGCGCGGACGAGAGATATGTCAGGAGTCCGCCGGCTGTAAGAGCTTTCAGCGATTAGGCGGAGGTTTCGGAGTTTGCTTTCGGGACTCGATATAGCGAGCGAGATTTTGTTTGGAGGCGTCGAAATCAAACGATTCATTCACGGCGAAGTACATGTCCCGGTCGGCCACGTAATCGTAGGCAAATTTGGCCAGCTCGAGTTTGTTGTTTTCAAAATCGAAACAGTCGAGCATTTGCTTGATCTGCCGGGACAGGAACTGGCGCTGGCTGGTGGAGAGGATCTGCCTTGCCACCTTGCCCCGGGTCTGATCGAAGGACTCGCTTCGCAGGGCCTTGATCATGCCCCTGAAATCCTCATCGGAAACTATCCGCGGAGCGTGAACGACCACGGGAGGCATCGGCCGGCGATTCTCGCGAATGCCATCATGCAGGCGCATCACTTTCGAGAACGAGCTGAAAGCATCGTAAACCTCGTAGAAATTTTCGGGATCCACGGTGAACGGGTAGGCGGCGAGGGCGAACTGCAGGCGGTCAGCGTCATCGTGAAGCCGGGCGGCAATGGCCTTGACCTGCATGCTGGACAACCGGTGGGAGCGGACAATGCGGTGCGCCTTTTCGAGGCGCTCCGGCGCGTTGCCTTCCGCATTCAGGGCGCGGATCTGGTCCTGAAGCCCCTCCTCTTCGAGGACGGGGGGATCCGCGGCCATGGAGACGGCTGCGGAGACCAAAGCGAAAGACAAAGCGATGGCGGGGCACAGTTTCATGAGTTGTTTCCTTTTTTACCTGGCAATTTTCCTGTTTGAGTCTGCTGTTTCGACGGCGGACGCAAACTCAGTATTCACCTGGGAGGCCCAGGGAGCAATTCTAGAATTAGGTTACGCACAGACCGTCTCCGCTCCGGAGGCGGTCTTTTCACATTTCTATCTGCGAATCCGCGCGGTGGTGTATATTCTCGCCGCGTGAAATTGTTATCCTGGAATGTAAACGGCCTGCGGGCGATCCTGCGTAAGAACTTTCTCGAATTCCTCGAGCAGGAAGATCCTGATATTTTGTGCGTGCAGGAAACGAAGGCGAGCCCCAATGACGTCGAGCAGCTATGGCCCGCCACCTATGCGACGTTCTGGAACGAGGCTCTAAAGAAAGGCTACTCCGGCACCGCGATCTTCACCCGTTCCCGACCGCTCCAGGTGACCCGGGGCATCGGCCAAAAGTCGCACGATAACGAAGGCCGGGTCCTGACAGCGGAATACAAGGATTTCTTCCTGGTGAACGCCTATGTGCCAAACTCCCAGCGGGAGCTGACACGCCTGCCCTACCGCCAAAAGTGGGACCGCGCCTTTCTCAAGTATCTGCAAAAACTGGAGGCGGCCAAACCCGTGGTTTGTTGCGGTGATTTCAACGTGGCCCACCGCGAAATCGACCTGGCGAATCCCAAGGCCAATGAGCACAACCACGGTTTCACGAAGGAGGAACGCGGAGGTTTCCAGCGGCTGATCGACGCGGGCTTTGTCGATACCTTCCGGGAATTCGAGCCTGGCCCTGGGCACTATTCATGGTGGAGTCAAATGCCCGGAGTGCGCGCCCGCAACATCGGCTGGCGGATTGACTATTTCGTGGTTTCCACGACGCTCCGCCCGCGGCTGAAAAATGCTTTCATCCGAAGCGGCATCGCGGGCTCGGACCATTGCCCGGTTGGGATAGAACTTCACTAAACGGCTATCGAAACTCACTCCAGTCGCAGGTCATTCAGGAAAGGCAGTCCCTCGCGGTACTTGCGCAACAGGGCGAGATCCAGGTCCGCGCTGATCGTCGCCTCTACCGGTCCGCCGTCGGCGATAATCTCGCCCTGCGGGTCGGCGATCACGGATCGTCCCTGGTAGTCGTAGAACGGATCACTGCCAATCCGGTTTGCCCCGATCACATAGGCCTGGTTTTCGATTGCCCGGGCCTGCAGCAGCCGCAGCCAATGCGAAGTCCGTTTGGCGGGGAAATTGGCAATCACCACGAACAACTCGGGACGGCAGGCCGCGGCCACCTCTCGGAATAGTTCCGGGAAGCGCAGGTCGTAGCACACCAGGGGAGCCACCCGGCATTCGCCCGTGTCAAAAACCACCGGGCGCTCGCCCGGCTGGTAATGGTTTTGTTCGCCGCCGGGACTGAAGAGCCGCCGCTTGGCGTAGAAGGCGATGAGTTCACCGCCCGGCGAGAACACCAGGGCTTTATTGCGGACCTGGCCGTCCCGCCCCAGTTTTGCGGCGCCAGCCACGAGGTAGACTCCCCATTGACGCGCCAGGCGGGAAAGGAATTGCTCCGTCTCTCCGCCCGCGGGCTCGGCAATCGCCCCGGCATTCATAGAAAACCCGGTGGCGAACATCTCCGGCAAGACCACCATCGCCCCCGCCGGCGGCGGGGCCGCGCCAAGCATCCGCTCCACCGTGGCAAAATTCGCCCCCTTGCTCTCCCAGGCCAGGTCGAATTGCAGCCCGATGACCTTCATGGTTGGATCAGTGTTTCGCCCGCAGGGCTTTGATCGCTTCCGGCGTTTTGTAATGTCGCTTCAAACCCAACTCCGTCAACATCCCGCTCGGCACGCGCGAGATGAATTCCGGAAAGCTGCGTTCCACGCGATCGCGCAGCAGCTTCTGGCCCGTCTTGGAGCCCCAGAATTCGTCCTCGATCTTCGTAAGCGCAATGGCCGCTTCTTCGTTGGTAAGTGTTTCGATCTTAGCCAGTTCCCAAATCAGTTCTTTGTCACCCGGGAGACAAACCGGAAAGGGAATGAACTTGGGTTTGAACTCAGGCTCCTCTTCGCCCGCGGCCTTGGCGTTGGGATCAACCAGAATCTCGCCGCTGAATTGGGTTCCGTCGGCCAGGCCCACCTCAACGGCAAGCGTCTTCTCTTTGCGATCCGGTTTGAGCGTGACTTCCGCTTCCCCGAACGTGGCCTCAAACTGTTTCTTCACCCCATCAATGCTCTTGGGCTCCAGGTCGGGCAATTCCACCTTGGAGCAGAACTTGTCAAATGCCGTCACGCGCGACTTTGAGCGCAGCTCGCGCTCGACTTCATCGTAGATCTTGTCTACCAGCGCGGCGTCGGACACCGCCCGGGGCAATACTTTCTTCAACAACTGCAGCAACTGCGTTTCCGTGTTCTTTTTGTTTTCTTTCTTCATGATCAAAATCGCATCGTTTTCCCCTCCGGCAGGAGCGGGCATGGGTGAGGTTAAGCCTCCCGTTGATAATCCGAGCGTGTTCTAATGCCAAAATCCCGGCGGTAAAGCAATGCCCGGAAACCGGGAAAACCCTGGTCCCTTTCGCCAGCCGGTCTGAGTCTGAGCCTCAAGGATTGTCCTTAATGTTTCCTGTATTGCGGATGTTTCCCTTAAATTTCGGCCATGGGGAAGTGGCGAGCGCAACGCCGTTGGAATAGGAAACTATGTGGTTCCAGCCCCCCGGAAGGACAATATCGCCCCGGGTGCTGATCGTGGGTGATGCGCTTCGATAATCCGGCAAAGCCATTTGCCAAAGAAACTCCAGGTTTGGCTTGATCTGCAACAGGTAGGATTGGCGGCTGATGAAGAGGATATTGCTGTTGGACAACACCACGGGGGCGGCATCAATGGCATAGCCATCCAGGCGCTCCCACACTTTCTTTCCCTCGGGCGTTATCGCCCAAAGATGTCGGTTGACCCCCACGTAGATGGTCTCGTCCGGCGCGAGAACGGG
>Ga0184628_10001848_pt1 | contig 10332 bp, 10 predicted proteins | sample PLM4_5_b1_FD_133149 | JGI IMG/M metagenome (GOLD analysis project Ga0184628, IMG submission 133149) | Groundwater sediment microbial communities from an aquifer in East River, Colorado, USA - PLM4_5_b1 | ecosystem: Environmental > Terrestrial > Soil > Riparian zone | place: USA: East River...
TGCCGCGGGTCTCGACCCCGATCGGGACATCCGCAAGCAGGGCCTCAGCGTGAACGCATCGGTGGACGCGATCAAGGATGGCAAGATCGACGCGTTCTTCTGGAGCGGCGGACTGCCCACGGCGTCGCTGCTCGACCTGGCCAGCACGATCAACGTCACCGCCAAGCTCATTCCGAACGACGATGTCCTTCCCACGCTGCAGTCGATGTACACGCCGGGGCTGTACTTCCGCCTCGTCATTCCGCATGGCACCTACGTGGGGGTGACGTCCGATATCGGCGTCGTCGGCGTGGCCAACGCGCTGATCGTCGCCGACACGATGAACGACGACCTCGCCTACGAGCTCACGAAGGTGCTCTTCGACAAACAGCAGGATCTCGCGGCGATTCACCCCGAGGCGAAGAAGCTCAGCGTCGATACCGCGACCCAGGGGTCGCCCGCGCCGTTCCATCCGGGCGCGATCCGCTACTACCAGGAACGTGGCGTGTGGAAGCCGTAATCGCCGTACCCGAGGTTCCGCTCCCGACGGCACCCGACGACGAACTCGAATCTCCGACGCGCCAGCTCACAGGCGTGGCTCACCGTCTCGGTACCATCCTGGCGATCAGCCTGTCGCTGTACGCCCTCTACTGGGTTGTCGGTATCGTCCAGCCGCTCGTGTACCGGGCCAGCTTTCTCGCGATCGTGCTGATGCTCAGCTTCCTGTACTACCCACTGACGTCGAGCGAGCGCGGCCGGACCCGCGTATCGATGCTCGACTGGGTACTGATCGCCATCGCCATCGTGGCGCTCGCGTGGCCGCTCATCGACTTCGATAACTTCATCTACCGCGCGGCAGACCCGACCGGGCGCGACATGCTGCTCGGCGCTGCCGTGATCGTGCTCGTGCTCGAAGCCACGCGCCGCACGGCGGGGTGGGTGCTCCCCATCACGGCTACCGTCTTCATCCTCTACACGTTCTACGGTCCCCTGCTGGATCTCGTCGGCCTCGGGATGATCGCGCACCGCGGGTACGACCTCTCACGCATCGTGGGGACGCTCTACATGACGCTCGAGGGCGTCTTCGGCGTGCCGCTCGACGTGGCCGCGACCTACATCATCCTCTTCTCGATCTACGGCGCCATTCTGGGCGCGTCAGGCGCCGGCAAGTTCTTCCTCGAGTGGTCGCTGGCCGCGGTTGGAACGTCCGGCGGAGGCGCGGGTCCTGGACGGGCCGTCACCGTCGCGGGGCTGCTCCTTGGCACCGTCTCGGGAAGCGGCGTGGCCAACACGGTCACGCTGGGCTCGGTGGCCTGGCCGATGCTGAAGCGCGCTGGCTACAAGCCGGCCATGGGCGGAGCCATTTTGTCGGCGGCCGGGATTGGCGCGATCATCTGCCCCCCGGCGCTCGGCGCAGCGGCGTTCATCATCGCAGAGTTCAACCACATCACGTACCTGAAGGTCATCGTGATGGCCGCGATCCCGGCCCTCCTGTATTTCTTCTCGATCTTCCTGATGATCGAGGCGGACACTCGCCGAGCCGGCGCCCGGTCCATTCCTCTCGAGACGCCGCCCCTCTGGCAGCTCACCAAGCGGCACGGCTATCACTTTCTCGCCGTGGTCGGCATCCCCCTGATGCTCATCCTCGGCATGTCGCCGTTCCGCGCGGTGTTCTTTTCGATGATCATCGCGGTCGCGCTGAGCTTCGTGGACCGCGCATACGCGCTCTGGCCGCGACGGCTGCTCACCGCGCTTCACTCAGGAGCGCGCAGCGTACTGCCAGTGGCGGCGACCACGGCCACCGCCGGCATCATCGTCGGCACCGTCACACTGACCGGTCTGGGGCTCAAGATCTCTGGACTGATCGTGGACCTGGCAGGCGGCTACCTGTTCCTGACCGTGCTCTACTCGGCGCTGGCGATCTGGATGCTGGGGCTCGCCGTGCCCGTCACCGCGTCATACATCATCGCGGCGGTGATGGTGGCGCCGGCCATGATCAAGGTCGGCGTGCCCGACCTTGCGGCGCACATGTTCATCTTCTACTATGCCGTGCTGTCGGAGGTGAGTCCGCCGACCGCGCTCTCGCCATTTGCGGCCGCGGCCATTACCGGCGCCAAACCGGTCCCGACGATGATGCTGACGTGGAAGTACACGCTGCCCGCGTTTGTCTTTCCCTTCGCATTCACGCTGAGCCCGCAAGGCATGGGTCTGCTCCTGCAGGCCCCGCCGGGCGACATCTTCGCCGCGACGGCCACCGCCGTCGTGGGCATCGTCGCGCTGGGCGCCGGACTCGGCGGCTGGATGCACGGCGAAGCAAACGGGCTGGAACGCGCGCTGGCCACCGCCGGCGGTCTACTGCTCTTCTATGCGGGATCGATGTCCGACATAGCCGGGCTCGTGCTCTTCGGGATCGCTATCGCGTTCAACGTGGCGCGGACACGACGGCTGCAGCTCGTCTAATTCAAAATGCAAAATTCAACATGCAAACGGACAGAATACCGAGCGCCTGACGCGATGTGCCTGCTGCTCGTGGCGCTGGTCTTTGCCACCGGCGTCGCGGCGCAGGCGCCAGACGCGCCCAACCCGTATCGTGCGCTCGATTCCTGGGCCCAGCTGCCGGCCGGCTTGGAATGGGGTCAGGTGAGCGGTGTGGAGATCGATGCGCAGGGGCATATCTGGGTCATTCACCGGGGCGAGCCGCCGATCCTCGAATTCGACGCGTCGGGCCAGCTGCTCAAACGGTTGGGCGGCGGGATGTTCGTGCAGGCCCACAGCCTCCATTTCGATCGCGACGGCAATCTCTGGGCCGTCGATGGCGACGGGCGCGACGGCAAGGGGCATCAGGTCTTCAAGTTCAGCCCGGATGGGCGGATCCTCATGACGCTCGGCAGGGCGGGCGTCGCGGGTAGCGGACCGGATACGTTCAATCGCCCGTCCGACGTGGTGACCGCCGCCAACGGCGACGTGTTCGTGGCCGACGGGCACACCGACAACGCCCGGGTGGTGAAGTTCTCGCGCGACGGGCAGTACATCACCGCCTGGGGAACGAAGGGCGCGGGTCCGGGGCAATTGAACGCACCGCACGCCCTCGCCAGCGACTCGAAGGGCCGGGTGTTCGTCGGCGACCGCGCGAACAACCGCATCCAGATCTTCGATCAGGACGGCCGGTATCTCGACGCGTGGAAGCAATTTGGCCGACCGACAGGTCTCTTCATCGGACGCGACGACATGCTGTATGTCGCCGATGACGAATCGAACGCCGAGCGCAATCCCGGCTTCATGCCTGGCATCCGCGTCGGACACGCGTCCGACGGACGCGTCACCGCGTTCATTCCCGCGGCGTCGACGGAACGCGCGGTCGCCGACGCGGCCGGAAATATCTACGGCGCGGTGTTGGCGGGTCGGACGGTCAGGAAATACGTGAAGTAACAGCTCCCAATGCCCAACCCCCAACTCCCAAGTCGCCCTGGGAGGTTGGAGGTTGGAACCGGGACTGACGGCGAAGCCGCCTAGCGCGTGCCGCGCGCGGGCGCGGCCTTCGGAATCTCGACGAGCGCGACCTTGTTGATGCCGCTCTCGGCCAGCACGAGGTTGCCCTCCGGCGTCGCCATCATGTTCCGAACCACGTGCCCGTGGGACGGGATCACCCAGGTCTGGAACTTTTCGGTTTTCGTGTCGAACCGCACGAGCGTATTCGGTTTCACACCCGACTCGCTATACCAGACGATGTCGCCCACCGTGGCGATCCCGTAGGGACGCGAGTCCTTGCCGCCCGGCGACATCCATTCCTTCCACTGGCCCGTCTTCGGGTCGAAGCGGCCGAGGTACCCGAGCGGAAAGTCCGTGTACCAGACCGCATCGTCTGCCGTGATGGCGACGCGGCGTGGACGCGCATCGGCGCGCGGCAGCGTGTATTCCTTGATCTCCATCGTGTCGGCGTTGACGCTCGCCAGCTTCGGCTGCCGGAAGTCGACGTACCAGAGCAGGTTCTTCGAGTCGACCTGGACGCCGTAGGGATAGCTCGGGTCCGACGGCGACTTGACGATCTTCATGTCGCCCGTCGTGATGTTCAGCCGGCCGACGTAGCCGTTCTGGATCGTGAAGAACAGCTGACCCTTCTTGTCGAAGATGGGCGTATGCGGTCCGCGGGCCTCGGGGTTGTTCAGCTTGTACTCCGTCACCGCACCTGTCTTCGGATCGACCTTGCCGATCTCCTGGACGTTGATCCCGGTGTACCAGATGTTCCCATCCTTGTCCTCGACCAGGCCGTGCGGACCGGAGTTTGCCGTATCCAGCGGGTACTCCCGGAGCGCGCCCGTCCGCGTGTCGACCTTGCCGATGCGGCTCGAGTACTGGCCCGACCACCAGAGGGATCCGTCGCGGGCCCACAACGGGTCATGCGGCCGCTGGCCGAGCGTCGGCGCCTGCCATTCCTTGAAATTGACGGTCACGGGTCCGGGAATGATCACGGCTTTCGGCGTGCTCGGCTTCTCGGGGAAGTGAGTGGCCAGATAGGTCGCGATTATGTCCTGCTGGTCGCTTGGAAGGGCAACCATCGAGCTGAAGAGATTCGTCCATTCGGCCTTCGAGAAACCGAAGGAGTTGGTGATGAAGTTCAGCTGGTGACACTTGGTGCAGGTTGTTGAGACGAGCTCTTTGCCAGGCCCGTCCGGGATCGCGGCCTGGGGGCCGCGCTGGCCAGACACCGGCTGGACCGTCATGAGGGCACCGATGAACAACCCCGCGGCCGCCAGCAGTCTGAGCGTGTGCTTCGACATATCTCCTCCTCAGAGAAATCTGAGACAGGTTACACTCCCTCTGTCCGTTTCTGAAAGGAGAATCCGATGAACCGGGCTCGTAACCAGTTGGTTGCCGTCCTGCTGAGCGTGTGTGCCGCCGCGCCCGTCGTCGCGCAGACGCCTGCCGCCAATTCGATGAGCTTCTTCGTGACCAGTGCCGGACCCGGCCGCGGCGCCAACCTCGGAGGTCTCATCGGCGCCGACCGCCACTGCCAGATGCTGGCGACCGCGGCTGGTGCCGGCGCCAAGATGTGGCACGCCTATCTCAGCGAGAACGGGTCGGCGGGACACCCCACCATCAACGCCCGCGACCGCATCGGCAACGGCCCCTGGTACAACGCCAAGGGCGTGATGATTGCGTCCAGCGTCGCGGATCTCCACAGCGAGAACAACAAGATCGGCAAGCAGACGGCCCTCACGGAAAAGGGCGACATGCTACCGGGGCGTGGCGACACGCCCAACAAGCACGACGTCCTCACGGGCAGCCAACCTAATGGCACGGCCTATCCCGGGACTGATTCGGCAAATACCACGTGCGGCAACTGGGTGCGCTACTTCCCGATGTCGGGCAAGACACGTGTAGGGCACTTCGACAAGAACGGGAATGACTCCCCGACCAACTCGTCGTGGAACTCGGCGCACGACAGCAATGGCTGCAGTCAGGACGAGCTGAAGGCCACCGGTGGCGACGGGCTCTTCTACTGCTTCGCGGCGAACTAGCCAGCTGGCAGTCGGCGCTCGGCGATAAAAGAGAATAAAAGAGAAAGGGCCGGCTCACGCCGGCCCTTTTTCACATTTCCGAACTCCGGGTCCCGAATCCCGCTATCCGCGTTCCTTCGTGTACATGTTCGCGCCGTCGGTTTCCACGCAAGGCGGGTCTTCGATCTGCACCATAGGCGCCGTGTTGAGGCGCATGACGACCTCGTCCATCACCCACGGTTCCATCAGCACGTCCGGGTCGTACACCGTCGCCTGGTAGTGCAGCAGGTTTCCTTCGCGGCGCAGCCGTTCCTCGACTCGCATCTTGTTCGTGTGGAAGTAGCCTGCCCAGTCGATCCAGGTCTCGTCGTTGAAGCCGGTGACATCAACGACGAGCGTGTCGCCCTCCCACTTGCCGACCGAGTCGCCCATGTAGCTCTGATCCTTCGAGTTGATCGGATCGTGCGGGCGGTTCATCGGAATCAGGCGCCACGTGTTCTTCTGGTTGTAGAGGAATACGATCTCGGTCGGCGTGGCCATGATCTTCGTCGGCGCACCCATGCGAGGCACACCGGCCGGGAAGCAATGGAAGTTGGTGTCCTCGACGTTGCCGTTCACGTCGAGATGGTCCACGCGGTCCCAGTACTCCGGCTTGTACTGCGGCAGGTTGTCGTAGAAACGCTGCGACAGGCCGGCGTCACGCTCCTGGTTAACCGGGCTCGCCTTCCGATCGTTGCGGACGTTGTGATAGTTGCCCTGGGCGTCGAAGCGCTGGGTTGCGGGATTGCCGCCGCCCCCGCCGCCTCCACCCCACCGGCCGTTGAGATCGGGGTGGCCGTCGGCCAGCTTCGGGGTGGGCATCGCGGCGAGCGCCGCGTTGGTGGGCGCGGCGCCACCGCCACGTCCCTGCGCGGCGAGCGAGGGAGCCATCCACCCCGCCACCGCAAGGCCAGCCGCCAGCACGCCGAATCGCAACACGCGACTCCTCATCGTGATCTCCTTAAGCCCTACGCCTTGAGCCCTAGTTCTGGAACGTCGTCGGATGACCGTTGCCGAGCCCGCCCTTGCCGTCCTTGTTCAACGGATCCGAACCCACGTTGCCGTAGGTGAGGTAGATGAACTTGTCGTCGGGCGTCTTGATCGTGAAGACATATCCGCGAGGTGACCCGTTGCGCGCAAGCGCGAGGCTGGCCGAGTACGGCTTGCCCACCTGGAAGAAGTCACGGTCGCTCAATCCGGCCGCTCGCAGCTGGTTCGGCCCGGCATGCACGAGCGTCCACGTCACCACCTTCCCGTCCGGCTCGGTGACGTCGAGCAGGAAGTTGACGTGGGGGTTGACCCAGTTGACCTTCTTCAGCACACCCGAAATCACCACGACGTTGTTCTGGTCGAACTCGGCCTGCATGGCGTGATGCGCCACGGCGGGCGTCGCGACCGCAACAAGGCTCGCAATCGCGAGACCGGACAATACCTTACGGATCATAAAAGGAACCTCCTGGCGGTTGCCGCGCCGCCTATTCTACACCCCCCACCCGACCCTGGACGAGGGCCATAGGGAAGGCATAGACGATCGAGCCGTCCTGGAGGCGTGGCGAGACCCCCATGGCGTCATCGTCCAGCGATTCGCGAAACAGCCGGCGGACGCGTTCCTCATCCCCCGGCAGCGGGAACGAGCGCGCGAGAAACGACTCGAGATGCCCCTCCATCAGCCAGCGGTCCACCGCCACCTCCACGAGCCCGGCCGCCGCAAAGAGGCCCGTCATCTCGTCGAGCGGCAGCGCCCGCACGTGCGACGGATCGCGCAGCGTTTCCATCCTGTTGAAAGCGGCCGCCTTGTCAGGGGCTGGAGACACGTCGACGACGACAACCCGACCTCCCGGCCGACAGACGCGGACCATGTCGCGCAGGACCGCGAGCGGCTCGACCAGGTGGTGGAAGGTGAGTCGCGAGATCACGATCGGAAACTGCCCGTCCCGGTGCGGTAGACAGGCCGCGTCCGCCTGCACCCAGCGCACATTCGTCAGCCCCAGGCGGCGCTGCTCCGTGCGAGCCTGCTGCAGCATCGCGGAGGTCACGTCCGCCCCCGTGACGTGGCGAACGCGGCGCGCAAAGGCGCACGCCAGCAGGCCCGGACCGCAACCGACGTCGAGCACTTCATCGGACGAGGATGCGCCGCTGGCCGCGACAATCCGCTCGAGCGTTTCGGCGTTGCGAATCATGGGCGAGTTCGCAAACGGCACGGCCTGCCGCGTGAACTGATCGCGGATGCGCGAGCGGTGGGTGTCACTCATGGAACGAGGTGCGGGGGTGCGAGGGTGCGAAGGTGCCGTGACACAGGTCAGACCCCGGAGCGTGGATTTGGGACGAGATACGGCAGCATGCGTCCAAAGTAGAGTACGGCAAACCACGAGACCAGGGAGATCGCTCCGATGACCTTCGCAGACAGCGGCATCTCCGCGTCCGCCGGCAGGGCGAGCAGGCGCCGGCGGTAGGTCGTCTCGAACACGAGCACATTGACGCCAGCCACGACCAAGAACAGTAACTTGAACCACATCGAGGGGTTCGTCGCGTACTGCTGCGGCTGCGACACGAAGAAGATCACCCCGGTAACGGTATTGACGAGCAAGCCGGCGATGGCAAAGGGGACGAACCGCTGCGCCGATCGCAGCGACACGCCACGCATGAAGCCGAGCAGGCGCAGGTCGAAGAAGCCGGCGGCGCCGATGAGCAGGCTCAGCCCGAGAAAGTGCAGGCTCTCGCAGAGCGGCCAGAGCCACTCCACCTGGTTGCGGAACGACTCCGAGATTTGCGTCGCGCGAATCGCTTCGATGAATGCGTCCATGGGTTAAAGCAGGTAGGCCATCAGGCGGCCCGCAATGGTGGCACCAGTCCAGAGCAGCAGTGAGACGACGGCGAGGGCTTTCGCCTCGACAGACATCGACGACGGGACGGGCGCTGGCGTCAGAAACACCAGTTTCCGAATGCGCGCGTAGACGACGAGCGCGAGGAAGATCAACGAGAGTTTCACGTAAAACACCGTCTGCATCGCCTTGTGCTCGGCGTCGGTGGTGAAGAGGGCGAAGCCCGTCGCAGCGTTGATGAGAAATCCACTCCACACCAGGCGCGGTGCCCGCCGCAGCGCGCCGAGGGGCACGTCGGCGGCCACGCCGAGGATCCTGAGATCCATGACGACGCACGTGCCCACGACTATCGCCATCCCGACGGTGTGGAGGGTGAGGATCGAAGGGTACGCCAGCAGCGAGGGCGAGCTGGCGACCCACGCCGCAAAGTCACTTTCCTGAAGGCGCGTGAGGAGTTCCATGAAACCACGAATTCTACATCGGGGATGGTGGATGGTTGGTGGTTGGCGGTTCGTCGAACTACACTCCACCAACCACGCACCGCCAACCGCCAACCACCAACCACCAACCACCAACCGCCAACCGAGGTTGGCGTCGCGAGCTGACGCGCGATCAGTGGCGGGCGTTCGCCGGCGCCTTCCTCGGATGGACGTTCGACGGGTTCGACTTCACCGTACTGACCTTCATCCTCATCGATATTCAGCGCGCCTTCGGGGTGGACGCCGTGCTCGCCGGCGCGCTCGGCACGGTCACCCTCCTGATGCGCCTGGTCGGCGGCGTCTGTGCCGGCGCCGCCGCGGACAAGTGGGGACGCAAGGCCCCGTTGATGGTGTCAATCCTGTGGTTCTCGCTCTTCGCATTCCTGAGCGCGTTCTCCACGTCGTACGCGATGCTGTTCGCGATACGTGCCCTCTTTGGCATCGGCATGGGCGGCGTGTGGGCGGCCGGCATGCCGCTGGCGCTCGAGCACTGGCCGGCCCATCTGCGCGGCACCGCGTCGGGCATGCTGCAGGGTGGATTCGCGTGGGGCTTCATCCTGGCAGCGCTCGCCTTTCGGTTCATCTATCCGGCCTTTCAGGCCACGCCCGATCTGGGCTGGCGCGTGATGTTCGGGATCGGCCTCCTGCCCGCGCTGCTCGTGCCGTGGATCCACGTCCGCGTGTCCGAAAGCCCGATCTGGCTCGAACGACGGGAGCATCTGCGTGCGACGGGGCGCCAGGAGAGGGCCCCCGTGATCCAACTCTTCCAGCGCGCCTTGGTCGGCACCACGATCCAGTGCGCTGCGTTGATGAGCGCCTTCATGTTCTCCTACTACTCCATCGTGTTCTGGTACGCGACGCTGCTACGCAGCAGAGGCGTCGAACCGCTCGCCTATCTGGTGACGCTGAATCTCGGACAGGCGCTCGGCAACCCCGTGTGGGGACGCATCTCGGACGGGCGGCTGGGACGGCGCGGGGCCGTGGCGGTGTCCGCGCTCCTCGGCGTCGCCGGTGTGCCGCTCTTCGCCCTGGCGACCGATCCGGTCGTCATGTGGCTGGGCGCCGTGATCGTGGGCGTCTGCGGGATCGGCATCTGGGGCATGGCACCGACCTACCTGACCGAGCGCTTCCCTACCGCCGTGCGCGGCGTCGGACCAGGCTTCTCCGTCCACTTCGGCGCGGCCGTGGGATCGCTCACGCCCTCGGTCATCGGCCTCATGCAGGCGCGCGGCATGCCGCTCGGCACGGCGATGGCGCTGCTCATCGCAATCGCGGGCGTGATCGTCGCCAGCACGATCTGGCTCGGGCCAGAGACACGCGGCCGGCCGTTCTCTGCCACGGAATGAACTCGACAGAAGCCGGCCGCGGTTCGCACCTCGGATGAGGGAGGATAATGTCGCTTTCCTGAAGGAGGACTCATGGCTCATTCGCTGAAAGGTGCGCGTGTGCTGGTGCTAGGAGGAAGCTCGGGCATCGGCCTCGCAACCGCACGGGCCGCTGCCGCCGCGGGTGCCA
>Ga0184628_10001850_pt1 | contig 10327 bp, 4 predicted proteins | sample PLM4_5_b1_FD_133149 | JGI IMG/M metagenome (GOLD analysis project Ga0184628, IMG submission 133149) | Groundwater sediment microbial communities from an aquifer in East River, Colorado, USA - PLM4_5_b1 | ecosystem: Environmental > Terrestrial > Soil > Riparian zone | place: USA: East River...
CACGATATCGGCCGGAATTTCATTCGCCACGCTGTAAGCGAAAACTGCCGGGTGACGCGCGCAGGCATACACCGCGCGGCGCACGGCCTCCCGCGCGGCGGCTTTTCCGTCCTCGCTGTCGAGGAAGCACACGTGGCTGTCCCAGCGCATGTCCACCAGCACCCGCAACTTGTGTTCCACGGCGAGATCCAGGAACCACTTGGCCGGCACGTGATAAACCCGGATCAGATTCGCGTTCATCGCCCGGATTTGAGCGAAGTCGCTCGCGGTCTGCTCCGGCGACGCAAACGGTTGGCCCGCCGAATTCGGCGCAAACGGACCATACGAAACGCCGTTAACGTGGAACTTCTTCTCGCCAAAGCGAAAGAATTTCCCGTCCACGCTCGCGCGCAACTGGCTGGATACCCCTACTGCCATGAGGAATAGACGCTGCCCATCCCGGTTTCTTTCATCATCACTGCGCAATTATTAGGCCTCGCGAACCCGGACGCAAGCGGGAGAAGCAGACCGGGTGCATCTCATTTCTGTCGGATGAGACCGACTGGTTGGAATCGCCAGAGTGCTTATGTTAAAGGACAATTAAGCCCTTTCGCCCGATGAAGACTTGTATTGCCTTACTCCTCTTAGCTTGCGCGGCACTGGCAGCCTCCGCCCAAACCTCATCCCCCCGCGGCGGCTGGCGAGCGCAATCTAATTAGACACGGTTTGCGTCCCTGAAAGTAAGGCCGAGCTTATTTCAGGTATCAACTCCTCGGCAGCCACTTGTATACCGTGTGGACTCCAGTGAGTATCATCCTTGCGATAAAGGTATTTGTGACGTAGAAGATCCTCAGCTGCGCGTTTCCAGAATACCTCCTGGAGGTTCACCACCGAGATTCCTCTCTCTGTCAGTCCTTTAGCTAGGCCACTTAGGAATGCCGACTTCCGTGGCTCACCGTTAAGACTGGGCGAAAGAAGATGGCCGTATACAGTGGGCTTTTCTGGCACAAGGAAGAAGATCACCTGGAGATTCTCCGCTTTAAGCGCTTCGGCAAATCTCGTCCAATGCTCAATCGCTTGCCTCGGTTCACGAGGTTTAACCGCGAGGGACTCATGACTGGACAAGAACAGCAATTGGTCCCCGTTGAGAAGCCGCCTCTCCCTAACATCGACTCTTCGAGGCAAGAGCCAGCCATTCCTGCGTAATCGGCAACAGTTGCGAGCCAGCATTGCCACTTTCGAGTCCTCCAGGAAATCGACAATTGAGAATCCGGCTTGAGATCGGCATGTGTTCGTTCCGGACCCCTCGAGGGCGCTCGCGAGCAAATTCATTTGATTTTGCGGCACATCTCCACGTTCGAGGACCTCAATCAAAACCACTCCCGACGCGACACCCAGGCGTTTTCTTACGCTTCGAATCAACGAAAGATCACAAGAGCCTCCCGGAGCAGCGGCGTTGTAAACCGGCACTTGCAATCGCTGCTGGAGGAATGCTGATAGAGTTTCGTCATCTGTGATGCCACACCCAACTGAAAAAGAAGTCCCGAAGAGCAGTATTTTTGGAGTTGTATTAGACAGCAGACCAGGAGGGTTACGAAAGCCAAGCGCGTCGGTTGAGAAAACCTCGTCGTGGTATTCTCGCGTCGTTATAAAGCTCCCCATTCTGGCCAGGTCTCCGTAAGCGCGTCGAACTACCCACCTGGAAAGTGGTCTGAAAGCAGTTGCCGGGGTTTTATTCGCAATCGCCAATTCCCACGTGCGATACGCGAAACTCTCCGCAGGCATGAACCGCAGCACAGCCTCTGCCAAACATGTTGCAATCAAAATCCCTGGGGCAATTACGCCAATCTGCCAGATTTTAGGTGTAAGGGCTCTCATTGCATTCGTCTAAAACTGAAAATAGAGAAACGGCGAAGGATCACCGCCCATCACGATGATGATGCACAACACAAAGAGCGCTCCTAGACTAATCGAGGGCAAAAGCCCCCAGCTGTGCTTTACCTCAAAGGTGTTTGGAAACAGATGAATGATAAGGGCACCGATTCCGAGCAGCATAAAGAGGCTGATCGGAAACGCTTCGGCCCCAAGCCCGTTCCACGAAAACATTGAGCCTAGAATGTGAAAAGCGCTGTCGAGATTGTTCGCGCGAAAGAAGGCCCAACCAACTACAACCAGGACGAACGTGCCTGCTCGCTGTAACAGCCTGGGCATTCTATCCCAGAGTGCTCCCCATTGGCGGTATGAGACGAGCAAAAGGCCGTGGTAAGCACCCCAGATCACAAACGTCCAACTCGCTCCATGCCAAAGCCCGCCGATTAGCATGGTTAGGAGCAGGTTTCGGTTCACCAAAAGCTTCGAGCCTCGACCACCTCCAAACGGAATGTAGAGATAATCGCGAAGACAGCTCGAAAGCGAAATGTGCCATCGGCGCCAGAAATCAGCAATGTTGAGGGCCTTATACGGCGAGTCAAAGTTTTGAGGCAGCTTCATGCCAAAGAGGTGGCCAAGCCCGACAGCCATGTCGCTGTAGCCCGAAAAATCAAAGTAGAGTTGATAAGTGTAGCCCAACATGCACAACCAGGCCTCGCCTGACGCAAGCTGCACTTGTTCGTTCAGTCTGGGGTCTATGATGAGAGCTATTGTGTCCGCGATGAGCACTTTCTTGATCAGGCCGATCACAAAGAAAGACCAGCCGATATTCAAGCCGGCCCTCCAATCCGCTCTGTCGATCTTTTCCAGGTCACCTTCAATCTGGCGGAATCTCACAATCGGTCCAGCGACCAATTGCGAGAACAAGCTGACGTAGCAGGAAAACTCGAAAAAGTTGCGAGTCGGGACGATCGTTCCCCGGTAAGCGTCCACGATATAGCTGATCGTGTGAAAAGTATAAAAGGAAATGCCTACTGGCAGAATGATTCCTAATTCGGGGAACGAAAAAGACTGTCCGCACCAACCGGCTATTGAATGCGCCGATGAAATCGCAAAGTTCGTATATTTGAAAAAACCAAGGAGCATCAAATCCGCTACAATAGGCAGGACAAGGCAGAGCTTTCGACGTTTAGGATCCTTCCATGCCAGTAAACCTCGCCCGGCAAGGTAGCTCACGAGCGTTGAAAACGCCATCAGCGCGCAGAAACGGGCATCCCAAAAAGAATAGAAAGCGTAGCCCGTGAAGGTCAGCCAGACGTATCGCTGTTGCTTGCTTTCCAAGCGCCAAAAGCCGGCGTAGGCCAGCGGCAGGAAAACAAACAAAAACATAGGGCTGTTGAATAGCATAGGGCGCCGCAAAGGTGCCAAGCAGGCGCTGTGCCAACCGTGCGCGAGCAGCAGCCCGAGGCTCGGCTTTCTACGGAACGTTTTTGGATTAATACTCCAGGGGCGGATCGCAGACGCCCAAGCTGCGGTTTCATAGCTTCTTGCCGTGTTTGCCCTTCGATAATACGCACTGCTAACGGGCAGTGAAGCCAGACGTGACAGCCGCCTTCCAGCCTTGAAGCAGGTCTCAAGGGGGCGGTGGTGGGAAAGATTCCGCAGTGGCTAAATACACGTTACGTGCACGCAGCGTTCTGTTGAGTTACTCGGTAAGGAAACGTTCAGGGTGCACAAATGGAGCGTCGGTCTTGCCTGGTCGATCCGCAGCGCTGTTGCCTTACCGCTTGTCCTAAAACTGTGCAAACCTGAACTACCCTCAGTTGTGCTCACGACCAGCTCATGAGAGCGAAGATAGGGTGACCCCGCTCCTGCCTTTGCAATCCTGTGTCTTTGCAATCCTGTTGACTCCCGGGCCGCTTTTCGAGTACATAGGCAGTGTAGTGCCGAAATTGCTCACAACCTTGCATCTCGCATTTGGCAACCTAACCCCCCAACTCTGTACCATGATTATGAATACCGATAATATCGGGCACGATACTCACATCCGGGCGCGCTCATTGTTTGAGCGATTCTCCCGCCTCACTCGCTCCGTCCTGCTCTTTCTGAGCGGAATGGTCGCTCTGTGCGCCACCCTCTCCGCCTCAGCCGGAGGCTTCTTCTCCGACTTTAACTCCGGGCTGCCCGCCGGCACTACCGCTTACGGCCACGCGACCGCAATCGCAAATCAGGGTTATACTAACAGCGGCTGCCTGATGCTGACTACTAACCTCGCCGACCAGAATGGGTTGTTCGTCATCACCACCGACCTCGACGCTGGCGCACCGGTGGTGGGTTTCACCGCCCGGTTCAAAGTCTATGTTGGTCCGCTAGCCGGCACTGGCGCTGACGGTTTCAGCTTCAATTTTGCACCCGACCTGCCCGCTGGCACTATCTTCACGGAAGAAGAAGGCGTCGGCACCGGTTTGTCGGTTTCATTTGACTCTTTCTCCAATGACACCGTCGGGGGCACGGACTTGGCTGGCATCGACGTAAAAGTCGCCGGCAACCAAATTGCCACGTTCCCCTGGGCTGGCCTGCGCCCGGGCACCTTTGTGGACGTAGTCATCCAACTGCATCCGAACGGAAACCTGGACGTCATTTACGACGGTCTCCACGCCTACACCAACCTGAATATCGTCGCCTATGGATTTCCCGCCTCTGTCACCGGCCATCAATTCGGTCTCGGGGCGCGCACAGGTGGCTCGTGGGACAGTCACTTTTTTGACAACCTGAGCATTGCCACAGTCACGAATGGCACGGCCTTTGTTGATTCGTATTCTCCCATTGGCCGCAGTGTCCGCGCCGACGCGCCCATCGTCATTGAACTGAGCGACTTCAACGACCCGGTTACCGGCAACTCTCAGGTTGACACCAGCAAGATCACGCTGACACTCGACGGCGCCGCGGTGACTCCCACGGTGGTCAATAACCCTCCTTCCACCACCATTCAATACGCTGTGCCGGGCCTGTTCGCCTCCGGCTCATCCCACACCGTCAGCTTGACCTACGCGGACAGCGCCGCGCCCATCCCCAACACCAACACCTGGCAATGGAGCTTTGTCGTGGGCACCTATACTTCCCTCCCTGGGACTTTGCAGGCCGCCCCCGCGCTGGTCAGCGCCAACGCCGGCTTCGACCTCCGCATCAGCCAGATCGATGGTGACCAGGCGAAGTCGCTCCAGCGCGCGGAAGACCAACTGGCCAACCTCGTCCTTGATCCCTCGACCGGTCTGCCCTACCCCAACCTGGCTACGCTCACTAGCTACGCCGAATCCGGCACGCTCAACTACTCGCGAGATGGCGGCCAAGGCAACTTTCCCACCGACGCTTCTTTCCCGGGTCTGCCTGGCAGCCAGGGCGCAACGACCAATGCCGCCCTCGACGCCGTCGCCTATCTGAATTTGCCCGTCGGCCTTCACACCCTCGGCGTCAACAGCTCCGATGGCTTCCGCCTCACCCCGGCCAGCACCCCGGACGTCTTTGCCGTTTACCCGGGTCCCGCTGTGCCCCTCAACACGGCTCTCGCGCCCTGGATCAGCTACTTTGACACCTCCCGCGCGGCGGCCGACACGACCCTCGCCTTCGCCGTTACCAATGCCGGCTATTATCCGTTCCGCGTTCTGTATTTCAACGGCACGCTGACCTCACCCTGGCCGTCCACAGATACCCCGAGCCTCGAATTCTTCTCGGTGGATGCCAACGGCACCAGGACCCTGATCAACGACGCCACCGTCACCGGTTTTGTCCCGGCTTTTCGCCCGGCCCAGACGCTTCCATACATCCGCTCGGTCAACCCGCCGATTAATGCTGTCGGCGTGCCTGGCAACACAGCCATTGATGCGGTTCTGGTGGACGGCTCCTACACGGTCCAGAGCGGCACGATTCAGGTGCTGGTCAACTCCGGTGCTGTCTCGGTCACGTCTTCTACCGTCTCCGGCGTCACAACTGTCCACTATCAGCCCACTGCCGTATTTCCGGCCGGTTCCACCAACACCATCCAAATCGCCTTCACCGACAGCAACTCCACCCGCCGCACCAACACCTGGCAATTCACCGTCGCCGCCGTCTTGAGCGAGATCTGGCACATCAACGCCGGCGCCACAACTTACGTCACCACCGCCGGAACGGAGCGTGGTCTTGCCTGCAATCCTAAGACCGGCCACGTCATCCTCGCCAGCCGCAACGCCACCGCCGCGACGCAAATGGCCGTGCTCAACGGCGAAACCGGCGCGTTCATCGCCAATATGAATGTCACCGATATCTCCGGCGGCACCTTTAACCTCAACAACGTTGACGTGGCCGAAGACGGTGTCATCTACGCGTGCAACCTCGTAACCGGCACTGGCGGCGCCTTCAAGATCTATCGCTGGTCCGATGAAGCTTCGGCTCCCGTGGCAATGACCTTCACGGCGAATGGACGCTGGGGTGACTATTTCCGCGTCCGTGGCTCAGGCGCCGGCACCCAGATTCTTACCGGCACTGACAATGCCACCGTGCCTATTTGGACCACCACCGATGGCACAAACTTCACCATGACCATCCTGTCGGGCTCGCCGACCGCGTTCACTGCGTCCGGCTCCAGGACCGGCCAGGGTTTTGGTTGTGCCAATGCCTTCTATGGGAAGGTAAACAACCAGGCCCTTTCCTATATCACCTTCAACGGCCCTCCAACTTCGGCCGTCGGAACCCTGGCCGCACAGTATGTCCTGCTGACCAAGTCAGGTGCCAGTGGCGGCCTCTCACAGATTGCGGTAGACATCGTCAACCAGCGGCTGTCCGCCATCAGGTCCGGGAGCGGCTTCACCCACGAGACCGACATCTACGACCTTGCCGGCCTGGTCGTAAGCCCCGCGAATAACAACGCGATCGACACGGTGAACTTCAACACTTCGGCCGGCACTTTTGCCGTCGGCCAAACCGATTTCAACTCCGAGGGCACCCGCCTCTACTCCCTCGATACGGGCAACGGCATCAAGGCGTTCAGCCTCGCACCCAAGCTCGCCGCGCCCACCATCTGCGGCCAGCCGCAAACCAATATTGTCGCCGCCATCGGGTCGGTTGGTTTCTTCGCCGTGGACAGCATCGGCGCGCCGCAAAACTTGTATTGGCGCCGCAATGGAACGATCATCCCCGGCGCCACCAGGCGAACACTGGACGTTCACAACGTCCAGCAGAGCGATTTGGGCCTCTATAGCGTAATCATCTCCAACTCCATGGGCAGCGTGACCAGTTCCGTCGTCATCCTGGACACCCAGATGGTCATCACCAACCAGCCTGCCGATCTTCTCGCTTCGGTCGGCGGCACCGCGACCTTCACCGTCGGTCTGACCAATGGCGTGGCCCCTTATAGCTACCAGTGGAAATTCAATGGGGCGAATGTCGGCGCCAACTCCAGTTCTTACACCGTCAACGACGCCCAGGTGGCTAACGCCGGTGGTTACACCGTCGTCGTCACAGATTCCCTCGGGCAGTCTGTCACCAGCGCGCAAGGAAGCCTAACCGTCGGCAACGTCGGCAACGGCACCGGCTTGCTTGGCGACTATTACTCAAGCCAGGCCAAAACCTTTGTCAACCCGCCGACGCTGGAACGGTTGGATCCCGCCGTGAATTTCGATTGGGGTATCGATTCTCCCGATGCGACCATCTCGGTAGATAACTTCACCGTTCGCTGGACGGGACTTGTGCAGCCGCTCTACTCGCAGACCTACACCTTCTCCACCACGACGGATGACGGCGCTCGGTTATGGGTGAACGGTCAATTGCTGGTGGACAAGTGGCTCGACCAGGGTCCCACCGAATGGAGCGGCACCATCGCTCTGACGGCTTATGAAAAATATCCCATCATGCTGGAGTACTACGAGAGCGGCGTCGGGGCGGTGGCCAGGCTAAACTGGTCCAGCACCGGTCAGGTCAAGCAAATCATCCCGCAAACTCAGTTGTATCCCGCGACTGCGCCGCTACAACCCACCCTCTCCCGCAGCCCGGACGGCACCCAATTAACCATGGCCTGGAACGGCAGCTACATCCTGACCTCGGCCACTGATGTTAACGGCCCGTGGTCAGTGGTGGCCACCAGCAGCCCTTACACCGTCACTATTGATCCTGGTACGCCGGCACTGTTCTTCCGCCTGGAGAGCCAATAGCAGAGCCTGCGGGCCTTAGAACATAGTTGAATTCATTGACCGGGCCTTCGGCCCGGTCTTTTTTTTTCGGCGGAAGGGGGATGAGCCTACGGGCTGCCGGGCTTCGGTCCGGTGACAACCAGGACTCCAGATCGAAACAGGATGGTCTTCCCATCCTCAGGCGTCCAATTCTCCGCCTGCCTCTGGAGAGCGTACGGCACGGCGTTGGTTTCGGACGCGGGCCACCAGCCGCGGCGAATATAAAAGTAGCATTTGTCGTTTTCATCCATTCCCGCCGCGACCATTTCCCCGGGTTTGATGGACTGCTCGTCCATCCAACCAAATACCTTCTGCCAGTCCTTATTTGGCGGAGCCTGGAATCGGATGGGGGCAACGCTCAGAATGACGAAGAGCACGGCGGCGGCGGGCGCGAGCCAGCGGAAACCGCTCCGATACCACTCACCCAGCTTCGGCCACGGCAGCCGGCACAGCCCCGCGGCCGCCACCCAGGAGAGCATCGGATAGACCAGCAACGCATAATTCGGTTTCTTGTCCGGGAACAGGCTGATCAGGAGCAGTCCATAAATCGCCCACACCCCGCCCAGCAGCACGAGATCGCGCCCCGCGCGCCGCTGGGGACGATTTCCACGCCACCGATGCCAAATTCCGTAACCCAGGGCGGCGAGCCACGGCCAGTAAGTTGCGCCGAGGATCTGAAAGTAATAGAAGGGGGGATTCGTGCTGAGCTTGCCGCGGGCGCGGTCCAGCACTTCGTGACCGAGGTAGCGGTTGATGAAGGCGTCGCCAAACTCGCGCCACATGTACAAGTGCCACGGGAGCGCCACCAGGATCGCCACCGGGACGGTTCCCGCGAAGATCAGCCAAACCCAGCGCGCGTGACCCAGCATCACCAGCCATACCGCGAGAATCGGCGTCACGGCCAGGGCCACGAGCGGCTTGCATAGCAGCGCCAAACCGATGGGCACTCCCCCCAGCACGACGAGTCCCCTGCGACCCGTTTTCGCCCCGGTTACTACCAAACAGACCGCGGCCATCACGAAGAAAAGCTGCCAAAAATCCAACGAAATCTCCCGCGTGCGCCGAAAGAACTCGTAGGTCAAGGCGAGCACAATGCCGCTGACCAGGGCCTCCGCCCGCGACCCGAGCCGGCGAACCGTCAGCACGCTCAAGATCACCACGCCCAGCGCGGCGAGGATGCTGGGAACGCGGGCCACAGCGAGGTGCCGTCCAAATGCCTTGAGAAACGCGCCGTGAATCCAGAATGCCAGCGGGGGTTTGTTGTAGTATGGGGTTTCGGGGTTCAGGTAGGGCTTGAACAGGTTGCCGCTATCCCACATGTAGAGCCCAACCGCCGCGTAACGGCCGGTATCCCGCCGGAAATCGCCCTGCTCAGGGTGCGGCACGGTCATTAGCACCAGCAACAGGCACGGCAGCATTAACAAGCGAGATAACTTTCCACGATTCATGGTCTGCGTGCGCCAAGTGATAAACGATGTTCGAGGGTGCGGAAAGTGCAAACGCGGAGCACTGACCGCCTGGCAATGGTTATTGCTTGCTGCCATCGAGTTTTGGGCTAGCTTGTAGTGGTTGCTTCATAAAAATCCAAATTGCTCCTCCATGACCTTCACCGTCGCTGAAATTGCCGAAAAAATCCGGGGCGAAGTCCTGGGAGATGGTTCCATTCCGATCGCGGGATTCGCGCCCGCCAGCGTCGCCCGCAGCGGGGACCTGACCTTTGCCGAAAACGAGGCGTTCTTCGCTTCCGCTGAGCAAAGCCTGGCCTCGGCCATCATTGTTGCCGGCCCGTTTGTGTCGGAGAAAAAGGCGCTGATCCGCGTGGCCAATGCCCGCGTGGGCCTGGCGCGCGCCCTGCCCATCTTCTTTCCCTCGGAGCAGCCGCCCGCAGGCATTCACCCCAGCACAGTGATTGATCCTGGCGCCACCATCGATGCCACGGCCCATATTGGGCCAAACTGTCAGATCGGCCGGGGCGTCCGGATCGGCGCCCGTTCCGTCCTCATGGGCGGGAATCACCTGATGCCGGATACGGTGGTGGGGGAGGACACGCGCCTTTACCGGAACGTGGTTGTCTATCCCCGCACCCAGATAGGTTGCCGGGTGGTTATCCATGCCGGAACCGTGATCGGCTCGGATGGCTACGGCTATGTTCTGGACGAAGGCCGGCACCGCAAAGTGTTGCAGTTGGGGAATGTCGTGATCCACGACGATGTGGAGATCGGAGCCAACACAGCCATTGACCGCGGAATGCTGGGCTCGACCGTCATCGGCGAGGG
>Ga0184628_10001851_pt1 | contig 10326 bp, 18 predicted proteins | sample PLM4_5_b1_FD_133149 | JGI IMG/M metagenome (GOLD analysis project Ga0184628, IMG submission 133149) | Groundwater sediment microbial communities from an aquifer in East River, Colorado, USA - PLM4_5_b1 | ecosystem: Environmental > Terrestrial > Soil > Riparian zone | place: USA: East River...
ACCATTGCGATGTCAGGCTTTGTGTCAATCCAGACCATCTGTTTCTTGGGACCGCTGACGACAACACCAAGGACATGCTCAGTAAAGGCAGGCACCGGACAAATCCAAACCATGGAGCGGCCAATCACAACGCCAAATTAACTGAAGACGACGTGAGAATGATCAAGGCCAGCCCTGAAACAGGCGTCGTCCTGGCTCGTCAACTGAACGTCACTCCCCGCGTAATTTATTTGATCCGGCACGGCCGGACATGGAGCCACATCCAATGAACGCGATCACGACAACCAGCGGCAACGGCTCTGGCCTGATCCCACAGAACATCGCCGATGCCATGCGCCTCGCCGAGATGATGGCAAAGGGCAAGATGGTGCCCGAGCACCTTCGCAATCCCTCAGACATGCTGATGGTGATCGAGCAGGCATGTAGGTGGGGAATGTCGCCGTTTGCCGTGGCCCAATGCACCGCGATCGTGCGCGGCCGCATCTCCTACGAGGGCAAGCTGGTCGCGGCGGCGGTGCAGTCGAGCGGCATCCTCTCGGGCCGCCTGAACTATACTTTCAGCGGCGAGGGTGCGACCCGCGCGGTTACGGCAACCGGCACCATCAAGGGAGAAGACAAGCCGCGCGAAGTAGTCGTGACGCTCGCCAGCGCGAAGACCGACAACGAGCACTGGAAGAAATCCCCGGACCAAATGCTGACTTACCACGCCGCCAGGGTTTGGGCGCGGCGACACACGCCGGAAGTGATGCTCGGCATTTATTCTCCGGAAGAGTTTGAATCTGTCCGCGACACCTTCGCCGGCCCGACGATCGAGCACGCCACCGCGCCAGAACCAGCGGTCGAGCAACCGCGGCCCCTGGTCGAGCGGAAGCCGATGACATCGCGGCAATGGCTCGATGAGTTAGATGCGGACATGGCGATCGCCATCGCCGAGGGCACCGACGCGGTGGATGCGATCCTCGCCCGCGCCGATGTTCAGAAAGCCCAGGACAAACTCCAGAACGGCGCCCGCGACCGACTCCAGCACATTATCGACGAAGCGATCCGCCGCACCGCCGAGGACACCAGCGCGCCGAACGATGGCGTTTTCAGCGATCCGTCCGAAGACCCATTCCGCGCCCCGGTGCCAGCATGAGGGCGCTCACCATCCTCGCCTGCCTCTTTACCGGGGTGGCGGCGACGATGACGTTCGTGCTGGCTGTCGCGGAGACTCTGCCATGACCACGGATGAGATGAGCGAAATCATCGTCAACGCGACCGCTCGCATAGACAAACTTCTTGCCGATGTGAACAGGCTGAACGCCCGCGTCGCCATACTTGAGTCAGCGCTGCGAGACTGCGGGCAGGCGTTGGAGGACGCGATTGAATATTGTCGCTGGCCCGCCGGGAAACAGAATCTCGACGCCATCGTGGAGCGAGGCGAAGCAGCCCGCGCGCTTGCCGTAAAGGTGCTGGCGCCATGAGCAACCACGCTGAACTGATCGACATCGCCGATCTCGTCTCCGAGACCGACCCGGCGCTGGCCTGTCGCCTGCGTGCCCTTGCCGCGCGTGTGCGCTCACAGGAGCGGTGTCTGGATGAACTCGTGGATGAGGACCGCATCAGCACGAGGCTGGCCGAGAGCGTCGCCGTGGAGCATCTGGCGCGGTATCGGACGAGGGACAGGCGATGATCGAGCCGAGATGGTTATCAGCCCGTGAGGCGGCGGATTACGTCGGCTACGACACGGAAGGCTTCAGGCGCGCCGTGCGCCGTGGCACGCTGCCCCAGGCGACATACCGACTCGGGAAACAGAGTCCAAGATGGGACAGGCTCGCGCTCGATAAGGCCATGGGCGCCGAGGACGCGGGCGCTGATATTGGGGAGGCTGTCTCGAATGTGGTCGAGCAAATCCGTCGCGAAGCCGAAGACCAAGACCGTCAGAAAGCGGCTCGCGGACGGGTCGGTTCGCACGTATGAATACGCACGCACGAAAGTCGCACCCGCTAAATCCCCCGCCGATAGCCTCGCGAATATGATCGCGGCGTATCAGCGCAGCCCAGAGTGGGACCGATTGTCGGACGCGCGCAAGAAGAAGTGCAATCTATACTTCAAACGTCTGTCGGGCTTCGGCGATTACCCGGCGGTGACAGTCAAACGCCAGCACATCCGCGCCGTGCGTGATGCCATCTTTTCCACCGGAAAACCCGGAGCGGCGAATGGCTTCGTGAACGTGGCCAGCGCCCTGTTCGGGTGGGGCGTTAAAGCAGACTGGCTCGAGCACAATCCAGCCCGCTCGATCGATCTCATACCCGGCGGTCATCTCCCGGCGTGGTCGCAGGCGCAGGCGGATCATGCCATCGCCGATCTGCCCGAGCACCTGCGGCGGCTGGTGTTGTTGGCCTTGTTCACCGGCCAGCGGCGCGGCGACCTGTGCCGCATGGCCTGGACGCACTACGACGGGGTTAGAATTCGGGTCACGCAGGGGAAGACGGGAACACCGCTTGTGATCCCCGTGCATCCTGTTCTGAAGGCCGCCATGGATGGCTGGGAGAGGCGCGCGACAACGATCCTCGTGAGTTCGCGCGGCCGGCCGTGGTCGCCGAACAGGGTCACTGACGGGCTCAGGAAGGCGCTGGCGCGGATTGGCTTCGAGCCGGGGCGCAACGTCCACGGGTTGAGAAAATTAGCCGCGACGAACCTCGCGGAAGCGGGGTGTTCGGCGCACGAGATCGCCGCCATCACCGGGCATCGGTCGCTGGCGCTCGTGTCGCTCTACACCGCCAGCGCCGACCAGGAGCGGATGGCGACGGCGGCCATTGTCAGACTACAAACAAGGAAAGGCTGAACAAATGAGCGAAACAACACCGACCGATCGGATTCTGCAATTCTTCGCCTACGAGCATCTGCCGGCGCATCTTGGTGCGGTCAGCGCGCCGTTCTGCGTCCTGGCACACAGACTGGTCGAAGACCTGCCGCGCAACCCCGAGCGGACCGTCGCGCTGCGTAAGTTACTCGAAGCAAAAGACGCCGCCGTGCGCGCGAGGATTTTTACTGAGTGACAGGGGAAGACCATCACGCCACCAAAACGGAAACCAAGTGACAACCGCCAACCATGACCGGAAAAACGGCGGATTTCCGCCATATATTCTCAGCGGTGTTCCTCGCGCAAACTCACCGCTTGGGCCGAAAAATGGCTCATTTCCGCCGGTTTCCAGAATATGAGACCGGGCGGTAAATGTCGCGAAACGCCGTTGATCGGCCAGATAAGGAAGTGAGCGGATGACAACTGAGCCAATCCCTTATTTCGAGGCGACGCGGTTTCGATGCCAATGCGGGCACCGTTGGAATGGGTATCTGGCGCAAGACGTCGCCGCCAAGGTTTGGGTAGCGCAGGCAAAGGCATTGCGTTGCTCAGGGTGCGGCAAGGGGTGGCGCGGCATTTTTCTGTGTTCCGACGCGTCCGACGCCCCAACCAAACCGTTGCCGCTGTCTGGACGATAAGAGTATGAGGCGGGTGCGCCGGGCCGGTTCGTAGCCAGCCCGGACGCGGAAACCGGTTGAGCGGTTTCGGGGACCCTGATGCGGGGTGTAGCCCGAGTGCCGCTCATCCACAAACAGGATTTGAGCGACCATGACCGACGACGAAAAGGCTTTTTTTGAAAATATGCTCACCCAGGTGAACACCAAGATGGCCGATCTGCTCGACGCCATCACCCTGGTGCGGGACGATGTCACCAACACAAAAGGCCATGTCGTTTACGTGATGGAAGATAGCCTGACCCTTGGTCGGCGCATTTCACGACTGGAGGACGAAATGCGCCAGCGGAGGTCCGGGCCATGACCCCCGCCGACCGCGCGAAACTGGCGCGCATCCTGGGGATGCTGGGGAGCGAGTTCGACGGAGAGCGGACGATGCCAACACCTGAAACGAGCGCCCTTCCGACCGTCCGACAGTGGCAACGGGATTGCCGAGACGACCCAGATCAGGCGACGCCGAAATGCCCCGCTTGCGGCTGCCACCTGGGCGTCAGGGAAGCGATGTATAACCCGAGCGGGACAGACGAATGGGAGTGCGACAATGCCTGCTGCGACGGAAACGGACAGTGAGCAATCCTGAAACGAGCGCGCCCAGGCCGCCGTTCCCCGATCGCCTGACGGTCCGGCGTGTCGCGAACGGCTGGACCGTCTACGCTGGCCCTGGCGGCGATGAGTTCGAACACGTCTATGTGACGCCGGACGAACTGGCGAAGCACGTCCTGACCTGGGCACAGAGGCAGATGCAATGAGCCAACCAAGCGCGCCCAAATACTTCGATGATGATCCGCGCGAGGCGGATGCCCTCCGTCACAAGCTGCTCGCGGACATCTTTGGCCTGCCGATTTGGTATCGCGGCAAAGAGCGCGTCGTCACGCCACCGTGGCATGCCCTGACGATCCACGAGCGGGATTTGATCGCCGCCGCGTTGGAGCAATGGAGGAAGCGGCAATGAACGAAACGCCGAACCCAACGAACCGGCGGCCTCTCGTCATTGAGGTGCTACTGGATGGCGAAGTCATCGCCAAGGGAACGTTGTCGTCGGAAATACGTGATTTGTCCGCGTCGGTCGGGCTGCCGTTGGTGCCGGCGATGCTCCGGAGGATCGCTGATAAATGGGAGGCAACGGACAGTGGCCGCTGACCCAACGAACCGGCGCGTGCCCCGGCAGCGGACGTATCATCGCGCCGCCAAGATCAGGGAGGATGGTTCCGTGTCGGCGTTGTGCTTCAAGTCGCCGCGAGCGATCGACATGCGCCGGGCGACGTGGACCATCCGCGATGAGGCTGTGACCTGCCCGAGGTGTCTGGAGGCACTCCACGGGGCGAGACTACACGAAACCGTTGCCGCTGTCTTGGTGACAGTAGTATGAGGCGGGTGCGCGTGAGCAGGTCTGGCGGACCACTCACGCGCGGAAACCGGTTGAGCGGTTTCGGGGACCCTGGTGATTGGGATACCCCAGAGGCCGCTCATCCACAAACAGGATTTGAGCGATGAGCGATCAACCCACGAGCATAGTGATACGTCTGCTGCAAGACGTGCGACGCGAGATGGCCGATCAGCGCGATCTGCTGTTGGCGTTGGTCGAGCAAGGCCAGCGTCTGGAGCGGCGGATCACCGAGACCCGTGACGACATTGAGTTGATGCTGAAGGCCGAACTGATGGGCCGCATGGGCAATTTCGAGACACGCTTCGAGACGCGACTGGAGGCGCTTGAAGCGGCCACCACGCCAACCGGGTCCACCCAATGACCCCCGCTGACCGGGCGAAACTGGCGCGCATCCTGGGGATGCTGGGGAGCGAGCACGCGGGCGAGCGGGCGTCGGCGGCGCTCCAGGCCGAGGCGTTCCGCAAGCGGCACGGAATGACGTGGGAGGAAATGCTGGCGGCGCCGGCGGTCGAGGTCGTGGTGGAGCCGGAACCGCCAGTGTGGACGCCGCCGCCTGAACCACCGCGACCGGCATGGACACCTCCCCCGCCGCCCGCCATGGAGTGGGAGTTCATCGACGTAAGGCAGCCGTCGAAGCCCATCAGCTACAATGTCGGCGTGGCGGCCTTCTGGTTTCTGCTGTTCGCGGCCTCGTTAGGGTCGATCGATTTCTTAAGGTAGCGTGGCTACTCCAGCGGGATGTCCGTGTTCATTAGTCTGTTCTTCGTGGTCTCCATGATGGCGTCGGCTTTCCGTTGCCGCCGCCTCTCGAGATATGGCTTGCCGACGAACTGATAAACCATGTTTCCGGACCCGAAAGTCGTCTTCGCCAGCACGGTATGGATCACGGCGTCGATGGCCTCCGGAGACAACCCCATGACTGGAGCCCCGAGTCGCGCGGCGGCGGCTGCTTTCTTGACTGTTGGACTGCCATTCGATTTCGCGAGGTCGTTACGATATTTCAAAGCGGCGAGTTCATTCCGGATGGCGACCATATCATTCAGTTGATCCTCGGTCAGCGTCTTCGCCCGGCTGTTGCCGGTCTTCTTTTTGTCGATCGCGATCTGTTCAAGTAGCTTCTGTATCCCGTTCCAGGTGATGTTGCCGTTTGGGCCGGTAATCTTGCCAGCGCCGAGCGTCTTGCTTTGCAGATACTCTTGCTGATCGATCAACCGCGAGAAGTGTGCCCACTGTGGCAGGTAAACATCCTTGTAGCCGTTTGATCCCTCGCCGATCACCCGATCCATCACATCGCCAACCCGACCGAGTTCGCGCCGCGCGGTTCTCGCTTCCGCGCCTTCCTTGGTCATCGGGCCGCTGTCGCGGATCTCCATGAGGTTTCGCCGCGCGCCATAATATTGCGATGGCAGCACTTCGAGGTTGCCATTCTTGTCGTAGAGGCTCTTTTCAATCCGGTTGAGCGTGTTGGTCACTGCCTCGCTTTTGCCGGATGGGCCATCGCGGATCTCATTGATGAGGTCGAGGATTGGTTGCCCGTCAACCGGGCGTTCGTTCTCAAACACGCCCAGCGCATCTGGCGAAACAGCCTTGCGCTGTTCTTTTATCGCCTCTGTTGTATTTTGGGTGCCCTCCATTTGTTGGTATTTGCTTTTCAGCACGTCGTGGATGTTTTCCTGCTCATATTTGTCCACGGCGGCTTTGTAAGCCGGATCGATGTCCATCAGCGCGTCGTGATTGCCGGCGATTTCAGGATCGAACACACGCGCGGATTCCAGCCGCTTCACGCCGGGGACGTATGTGGCGTGATCCTCGATCGTGTCCGGCTTCACGCCTGGGCGCGCACGGTCCCGCACGGTTTGCTGAACTGATGTCGTAAAATCGGTCAATGCCTGCGCGGGGGTTTTCGCGGTGAGGACTGACGGGTCGGTCCCCTCTCGTGATGCCGCCGCACCAACGCTACCAGGAACAGGCGGCTCGACGGGCGGAACGGGCGGCGGCTCCGCTTTGTTGAACCCCTCCATCAGCGGAGCGGCACGCGGCGCCACCTCGGGAATGGGCGGGGGTTGTGACGCGGCGCCCTGATTTGGCGCTCCCCGATCCGGGGCCGCGGGTGGGTTCTCGGCGATGTCATGCTCGAGGAGCGTCCTGATCGCGTTGCGCGGGTCGAGTTCCGATACGTTCGGCGCGAACCGTTCGGGCACAAACCGGGGTGACGGCGGTTCCGGCACGGGAGCCCTCGGGCCAGGGAGTTTTCCCGCCTGAATGAACGGCAGCGTATTGAGCGCGGCCATGACATCCCGCCCGGCGCGGGCGTCGCCCGTGACCTGATTGGCGGTTTCCGCCGCCCCATACATCAGCGCGTTGCCCGCCGCGATCGGCACGTTCAGCACCTTGAGCGCCGGGTTAATGAGTTGCCGCCCAAGCGGCCCCATCTTGTTGATTACGTCCTCGCCTTCGGGCGTCATAATTGACGGTGTGGCTTTCCACCCCTCGACCGCCGCGCCGGCGATCTTGGCCACCGGAGCAACCTTGCCCTCCGGGACCGGCTCACCCTGCGCCCATGGTTGCGCGGAAAGATCACCGAACTCACCACCGACAGGCGCGGCCAGTGACCCAGGCGGTGCCGCATCAGATGGCGCGGCAGGCGCCTTCGGGATCAAATCATCGAACAACCCAGCGGCTGCCGGGGAGGGCTTCGTGGGGATCAGGTCGGAAAAATCGACGGTCGCCATTTCAGAGGCCACCCGGATCTATACCGTTGTCGCGCAACCGCTTGATCACGGCATCCCTTGGCGCTCCTTTGGAGATCGCGTCACGGGCGGCGGACAATGGATCGGCGGTCGGCGTCGTGGACGCTGGTGAGGCGGGACGCTCGCCACCCGCCGCGTTGATCGCCGCCTCGTTGTAGCCGTCAGCCACCAGTGATTTGACCCGGCGGCCGTGAATGCGTTCGATCAAAGCCTTTTGATGGGCCAGATTTGTCTGGATCGTTGATGGAGCCATGCCAGGGTTGATGTCAGCCTTGTCGAACTCGCCGAGTTCTGACGCGGTCAGTGATTGGCCTGAAATCCCCTGCCGCACCGCCAATTTATAGCGTTGGTAGCCTTGCCACCAATCAGCTTGTGGGCTGTCGCCGGCCTTTTGACCCATCGCGTTCGCGAGGTCGCCGGCCCAGGTTGACCCCCATCCACCGAATGCTGGCTTGAACGTAGTTAAAGCCGTGGTGACATCGTCCAGCTTCCCGCCACCATCGAGCAGGTTCTTGCGTTCGGTTTCCGGAAGCGGCTTCGTCTCCGATGGCAGCCCCGCGATATGGTAAGCCGTCTTCCCGTCTTCGCCGATCCGCCATCCAGTAGGCAAGCCAGCCTGTTTCGCCGCGTCCTCCGCGCGCTTGTCCGCCCTGGCCTTTAGCACCGCGTCCTCTTGTTGCAGACGTAGCTGCTCCTTCGCGATCCGCTCCGTCTCTTCCCTGTGCGCCTTATCCTCAACGGCTTTCGTCGCCGCCTGCCGCCGGTCGTAATTCTCCTTCTCATCGATCGCCGCCTGCGTCGCGTCGCCCTGGCGGATCACGTCGTTCTGGTGCCGGAGTTGGTCGATGTGCTGCAAAACGCTGGCCGGATCGGCGCCGGACTTAAACAGCCGCGCGGCATTGAGCGCCTGGTCCCGCGTCAGGCCCCGCGCCATGCCAGACTGAATCAGCGGCTCCCTCTGGATGACCCGAGACGGCGCGGGCGGTGGTTGGACAGGCGTCGGGGCCGGCGGCTGTGCCACCGGAGGCGGAGCGGCGGCGGTCGTCACGGGAGCAGGCGCCAGCCCATTGGTGGGCAGGCCGATCGTCACGCCGGGCAGGCCGGTCCCATACGCCATCCGGTTCGGCTGCACGTCGGGCGGCGTTGTCACCACACCGGGTGGCCCGGCCACGTCCGTGCCGCCCAACCGCATCGCCTGACGGGACGGCTCGACGGGAACCGTCTCATCCGCCTGCCCCGTTACGACCGGCGGGTAACTGACCTGCGCGTTCGGATCGTCCGTGCCCACCGCCGCCGCCGCCGGCAACGCGCCCGGTGCGACGGCAGGCTCAACACCCGGCGCTCCCGCGGGTGATGCGCCAGCGAGCCTCGGCCCGGCGTTGGGATTGAACGCGGGAGGTTGCCCACCAGCCGGAGGAATCGGCGGCACGGGAAGCGGCGCGTTCGGATCGACCCAACCCGCCAGTCGGCCAGGTTGGATAGTCGGCAGATTGGACTGAGGGCCGCCGGGGCCGTGCGCCGCGCCGAACGCTTTTTGCAGCGCCGGAGCGCCGCCCTCCGCGAACTTTTGATAATACGCCTTGAGGCTCGTCCCGTTGCTGTCGGCGCGGTTGAGGGTGCCGCCCGAGGCGACGAACGCCTGCATCCCACCATTGCCGCCCAGATGCGCCACCGCGCGCAGTCCATTGCGGTCGAACTTGTCGGCGCCCGGCGTGGCGTCGATCACCCTGTCCACATCCGCGACGTGAGCGACGAACGCCGCGTGCTGCGCCGCCGGATTTTTGAGGAAGTCCTGTAAGTTCGCGACGCCGTAGGGCGCGATCTTGAACGTGCCCTTCCACTCGTTCCGCTTCAGGTCTTCGCCTTGAGCCGGTGTGTAGAGTCCAAGATCGGCCAACCGCGCCGCGCCAAACTGATACTGCCCGGCATACCCCTCGCTGTTGACCTTATCGGCCGTTCCGCCACCCTCCGAAAAGCCCATCTTGCGCTCGAATGGCGTGCTGTCGCCGGGGATCGATGCTCCAGTCGTGCCGTCGCCGGTAATACTTTTCGCGAACTCGTCGCCGAGAGACAGGCCCTGTGCGAACTTGTTCTCTTTGAGTGCGAGTTCCCGCCGGTTGATATCGAGGTTGCCGAGTTTCTCCTGTGCCGCGATGTGCGCGAGCATCGGCGCAAGTAGCTCGTTTTGCGACAGAAACGGGTCAGTGACCTGAGCGGAGGAAAAGGTTGGCATCTAAGTCCCCGATACGCTATGTCGATTACTGGATTTTAGCGAGTGGCAAAGTGGGGCGATTGATTGACCTGACAGGTCAGACGTTCGGGCGTTTAACGGTATCGCACAGGGTGCCCGGAAAGGGTTCCGGCAGAAGCGCGAGATTCGCGTGCCGGTGCGTCTGCGGAAAGGATCACGACGCATCCGGAGCCGCGCTGAGAAACGGATTGGTGAGGTCATGCGGATGCCTGGCCAAAGATGCCGCATGGCGTCACGGCCTTACCCGCCATCCGCTCTATCATTGCTGGTACAATATGATCGACCGCTGTTACGACAAGACGAACGCGCAATGGGATGGCTACGGCGGACGCGGCATCACTGTCTGTGACGAGTGGCGCGGCTCCGCTGGTTTGGCGCGATTTGTCGCTGATATGGGCGAACGACCCGCCGAACATAGT
>Ga0184628_10001855_pt1 | contig 10315 bp, 9 predicted proteins | sample PLM4_5_b1_FD_133149 | JGI IMG/M metagenome (GOLD analysis project Ga0184628, IMG submission 133149) | Groundwater sediment microbial communities from an aquifer in East River, Colorado, USA - PLM4_5_b1 | ecosystem: Environmental > Terrestrial > Soil > Riparian zone | place: USA: East River...
AAAGCACGACCGAACTCAAATCGGAAATGAAGCCCGTGCTGCAGGAGTTGCTGGCGCGCCACGCAGGCAAGCCGCTTTTCCTGAGCGCGCAATTGCTGGCGGCGCGGCTCGGGCTGGCTCAGGTTGATCCCGCTGCCGTTCGCGCGCGATTCACTTCCGCCGAACAACCCGAAGCCACGCGATTGCAAGCACTGGATGCGCTCGTTGCCTTTCGTGATCCGGCGTTGCTCACCGCCTTGCCAGAAGTGATGTCCGGCTCAACGGATTTCACGCGGCGCGTCTTGCCCGCATTGGGCCGCGTGGAAGACCCGAAGCTCGCCGATGTTCTGCTCGCCGAGTACCCAAAGCTCGCGCCTGAACTACAGCCGCTGGCGATTGACTTGATCATGCAACGCGAGCGATGGGCGCGGAAGCTTCTCGACGCCGTGCTCGCAAACAAACTGCCCAAGGGTGTGCTCAACGCAAATCACCTGCGAAAGATTTTGGAGAGCAACGATCGCGAGGCGTTGTGGGCCGTCGAGAAGGCGTTCGGCAAGGTTCGCGAGGAGCGAAATCCCGAACGCGAGCAAGTTGTCGCCGACATGGCCGCGTATTTCCGCGAGCACATCGGCGACCCACATCGCGGACAGATCGTCTTCCGCAATTTGTGCGCGCAGTGCCACACCATTTACGGCGAGGGCGGGAAAGTGGGTCCGGACATCACCGCGAACGGTCGCGCGTCGTTCGAGCAATTGCTCTCCAACGTATTCGACCCAAGCCTCGTCATCGGCCCGGCCTACCAGGTCACGACCGTCGTGACAAAGGATGGGCGCAATCTCACCGGTTTGATCGCTGAAGACAACGAGCAACGCGTGGTGGTGCGTATGCCCGGCGAAGGCGAGGAAACGGTGCCGCGTAACAACGTGAAATACGCGCGCGTGAGCAAGCTTTCGATGATGCCGGAGGGAATTGAGACGTTCCTCACAAAGGCGGATTTAACGGATCTGTTTGCTTTTCTCGCGCTGGACCAGCCGCCAACAAACTCTGCGGCTAAGCTGATCCCCGGCGCGCCGGATATTCCGAAACCGAAGGAGCCAGCGAAGCGAACGGGGCAAATCAAAATTGAATCAACTGCGAAGGGATTGATCGTCCGTGGACAGCCACCGGGCCACACCGAGTGGATTGAACTCGCGAGTTACGTCATGGAAACGAACTCACGTCCGTATCTGCACCCGTTGCGCGATGCCTCGGGACGAGTAACGCTGACCGAAGATCGTCCTGCGGACCATCCGTGGCAACACGGCATCTTCACCGGCTTTCATCGCGTGAACGGATTCAATTATTGGAAGGAGGACGAGGGCAAACAGCGGTTCGTGCGCCTGCTTGATTCGACGGAGGCATCCGACCGCGTGACCTGGAGCGCGCTGGTCGAGCTCGTTGCGCCGAATGGAAAGGTTGTGCTCGAAGAGGAAGACACGATCACGATTCACGCGCCTGAATCGGCCGACACCTACGTGATTGATTTTGATCTGTTGCTCCGCGCGAAAGAACAGGACGTGAACTTTGGCAAATTCTTCGTCGGTGGACTGTCGGTGCGCATGCCGTGGGACAAAGCCAATCCGCGTCAGACCCATCTCAACTCAAATGGGCTACGCGGAAGGGAATGCGAACAGCAGCGCGCTGCGTGGTGCAACGTCGAGCGCCCTTTCGGAGACGAAACGTTTGGCTTCGCGGTGTTCGATCATCCTGCCAATCCGAACCATCCCTCCGGCTGGCGCGCCGACGAGCAGGGCCTGATTAACCCAAATGTTTCCGCCCTCGGCGACTGGAAGCTTGCGGCGAGGCAAACCCAGCGGTTCCGCTACCGCCTTCTGGTTTACCGCGGCTTGGCAACTCGCGAGCAGTTGGCAAAAAGATTTGAAAGCTTCGGCAAGTGATCGAGTGAGGAATGCTGATACCGTCATCGACAGGCCGATCGACTCCCCGCCGGCTGCGAGCGCGAACCGGATTCGCCGGTGACGCGGCTCACGCCCGATCGCCACGCGGGTCGTAAGCGTCGCGCAAGCCATCGCCGACGAAGTTGAGCGCGAGCAGCGTGGTGATGAGCATGGCGCACGGGAATACCAGCAACCACCAGTAGATGCGGATGGGATTCAACTGCTGTGCGCCTTCCGAAATCAACGAGCCCCAACTGGCCATCGGCGGCTGAATGCCCAGCCCGAGAAAGCTGAGGAACGATTCGTAGAGAATCACGGATGGAACGGTGAGCGTGAGATAGACAATGATAATGCCGAGCGTGTTGGGAAGAATGTGGCGGAACAAAATGCGGGCATGAGTTCAGCCCAGCGCACGCGTGGCATCGATAAACTGGCGATGGCGCAAGGATAACCCTTGCCCGCCCACGATGCGCGCCATCGTCAGCCATGACACCGCGCCCAGGCCGACGAACAGAAAGAGCAATCGCAGCGAGATTCCGAAGGGCGAGTTGCCAACGAGTTTTTTCACCGCCGCTTCGAGTGTCGTGATAAGAACGATGACGAAGATGATCGATGGCAGCGCGTAGAGAATATCGACGAAGCGCATCATCAATTCATCGGTGCGCCCGCCGACGTAGCCGGCAATCGCGCCCCACAGCACGCCGATGATCAAGCTGACGCCGGCGCCGACCGCGCCGACGAGCAGAGAGATGCGCGCTCCATCAATTGTTCGCGCCAGCAAATCGCGCCCATGCACATCGGTGCCGAACCAATGCTGGGCGTCGGGAGGTTGGAATTGCGCGTCAGAGACCGCATTGGGGGGATAGGGACTAATCCACGGCCAGGTCAAGACCAGCGCGGCGAGCACCACGACGAAAGCGAGACCCACCACCGCAGGCTTATTGCGCTTGAAACGCCGCCACGCGCGAGCACTGGGGCTGAGGTGCGGCTCGGATGGCGAAGCCGCATCGGCGAGGTCGGCATCGGAGGGCATCGCGACCAGGTCACTCATAAACGCACACGCGGGTCGAGCAGGCTGTAGCTGAAGTCCACCGCCAGATTCAGCAGGAGCAACAAAATGGCGTAGAGCAGAACCAGCCCAACGGTCATGGGTTGATCGAGGTTCAACATGCTGTTGACCATGAACACGCCGATGCCGGGGATTTGGAAGGCGGCTTCGACGACGAACGAGCCGGTCAGCAAATCAGCGAGGAGCGGCCCGGAGTAGGAAACCACCGGCAGCACCGCGAGGCGAAAGGCGTGCTTCGCCATGATTTTCGATTCGGACAAACCTTTCGCGCGTGCGGTGGTAATAAACTCAGATTGCAACGTGTTGAGCAAACTTTCCCGCATGAGGCGAGCGATTTTGCCGGAATAGAAAAGTCCGAGCGCAATCATCGGCAAGACCGCGTAGATCGGCGTGCCCCACAAACCCGGCGGGAACCAGCCGAGGCGAATCGAGAAGATCATGATGAGCACCGGGCCGACCACCAGTGGTGGAATGCACACAGCCAGAATGGCGATGAAGCTGCCGAAGTAATCGCCCCATCGCCCGCGGCGCATGGCGGCGTAAAAGCCGAGCGGAATGCCAACGCATTGCGCGAACACAAACGCGATTGCGCCCAGAGTCAGCGAAACCGGAAGCGCCTGGGCGATGATGTCGTTCACCGAATGGTCGCGATATTTGAAGGAAGGACCGAGGTCCCCGACGATGAGTCCACCAGAGACGCGATGGAGGCGGCCGCTAGCGTCGCGTTCCCAGAGCAGACCGAGGTAGCGCAAATACTGTTTCAGCCACGGCTCGTCGAGATGGTACTTGGCCTCGATGCTTTTCCTGATGGCCTCGGACGCTGGTGCGCGCTGTTGGGAGAACGGTCCGCCTGGCGCGAGCTTCAAAAGGCCGAAAGCGAAGAAGCTGATCAGCAATACCAGCGGGACCATGAACAGAATGCGTTTGAGGAAATACATGGACGTTGTCAGTTGTCCGTTGTCCGTTGTCCGTCGTCGGCGGGGCGCTCGACGCCGTGGACAACAGACAACGGACGACGGACGACTGACTTCTTGCGCTTAATGAAGTTCACGTTGTGCTGGTCCACCAAATTGCCTTGCAGGCCAATGCCATCCCAGTGGTTCGTGTCGAAGAGCACCAGGCCCGAGTAGAAGTAGAGCGGAAAAATCGGCAGGTCGTCCCGCACGAGCAGAATCTCGGCCTGTTCCAGAAGCTTCGCGCGTTTCGCGGCGTTCGGTTCCGCGTTCGCTTGAGCGATGAGCGCGTCATACGACGGACTCGCCCATCCCGTCCGATTGTTGCCACTGTTGCTGATGAATATGTCGAGGAACGTGTTCGGGTCCTTGTAGTCGCCAATCCAACTGCTGCGGCACACGTCATAATTGAGTTTGGATTGATCGTCGAAAAACACCTTCTGCTCGGCCTGGCGAAGGTCCATCTCGAGGCCGAGTTCCGTCCGCCACATGGCCTGCAACTCGACGCCGATCTGCTGGTTCGCCGGGCCGGGATTGAACAGGAATTGAAAGCGCGGGAAATCTTTCCCGTTCGGATAGCCGGCGTCGCGAAGCAACCGCCGAGCGGCGTCCGGATCATAACCGAGTCCGTCCGGCGGCTGATAATTCGCCATCCCATCCGGCGTCAGGTGCGAGGCGGACTTTTCACCGCCGCGCGTGATGCGTTTGACGATGCGCTCTTTGTCCACCGCGAGCGCGAGCGCCTTGCGTACGCGTGGATCGGTGAAGGGTTTGCGTGTGACATTGAAGCGGATGAAATAGGTGCCGAGATAATCGTACGAATGGCAATCAGGCCGCCGGCGGAGCACGTCGAGCAAGTCCGTCGGAAGCAGGTTCTTGTCCCAGAGCACGTCGGCGTGGCCGGTTGCGTAGATGTTGATCGCGGTGTTCGCGGAATCACAGGGGATGAAATCGACCAGTTCGAGCTCGGTATTGGTGGCGTCCCAATAGTGCGGATTCTTGCGGACGCGCGCTCGGTCATTCAGGCGCCAGAACTCCAGCGTGTAGGCGCCGCTGCAAGGGAACGGGCGCAACTGGACCCATTTGTCGCCGTAACGTTCAATCGCCGGTTTGGGCACCACGGCGAGCGCTGGAGAAGCGCACAGTTCCAGAAGGAACGGCGTTGGATTCTTCAACTCGACCCGCAATGTGTGCGCGTCCAACGCTTTGGCGCCGAGTTCGCTCGGGTCCTTAATCTTGCCGGTATTAAATTCCTCCCCGTTCTTGATGTAAAACAACAGGGCGGCGTAATCACCGCCCGTCCTGGCGTCGAGGGCGCGTCTCCATGAGAACACAAAATCCTCCGCGGTGATGGGATCGCCGGTGGACCACGCGGCGTTCGTGCGCAGATGAAAGATGTAAGTTTTTCCGTTCGGCGAAATGTCCCAGCGCTCGGCAATCGCCGGAATGCCGTCACCATTAAGCGGACTGAATCGAGTGAGTCCTTCGAACAGCGACAACACCACGCGCATGTCCGCCTGCCCTGTGATGATGTGCGGGTCGAGCGATTGAATCTCAGGGCCATTGAGAATCCTCAGGTCAGCCTTCGGCTCACGGCGGGTGCAGCCGGAAAGCACGAGAGTGATGGCGAGAAGAACAGCCAGAGCAGATGCAATTTGAGAAGTGGGGACCACACGCGCCCCGCGTGTGCCGACTCGCGCCCTCGCGGGTCGGCGTGAAGCGTTCCGCGATGAGAAAATCGTTGATCGGTGGATGCCCTTCTGTGTTCCGCGAAGGCGCGGAACACTGCACGCGGGGCGCGTGCGCTCCCAAAGATAATTCAGATAACGAAACGCCCCCTTTCGGCGAAAGGGGGCGTTCGCGAAGACCTTCATCGCATCCGGTTATTTGGCCTCGGGCGCGTTGGTCGTAGCCGCAGGCGGGTTCCCTGCCGGCAGCTTCAGATTGATCGCCTTGGGTGGCGCCGCAGTGGTGGTCGTGTCCGTCGTGGGTGCTTCCGGCGGTAACGCAGCCTTGTTTTGATTAATCAGTTGCTGCAAGCGCCCCGCTCCGCCGCTCGTCGTTGACTTGTAACTTCCCATGACCGCAAGCGCGATCGCGAGCGCGAAAAAAATGCCCGCGCCCCATTTGGTCGCCTTCGTCAGCACGTTGCCCGAGCCGGCGCCGAAGAGCGCATCCGTGGCCGCGCCGCCAAAGGCCTGGCCCATGCCCGCTTCCTTTTTCGGCAACTGCACGAGCACAAGCAGGACGAGAAAGATACAGTCGAGCACCATCACGGCTGTCAAAAAATAGATTCCAAAGGTCAGCATAGTTTTCCTAGATCGAGTTCTTCACAATGTCCGCGAAACTGCGGAGTTCCAACGCCGCGCCCCCCACGAGAGCGCCATCCACATCCGGGAGGGACATCAACTCGCGGGCGTTGGCCGGTTTGACGCTGCCACCATATTGGATGCGGACTTTGCGGGCAACCGCTTCGTCGAACATTTTCACGAGCAACTGCCGGATGAAGGCATGCGCTTCCTGGGCCTGCACCGGGGTGGCCGTCTTGCCAGTGCCGACGGCCCAGACCGGTTCATAGGCTATGACCGTTTCCGTCATCTGCTCCTTCGTCAATCCGGCCAGACTTCCTTCCACCTGTATCTCCAAAATGGTTTGCATGTGCCCGGCTTCGCGCTCGTTGAGCGTTTCGCCCACGCACACAATGGGCTTCAAGGCCGCCGCGTGCGCTGCATGCACTTTCTTTGAAATCAGTTCATCGCGCTCCACCTGATACAGGCGGCGCTCCGAGTGGCCGAGAATCACGTAGCGCACCGAAAACTCCTTCAGCATCAGCGCCGCGATCTCACCCGTGTAAGCGCCCACGTTGTGCTCGCTCATGTTCTGCGCGCCCAGCGCGATGTTCTTCGACGCGAGAATCGCCTTCGATACATCGCTCAGCGCCGTAAAGGGCGGACACACGACAATGTCGCAGTCCTTTACCCTGGCCAGTTCGCGGGTGAGACCATTCACGAGGTCCACCGCCTCGGCCACGGTTTTGTTCATCTTCCAATTGCCAGCGATGATCAGCTTGCGTTCTTTGTCCATAGGGGAATGCAAAATTGAGAATTAAAAATTAAAAATGAGGCAACTCCGATCAGCCATTTTGAATTCTGCATTTCTAATTTTCAATTACTTGTCAGTCAACGCCGCCACGCCGGGTAACTCCCGGCCTTCCAAAAATTCCAAGCTCGCGCCGCCACCGGTGCTCATGAAAGTCACTTCGTCGCCCAGTCCGGCCTGGTTCAGCGCCTTCACACTGTCACCACCGCCGATGATGCTCTTGGCGCCGTTCTGCTGCGTCGCTTCGACTACCGCGTTCGCAACCGCATTTGTGCCGGCCGCGAAGCGCGGGTCCTCGAAGATGCCCATCGGGCCATTCCACAGGATCGTCTTCGCACCGCGAATCACCTCCGCATAACGCTGCGCCGTCGCCGGTCCAATATCGACGCCTTCGTCGCTGTCGGGAATGTTCCGCCCGGTGTTGACGCGCGGGTTCTGCAAGTCCAGCACCGGTTTACCCTTTTTGTTTACCTTGCCGGTATCGACCGGCGCAGCGATGACGTTGTCAACCGGCAGGAGGAATTGAACTCCGCGCTCCTTCGCTTTCTGAAGTGCCTTGTTTGCCACATCCGTTTTGTCGGGTTCGACGAGCGACTTGCCGATCTTTTCGCCCTGCGCGAGCTTGAATGTGTAAGCCATCGCGCCGCCGATCAGAATCGCGTCCGCCTTCTCCAGCAAACGATCGATGACTTTGATTTTGTCCGAGACTTTCGCGCCGCCGAGGATGACGACGAACGGCTTGGCCGGTGCGTCCAATTCATCGCCAAGGAACTTCAACTCGCGCTCCATCAACAATCCCGCCGCGCACGGACCACCGCGCCGGGCCACCACGCGGGGCACGCCTTCGGTCGAAGCATGGGCGCGATGCGCGGCGCCGAACGCGTCGTTCACATAAACATCCGCGACCTGCGCCAGCATCTCCGCGAAGGCCGCGTCATTCGCCTCCTCTTCATTGTAATAGCGAGTGTTCTCCAACAGCAAAATGCCGCCGGGCTGCAACTGGTTCACCGCCGCCCCGACCTTTTCTCCAATGCAATCGTCAACGAACTCGACCGGCTGGCCGAGCATCTCAGCAAGCTTCCCGGCCACCGGGCGCAATGACATCGACGGCTCGCGCTGCCCCTTCGGGCGGCCCAGGTGCGCCGCGAGAATCACTTTCGCGCCTTTGCCGGCCAGCGAACGCAAGGTCCGCAGTGTTTCCTTGATCCGCGTGGTGTCGTTGATGACCATCCGGCCATCCTTCTCCGCCATCGGGACGTTGTAGTCCACGCGCACGAAGACGCGTTTGCCGTTTAGATTGTTCAGGTCGTTGACCGTGAGTTTCGCCATAGAAACAAGGGCGCAGAGGATAGCCAACGCGACTTTCGAGTCAAAAGGAATCCCACGGCCAATCGGTTGTCTCTGATTGTCTGGTTGCCGAGGGAGTCTCGCGCTGGCGCAACTAACCTTAAAGTTTCCGCCGGCAATTGCCGACAACTAGCGCGGGGAGGTTACGCACGTTTGGAGTTTGGGTGAGCAGCCCCGCCTGGGAAACCGGGTGGGGCTTCTTTCTTCGCCAAGGCCGCATCGGGAAACAGATTGCCGTGTCTGCTCCGCTCCGGTATTCAAAGCGAACTCACGCGCCCGCCATGAAGTACCTGACCAAAGAACAACAGAAAGTTCTGTGCGTGATCCTGCTTCTGCTGTTGACGGGCCTGGCCGTGAAAACATGGCGCACGGCCCATCCGCCGAAGCCAACCTTGAACCGCACCGAAAAGTAGGAGCCCGGCTTACGCTTCGAATTTCGGCCTCAGGCGATTCGGCGATAGGCCGCGCGGTTCGTTGGAATTCCATCGGCATTGAACTCACGCTCGAAATCCGTCAACACGGCTGCGAGCCGCTCGGGTGTTGCAATCGGCTCAAAACTTGGGTTCGCGCCAAACACCGCTGTCATCTGCGAAAAGTAGTCGCTGTCATCCGTGCGCAGGTAAACGACGCCATCATCGACGAGCGCGGCGCGCAGCACCTCCGTGAAACGTTCGTTGAGCAAACGATGTTGCCGGTGCTTTCGCTTCGGCCAAGGGTCCGGAAAGTAAACATGGAACGCCGAAACAATCGCCGGTGGCAGCACATACTCGGCGAAGTAAGCCGCTTCCAGCCGCAGCACCCGTACGTTCGTGAGTCCGAGACGCCGTGTCTTGCGATCGATTTTTCGCAGCCGGCCGAGCAGACGTTCGACGCCGAGAAAGTTTGTGTGCGGATTCGTCCCCGCCCATTGCACGAGGAACGAACCATCGCCGGCGCCGAGTTCAATCTCGATCGACTGCTGGGTCGCGAACAGGGCCGAGACATCCAGCCGTTCGACATACGACGGCGGACGAACAATGACGGACGGCTCGATTACGGGCTGCGCTTCCACGGTTCCATTTGAAGTCGGAAACCTAAATTTTGAAATGGCAGAAATGCTTCAAGTGGTGAAACTCGAACCTGAAGCCGAGATCAGTTCCGGTTGCCAGTGGTGGAGGAACGAAGTAACCGAATCGAAGCCGCGCCGTCTGATGGCGATACCAAACATGAATGTTTTCTTGCGTATTCTGTTGCGCTGCTGCTGCGCTGTAACATCACTCGTCGTAGTCTGTTGGACGGTTCCGGCTCAGGACGCGCGGTTCACCAGCATCCAGCGCCTCACGAATCGCGAACTCGCCCTCAAGTTCAACGCTCCGACGGGGATGAATTACCGCGTTGATGCCGCAACGGATCTGACCGCGACAAATCCGTTCCGGTGGAACTCCTTGCTGACGCTGCGAAGCGCCGGCGTGAACCAGCACACGGACTCTGCCGCGCCTTACGCCAGCTCGCGCTTTTACCGCGCTGAGCAACTGACCGGCTCGAACATTCTGACCGGCGACAATCTCGTCACGACAAACGGCGACGCAGTGATTCATCCGATCAACCATGCCAGCTTCGTCATGAGCTGGAACGGCAAGATGATTTACAACGATCCCGTAGGCGGAGCGACACCGTACGCCGGCCTTGCGCGCGCAGACTTGATTCTCGTGAGTCACGACCACAGCGACCATTACGACATCGGCACTATCAATGCGGTGCGCGGCCCAAACGGCGTCATCATCGTGCCGTCGGGAATCTACAATTCCGGCGGGTTTGCTTCGCTGCGAAGCAACGCCGTTTCGCTGGCCTACGGCGCATCGACGAACGTGATGGGGATCAACATCGAGGCCGTGCCCGCCTCCAACGGCTACCATCCGTTCGGAACCAATCACGCCTACGTCACCACATTC
>Ga0184628_10001856_pt1 | contig 10308 bp, 6 predicted proteins | sample PLM4_5_b1_FD_133149 | JGI IMG/M metagenome (GOLD analysis project Ga0184628, IMG submission 133149) | Groundwater sediment microbial communities from an aquifer in East River, Colorado, USA - PLM4_5_b1 | ecosystem: Environmental > Terrestrial > Soil > Riparian zone | place: USA: East River...
CGCGGGAAACCCGGCAACAACCTTGAAGAATACGCCGCCGGTTGCCCCGCCTACCAATGATGTCCGAAGCGAAATCGAAACGGTCCACGTGAAGGGCAATGTCTACATGCTTGTCGGTGGTGGAGCGAACATCGCGGTGCAGATCGGAAATGAAGGCGTTCTTGTCGTGGATACCGGTGTCGCAGCTTCGCGTGAGAAGGTCCTCACGGCGATACGAAAGCTTTCGACGAAGCCCATCCGGTGGATCATCAACACGAGTGCGGACGCGGATCACACGGGCGGCAACGAGACGATCTCGCAGGCCGGTGAGACGGTGAATGGCAATCCCGCGGCAATCATTGCACATGAAGGCGTGCTTGCACGAATGACCGAGACCTCGCGGCCGGTCACCGAACGTCCCCTCAATACGTACTTCGAAGACTCGCGTGACTTTGCGTTCAACAACGAAGCGGTATTCCTGTATCACTATTCGAATGGGCACACGGGCGGCGATTCCTTTGTGTACTTCAGGGGCTCGGATGTTCTCGTTAGCGGCGACACATTTCTCACGACGACCTATCCGGTAATCGATACTCAGTCTGGTGGCGGCGTCGACGGCTTTCTCGCGAGCCTGAACAAGCTGCTCGCGATTGCCGTGCCCAATTATTTGCAGGAAGGCGGCACATATGTGATTCCCGGTCACGGCCGCATCAGCGACGAGGCCGATCTGGTTGAATACCGGGACATGATCTACATCATTCGCGATCGCATTCAAGACATGATGAAGAAGGGAATGACGCTGGACCAGGTGAAGGCTGCACGGCCGACGCTCGACTATGACGGCCGTTACGGTGTAGAAAGCGGAGCGAAGTTTGTTGAGGCGGTTTACAAGATTCTGAGCGAGAAGAAATGAAATCGGGTTTAAGGAATTTCCTTATCTCAGCCTGCATTTGTTGCGCAGTTGCCTCAGCGCTGTTCGCGCAGGGGCGCGGACGAGGCGCGGCAAATGCAAGGACGGCGGCGCCGGTAGATCTCACAGGATACTGGGTTGCGGTGGTCAGCGAAGACTGGCGCCATCGCATCGAGACTCCGAAGAAGGGCGATTACGAGAGCGTGCCGCTGAATCAGGATGGCACGCGTGCTGCCAACGCCTGGGATCTCTCAAAAGACGATGCCGCTGGCTTGCAGTGCAAGTCGTTCGGCGTGGGGGGAATTATGCGTCAGCCCGCGCGATTGCACATCACGTGGCAGGACGATAATACGCTGAAGATGGATTTTGACGCGGGCACACAAACGCGTCTGTTGAATTTCGATTCTACCAAACAGCCGACGAATGAAAAGACCTGGCAGGGCTTTTCGGCAGCACAATGGGAAGGGCCGGGAGTGGGGCGCGGTGCGGCGCCAGTGCGGGCTCAACTCGGCAACAGCACCGGTCCGATCGCACCGGGCGGCGGAGGCAGGGGGCAGCGTGGCGGCCCGGCTCTTGCGGACTCCATCGGTCTCGGCGGCTCACTCAAGGTGGTGACGACAAATTTCAAGGAAGGCTATCTCCGGAAAAATGGCGTGCCGTACAGCGAAACCGCAGCCATCACGGAATACATTCATCGTTTGCCGTCGGATCCCGGTGAGCCTGTATGGCTGTTGGTGATCACCGCGATTGAGGACCCGAAGTATCTGACCCAACCGTTCTATACGAGCACGCAGTTCAAGCTCGAACCCGATGGTTCGAAGTGGGCGCCAACACCCTGTAAAACGGCCGCACCTCCGAAGTAGTTTTGCGGAATTCGTGGACTGTTGAATGCCATGAACCTCGCCGGGGGCGATTTGATCGGATGACCTTGACGATAAATCCGTGGTAAGCGGGCTGTCTCTGAGCCCGCTGGCGATCTTTCTTATTAGAGGGCTTATACCGCCTATAGGTCCAGGTTTTCTTCAGCGACGCGAAAATTCGGGCAGCGTTGTTGAAGGATTGTGAACAGGTACAGTCGAAGCCTGCGGGTGAAAACCTGAAGAAGTAATCTGCTCCACCGCTGAACAGATTCGGCACACGATCTCATCATCCATATCCGGCATAATCGCTAGTCTTTTCCGGGATCCGGCCTGTTGGGCAACGAAAAGCGGAACGTGGTACCAATCCCTTCCTTGCTTGTCACCGTAATATGGCCGCCCATCGCTTCCGTAAATGTCTTGACGATGGCGAGCCCCAGGCCCATTCCGCCCTGGTTCTCCTGATCTGACTCTCCCTTGTCGAATATCTTTTCGAGAAGCTCTGCAGGGATTCCGGATCCATTGTCGCTGACCCAGCACTCCACAGGACCATTGGCGGATGTTTCCACTGCCCCGATGAGAATCTCTCCTCGCGGAGTGTAATTTAAAGCATTGGCGATCAGATTCTGATAGACCCGCTTCAGCAGACTGGCATCCGTATAGACGACAAGGTCTTCGGGTACTTCGTTCGTAATTCTTGTGCTGGAGGTTCCGGCAATGGGATGGAGATCGCGAATGAGGGATTCGACGAGGGGCCACAGGTCAAATTCCCTTTCTTCCAATTTGATTCCAAGTTCGGTTTGGAGATTCGCGTTTTCCTCAAGCACCTTGGTGACCAGTTTTTCCAGGTGCCGGACGTTGCGGCGCAGGGCCTTGACCATCCTGGCCGATTCATCGCCGGTGGTTCCTCCCATAAGAGTTTTTTCCAACACTTTCCCCGCGAGGGAAATGGCAGTCAGGGGGGTTCGAAGATCGTGCGCCACAAAGGACAGGTATTCCTCGCGGCGCCTCTGCACATCCAGGGCACGCTGAGTTGCGTATGCCTGCACTGCCGAACCAATCGCCTGGTCGAAAACCCGATTGATGATTTTGAAAGGCTTTCCTTGCAGGTCAATGCCGTTATTGTCGGCAAGATCATGAATACATCCACGCAAGATGTTATATTCGGCGACGACTTCTTCGATATCGTATGCATCCTGAAGCCGCTGCAAACCGTGAGCTTCGGAAATCTGAGCGGCGAGCGCTTCCGGAATGGTCTGGTCCACATTGGCCTTGAGTTCCCTCGCCAACTCATCAATCAATGAAGGAATATGATCATTCAGAGTCGGAAGATCCATATCCCGCGCGGTTGGAAGCTCCCTCACCTGCTGCCGCCATCGTGAAAGCAGCGTGTTGCGTTCCTGCTTGATCAGCGCAGCGAGTTCGATAATTTCCATCATGGCGCTCTCCAATCTAAATTCTGAATCAAATGTAATGGGATCTTGTCCGCCGGATAAGGGATGAGCAAAGCGGTGTTGCGATCAGGGGCCGGTTCTTGCACAAAACATCAAGATCACTACCATTGTACTCGTATCCGAGTCAGGGTTCGCGAACTGGCGACGGCCGCGAGAGATCTTCGTTCAGCCGATCCTGCGCGTCATCTCTACGACGAGTGTGAACAGGGCTAACCTGCGTACCTCTTCGAGCGAAGCGGTGACGACGTGACAATCTCCGTCGTGGACTCGGAGCTCGGTGATGGTGTGGGCAGTCCTGAGTGGGGAAGACGCAGCTGTTCTCTCGCTGAATTTGGGATCGAGGTGGAACAGTTCGTCTCGGAACTTGAGACCGTCCTAGAAGGTGCCGCGCCCGGAAGCGGCCGGGACTGGGTCCGCTCTTCTCTGGGGGATGCCGGCTAACCCGGCGTAGCAGCGGACGAACGCCAGTATCGTTAGGCAGGCACGAGGCGACGTCGTAGACCATGTCGTGCCGTAGAATTTGAGAGGATCAAGTTGCGAAAAGTATTGCTGCCTGTCCTGCTGCTTCCATCCCCGGTGCTGATTGCACTCCAAGGATTTGGCATCGCTGCGACGGACAGTCAATTCCACCCAATTTTCAACTTTCCGTTGTACTTGTACTGGCCGGTAGTCGGCACAGGGATACTTCTCTCCCTCGTTGCGCCTCTGTTGGCCATAATTGCACTGGCCCTGGCGCTCAAAGGAGACCCTACAGGGCGACGATGCCTCCCATTGATTCTGGTGTGTGCGTTCTTCGTCTCAACAAGTTGTGTCGCCTGCCTATGGACCTTCAGCGGTCACCCGACGTGGACACAGGGTTACTCAGGTCTTGCTCCCCGCTAGCTCAACGTCAGACGCAATTTTACGTGGCAGCCATTCGTAGGTGCGTTAAACATTGGGTAGTACCCGGTACTGCCTAACAAGGCAATGAACCTGACGGTCGCCTGCGGCGCCCGCAGGTTAGTGCCAAGCCGCTAGCCGGACGTCGGCAGGTGTGTTTTTCTCAAACCTGCGTTAAGCTCATCGAATTCTGGAGAGAGGCAAGTTATGACCAACGAATTTACCGCAATTATCGAGCAAGACGGACAGTGGTTCATTGCCTATAGCCCAGAGATTCCTGGAGCGAACGGTCAAGGAAAGACCAAAGACGAAGCCCGCGCTAGTTTGGGCGAAGCGATTAAACTCATTCTGGAAGATCGGCGCGAAGATGGTCTTCGTGGCCTTCCACCAGATGCAATCCGGGAGACGGTTACAATTAAGGGAAAAGAAGCAGCCTCCTTCAACATCTTCGAAGGAACGGCTGCTATTTGAAGCGAGAAGGAAGTGCGCACTCGCTATGGTGCAATCCCGCGACCGGCGCTGTGGAAGCGGTTCCTCGGCATACAGAAATCTCAAACCAATTGGCGCGGAAGATCTGTCGAGGTTTGTCGATACCGGAAATTGGCTAACTCAACAATGCCAGTTAACAAGCGGCTGGAGCAGGCCGTTAGACGGCGAAACGGATCGGCGCGCTTTCGGATCCTTAAGGCAGCGAAAAAACCACTGACGCACGGGAAACGCTGAAATGACGCGATCCACCAGATGAGCGGCCGTATCTGCCATTCTCCGTCCGCAGCATGACGGGCAAAACACGCGATTTTTGCAGGAAGGCGCACTCCAGGAAATCGCGCACAATCGGGAATTCATTTCTGCATTTTCCACGACTCATTTCGGCGCCTCGACATCGGATGGTCGTCCGTGAATGCCCGGCGAAGAATCAATCCGTCCCCAGACGGCTCTTGTTACGTTCAAAGCGTAAGTCTTTCAGCGCTTCATCAACTCCATGGTCCAGCCGGCAGGATTAATTGGAATAAACAACCTCGTTCCAGGTGGCTGCTCTGAAAATTTCCGGACCCAGGCAGGAAAATCGAAATCCACGGGGCGCGGGTGGCCCCAGTCCTGAACGATTCCGAATCCCATCACCAGCAGGAGCACGAGCGCCGTCCCCCGCAGCACTGCAGGATTCCTTTCTTGGAGCATCCAGACAAGACTGGCAATGAATGCCAGCATCGGGAAAAACCAGTAGCGGACGCCGCCAGAAGCCAGCAGGGCCGGCCATTGAGGCGATTTTGTCATTGGAAATGCCAGCGACACACCCAGGATGCAAAACGAAAAAAGGATAAAGGCCTTCCACATCAACGGAGCTTTCAGCAGCACATAAATTTCAATGCTGATTCCCACGCAGACTGCCAGAATGGCAGCAATCCAGCCCCATCCCGAATCAAACGAGACTCCGGCAATTGTTCGTCTTCCAAGGAGTGCCGCCAGGAACACCTGCTTGGCCAGTATCTGGACCAGAAGCTCCGGTGTGGCCCCGCGGATTGCCTGGACGACACGGTCCTGCCTGCCGGTGAGAAGGACAGCCATTGCCTGGACGATCGCGCCGATGCCGGAAACCAGAGATAACGACAACCGCCAGCGGCTGCGGCGCTCCGCGCGATAAAGAACGAAAGCGATGGGGGCAATGAAAATGATAAATGGGCCGCTGAGCGCACTCAGTGTGAGGACGACCACATCGAACGCATTCCAAAGGGCGGTTCGGCCAGGCAACGCGAAAAGGATCATCAGTGCAAGCAACGCGAGACGCCACTGGGTGTTCGTAATATTGGCGTGCATCTCCACGCTGTTCGGCAGTGCCAGGTAAAGAAACCCAAACAATGCGCGTGCTCGAAAACTTCCCCACTCGCGGCAGCGCGACGACAGCAGAAACTGGACCGGCAAAACCTGGAACACGATGGCGATGCCATTGAACAGCAATGGAACGATGCCGATAGGTAAGAGAAGACCAAGAACCGCTGCCAGGCGAGGCAATGTGCCGAAATAGCCGGCGACCGGACTCAGGAGCGGTTCAACCACACCGAGGTTGAACGCATCGGCATACCAGACTTTTCCATCTTCGGCCCAGAACTGCGCATTAAAGAGCACGTCGGGACGGCGCGACACCACAGCCGCCACGGAAAGCAGAAATACGAACACGGCACGCCGCATACACCAGTAAGATAACAGGGTGAGCGCCACTGCAGCCGACATTCGCCGATACCGCGAAAACTACATCAAGGAACAGGACGGCATCGCCCTCTACCGCTCGCTGGCGAAGGCGGAAAAAGATCCATCGCGCGCAGACATCTTCGAGAGGCTGGCAGCCGCAGAGGAACAGCATGCTGAACGCTGGGCGCAATTGCTTCGAGACAACGGCGCAGCCGTTCCTGCGTATGCTCCGGGCTGGCGAATACGATTGCTGGGATGGCTCTCGCGCAGCTTCGGCACCCAGCACGTGCTGCCGGTAGTCAGCGGATTCGAGTCCAGAGACCAGGGCGCCTACGTCGGACAGGCAGAAGCAACGGGAATGCCTGCTTCGGAGCGCTCTCACAGCAGGACACTTCAAACGATGTTCAAACACGGCAAGCCGGAAAAGGGATCGTCGATCGTCGAAACGGAGCGCTGGCATCGCACCAGCTACGGAGGCAGCCTGCGCGCTGCGGTGTTCGGCGTCAACGACGGGTTGCTTTCGAATTTCGGCCTCGTTATGGGAATCGTGGGAACCAATGCCGAGCCGCGATTCGTCCTGCTTGCCGGAGTCGCAGGGTTGCTGGCGGGGGCCTTTTCCATGGCAGCCGGAGAATATGTGTCCGTTCGTTCCCAGCGGGAACTCTACGAGCAGCAACTGGAGCTGGAACGACAGGAACTGGAATCCTCACCGGAAGAAGAACAGGAAGAACTGGCGTTGATCTATCAGGCCAAGGGAATTCCGGCCGAGCAGGCTCAGGCGCTGGCCAGCCAGATTTTGTCCAACCCAAAGACGGCAATCGAAACGCTCGCCCGCGAAGAGCTTGGCCTGGATCCTTCAGCACTGGGGTCGCCCTGGACGGCGGCATTCAGTTCGTTTCTGGCGTTCGCAATCGGCGCGTCCCTTCCGGTCATACCGTATTTCATGGTTCAGGGGCAGGCTGCATTCATCGCCAGCGCGATCACCTGCGGAGTTTCGTTGTTCCTGATTGGCGCGTTGATCTCGATCTTTACCGGCCGCAACATGGCATACAGCGGGATCCGGATGGTCGGTATCGGTGCCGGAACATCTGCGGTGACCTTCCTTGTGGGTCGGCTTCTCGGGGTCACAGTCGGTTAGTGGGATGCTATAATTTTCGTTTTTTCCAAGGGGTTGAATCATGAATAGCTTTGGCGCGAAGTCGGCATTGACGGCGGGAAACACAAATTACGAATACTACTCGCTGGAACAGGCAGAAAAATCCGGAGCCGGCTCGCTGACCAATCTTCCGTTTTCCCTGAAGGTGATGCTGGAGAACCTGCTGCGATTTGAAGACGGCTCGACCGTCACCGCGGATGATGTGCGGTCGGTCGCCACTTCCATTAGCGCCAATGCACCGGAAAAGGAAATCGCTTTCCGCCCCGCCCGCGTGCTGATGCAGGACTTCACTGGAGTTCCTGCGGTGGTCGATCTGGCCACCATGCGGGATGTGATCCGGAAGATGGGAGGCGATCCGAAAAAGATCAATCCCCTCCAGCAGGTGGATCTTGTTATCGACCACTCGGTACAGGTGGATCAATTCGGAACTCCCGAAGCATTCGGCTTCAATGCCGACCGCGAACTGGAACGCAACCGCGAACGCTACATGTTCCTCAAGTGGGGACAGAAGGCATTTCAGAATTTCCGCGCCGTGCCTCCGGATGTCGGCATCGTGCATCAGGTGAATATCGAATACATCGCGCCGGTGGTTTATGTCGAGAAGACGAACGGCGGCGCACGCGCGTACCCCGACACGGTAGTCGGAACGGACTCGCACACCACCATGGTCAATGGACTTGGCGTCGTCGGATGGGGCGTTGGTGGAATTGAAGCTGAGAGCGCCATGCTGGGCCAGCCGCTTTCCATGCTGATACCGAAGGTCTTTGGATTCAAATTTCACGGCCGCCTGCGCGAAGGCGTCACCGCAACCGATGCGGTGCTGACAGCGACACAGATGCTGCGCGCCAAAGGTGTCGTCGGTAAATTCGTGGAATTCTATGGGCCCGGAATCGGAAGCTTGAGCCTCGCGGATCGAGCGACGATCGCGAACATGGCGCCGGAGTATGGCGCGACCATCGGGTTCTTTCCGATCGATGAAGAGACGCTGCGATATATGCGACTGACGGGCCGCACCGCGCAACAGGTATCGCTGATCGAAGCCTATGCCAAGGCTCAGGGACTCTTCCACACCAGCACCACGCCAGAGCCGAAATTTTCCGACAGCATGGATCTGGATCTGGGAACCGTCGAACCCAGCCTGGCAGGACCGCGCCGCCCGCAGGATCGTGTTCCGCTTTCGAAGTCCAAACAGGTTTTCCGCGATGCGCTCCCGTCTCTCGATAAACAGGCCAAAGGTATTGGCACCGTTGCCGTGAAAGATAACGGCCGGAACTACGACGTGAGCCATGGGTCCGTCGTTATCGCCGCAATCACAAGCTGCACCAATACCTCGAACCCTTCCGTGATGATTGCCGCCGGTCTGGTTGCGAAGAAGGCTGTCGAACGCGGACTGACCGTGCAACCGTGGGTCAAGACCAGCCTGGCGCCGGGTTCCCGTGTTGTGAGCGATTACCTGAAGGAATCCGGCCTGATGCCGTTCCTCGAAAAGCTTCGTTTCCATATCGTCGGTTACGGCTGTACCACATGCATTGGAAACAGCGGCCCCCTGCCGGACCCCGTTACCGCCGCGGTGAAAGATGGCGGCCTTGTGGTTGCCGCAGTGCTCAGCGGAAACCGGAACTTTGAAGGACGCGTCAATCCGCTGGTGCGGGCGAACTATCTCGCATCGCCGCCGCTGGTGGTTGCTTATGCCATTGCCGGTCACATGGACACCGACCTCACAACGGATCCGCTGGGAAAGGACGGCAAGGGCCAGCCGGTTTATTTGAAGGATGTGTGGCCGACACAGAAAGAAGTCCAGGACGCAATCAACTCCACGCTGCGGCCGGAAATGTTTCAGAAGGCATACGAAGAGTCCATGCAGGGAGACGAACGATGGAAAGCGCTCGACGCCCCGACTGGCGAGCTATTCCAGTGGGACGAGGCTTCGACCTATGTCAAGCGCCCGCCGTTCTTCGACGACATGCCAAAGGATCCGCCTCCGGCAAAGGATATTCGGGGAGCACGCGTTCTTGCGGTTCTGGGCGACTCGGTCACGACGGATCACATTTCGCCTGCCGGCTCGTTCGCGGCGGACAGTCCGGCGGGACGGTACCTGATCGAACGCGGCGTCGCAGCAAAGGACTTCAATTCATATGGAGCACGCCGCGGAAATCACGAAGTGATGATGCGGGGAACCTTTGCCAACATCCGGCTTCGCAATCTGATGCTGCCGGGAACCGAAGGCGGCCTCGCGTTGCACCTTCCGGATAAAAAGCAGACGTCGATCTTTGACGCGGCCATGCAGTACGAGGCCGAGGGTGTGCCGCTGATCATTCTGGCCGGCAAGGAATACGGTTCGGGATCCTCCCGCGACTGGGCCGCAAAGGGCCCGCGACTGCTGGGCATTCGAGCCGTGATTGCAGAGAGCTACGAACGGATACATCGGAGCAATCTTGTCGGAATGGGAATTTTGCCGCTGCAGTACCTTCCGGGGCAGACTGCGGAATCCCTGGGTCTGACGGGCTTCGAGACGTTCGATATCGACGGTATCGCGAGTGGGCTGAAGCCCGGGCAGAAGCTTTCGATACAAGTACACGGCGGCGGCACGACGAAAACGATCGAGGCGATTGCGCGAATCGATACGCCATACGAGATTCAGTATTACCGACACGGCGGGATTCTTCAGTTTGTGCTGCGGCAATTACTCGCAAACTAGATTGCAGTGAAACCGGGGAAATTTGATAGTGCACGATTCCTGAATTTCCAAGCCGAAATTTAAAGATTCAAATCCGAGGGAACAGTCCAGACCCCTCGGATTTGAATCTTTAAATTTCGGCTTGGAAATTCAGGAATCGTGCACTATCAAATTTCCCCTCTACAAAGTTTTCCAAAACCTTTTCAAGC
>Ga0184628_10001857_pt1 | contig 10306 bp, 6 predicted proteins | sample PLM4_5_b1_FD_133149 | JGI IMG/M metagenome (GOLD analysis project Ga0184628, IMG submission 133149) | Groundwater sediment microbial communities from an aquifer in East River, Colorado, USA - PLM4_5_b1 | ecosystem: Environmental > Terrestrial > Soil > Riparian zone | place: USA: East River...
ATACGACGAACGCGGGCAAATCCTGTGATTCGCTGCCGAGGCCGTAGGTCGTCCACGCGCCCATGCTTGGACGCCCGAACTGTTGCGCGCCGGTGCTCATCAAAAGTTGACCGGGTGCGTGATTGAACGCGTCCGTCCACATGGATTTTACGATGGCGATGTCGTCGGCAATCCCGCCGATGTTCGGCAACAACTCGGACAACTCCGCGCCGCTCTTGCCATACTTGGCGAACTTGAATTTCGGCCCGAGCAGCGTGGAATTTGGATTGATGAACGCGGCGCGGTAATCCTTTAACAAATCTGCTGGCGGCAATTTTCCATTCCACTTCGCGAGTTCCGGTTTGTTGTCGAAGAATTCCAAATGACTCTGGGAGCCGGCCATGAATAGAAAGATGACGCGCTTGGCCTTGGCGGGAAAATGCGGGCGCTTGGGCGCGAGCGGATTGTCCGGCGCGAGAGCGGCCAATCCTGATTCGCGAAACAAAGTGCCGAGGGCCACGGTGCCGAGGCCGACACCGCATTGCTGGAAGAACCAACGGCGGGTGATAAGTTTGCGATCGAGGCCGAGGTAAAGATGATCCTGACAATTCATGGCTACTCTTTTGTGATCGTCTCGTCCAGGTTCAGTAACACGCGTGAAACGACGGTGTAAGCGGCGAGTTGCGTCGGCGTTGCGTTTGGCGGTAGGTTCGCAGGGAGTGTATTCTTGCTGGTAGCAAGTTCGTTCGCGTTCACCCATCCGTCGGCGATGTGCTGCTTTTCTTTTTCCAGAAGACCAAGCAATTCCGTTCGCTCGTCGTCGGTTGGCATGCGTGAAACCGTTTGTCGGAAGGCGAAGTTGATCCGCGCCGAGTCAGATTTGCCACCTTCAGTCAAAATTTTTCGCGCTAATGCCTGCGCACATTCCATGAATGTCGTTTCGTTCAGGGACACGAGTGCTTGCAGCGGATTGTTTGAGCGCTGGCGACGAACGCACGAAAAATCTCCGTTAGGCGTGTCGAAAGTTTGCAGCATGGGGTTGGGAACGGAGCGCCAGCGGAAAACGTAGAGGCCGCGTCGATAGCGTTCCGGGCCCGTGTCTTCCTTCCACGTCTTTGGACCATAGCTGGCGGGCGGTTGAAAAAGAAATTCCGGCGTCGGCGGGAATATGCTGCGGCCGCCGACGGCTGAATTGAGCAGCCCGCTCACTGTGAGTGCGATGTCGCGGACGCCTTCGCCTTCCATCCGCAAACGTGCACAGCGGGCGAGCAGGCGATTGTATGGATCGCGCGCGTAAAGTTCGGGCGTGATGTGTGACGACTGGCGGTAGGTAGCGGAGTTGACGATTAGCCGTTGGATTGTTTTGATGCTCCAGCCGGAGTCTATGAACTCGCAGGCGAGCCAGTCGAGCAGTTCTGGGTGCGATGGCAATTCGCAACGCGTGCCGAAATCTTCCGGTGACGTGACCAACCCGGTGCCGAAGTACGCCTGCCAGAGACGATTCACAAACGCGCGTGAGGTCGTTGGCGATTTTTTGTCCACCAACCATTTTGCAAGCGTGAGGCGTGAGCCGTCGGCGTTCGCGGGTAACGCGTGGAGAAATCCCGGCGCGCCGGGCTTGACGGCTTTGTCAGGCTTGAGGAAATCGCCGCGCTTGAGCATGTGGGTTTCGCGCGGCTCGGCGCGGGCGGCGAGCGTGAGCGAAGTCGTGCCTTCGGGCCATTGCGCCCAGAGCTTCTCAACCTTTTCGTTCGTCTCCTTGAACTTGGGCAATGTTGAACTCCAGTAACTGAACACGGCGGCGATCTGTGTGGGCGAACGTTTCTCGCGTGGCACGGCAAAAATATCTCGCACCCGTTTCGGCACGGGATCGGCGACGATCGGTTCATGCGCGCTGGCGACGGAAATTCGGAACCGGCCGAGATTGTTGTTCATGTGCTCGTCGCTATTCCAACCTCCGTGATGTTGGATCACGCGCATGTGCCAGACCGTGCCGCCGGCGAAGCCGACATTCGTCGCGCATTGAAAGACGGCTTTGCGATCCTGATTTCGCCGGCCCGCGCCGGTATCAATTCCCCAAGCTGTATCGTTGTTGTTGTCGTTCGCGTATGCCGCCGGCCCGACGACACGTTTCTTGCCAGACTTGTCTTCGAAGTTCGGTTCGAGCACGGCTTCCGCTTGCTCGTAGTCGGCGGTGACCTTGGAAAATTTCACCGCCACTTTGTTCGATGGGTTCGCAACACTCACGGCCTCGACGGTGAATTCGCTGAGCGCGCACGTTCCTTTGAAAGAGCGACCCGGGCCATTCGCTGGAAGGTTTGCATCCGTGAGCAGTTCGATCTGGAAAGTGGAAACATTTTGAGAATCGTTCGTGGCCCAGAGATGAACGCCGTGTTTCGTCGGCGCATAACCTTGCGCGAGCAATGAATTGTCCGGCTGAAGCAAATATCTTTGTCCGCCCGTTGTGATGTCTTCGACGTAAGGTTTCAGCACGGTCCAATCGGTTTTGTTCGCGCTGACTTCTTCCTCCCACTTCGCGAGGCGCGCTTCCCACTCGGGCGTTGTGTGGCGCAGACCTTCTTCGAGATCTTTCATCTGACGCGTAAGATTCGCCACGAGCATTTGTTCTTCGGCGGTATAAACCACACGCTGCGGTTCGGCGTCGTTGTTGAGGAACGCGAAGAGTCGGTAGTAATCCTCCTGCAAAATCGGATCGAACTTGTGATTGTGACATTGCGCGCACTGGATCGTGAGGCCGAGCACGCTCTTGCCGATGCAATCCATGCGGTCGAACATTGCTTCCATGCGGAACTGCTCGGGGTCAATGCCGCCCTCCTCGTTCAGCATCGAGTTGCGGAGAAAACCAGTCGCGACGATTTGATCCTGAGTTGCATTCGGGAGTTGATCGCCGGCGAGTTGTTCAATGATGAACTGGTCGTAAGGCAGATCGCGATTGAAAGCGTTCACGACCCAGTCGCGATAAAACCAGACGTTGCGGGTCTTGTCCTTCTCGAAGCCATCCGAGTCGGCGTAGCGCGCGGCATCGAGCCAATGCCGCGCCCACTTCTCGCCATAGTGTGGCGAGGCGAGCAGGCGTTGGACTTGTTTTTCGTAGGAGTCGGGAGACTTGTCGGCCAGAAACGCATTCACTTCCTGAGGTGTCGGCGGCAAGCCAATCAAGTCGAGTGAAAGGCGGCGAAGCAATGTGATCGGGTCAGTTTCGGGTGACGGCGGGAGATTTTCCTTTTCCAGCCTTCCCGTGATGAACGTGTCAACCGGATTGCGAATCCATCGTCTATTTTTGGGCGCGGGCGGTTGCGGACGAGCCGGAGCGTGAAACGCCCAGTGTTTGAGCCTCGGGTCTTCCGTCGGCAATGCATCCGGCCATTCTGCGCCTGTATCAATCCACTTTCGCAGGAGCGCGATTTGCCCGGGCGAAAGCGGATCGCGCTTCTTCGGCATCCGGCTGATGTCGGCATGTGTGCCTTCGATAACTTGAATCAACAAACTCTTTGTGCTGTCTCCCGGCACGAGCAATACGCCGGTGTCGCCGCCTTTGAGTGCATCGGCTTTCAGGTCAAGCCGCAGACCGGACTTGGCTTTTTGCGGGCCGTGGCACTCGAAGCAATTTTTCTCCAAGACAGACTGAATGTCTTTGACGAAATCGATCTTTCCGGCGGTGGACGGAGCGTCGGCGGCGCGCAGTGTCCCGAGAGAAACTGCGGTTAACAACGTCGAGCAAAAGATGAAGCCGAACGGTTGCATGAACCAATGGTTACGACTGCATCGTGCCACAGCGTGCATTTTCAACCAAGTGTTTCCATTCATCAGAGCATCTAAATTCTGACAATTCATTTGAGGAATCGAACAGCGCTAAGCGCTCAATCAATAGTGAGCGGGGCGGGAATTCAGTGGCTTGTTAGTTGCTAAGAGATTTAATCGATGGCGAGCGGCCAAAAAAGAGCTCGGATTTTCGTTCCAAACGGGCGGCGAGCTGGGGCGCGTCCAAAAATCAGGGCGCGACATGTCTGGCTTCTGGACATGGGGAAATCTCGGCCATAGCTATTGACTTACCTATGAGTGGCTTTGGAGCTGTTGGTATCATTTCCGGCGGTCTGCAACTCATCGTTCCCTCTTACGGTTTGCGACTCGTCCGGCGTTTCGGCGCGCAATCAGTTGGTTGGTTTCTCGTCATCGCCTTCTCATCGCTCGCGCTGTTGCACCTTTTCACGTCCGGCAAAACGAACGGCGCGCTAGGCACTGGTTTGAGTGCAGAAGCCGTCTGTGCGATCGGTGCTTTATTGCTGCTCGTCGGCATGGGGCATTTGGAAACGATGTTTTCCGAACGGGCACAGGGTCAATCGAAGGAGCAAAGTCTCTGCGGCAAATGGGAATCGCGAGTCAAAGCTGAAACCGCCGATTTGGTCCGCCACAACCGGGAACTTGCGGCAGACAAAGGGCGCTGCGAGGAACGTTTGAAAGCTCTCGAGAATTCGGAAACGCGCTATCGTTTGTTGTTTGAAGAAAATCCACAGCCAATGTGGATTTTTGACCTACGCACGCATCGCATTCTTTTGACGAACGCTGCAGCGTTGCGTTTGTATGGCTTCAAGCGCGACGAGTTTATTGCCCTCAACGCTCACGATTTATTGTCCGAATCTGCCGTCCCAAGATTTCAAAGCTTTGCAGCCAAGCCCTGTTCCGGAGTCGAGACTCCGCTTCGCTGGCAGCATCGGCGGAAGGACAATTGCCAGATTGACGTCGAGATGATCGGCTTCGATTTGAAATATGACAATGTCCCCGCGCGACTCGTATTGATTAGCGAACTGAGCGCGCGCCGTCAGCGTGAAACCGAGAGTCGCAACGCCTTGCGCCTGGATGTCGTCGGCCAGGTGGCGGGCGGATTCGCACATCACTTTAACAATCTCCTCGCGATCATTGATGGCAGCGCGTCGCTGCTGATCGAAAACCAAACCGACGCGAAATCCGCCGGGCATTTGAAGAATATCTCGGCAGCAGTCAATCGTGCCGCCGCACTCACGCGGCAGTTGGTCTCGGTGGGCGGACACCGTCCGCTGCACATCGTCGCCACTGACTTGAACGCGTTGTTGCGAAGCGCGAATCACCTACTCCGTCGCCTCATCGACGATCGCATCGCGTTTCAGCATCTTTACGGCGCAGGTTTGCCGCTGGTGCTTGCGGACATACAACTCATCGAGCAGATCGTTGTGAACCTTGTCCTGAACGCGCGCGACGCGATGTCGAAGGGCGGTACTATCACGATCAGCACTTCAACCGTCGTGCGAAAAGACGCGCCACTCACCAATGATGGTCAGATCCGGACCGGCGAGTTCGTGCGCCTGGCAGTGCGTGACACGGGCTGTGGCATGACGCCGGAAGTTCAGGCACGGTTATTCGAGCCATTCTTTACCACGAAGGACGTCGGACGTGGAACCGGACTTGGACTTGCCAGTGTGTACGGCGCACTCAGACAACAGTCCGGCTGGTTGGAATTTACGAGTGAGCCTGGCAAAGGCTCGGAATTCAGAATTTTCCTTCCTTGCGCACCGGCTTCGGCTGTGGTTGCGCGGCCTGAATTTCAACCAGTCGCAATGCTAGGAACGATTTTGCTGGTCGAACCCGACGACCGGTCTCGCGGCATGGCGCGCTGTATTCTCAATTGGAGCGGGTATCGTGTAATCGCAGCCGACGGGAGTGCCTTGGCGTTGATGCTTTGGGACAATCAAGCGGCGAACATCGACCTACTCTTGGTAGACTCCTCCCTGTCGGATGGAATGTCCGGAAGTGAACTCGCCCAGCGTCTGCTCCAAGCAAAATCCAAATTGAAGGTAGTGTTTGCATCGGCAGCCGATTCCAACGAAGGCGGCGACCAGTCCGGAAAAAAGGGTTCTTTGCAATGCGTTGCGAAGCCATATCGCGCCGAAGTTCTCCTCCAAACCGTTCAAGCCAGCTTGACCGGCGGTGTTGTCCGGCAATGACCGAATGGATTCCGCGCTAAAGTTTTCCGGGCTTGGTTTGTCGGCGGCCAAAATTATACTGGCTGCACGATGTCATCGCCGATCCCGCCGTTCACTTCTCCAAAGCCAGTCATCGCCATGATCCACGTTGGCGCCTTGCCGGGCACGCCGGCGGGCGGCTTGGAACTCTCGCCGATCGAGAAGCAGGCGTTACACGAGACGAAGGTTTTTTGCGAGGCGGGTGTCCACGGCTTGATGCTGGAGAATATGCACGACACGCCATATCTGCGCGCCGGTGTCGGACCGGAGATCGTAGCCGCGATGGCGATTATCGCGCGGGCAGTGAAACAAATGAGCAAACTGCCGTGCGGAATTCAAATCCTCGCCGGCGCAAATCGCGAAGCGATGGCTGTGGCGCACGCGGCAGGACTGGATTTCATTCGCGTTGAAGGGTTCGCCTTCGCGCATGTGGCGGATGAGGGATTCATTCAATCGTCAGCCGCCGAGTTGTTGCGCTTTCGTCGCGCGATCGGTGCGGAGCGCGTTCAAGTTTGGGCGGACGTGAAGAAGAAACATAGTTCCCACGCCATCACGGCGGACGTGGGAATTGGCGAGACGGCGCACGCAGTGGAGTTCATGCGCGGGGACGCCGTGATCGTGACAGGCGCCGTCACCGGTGACGCGCCGCAGCGTGCTGATGTGCTGGCCGCGAAAAAGAAAACGAGTCTGCCGGTCTATCTCGGCTCGGGCGTGACGGCGAAAAACCTGAAATCATTCTTCAGCGCGGCGGATGGATTCATTGTCGGTTCGGAGTTCAAGGAAGGCGGGCATTGGGCGCGGACAGTGGATGCGAAACGGGTAGAACTTTTTATGGCGGCGCATGCCGGGCTGAAGGCTTGAGACTTAGCCGAGACGATCACCAATTTTCAACGGGTGGCCGGCGAGGAATTCGCCTGCGGTCACTCGGCGTCCGCCTTCGCGTTGCAAAACCAGAATCCTCAGCGCCCCTTCACCGCAGCCAACGATAATTCCCGATTTGTCCGCCGCCAGAATTCTTCCGGGATCACCGGGCGTCGAGACGAGTTCGGTTGCCAAAATTTTAAGAAGTTGCGGACGCGCTGGGTTTGGAGTTCCTCCTTCAGGCGGCGCGGCGGTGGCGGGTTCGGAGACGCCTGACGGCCGGACTCCAGACTGAAACGTAAATGCGCCCGGCCACGGCGTGAACGCGCGCAGGCGATTCCAAATCGTCACCGCTGGCAGCCGCCAGTCAATGTGGCCATCTTCCTTTTTGATCTTAGACGCGAGCGTTGCAACCGAGTTGTCCTGCGGACACGGCTGGATTTTGCCAGCGACATAATCGGGAATGGTTTGCACGAGCAACTCCGCGCCGAGTTGCGCTAGTCGGTCGTGAAGTGTCTGGCTGTTGTCTTCGTCGCGAATGGGAGTCGCGCGTTGCGCAAGGATGTCGCCGGTGTCCATTCCCACGTCCATCTTCATAATTGTGACGCCGGTCTCAGTCTCGCCGTTGGCGATGGCCCATTGGATGGGCGCCGCGCCGCGATACTTTGGCAGGAGTGAAGTGTGAACGTTCAAGCAGCCGTAGCGCGGTAAATCCAAAATGGTTTTCGGCAAAATCTGTCCAAACGCGGCGACGACAATGAGGTCGGGCTGAAATGATTTGAGCTCGAAGACAAACTTTTCATCGCGCGCTTTCTCTGGTTGCAAAACGGGCAATTCGGTGCGCAACGCGATCTCTTTTACCGGCGAGGAAGTGCGTTTCAACTCGCGGCCCTTGGGCCGATCCGGTTGCGTGACGGCGACGACGACTTGAAACGCCGGTTCGCGCAGCAGCGCGGCGAGGCTCACCGCCGCAAGGTCGGGCGTGCCCATGAAGATGATTCGCAACGGTGTCACGCGCTCAGGCAAAACGAATCTGCCGCGCGGCGAAAGGAAAAACTCCAGCGGCGAGGCGCGGGCTTATTTGATGGCCTTGCTCACGTGCGAGAGGATGTCGCGCAGGACTTCGACGGGCGTTTTCGTGGAATCAATGCGGCGTACCACTTTCTTTCCGTAAAAGTGCAGAACCGGTTTGGTTTCCTTGTCGTAAACTTTCAGGCGGTCCCGGATGACTTCGAGGTTGGCGTCGTCGAGCCGGTTTTCCTTGAGCGCGCGGCGCTGCAAGCGTTCGACCATCGCTTCGAAGTTGGTGCAGTGAAGATAAAAAATCGCCCGTACGTCGAGCACGTCTTTGAGCATGTCGGCCTGGTGGACATTGCGGGGAATTCCGTCGAGGACAAGCGTGTCCTGCTCCGGATGGAAGCGGCCGCTTTTCTCGCAGTTGCGAATGAACTGCCGCCAAAGCTCAATCGTTGGCTCATCGGGCACAAGTTGGCCGCGGCTGGAGTACTCGATGAAAATCCGCCCGAGCGGATTGCTTGCGGAGAGCGAACGGAAGACATCACCACAAGCACAATGGAAGAAATTGGGAATCGTGCTGAGGATCTTGCCCTGTGTGCCTTTGCCGGCGCCCGGCGCGCCGAGGAGAAGGATGGTGCGGTATTTCATGCTGGTTGTATCGCCGCTGGTCAGTGGGTCGCGTCGCGAGGTTGGGCCTTACGCGTCTTTGTGCTTTAACTGGATTTCTTGAATTTCGCCAAAGGGAATGGCGACTTCCTGAGAGGCGTGCCCGTGCTTGACCTCAACATGCATGTCGTTCGCCGAAATACGTGAGATGCGAGTCGCCGCAAACTCGCCGCGCGCGGTCTTAAGGAGCACGATCATATCTTTCTCAGCTTCGCGACGTACCACGCTGAAGAAGCCGCTGAATTTGGTTTCAATGAAGCGGCGGTTGAAGGTGAATTGCCCGCGTTGAAAGACCTGTGTCTGCGGCAGCGAGGGGGACGCCGCGTGCGGCTGTTCGGCGAAGTGCAGGCCGCTCGGCTGCGCCGCGGGATCCACATCGCCAGCCATCGGATTCACCACGGGAATGTCCTCAACGGGTGCTTCGACTGCCGTCGCCTCGGCGCCGCTCTGCATGCGCGTCGGCAGAAAAAGAAAAATCGCCGGCCCAATAAACGGCGCCACGGCTGAGACACCGCAAACCAGCGCGGGCGGATACGCGCGCACCGTGGCAATCTCGTGGCCGGCGTAAATGTTCGCGGCGTAAATGGCCAGGAGGCAGAAGAGGCCGACCGACGAGCCAAATAGCGCGCCGAAGAGTGAGCCTTTGGCGGGTCGCGCGAGGCGCGGAACTTCTTTGAGTGTCACTTCCGTTTTCTTAGTCCGCTCTTCCTGCGGGACCTCGATGAACGGTTCAACGTGCGGGAGAAGTTTTGGATTTTGCGAAAGTTCCTTCAACGTTGCCTGTGAGAGATCGCCCCAGGAAATTTTTTCATATTGGCCGTCGCCGACTTTCACCTGCATGCCGGTGTCATTGGCGGAGGAGAGGAGCAGTTCGCCCGTGATGGTCCGGCCGTCGCTGAGTTGAAACGATTCCGCGCCCAACGAAATCGCGAACGCCGCGATGAGCCAGAAGCCCAGGCCGATGAATTTGAGACTGCGCACAGAGTTTTTCCTAACAGATGGTCCACGGCAAAGGAAGGAAAAGTTTGGTCACACGCGGGTGCTTCCAAGTTCAGCCGCGAAGTCTTCGATGATCCAATGCGGCCGGCGCGTGTCCAAAGAATCAGCCGCCGCGCCGTGCTGCCAGACGGCATAGCGCAAGGCGATGGCGACGTCTGATTTCAGTGCCGGCTGGGCGAGCAGTCCCGCGATGAAACCGGCCAGCAAGTCCCCGCTGCCGCCCTGCGCAAGATGTGGGTTGCCTGAAGAATTGACGAAAATCTCGCCGACGCTGCGGCCGATCAAGGTTTGGTGGCCTTTGAGAACGACCCAACAATTCCCGAAACGCTTCGAGATTTCGCGAACGGCGTGCGGCCGGTTTTGCTGGACCTGTTGGGGAGTTGTCTTAAGCAAGCGCGCCGCTTCGCCGGGATGTGGCGTGATGATGCGCGCGGTGCCGCGCGGCACAGGATCGAGCGGCAACCAGTCAAGCGCTGACGCGTCGACGACGACGGGGGAAACAGAATCGCGCCACAGTTTGCGCGCCACGAGTTTCATATCCGCGGGCAGATCGTTCGCGGCCAATCCGGGACCGATGAGCGCGGCGGTGAATTCCGTGTTGAATTTCACATTCGCGTCCCAAGGCTTCACCATTGCCGCCTGAAGCTGCGACGCGACGGCGTGGTAGGCAGGTTCATGGATAAAGAGGGTGACGAGCCCGGGTTGCGCGCGGTGTGCGCCGCGGGTGGCCAGCACCGCCGCGCCGTGAAAGCCCACGCTGCCCGCAA
>Ga0184628_10001858_pt1 | contig 10305 bp, 7 predicted proteins | sample PLM4_5_b1_FD_133149 | JGI IMG/M metagenome (GOLD analysis project Ga0184628, IMG submission 133149) | Groundwater sediment microbial communities from an aquifer in East River, Colorado, USA - PLM4_5_b1 | ecosystem: Environmental > Terrestrial > Soil > Riparian zone | place: USA: East River...
CTCCTGCTCCGACGCCCGCCCGGCCGCGAAGCGTACCCGGGCGACGTCTTCTATCTGCACTCGCGTTTGCTGGAGCGCGCGGCCAAGCTGAATGCGTCGCTCGGCGGCGGCTCGCTGACCGCGTTGCCGATTATCGAGACGCAGGCGGGCGACCTCTCGGCCTACATTCCGACCAACGTCATCTCGATCACCGACGGCCAGATCTTCCTGGAGGGCGATCTGTTCCACCAGGGCGTCCGTCCCGCGATCAACGTCGGCAACTCGGTGTCCCGCGTCGGTGGATCCGCGCAGATTCGCGCCATGCGGCAGGTGGCCGGGTCGCTGCGGCTCGACCTCGCGCAGTACCGAGAGCTCGCCGCATTCGCGCAGTTCGGTAGCGACCTCGACAAGGCGACGCAGACGCAGCTCAATCGAGGCCGCCGGCTCGTCGAGGTGCTGAAGCAGCCGCAGTATCAGCCGCTCGGAGTCGAGAAACAGGTGGCCATCATCTACGCGGCCACCAAGGGGTACCTCGACGCGGTGCCGGTCGAGGCGCTGCGGCGGTACGAGGAAGAGCTCTATCGCTTCCTCGAAACCCGCGCGCCCGCCGTGCTCACCGGCATTGTGGAGAAGAAGATTCTCGACGACGACATCAAGAAGGGGCTTGAAGCGGCGCTCACCGAATTCGGGCAGCTGTTCAGCGGCTCCGTGGCGGCGACCGCCGTCGCCTAGCGAATGCCGTCACTCATCGATCTCCGGCGCCGGATTCGCGCGGTCAAGTCGACGCAGCAGATCACGAAGGCCATGAAGATGATCGCGGCCTCGCGGCTGCGGCGCGCGCAGGACCGGGTCGTGTCGGCCCGCCCGTTTGCCCAGCGCATGCGGACGGTGCTCGACGGCCTGGTCACGCGAGTCGATCAGGATGCCCACCCGCTCCTGCGGATTCCGCCCGCCGGCGCAGGGCGCCCGCTGCTCATCGTCGTCACGGCCGATCGCGGATTGTGCGGCAGCTTCAACTCGAACGTCATCAAGGCCGCCGGGCAGGTCATCCTCAACGAAAGCGCGGGCAAGGCGGTCGCGCTCATCCTGGTCGGTCGCAAGGGGCGCGACTTCTTCCGGCGCAGGGGATTCGACGTCCGCCACGAAGCGGTGGGGATCTTCCAGAGGATGACATTTGCCGACGCTGCGGAGATCGCCGACGTGGCGATCGAAGAGTTCACGGCGGGCCGCGCGTCGAGCGTGAGCCTCGTCTTCAACGAATTCAAGTCGGTGATGTCGCAACGGCTCGTCGTCGAAAAACTGCTGCCGATTCCGCGTCTCGTGGCCGGCGCGGGCGCCGGCCCGGACGTGGAGTATCTCTACGAGCCGAAGCCCCAGGACATCTTTCGAGACCTGCTGCCGCGGCACGTGCAGGTGCAGGTGTACCGCGCCTTACTCGAGTCGAACGCCGCGTTCTTCGCCGCGCAGATGACCGCCATGGACGCGGCGACGCGCAACTCGACCGAGATGCTCGAGAACCTCACTCTGTACATGAACAAGGTGCGGCAGGCGGCCATCACGCGCGAGATCATCGAAGTCGTGTCGGGCGCCGCGGCGACGTAGGTCGCGCCCCACCGGTCGGAAGAGGCATATGGCACAGACAGTCACCGTTCAGAAAAACGGCAAGGTCGTTCAGGTCATCGGACCCGTGATCGACATCGAGTTCCCCGAGGGGCTCCCCGCGATCTACAACGCCGTCCGCATCGTGGCCGAGGCCCGCGGCGGCATGGCCGCGATTGACGTCGTCGCCGAGGTCGAGCAGCATCTCGGCGAGAACCGCGTGCGCGCGGTCGCGATGAAACCGACCGACGGCATGACGCGAGGCATGCAGGTGATCGACACCGGCGCGGCGATCTCCGTGCCGGTCGGCCCCGAGACACTCGGCCGCGTGCTGAACGTGCTCGGCGAGCCGGTCGATTTTCCTGATCGCCCCGTGAACTCGAAGGAGCGGTGGCCCATCCACCGGCACGCGCCGACGCTCGAGCAGCAGTCCACCGAGCTCAAGATGTTCGAAACTGGCATCAAGGTCATCGACCTGCTCGAGCCATACCTGCAGGGCGGCAAGATCGGCCTGTTCGGCGGCGCCGGCGTCGGCAAGACGGTCATCATCATGGAGCTGATTCACAACATCGCTTTGAAGCACGGTGGCGTGTCCGTGTTCGGCGGGGTGGGTGAACGCACGCGCGAAGGCAACGACCTCTGGCTCGAGTTCCAGGAGTCAGGCGTCATCGACATCAACGATCCGGCCAAGTCGCGCGCGGCCCTCGTGTACGGCCAGATGACGGAGCCACCGGGCGCCCGTCTGCGCGTGGGCCTCTCGGCGCTCACGGTCGCGGAGTATTTCCGCGACGCCGAAGGCAAGGACGTGCTCCTGTTCATCGACAACATCTTCCGTTTCACACAGGCGGGGTCCGAGGTGTCGGCGCTGCTCGGCCGCATGCCGTCGGCCGTGGGCTACCAGCCGACGCTGCTGACCGAGATGGGCGAGCTGCAGGAGCGCATCACGTCCACGAGGCGAGGGTCGATCACGTCGGTGCAGGCGATCTACGTGCCTGCCGACGACTACACCGATCCCGCGCCCGCGACGACGTTCGCGCACCTGGACGCGACAACGAACCTGTCGCGCCAGATCGCGGAGCTGGGGATCTATCCCGCCGTCGATCCGCTGGCGTCCACTTCACGCATCCTGGATCCCCGCATCCTCGGCGATGAGCATTACAACGTCGCCCGATCGGTGAAGCAGATCCTGCAGCGGTACAAGGATCTGCAGGACATCATCGCGATCCTGGGCATCGACGAGCTGTCGGAGGACGATCGCCTGACCGTGTCACGCGCGCGCAAGCTGCAGCGATTCCTGTCGCAGCCCTTCTTCGTGGCGGAGCAGTTCACGGGCTTCCAGGGCAAGTACGTGCAAATTGCCGACACGATTCGCGGCTTCAAGGAGATCGCCGAGGGCAAGCACGACGATCTGCCCGAACAGGCTTTCTATCTCGTCGGCACGATCGAGGAAGCCGTCGAGAAGGCGCAAACGATGAAAGCGGCGTAAATGGCCCTCGCGACGACGTTGCTTCTCGAAATCGTCACCCCCGATCGGGCGCTCCTGTCGGCGCAGGTAGACGAAGTGGTCGTGCCCGCCGCCGACGGGGGGCTCGGAATTCTGCCCGGTCACACGCCGCTGCTGGCGACCCTCAAAGTCGGCGAGCTGTGGTACCGGACGGGGCAGGAGAAGCACTATCTCAGCGTGGCGTTCGGCTTCGTCGAGGTTCTCGCGGATCGCGTGACCGTGCTGGCGCAGTTCAGCGAGCGCGCACAGGACATCGACGTGGCGCGCGCCGAGCGGGCGAAGCAGCGGGCCGAAGCGCGGCTCGGGGGCCAGATGTCGCAGGAAGATTTCGACGTCGAGCGCACCCGGATCGCGCTCCTCAAGTCGCTTGTCCGGCTACAGGTCGCGGCTCGCGCCCGCACCCGCGCCTGATTCCGCCGCCGCGGGTCTCCGCGGCGCGTTTTGTCCGTTTGTCCCCAAGTCCCGTACACTGACGACCGTTGCTGGCCAATCTCGCACGGCTGTTCCGGTATCGGGCGCTGATTTCCAGCCTTGTCGCACGGGAACTGACCGCGCGCTACCGCGGCTCGGTCCTCGGCTTCTTCTGGTCGTTCGTCAATCCGCTGTTGCTGCTGGTGATCTACACGGTGGTGTTCACCGTGGTTCTGCCCAGCGTGCATCCGCCCGAGCTCGAGCCCTACGCCATCTTCATGTTCTGCGGAATCCTGCCGTGGACGTGGTTTTCGGCCTCACTGCTCGAATCATCGAACGTGCTCGTGGCCAACGGCAACTTGATCAGAAAAGTGCTCTTTCCAGCCGAGGTGCTGCCAATCGTCACCGTGCTCGCGGGGTTGGTGCACTTCTGCCTGGGCCTGCCGATTCTCGCGGCGTTCCTGGCCTACTACCGCGTGCCCGTCGCGCCGACCGACCTGCTCTGGCTTCCCCTGATCGTGGCGATTCAGCTCGTGCTGACCGTCGGGCTCGCGCTCTTGGTTTCGGTGCTGACCGTGCACTTTCGCGACGTGCGCGATCTGGTCGCCAACCTGCTCACGCTCTGGTTTTTCGCGACGCCCATCATCTATCCGATGACGCAGGCGCCCGGGTCGGTCCGGCGGATCCTGTCGCTCAACCCGTTCACGCACCTGGTGATCGCCTATCAGGAAGTGCTGTTTCTGCCGGGCCGGTACGGCGGCGGGCGGCTGCCCGTGGTCGCCGCCGTCTCGCTCGTCGTGTTTCTCGCGGGGTACTTCATGTTCGACCGCCTGCGGGATACGCTCGCGGAGGAGGTGTAGTGGCCGCGATCGTGGTGCACGACGTGCGCAAGGTGTATCGCCGCTACGGGCGGCGGCGCCAGTTCGCCACCTTGAAGAGCGCGCTTCTCTCGGGCAACCTGCTGCGCGATCTGCGGCCCGACGCCGTGCTCGAGGCGCTCAAGGGCGTGTCGTTCGACGTGGCCGCGGGCCGGACGCTTGGGATCATCGGGCGCAACGGTTCGGGCAAAAGCACCATGCTGAAACTGATTGCCGGCATCGGCAAGCCGACCTCGGGCAGCATCAGCGTCAACGGGCGCGTTTCGGCCCTCATCGAGCTCGGCGCCGGGTTCCACCCTGAGATTTCTGGCCGCGAGAACGTGTTCATCAACGGGATGATGCTCGGCCTCAGCCGTCGCGATATCGCGAAGCGGTTCGATGAGATCGTCCGGTTCGCCGAGCTCGAGGAGTTCATCGACGCGCCGGTCAAGACGTATTCATCGGGGATGTACATGCGACTCGGCTTCGCGGTCGCCACGAGCGTCGATCCCGACGTGCTGCTCGTGGACGAAGTGCTGGCGGTCGGAGACGAATCGTTCACGCACAAGTGCCTCGACGCGTTTGCCGACTTGAAACGCCGCGGCCGCACCGTCGTGCTGGTCACGCACTCCCTCGACCTCGTGACGCGATTCTGTGACGACGTGCTATGGCTGGACGCCGGAGAGGTGAGGCTGCTGGGCGATCCCAAGCGGGTGATCGACGCTTATCTGACCGCCGTCGCGGGCGAAGACAATCGGCGGCTGGCCGAGGGTGACACCGCCGCCCACGAGGGTCTGAACACCGAATCCCGAACCCCGAGCCTGGAATCCCGATCGGGGGAGCTTCCCAGAGACATGTTCCAGGCCGCCGAAGGACGCTGGGGCTCGCGCGAGGTTGAGATCACCGAGGTTGACCTGCTTGACCCGGAGGGAGTCGCCGGCCACGTGTTCCAGTCGGGCTCGCGCATGGACATTCGCCTCCGCGTCCGCGCCCATCGAACGGTGAGCGACTTCGTGTTCGGCGTCGGGATCTTCAGCGCCGACGGAGTCTGTTGCTATGGAACCAACACCCAGATCGAGGGTGCCACCGCCGGCGAGTTGGCCGGCGACGGTGAAGTGCGGTTCGTCATCGAGGCGCTCAATCTCGTGGACGGGACCTACAAGCTCGACGTCGCCGTGCACAAGCAGGACGGCGTGCCCTATGACTACCACCGACTGCTGCACACGTTCCGCATGACGTCGCGGCTCAAGGAAGTGGGCATCTTCCGGCCACCCCACCGCTGGTCGTTCTCGGGCGGCGTCCGCATGTCTGGCCTGTGAGCACTTCCCGTTCCCCACGTCTGCACGCCCTCGACGACGCCGAGGCCCTCGTGGCTCGGGTCCGGCGGGCGGGCGGGCTCGTCGTGTTCACCAACGGCGTGTTCGATCTGCTCCATCCCGGGCACGTTCGCTATCTTGCTGACGCCAGACGGCTCGGCGCCGCCCTAATTGTGGGGCTCAACTCCGACCGCTCCGTGCGCGCCAACAAGGGACCGACGCGGCCCATCACCACGGAGGCCGAACGCGCCGAGGTCCTGCTCGCGCTCGCATGCGTCGATGCGGTGGTCGTCTTCGACGACGACACGCCTGACGCCGTGATCAAACACCTGCAGCCGGACGTCCTGGTCAAGGGTGCGGACTGGGGGCCGGACAACATCGTTGGTCGAGACACGGTGGAGGCTCGCGGCGGGCGCGTCGTTCGCATGGCCCTCGCCCCCGGCTATTCGACGAGCGAACTGATTCGACAGGTCAAGGCGCTCGACGCCTCCAGATGACCACGGCGACTTCTCTCACGCTTCGGGCGCTCCTCGGCCGCGCGAGCGCTGTCACAGTTCCCGACCGGACCACCGGCATCGTCGCTGGCCTCACGCCAGCCGCCAAGGCGCTGGCGGGCGCGTCGGCGGCGCGCGCGGGTTCTGGCGTGACCGTGCTCATCGTGCCGACCGACCGCGACGTCGAACAGATCACGGCGGACGCGCGGTTCTTCTACGGAGTTCTCGAGGGCGCGTCGGACGCGGACGTCGAACGAGCGGTGCTACCGCTGCCGTCCCTTCAGATCGATCCCTACCGCGGCATGACGCCGCACTTCAAGGTGTCGGCGGCGCGTGCCCGCGCGCTGCATGCGACGGCAGCCGGCACGGCGCGTCTGATCGTCGCGTCGGCGTCGGCGCTGCTGCCGCGGGTCAGTCCGCCGGAGCGTCTGCTCGCCGCCTCGCGCCTCATTCGACCCGGCGTGGAGGTGGACCCGCACGCCCTGGCGGACATGCTCGTCGACGCAGGATTCACCCGCGAGGATCCGGTGGACGAGCACGGCGCCTTCGCTGTGCGGGGCGGCATCGTCGATGTCTTCCCAGCCGGCGACATCGAGCCGGCACGTATCGAGTTCGTCGGCGATATGGTCGAGTCGCTACGCCGATTCGATCCGGCCACACAGCGGTCGACCGGCGTCACCGATCAGATCCTTATCGTGCCGGTCCGCGAACGGTTCGAAGACGATCCCGTCCTGTTGCCGGTTCTCGATTTCCTGGCGGCCACCAAGGGACTCCACGTCATCGTGTCCGAGCTCGCTGATGTCACGGCCCAGGCCGAGAAGGTCTACGAACAGCTCGTCGTCAGCTACGAGGACGCTGCGGCTCGGGGTCCGGTGGCTGTGCCACCCCCCGACGAGAGCTACGTGTCGTGGGCGGACGTGGAGGCGCGGGTGCACGGGGGCGCGCGCCTCGAAGCGCTTGAAGTGGACGAGGTCGAGAACGCCCGCCACCTGCGCTGCCAGCCCACCATGGAGTTCCATGGCCGCGTCGCCGATTGGATCGCCGATGTGCGACAGGCGAAGGAACGGGGCGACTCCGTGTTGTTTGTCGCCGGCACTCAGGGGAGGGCCGAGCGGACGCTCGAGATTCTCAAGGAGTACGACATCGTCGCCCGCCCCGTGGACCGCTCGGAGGACGGACACACGGCGTCGGTCCTGGTGGCGGTCGGTTCGCTGTCTCGCGGATTCCGACTGCCGGACGCGAGCCTGCAGGTGTACGCAGAGCGGGATGTCTTCGACGACGAACAGCGCGCGTCCGAGCCGCGGCGCAGCCTCACCCGAGCCTTTCTCTCCGATCTGCGCGACCTGAAGGTCGGCGATCTGGTCGTGCACGTGGACCACGGCATCGGTGAGTTCGTAGGCCTTCGGCAGCTCGGCGTCCGCGGAGGTGGCCAGAGCGCCGTCGAGTTCCTCGAACTTCGTTACCACAACGACGACAAGCTGTTCGTTCCGGTCGAGCGGCTCGATCTCATTCAGAAATACACGGGCGGCGCCCGCCCCGCCCTCGATCGCCTGGGCGGCACGAGCTGGGAAAAGGCGAAGACTCGCGTGCGCAAGGCGATGCGCGACATGGCCGAAGAGCTGCTCAAGCTCTATGCCCAGCGCCGCGCCGTTCCTGGGCACGCCTTTCCGCCCGACACCCATTGGCAGCAGGAATTCGAGGCCGCATTCCCGCACGAGCTGACGGCGGACCAGGCCACGGCGATCACCGATATCAAACGCGACATGGAAGAGGCGACCCCGATGGACCGCCTCCTCTGCGGCGACGTCGGTTACGGCAAGACCGAAGTGGCGATGCGCGCCGCCTTCAAGGCCGTGATGGATGGCAAGCAGGTCGCGGTGCTTGCGCCGACCACCGTACTGGCCTTTCAGCACGCCAAGACCCTGCGGGATCGATTCGCCGGTTTTCCCGTAGGCATCGAGATGGTGAGCCGGTTCCGGACGAAGCCCGAGACGACTGACATATTGGCCGGTGTCGCCTCGGGGCGCGTCGACATCATCGTCGGGACGCATCGGCTGCTGTCGAAGGACGTCGTTTTTCGCGACCTCGGGCTGCTCGTCGTGGACGAGGAGCAGCGGTTTGGTGTCGCACACAAAGAGCGCATCAAGCAGATGCGCAAGCGCGTTGACGTCCTGACGATGACTGCGACGCCGATTCCGCGGACGCTGAACATGTCGCTCGTGGGCATCCGCGACATGTCGATCATCGAGACGCCTCCCAAGGACCGGCTGTCGATTCAGACCAACGTGGTCAAGTTCGACTCGGCAGTCATCGACCGCGCGGTCCGGAACGAGCTGGCGCGGGGCGGCCAGGTGTATTTCGTTCACAATCGCGTCGAGTCGATCTTCTCGATCGGCGGCCTGCTGCAGCGGCTTGTTCCCGAGGCGAAGATCGTCGTCGGTCACGGACAGATGCGCGAGGACGAGCTCGAGCGGGCCATGCTCGGGTTCGTCGAGCGCCGCTTCGACGTGCTGCTCGCGACGACCATCGTCGAGAACGGCCTCGACATCCCCAACGCCAACACGATCATCATCAATCGCGCCGACCGGTACGGCCTCTCCCAGCTCTACCAGCTTCGCGGGCGCGTCGGCCGTTCCGATCGGCCGGCATACGCGTACCTGCTCATCCCTCCAGAGGAATTGCTCTCGGCGGTCGCGCGCAAGCGTCTGGCGGCGATCAAGGAATTCAGCGATCTCGGCAGCGGTTTTCGAGTGGCGGCGCTCGACCTCGAGATCCGCGGCGCGGGCAACCTGCTGGGCGGCGAGCAGAGCGGCCATATCGACACCGTGGGCTTCGAGATGTACATGAAGCTGCTCGAAGAGACCGTTCGGGAGCTCAAGGGCGAGGAGCTCGACGACGACCGGCGCGCGACCGTGAACCTTGGCGTTGATCTCAGGATCGACGAGCGTTACGTGCCCGACATGAACCAGCGGCTGATGGTCTATCGCCAAATCGCCGCGGCACGGTCTGAAAAGGAACTCGACGCGACGCTCGACGAGATCGCTGACCGCTATGGCCCTCCGACCGATACCGCGCTGAATCTCGCCGAGTACGGCCGCGTGCGTGTCATGGCCGACCGGCTCGGCGTCGATTCCATCGACCGCGAGGGGCGGCTCGTCGTCATCAAGTTCAGGCCGCAGGCGCGCGTGGATCCCCTTCGGCTCGTGAAGGTGGTTCAGGCCTGGCCGGGCGCCGTGTTCGTGCCGCCGGTGTCGCTCAAGCTCGACCTCGATGCCGCCGCCGGCGAGCAACGGAAGAAGGTGACCCGGGCCGACGCGTCTGGCGGCAGGAAGGCGGGCTGGTGGACCGCCCGCGCGACGACCGGCGAGGTGACACCCGGGTTCACGAAGGAGGAGATTCTGCGCGTCCCAAGCCAGAATCCCCGCGCCGAGGGCGGTGTGTTCGGACGGCTCGAGGCCCTGCTGGCCGAGCTGGCCGGGCCGCAGTGACGTTGTAGGATAGAGACGTCGAAGGGACTGAACATGAAGAAGATCAGCGCGCTCCTGGCGGCCGCCCTCGTGGCGCTCGGCACCCTTGTGCCGCTGCGGGCCGAGATCATCGAGCAGGTGCTCGTGAAGGTGAACGGCGACATCGTCACGAAGGGCGATTTCGAGCGGATCCAGGTGGAGTTCCTCCGCCAGCGTCCCGAGCTCCAGAACGTCACGCCCGAGAGCCCCGAGCTCAAGAAAGCGGTTGCCGAGAGCACGCCGCAGCTGATTCTGAGCGCCGTCGACGAGCTCCTGCTCGTCCAGCGCGGTCGTGAGCTCGGCTACACGATGAGCGACGAGCAGTTCAAGAACGTGCTCGACAACATCAAGAAGGACAACAACATCGAAGACGAGGCCAAGTTCCAGGAGGCTCTGAAGCAGGAGGGGATGACGCTCGCCGATCTCCGACGGCAGCTCGAGAAGAACATGCTGCAGACGCGGGTGCAGCAGAACGAAGTCCTCGCCAAGATCAGCGTCACCGAAGACGAAGCGCACGCCTACTACGACGCCCACGCGCGCGAATTCACCACGCCCTCGGCGATCATGCTTCGCGAAATTCTGATTGCGGTGCCGGCCTCCGACCGCGGCGTCAACGTCGCGGAAGACGATGCGGCGAAG
>Ga0184628_10001859_pt1 | contig 10299 bp, 12 predicted proteins | sample PLM4_5_b1_FD_133149 | JGI IMG/M metagenome (GOLD analysis project Ga0184628, IMG submission 133149) | Groundwater sediment microbial communities from an aquifer in East River, Colorado, USA - PLM4_5_b1 | ecosystem: Environmental > Terrestrial > Soil > Riparian zone | place: USA: East River...
CAATCATCCGTCTGAACCGTCAGTGTCAACGACCACTCACCACCGAGACATCCACCGTCCGGTCCCAGCGACTGCCAACGATTCAGCTCGATCGCCAGCACACCGGGTAGGTCGGGCACACAGCAGTGCACCGCGTTGAGCAGGGCCGCCTGGTCCGCGATCACCTGCATCGAGTCGGCGGTCATCGCCGCGGTCGAGGGCAGCCGCCCGGAACTGTCGATCGCTGCCGCGCAGCGCAGCACCCCGACCATCACGTTGACGAGCCACGACCGACGACACGGAAGCTGTGGGGCGTGCCCGAGCTTGGGCGCGGTGAGCGTCTCGACCGACGCCAGGCGGGACCAGACCTGCCCATCGCAGCACTCATCCCAGTTGGCGAACTCACCGGTGACGACCAGTTCTCGAGCTGCCGGTGGGTCGAGGGAGGCTGCCGAGCACCGGAGCAGCTCGGACAGGGCGGTCTGCAGCGTTGCCCCGAGCGGGGAGAGCTGGACGGCCAGGACGGCGGGTCCGCCGTTCATCTTGGTCATGGCGCGGTCCACGTCGGTATGCGCGGACGCGGGATGTCGACCGAGTAGACCCGCCCGCGCTGCGGGGAGTTGGTGACCGAGGCGACCCACGAGTCCACGAGCCAGATGCCGGTGCGGCCCTCGTCCAGGTCGTCCATCGAGTCCAGGAACGAGGTGGTGAGGCCCTGCCGGGCGATCGTCTGGATGCGCCGGGGGAGCTGGCACGAGGTGTCGCCGGTCGCGGCCTTGGCCAGCTCGCAGGCCAGTGCCCCGGCCGCAAGCTGACCCCCGACCGGGACCTCGATCCCGTGTAGGTAGTCGATCGAGAAGGCGTTCGGGCCGTCGGCGGGCTCGCTCATGTCCTGGCAGGTCGGCCACGCCCCACCGTCGGTGCGTACGAGCAGCGCGTGGTTGTCGACCCGATAGGCGGACGCGAGGAGGGGCGCGCCGCCTACCAGGACGGTGGTGATTGCGGCCACCGGCCCAGGTAGCCGCAACGCGGCCGCACCGCCCCCACTACAGGAGCAGTCATCTCCACAGACCCCGCAGCCCAGGTTGTACCACTGGCCGTTGATAAGTACCGGACCCCAGCCGAACCCCTGACTTGATTTCCGGGATGCCGTACCACGGGTGAAGGGACCGTAGCCCCAGAACGAGGAGAAGCTGTCGCAGTCGGATCGGCACGGCCGCAGGAGCACCGGACAGGTCCCGTACCCGGTCCAGTTCCGCAGGTAGTTGCCCGCGATCTCCTCGTAGAGCAGCGCGGCGTCCGGGGTCTCCAGCGCCGAACAGTCGCTCGGGTAGACCACCGGCCAGGTGCACGGGGCGGGAGCGGTCACGGCAGGGCCAGATCGACCTGCACCGCACCGACCCCGCACCCGTCGTAGCCGAGCAGGTAGCGCCGTTCGGCGATCGCGAGCAGCTCGTTGTTGCTCCGATCGAACAGATCACCGGGGACGGAGCTGGAGTCCATGATCTCCGATCGGTAGCCGAAGATAGCCGGGCTGATGTAGAGCCACGGCTTACCGGCGACCGGTGCCCCGCCCGTCGGCCCGGTGCCGGGGTAGCCCGCACCCGCGGCGACCGGGGTGCCCAGCTTGGTCTGCAGACGGGTGCTGTTACCGACCGTCTCCAACAGGCTCTCCCCGAGGGCGGCCAGTGCCGTGCCCCTGGTCATGTGGATCACCCCGACCGCGCCGTAGGACTTGGCGTTGAACTCCTCCAACGCGCCGAGGCCCTGCTCGACACTGACCGCGGCCGCCCCGATGGTGACCGTCTCGGTGTCGTCGGCCAGGTGCGGATCGTTGCCGAGGTCACCGGTCCAGAAGGCTTGTTCGACCCTGGCCTCCTCGCGGGCGATCAGGTGGGTGATGGCCAGCTCCTGCGCCCGAGCCACCGAGTAGCCGACCGGGCTGCAGGAGAAGTGGCCGTAGATGATGAACGGCGTGGCCACGTCGTCGCCCTGGCCGTTGCGGTCCAGGACCTTCGGCAATCCGATGGTCGGGGTCTGATCGTCGCAGTCCTGCTGGCCGATCCCCTGTGCCGGATCGCAGATCAGTCGCTGCCACGCGGCACCCGACTCCCAACGATCGGTGGACTCGGGCGGGCGCAGCATGAACGTCGAGAACAATCCGAAGGGCAGGGGGATACGGGCGGCACCCGCCACCAACCCGGCCGGGGCGATCGTCGGCATGGCAAATCTCCTCGGTCAGGGTCGGTGGTGGGATCGTCCCGGGACGGCTCGTTACGGGATCACAGGCGCCGCGGTGCCGTCGCACGCCAGATCAACGCCGCCGCCGGTCTCACCGGACGGGCAGAGCGCGATCGTGACGGCGCGGGAATCGTGGCAGAGCTTGGCGGCGAGCCAGCCCTCCTCGGTGAACAGCGCGGTGAACTCGTTCTGCCCGAGCTGCACGCTGTCGTAGATCGTGTCCAGCGTGATCACGTCGGCGGTGCCCCGGACCCAGGTGCCGGCCGGGTAGAGCAGGAACGTCACGGTGGCGGGCCACTTGGTCGCGGCGGTCGCGGCCACCGAGTCCAACGGCTGCCAGTCGTAGACGAACTGCGGGTTGATCCCACGGCTGCGGAACCAGGTCGTGATCTGCGCATCGGTCACGTCCAGCGCGAGCACGCCCTGCCGACGGGCCAGGTCCGAACGGATCACACCGGCGACCCAGTACGGGAAGACCGCTTCGAGAGTTGAGGCCCGGCTCATCCGCGCGGTGTAGCGGATGTGCTCGGCCTGGATCTCGATGATGTCCAGGAGCGGGGCAGCGGCACCGACCTGATTGGCGGTGCCGGTGACCGCCGTCGAACCCGCGACCATCGCCGCGATCATCTTGTTCGACATCTTGTGGTCGTGGGCGATGAGCGCGCCACGCAGGGTCCGGGCCAGCAGCTCCGGGTAACCCCGCTGCTGCAGCAGACCCGAGGTGATGCAGAGCCCGCAGAGGTCCATCCGGGCCTCCTGGAACGGCGGGCAGCTCACGCTGTAGCAGGGCTTGGCCCCGCCGCCGGCACCGTCCCAGTCGCCGTCGATCGCGTCCTGCTCGGTGTAGCAGAACCCCGTGTTGTTGTAGATGTCGGCGAAGTTCGGGCCGAGGGTCCACTGGATACCGCCCCGGGCGATGCCCACCTCGGGCACGGACAGCAGGCCGTCCCGGGATTCCAGCTCACACAGGTCGTAGAGAACTTCCGAGGGAGCACACCAGCCACCGGCGGCGACCAGGCTCTGACCGGGCAGCCGGGCCTCGTTGCGGGCGCGGGTGAACACCTCGTCGACGTGACTCGGATCGTTGCTCAGAATCGTCAGCTCCGGTGGCATCGGCTTGCGCACGGTGGCGACACCGAACTGCTGGCGCATGTGCCGACCGGCCGCGCGGGCAGCCGAGTACTGGCTCTCGGAGAACCCGGACAGCCGACGCTCCATGATCCGCGCCATGTCGGTCCAGTCGATGCCGGTGCCGGGCGCGAAACCGGAGCCCTCGCCACTGGCGAGGACCACGTCGCGCATGGTCTGGGCCTCGTGGGCCGGACGGTGCTGGGGAGTCCGACGGGCGATGGCGCCGAGATTGACCCTGATCTCACGGCGCGGGTTGCCCGCGGCGGTTACCGCCGGATCGGTCGTCTGATCGGTCGGCGGATCGGCCGGGGGCGGATCGGCCGGGGCGCCCGCATCGTCGCCATTGTCGTCGTCGCCATCCTCGCCGGTGCCGTCCCCGATCGTCTGCGCGTCGCCGTCGTCCCCGGTGGCCAGGTGCACCCGACCGGCCAGCTCGGCGGCCTGGGCCGTGCGCTCGGCGGCGAGCGTCGCCCGCCGGGCGGTCTCCGCGACCAGGGACTCGATGCCCTCGGTCAGGCTGGACAGGGTGGCCAGGTCCTCGTCGGACAGGTCCTGCCCACCGTCGTAGACGGAATCGAAGCTGGTAACGGCACTCTCGTGCAGTGTGGCCAGCTCTTCGTCGGACAGGGTGGTCAGGTCCTCGGGGATGACCAGGGCGGCCTCATCGGCGGCGTACTCGGTGAGCCGACTGACGAGGGAACGGCGAGAGCGGGGCATCAGGGCCTCCGGGGTACGCAGAAGGTGGCCGCCGAGACCCTTCTGCACATACCGGCGCTGTTGAGGCCCGATGCTACCGCCGATCAGGCGATCGAACCACGCCCTCCGGCCCGGGCCAGCGCGGCTCGTGCCTCCAGCTCGGAGCCGAACGACTGGGTCCGACCACCGGACAGGGTCAGGGTGAATGACTGGACCTGTCCGCGCACCGGCCCCATCGTGCTCCCCGAGACGGTCGGCCGATCCGGTCGCTGGGGCAACGATGTCACCGTGCCGTTACTGCCGTTCGCGGCATTACGCTCACCGGCCTTCACCGCCGCCTGTTGCCTACGGCCCTTCCCACAATTGCAGCCCAAAGCTACTGCCCTCCTTGACTTGTCGTAGTCATGGGACGGTGTGCCCGCATGGCGAGAGTGGATGCGCGAACCCGACGGGCGAGGTTGGTGGCCGCGTCGAGCCGACCGGACGCGAGCAGGGTCTGCTCCTCGCGCCGCTCCCGGTCGGCCAGCCGCTTGAGGTAGCGCAGGTCGTCGAGGGACAGCGCGCCCTCGGTACCGGGACGGAGGACCTTGCGGGGCGGCAGCATCCCGGCCGCGACGAGGGAGGTGACCACGCCACCGGCCACCAGGCCCCTGGGCCGGGGGATGCCGAAGCCCGGAACGTTGACCGACAGGGCGGCGACCAGCTCCAGGGCGTAGCCGATCCGCCGCCAGTCGCCGGACAGTGGGGCCGCCCGCATCGCCCGAATCTGCTCCGGGGTAACCGAGGGGCGTAGGGCACCGGCGACCCAGATGCCGTAGGCGTCCTCACCGGCCACCACGTCGGCCACGACGGTGCCGGTGTTCTCGTAGTGGGCCGACGCTCGGGCGGGGGTCAGGGTCTCCCCGGCGTGGTTCGTATCCAGGGTGATGTGACCGATGGCGATCTCGGAGCCCTCGGCGGTGACGATCGAACCGGTGTGGAAGTAGGCGTAGTCCGAGGCACTGTTCGGCGCGGTCGTGCACTGACCCGGCGCGGTGTGGCTGATGTGGCAGACGCCCCACTCCGCGAGGTGACCGAACACCTGGCCGGTGTCGAGGATCTTCAGCGGGTGGTGGGACGTGAAGTGTGGGTCGTCGAACCAGGACTGGGGCGGGGCCAGTGGGATGCCCCCGGCGACCAGGCTCTCGGCCGCCGCGTTGGCGATCGAGTCGGGTGGCTCCTCGCCCAGGGTGTCGTACGCACCGCGAAGGGTGGCCGCGGCCGCTGACTTGGCCTCGGCCGGGGCTTCGACCTGATTGAACCGGCTGGCCGCGTTGTGCACGCCGTTGCGGTTGAGCGTCCCGTCCGGCTCCCGGATCGGCAACCCATTATCCGACTTCGTCCGGGAATCCCCGTTCTTGTGGAGGGCGGTCGCCCGGAACCACTGGTCCTCGTTGTAGTCGGCCTGGGTGAAGTCGGACCACGGCTTGTCCGAGACCGGCTCGTCGGCAAAGGTGGCGGCAGCCGCCAGGCCCTCGACCGGGGCCGGGTCACCGGTCAGGTGAATCTGGGCCGAGGCGAACGCCGGGATGGCGACGATCGTCGCGGCCCGCAGACGCCCCGAGGTGGTCACACTGATCTCGTCGTCCGGCTTCATTTCGGCGACGACGATCCGACCCTCGTCGTCGGTCGGCATCTCCTCGCCTTCTTCGTCCTCGCCCATCAGCATGGCCAGGAGCGGGTCACCGGCATCGAAGTAGTCCGCCGCGACCCTGATCTCGAAGCTCACGTCGTCCAGGTCCATCGAGACCCCGGTGGTCAGGCCCTCACCGACCTGACGCATCGCTTCCAGACCGACCACGCTGCTCGTGTCGAAGTCACCGATGGCCTCGATGGTGCCGCCCTGTCCCCGGGTGATCGAGGTAATACGTCCTACAACCTGGGCTCCGTCGTGGGCACCGACGTCCGAGGAGACGTAGCGCAGTGGCAGGGGCAGCTCTTCCCAGCGCAGGGCGTTCAGCTCGATGAGCCGTCCGTCGCCGGTCAGCTCGCCCTCCATCCCGATGACCCCGGACCAGGTGGCATTGGTCGACGGTGGGTCCGCGACCTCGGGGGCGAGGCGGACGGCGGCGGCAGCGTTCTGTCGTTGCTGGCACGGGAGACAACCGGCCTCCGCGGTCAGCGAGGTCAACGCGCTTACGGCGGTGGAACGACGCAGAGGCATACGGGGATGGTAGGACGCGGATCGTACTCGGTCACCCACTCGGGTCAACACCGTGTGCAGAATCTGCGCATGACGTTTACCCCGACACCACCCGACGACCTGCCGACGCCCGAGCAGCTCTATGACCGAGGGGTCGTGCTGTTCCAGGCAATGTCCTCGTATCTGGCGATCCAGCAGGAGCAGAACGCCTCCGTCCTGGCCTCGATCGCGGACATCTACTCGCGCCTGCCCGCCACGTCGGGTGGGGACAGTGGGGTCTGGGAGTGGACGAACGCCCTGCCGGTGCCGGCAGGTGGCATTTTCATCTCGGTGCTGGGTGAGACCAACCGGACGATCGAGCTGTCCGACTCGGACGCCGACGGCACGGCCCACACGTTCGCCGGGGTGCACATCGGAGACACCATCGTCCTCACCGACGACCCGGCAACACCGCCCGCGACGGCCTTCCGCCAGTACGTCGTCTCGGCGGTGGATCACTCCCCGGCGAGCTGGGTCAAGATCGACGCGGTCCGGGTGGCGATCTTCGGCTCACAGGACACCCCGACGGCCGGGACCCGACTACGGCTACTGCTCGGCTGACTCGTCCACGGCCCACATCCCCGGCCGATCACCGGGCCGCTTGCGTTCAACCCAGTAGAGGGAGTGGTCGTAACCGGCCACCATCGCCGCCCGGAGCATCTTGTCGGCGAAGTCGGTCGCCCCGAGCTTGGTCCAGTGTGTGGTGCAGACGTACCGGTAGCCGGGCTGATCGGTCCGGCCGTGCACCACAACCCAACTCATCCCAGGGCTCCGACATCGTCCAGGCCCCACCGGGTACCGACGGTCACCCCGACGGTCAGGGGCACGTCCAGATCGCAGTCCAGGCGCCGTAGGTGGCGGCCGATGGTGGTCATCCGGTCCTGGCAATCCAACGCGACCCGCTTCCAGTCGTCCTCCGGGGCCTCAACCACGATGTCGTCGTGCACGGTGGCCACGATCAGCGCGCCGGGCACCCGCTCGGTACGAGGGAGCCGACCCTCGATCGAGGCCGCGGCCATCTGCATCAGGTCCGAGGCGAAGCCCTGCACCGGGGAGTTGATCGCCTGGCGCTCGGCGGCCGAGGACAGGTAGTCGTTGCCGTCCCAGATGTCCGGCAGCCGCCGGACCCGGCCGATCGGGCTGATCACCTGGCCGGTCTGGTGTGCCCGGGTGATCGAGCGGGCGTGCCAGTCCGCGATCCCGACCCAGGTGTCGAAGAACGCGGCCCGGACGGCGATCGCCTCCTCCTCGGTGAAGACGACACCGTAGACGGTCTCGGCATAGGTCTGGAATCCGGCAGCCGACATCGCGTACAGCAGACCGAAGTTCGCGGACTTGCCACCGTGCCGCTCCGAGGGCAGGACGTCGACCGGGTCCTTGCCGGTGATCCGGGCCGCCAGTAACCGGTGCAGGTCGTCCCCGCGTCGCAGGGCCTCCAGCATCGGCTCACACCGGCTGATGAAGGCCGCCACCCGCAGCTCGATCTGTGAGTAGTCCAGGTCGATGAAGACGTGACCCGGCCGGGGGATGAAGGCGGGTTTGAGGCTGGACGTGACCTGCTGCATGTTCGGGTCCGACGACGACAGACGGCCGGTGACCACCCGGCCGTAGTTGTAGGTCGAATGGATCACCCCGGTCGGGTCGACGTGCACGAGCCAGGAGGTCAGGAACTCCGACTTCTTGGTGTGCTCACGCAGTTTCAGTAGGTCGGCAGCGACGGTCGAGCCGAGTCGGGCTTGTCGGATGAGGACGCCCTTGGACCACCGGGGATTCCCTTGTTGGGTCATCTCGGCCACGGTGAGCTGGCCGTCCGCGATGGCGGACTGGGTCCACTCCCGGAACCACAACGAGGTCGGGGCGAACGACGCCTCGCGCTCGTCGAACCCGTAGCGGTTGGCGAGCTGGGTGGACAGGGTCTCGGCCTCCGCCTGATGCTGCCCGAGCTGGTCGACCACCCAGTCCCGGTCGAGCATCATGCCGCGCTGCTCGATCGCCGTCAGGGTCGACATCGTCGGCATGGCACACCAGACCGCCAGCCGACCCAGCCGGGCATCCTCGAACTCGTCGTCCGAGGCGGGTTCGTCACCATCGCCGGACAGGAACATCCGCTCCCGGTGCAAGGTGGCCAGCCGCCAGGTCCAGAAGGTGTCCCGGGCGGCGTAGAGCCCCAGGTCGACAACCGGCACCCGCTCGGCCGCCCCCGGCGTGGTCAGATCGAAGTCATCCCACCGCGGTACCCCGAAGGTGGCCGGGGCTCGCTCCTTGAGCTTGGTCGAGGCGTTCTCGTCAAGGAGGTGAGAGCTGACCAGGGTGTCCCAGACGAGCAGATGGGACAGGTCCACCCCGGTGTGCGCGTACATCCACCGGAAGTCGAACTTCAGATTCTGGTTCAGGATCGGCCGTCCGGCGGCCTTGAGCCAGCCCGCGATCCGGGTGATGATCTCCCGCCAGCGCCCCAGCCACACACTGTCCGGGTGGGACAGGGGCACGACCCAGGTGGTCGGCATCGCCACCCCGGCCGTCGGCAGGGTCAGGGAGGCGAGCACGATCCGGGCCGGATAGCCGCCGTTCTGCGGCCCGCCGGACCAGGCGTACTCGGCCAGGCCGGTGGTCTCCAGGTCGATGACGACCTCGTCGGCGTCCACGATCGCGGACCCGAGGTGACGTAGGTCGGTGTCGGTCAGGCCCCAGGTCACGTAGGCCGGATCAAAATCGAGCGTCGTCATCGTCACCCGTCATAGTGTAGTACGTGTGTGCTGGTCACGGATCGGTAGGGCGGTTCATCATGCCCACCGATCGGCTGCCGGGGTATGAGCCGACCGCCCAGAGAGGAGTGGGCGGTCGGCAGCTTGGGCGGCCCGAAGGCCAGGGCGAAGACGATGAGCGCGTCCCGATTGGACGGACGCTTCCGGCGCTCCGCCATAAGTACTACAGAATCATCCATGCTTCATTTTGAATCCGCCGATCAGTCATTACCGAGCCGACGGTGCCATCCACCGGTGTCGTCGGCGCGCAGCCGGTCGTGCAGTCCGCGCTTGATGTGTTCGATCTCGGCCGCGGCCCGGTCGGCGTTGGTGACCGGGATGGGACCGGTCGGTGCGTGGGTGGGACAGTTGTGGTTGCCGCACGAGGTGATCTCCTCCGCGCCCAGGTTGACCACCTGGACCAGACCCTGCCCGCATACCTCGCATCTTTCGTGTCGACCGGTCATGCCCTGATCTCCTGTCGGTAGCGGACCACCGTTCGAGCCGATACCCCGAGCATGGCGGCGATCTCGGCGGCCGACTTGTCGACCAGTCGGCGCGTGGCCTCGATCCGGTCGTCAATCATCGAACTGACCGGGGTCCCGGCCAGTAACCGGGCCACCACGACCGAATCGGGCGTGCGGTCCGGGGGTGGCCCGATCAATGGTCGACGTCGAGTCTGGGCGTGGCAGTTGAGGCACTGCCGCCCCCCACGGATGATCTGTCCCCGCTCGGCACTGGTCGAAATGGCGACGTGCCGCCGGTCCCCGCAGGTCCGGCAGACACGCAGGACCCTGCTGATCATCCCGAGGGCACCTCGATGATCGGATCGGCGTCCGCCGGCACCGGCTGGGTCGAGAGGATTCCGACCATCTGACCGATGTCGTCCAGGGCGTAGGCGTAGAGCTTGGCCAGCGCGATGTCCGCACCCGGATTGCCGTCCACGGTGGCGTTCGCCTCGGTACGGACCCGGATGATCCGGTCCCCGATCTCGTTGATCACCCGGGTGTGCCGGACGGAGCGGGGCACCATCTCGTCGTCCGCATCTTCGTGCACCGGGACCTTGCTGATCGCCCCGGCCGCCCATCCCAGGGCCAGCATGTCGTCGGGGGTGAGCTGGTCCCGGTGGCCCTGGGCGAACTTCTGGACCCGCTGGGCGAGGTCGTGGTGGCTCATCGGTTCAGGGCCTTGTTGGTCAGAATCTGGGCGCGGATCAGACAATCCTTGGCCTCCAATAGATGTCGGAGCGCAGCCGATCGTTCAGCCGAGACCATCAGCTCCTCATTG